>Ga0209608_1000825_pt1 | contig 28463 bp, 20 predicted proteins | sample AD_UKC130_MetaG_FD_184428 | JGI IMG/M metagenome (GOLD analysis project Ga0209608, IMG submission 184428) | Active sludge microbial communities of municipal wastewater-treating anaerobic digesters from Canada - AD_UKC130_MetaG (SPAdes) (version 2) | ecosystem: Engineered > Bioreactor > Anaerobic... | reverse complement strand
ATCATCAGAACTGTCAATATTTAAAATCATGCGCCACTAGTTGGAAAAATTTCAAACAATATCGACTACCGCGAGCTGCATTGGCTGCGGCGGCGGATTCAACGGTCCCCGAGTATTATATTACCTTAAGGATGCGGCATTGTCATTTTTAAATTCGAGGCAGGGCAGCGGTAGAAAATTGTAAAAAAATAGGTAAAATTATCAAAAAAGGGATCAGAGCTGCTGGAAGTGAATAAAAATAGGCATTACAAGAAGGGAGGCAGACAAGGTGTCAGCAGGGATACGGATCAAACCTGTGACGACCAAGAGCGACCGTAATATTTTTGTCAAGCTGCCATGGCAAATCTACCGCAATGACCCCAACTGGGTCCCCCCGCTGCTCATGGACATGCACAACACGCTCAACCCGAGGAAAAATGCGCTGCTGCGCCTCGGCCCCTACTGCTTCATGCTGGTCTTTAAGAGAGAACAGCCGGTGGGCCGCATCGGGGTGGGCATGGATGAAAGGCTGAACCGGGCCAAGCAGAAAAGAATGGGCTACCTTACCCTCTTTGAGTCGGTGGAGGACTACTCCGTCGCCCGGGCGCTGTTTGATGCCGGGCTGGCCTGGCTGCGGGAACAGGGAGCCGAAGAGGTCACCGGGCCCCAGTCGCCCAGCAACGGCGATGACTACCGCGGCTTGCTGGTCAAGGGCTTTGATTCGCCGCCGGTCCTGCTCAACTCGTACAATCCCAGTTACTACCCGAAGTTTTTCGAGCAGTACGGCTTTGAGAAGCATTTTGATCGATATGCCTACTTTTACGATCTCACCAACGGGCCTTCGGAGCGCCTGCGCAAAGGCGTGGAAGCGGTGCACCGCCGCTACAATTTCCGGGTGCGCCCCATCAATTTAAAAAACCTCCGGCAGGAAATGGTGCTCATCAAGGATATCGTCGAGCGCTCCATGCCCGAATGGCCGGACATGATCCCGCCGAGCATGGAAGAGATTGAAGCGGAAGCGGCAAAATTGAAGCAGCTGGCCCAGCCCGAGTTGGTCTTGTTTGCTGAAAGCGAAGAGGGCGAACCCATTGGTTTGTCCATCGCCCTGCCCGATTACAACCAGGTCCTGGCCCACCTCAACGGGCGGCTTTTTCCCTTTGGTATTATCAAGTTTTTCTGGTATAAGCGCAAGATCAAGGGAGCCAGGGTCTTCGTCCTCTTCGTGGCCCCGGAATGGCGCAAGCGCGGCATATCCGCTGCCCTCTACTACTACACCATGCGGAATGCCTACCGCCTGGGTTATACCTTTGGCGAAGGCTCGACCATCCACGAATTCAACAGGGCGATGAACCTCGACGCCAGGAAGGCCGGCGGAGAGCTATACAAAATCTACCGCGTCTACATGAAAATGCTGTAGCCGTCTGCAGGGGCGGCCCATGTCCGCCCGAGGCCGCCCCTGCAATCCTTAATCAGGGGCGTATAACTGGAAGGGGCTGCCCTTTTGGACAGCCCCGTTTTATACCTGTCAGCGGCTGGCTCCGCCGCCGCCGGATGAGCCTCCGCCGAAGCCGCCGCCGCCGAAGCCTCCTCCGAAGCCTCCGCCGAAACCGCCGCGGAAGCCTCCGCCGAAACCTCCAAAGCCGCCAGGGGGATAGGGGCCCCCGCGCCCGGAGTGCCTGAAGATGAGCGGGATAATAAAGAAGAACAGGAGAAGGAGGACCAGCACGATGAGCGCTCCACTGTCAGAATAGCCCGGGGCTGGAGGCAGCTCCGGGTATTCCCCCAGCGGGGCCAGGACATCTTCAAGGCTGGCGCCGTATTCTTTGGCTACTTCGGAAGCCAGGGCGAGGTAGCCCATCTTGATGCCGGCGGCATAGTTTCCTTCTTCCCATTGGGGAAGGACGTAATAGTCAAGAATGTAGCCTGCTTTGCCGTCGGGGATGGCCCCTTCCAGCCCGTATCCCACCTCGATGCGCACCTTGCCGCTCTGCCCGGCCAGGAGCCTTTCCCGGTCTACCAGGAAAAGCACGCCATTGTTCTTATCCTTTTTCCCCAGCCCCCAGCTGCGAAAAAGGGTCAGGGCATATTCCTCGATGGTCGCCCCGCTCATGCTCTCCACCGTGACAAGGACCAGCTCAGCTCCCGTTTTCTTCTCCAGGGCTTCGCCCACGGCGGAGAGCTCGGCAAGGGTCTGCTCATCGAGGAGATTGGCATAGTCATTTACATAAGTTGCTGTTGAAGGCGGCGGGGGTACCTGCGGCGCCGCCACAGCGATGGCCGCGGCAAGGCAGAGCAGGGCGGCGGCTGCGAGGGAAGCTGCCGCGCGGCTAAGCTTGTATGCTCGTTTCACCTTATTCTCTCCCTAAGAGATAATCCGTCGAATAAAAAGGAGAAGCGGCAGTTTGCCGGAAAAAGGAAGCATATACGTTGAACGCTGGAGGTTTATTTAATTGCTGAAATCAACTTCCGGCACCTTGCCGGCCCCTTCATCCGCTTCAAAGTAGTCCCTGCTGCTGAAGCCAAATAGCCGCGCCACGATTACCGTGGGGAAGCGGCGCACCGCTGCATTATACTCTCTAACAGAGTTATTGTAATCCATTCTCGCTACGGCGATGCGGTTTTCTGTACCGGCCAGCTCATCCTGAAGCTGGCGGAAATTGGCGTCTGCTTTGAGGTTGGGGTAGTTTTCGACAACTACAAGCAGGCGGGACAGGGCGCTGCTCAGCTCCGCCTCGGCGGCGGCGCTTTCGGCGACAGTTTGCGCCCCGGCCAGCTTGGCGCGGGCGGCGGTGACGTCGGCAAGAACCTCTTTTTCATGCGCGGCGTATCCCTTGACCGTTTCTACCAGGTTGGGAATCAGGTCCAGGCGGCGCTGCAGCTGGTTTTCAACCTGGCTCCAGTTGTTGTTCACCTGTTCATCCAGGACCACGAGGCGGTTGTAGCTGCCGATGAAAGGCAGCACCAGCAGAACTATCAGCAGTACTGCTATGGCCAGAAAAACAATCAGCCCATTTTTCATTCCATGCCCTCCCCCGGAATAATCTATGGTCTTGTGCCATACTTTTAATACATCTTCATTGTAACTGATACCAGGGGCAGCGTAAAGGGCAACCCATACCTTGAGCGGACCCCTCCCTGGTTTATCCTGCGGTCGAAGCAATTTCCGCCCTTGTCATCCTGGGGGCGTCCCCCTGCCTGCATAAACCCGAAGCTTCTCCGTCTTGAGGGCTGCAGCAATAAATGCGGCTCCTTCCCATACTTATGAAAAACTGTTTGTCATACTTGAATGCTGTTGCTAAAATTAGGAGTAACCCATGCTGGAGGTTGAATAAATGAAGATTGCTCCGAATATCACGGCCCTGATTGGCAAGACCCCTCTGGTCTACTTGAACCGGATTGTGGAAGGCTGCGCCGCCAGGGTAGCCGCGAAGTTGGAATTCTTTAACCCGGGCGGCAGCGTGAAGGACCGCATCGGCTTGAGCATGATCGAGGCTGCCGAGCGGGAGGGGTTGATTAAAGAAGACACCATTATCGTCGAGCCCACCAGCGGCAATACGGGGATTGCCCTGGCCATGGTCTGCGCGGTGAAGGGCTACCGCTGCGTTTTGGTGATGCCGGAGACCATGAGCGTGGAGCGGCGCGCCTTGCTGAAGGCTCTCGGGGCCGAGCTCGTCCTGACCCCCGGAGATGAGGGCATGGCCGGCGCCGTGCGCAAGGCTGAGGCAATGGCCGCCGCCGACAAGCGCTGCTGGATACCCCAGCAGTTCGCCAACCCCGCCAACCCGGCGGCGCACGAGTCCTCCACCGCCCGGGAGATCTGGGAGGACACGGAGGGAAGGGTGGATATTTTTGTCGCCGGTGTAGGCAGCGGCGGCACCATCACCGGGGTGGGCCGGAAGCTGAAGCAGAGGAAGCCTTCCCTGCAAATTGTGGCCGTGGAGCCGGCCGCCTCCGCCGTCCTTTCCGGCAGGCCGCCGGGGCCGCACCGCATCCAAGGCATTGGCGCCGGCTTTATTCCGCCGGTGCTGCAGCGGAAGCTTATCGACGAGGTCATCGCGGTGAGCGATGCCGCTGCCTTCGAGACGGCGCGCCGCCTGGCCAGGGAAGAAGGTATCCTGGCGGGCATCTCCGCCGGCGCCGCCTGCTGGGCTGCCCTGCAGGTAGCCCGCCGCCCTGAAAACAAAGACCGGCTTATCGTCGTCATTCTCCCCGATCTCGCCGAGCGCTACCTTTCCACCGCGCTTTTTAACATTTAAGTCACCCCTGGTTGATTTTCGTTTAACCGCTACCTGAATACATAAAACTAATTTTTTGTTTAATTAAGCAGGAATTTAACTAACAATGAAGAATTGTCTATCAATAATAATGGAGGTCATGAACCCCGGTTCCGTAGCTTAGGCGCTTGGACCGGGTGGAGACACTAGCGCAACCGGCCATTAAAGGCGGTTATTTTATTTACCAAAAGCGGAAGATATACCTTCAGAAAAACGCTGAATAATTGGTTGAACGAGAAATCTTTACTTGTATGCCAACTTGCAGGCCACAGCTGATCAAAAAAATGCTTTAACACATGATAAAATTAGGATTTTACTTTAGACAATAGAAATACCATAAACTGGTAGTTACTTATAGTATATGGCAAACAATTTCCAAGCTGTAACATTCTAAAATAAAGGAGGAATAAAGAATGAACCGTTTTTATAAGTTCAAGCTGCCGTTCATAATGACAGCGATGGCCCTGCTGCTCTGCTTGCTTTGCGGCGTGGCAACTGCTGAAGAGCCGAAAACCTGGTACGTGGATGCGAATCTTGGGAGTGACACAGAGGGTTTAGGTTCTCAGGAGTCTCCTTATCAGACGATCCAGAAAGCTATTGCGGTAGCTAGTGACGGTGACATTATATTTGTAAAAGCGGGCACCTATGCAATCCCGAGCACAATCCAAATTAACAAGGCACTTACCTTGCGAGGACCAAACCATGACAAGAACCCTACCCAAGGTGGACAGCGGGAAGCTGAAGCTGTCTTAGATGGAGGCAGCACCAACCGCTTTCTAAGGATCCGAGCGAGTAATGTGACCATAGAGAGCTTTACGATTACCAGCAGTGGAAAAACAGCCATTTGGCAAAACGGGGCTGATGCGGTAGACGGTCTTGTTATTCGAAATAATATATTTGACGGCAATTCGGAAGCGTTTGCTACATCTGTTGCCGCAGCGGGCAACCCCAACACGCTGAATAATTTACACTTTGTAAACAACCTGATAGTTAATAATACATCCCGGTCGTTTTCCCACTATACCGGTGTAATGGGAACGAATTTCACAATCGAGGGCAATGAGATTCGCGAGTCCCTTTGTGGATTTCACCTTGGAAATGTGGACGGTGTAACAATTGCCAATAATCACATAACGCTTGGCGATAATTATTGGGCTATTCTACTGGCCGGTACAACTTCTGATAACGTAGTGATCGCTGATAACATTCTTGATGGCCAGAATACCGCGGGTGTAGGCATCTCAGTGTGGTATGAAAAAGTAGACCTGGGCAAGGTCACCGTTGAAAATAATACAATCAAAAATTTTAAGAAGGCAGGAATCAATATCCGCCAGAATGAGGGCGATGTGGTTGATGCGAGTCAGTGGACGGTAACCCGTAACACCATCATGAACAATGATATTGGCATACTGCACGAAGGTACGGGTACCCTTAATGCTGCTAATAACTGGTGGGGCCATGCCACCGGCCCAACTTCTGAGCGCAATCCCGGAGGTCAGGGAGATGCCGTTGAAGGCGATGTCAACTTTCTGCCATGGTATGTTGACGAGGCTATGACTCAGCTCAGTACCACCGAGATAGATTGCGTTGATTCTGGTGACACGGAGCTTGAATTTGTAAACTCCGGAGTTACCATGGAGATTGAAACAGATGAGAAGGAAGGCTATGTTTCTGTTACTCGCTACAGCTATGACGACAGAAGTGCTCCTGAAGGCATGATCCCGGCGGGGATTTACCTGCGCATAGAGCGCAGCGATAACCTGGCCGGTGCTCCGGTGCGGATGGAAATTTCATACGATCCGGATGAGCTGACCGAGGGGGTCGCGGAAGACGACCTCAGGCTCTACCGCTACAACCCGGAAAAGGAGCAGTGGGAGCTTATTACCAGCCAGGGCATCGACAAGGATAAGAAGATCCTCTGGGCCAAACTGGACGAATTCAGCGAGTTCGGTATCTTTGCTGCTGCTCCCGAAGAGCCTGTAGTCGAGGAGCCGGAAGAAGAAGAGCCTGGCGGGGATACGCCGCGCACTTCCGGCGGACTGCTATATTCCTTCCTCCTGGGCCTCTTCCTGGTCCTGGCCGGCTTCCTCTTTATCCGGAAAGAGGGAGTGCAGGGTAGATAAAGCAGTTTTCGCCTGAGCATTTCTTTGCCGGCACATCATCCAGGCTGGGGAAATTGCTGATGCCCCCAGCCTTTTTAATCCTCTTCGGATTTGTATCAACCGTTTGACCATGGTCAGAGGATGGTGATCCAGCCATAAAATGGTTCTATGTAAGAGAGCACCCGAGTCTGATCTTTTACACTAATAAATGCTACATTTGCATTATTTTGTTTATAATGGTAGGAGTTGCAAAACTTATGTAGAATACATAGTTATGGTTAGATTAAAATATGTAGGTTTTAGCATAAGATTCTGTTAAAAGTGTAATTCAGGAGGCGGTAGCACTTATTATTTAAGATAAGACACAAGTAGATGTTTTTTAACTGATGCAAAAAGTTTCTTAAGAATAAATGACCGAAGAATGATTACGATCAGTATGCCATTTAAGAAACTAACCTGCAATTTTACTCCCTTGACACCTCCCCTACCTTAATAGCTGATAACGGTACTTACGGTGCAGTCTACAGCAGTAGTACGTTACTGGCGGCCCAAAGCGGATGCCAGCTTGCTCTCTGCCCGCCGCGAATTGGAACTTCTAAAAAACCGATCGTTGATAAAACCATTTACTGGCAACCTACTTCATGGAGCTGCCACTGTTTGACGAAGAGATCTCCCTATTCCAGGTGAACTACGTTGTGCAGTGAATGACTTGTATCGACGGGAGATCCTGACTTGTCTTACACTAAACCCTGAACCTTTGGGGAGAGGTGACCCTGTTTGAGTATCGAACTCCGGCCCGTCATGGCCGTCAGCCTCTTCTATATCACCGGCATCGCCCTGGGGCGGCTCTGGCTGGAGGCGCCGCCCTGGGCTGTTCTGCTGTCCGGGCTGCTGCTGGCTGCCGTGCTTTGGGCCCTCTGGAAGAGAGGCCTGGCTTTGTTTGCCGCCTTGCTACTTTTAGCCGCGGCGGCCGCGGGGGCGGCGGCATTTTTCGCGGCCTTTTCCCTGCAGCCTGCCGGCATGGAACTGGCCGATTATGCCGGCCGCCCTCTTTACGTGGAGGGAACCGTTGTCGAGGAGCCGCTGCACTACGGCGATCACAGCGCCTACGTGCTGCAGGTGGAGTCGATACAGCTGCCGGAGGGGTGCCGCTCCGTTTCCGGCAGGCTCCTGGTCAAAATTTACGGCGAGGTGCGGGATTGCTACCGCTTCGGCGAGAAGCTGCGACTGCGCGGCACCATCGTCGAGCCGAAGGGAAGGCGCGTCCCCGGCGGCTTTGATTACGCCTTTTACCTCCGCGCGCAGGGGATCGACGGCCTCATTTATCCCCAGCCGCTCCAGGTCAGCTCGCTGGGCGCGGGCGAGACGTGGCCGCCGGCTGCGGCGGCCGTGGCCCTGCGCCGCCGCATGGTGGCCACAATCGAGGCCCACCTGCCTTCTCCGGCCTCGGAGCTGCTGGCGGGGATCCTCTTTGGCCAGCGCCGCCGCCTGCCGGAAGATATCCAGGAAAACTTCACCGCCAGCGGCACCGGCCACCTGCTGGCCGTATCAGGCCTCCACGTGGGGCTGGTGGCGGCGCTGATCCTGGGGCTGTGGCGCTGTCTTGGCCTGCGGGGAAAGCTGCCCCTTATCCTGGCCCTACTCCTCGTTTTGGGATACGCCTACCTGACGGGAATGCGCCCCTCGGCGCTGCGGGCGGCGGTGATGCTCGCTTTTGCCCTGGGCGCGCTGCTCCTGGAGCGGGACCGAGATCTGCCCACGGCAGTAGCCCTGGCCGCCCTGGCCCCCCTGGTGCTGAATCCCCTGTACCTTTTTAACATCGGCTTCCAGCTCTCCTACACCGCCACCCTGGCCATAATCTACCTGCAGCCGCCCCTGGCCGAAGCGTTGTTAAAGCTGGGGCTGCCCGGCTTTGTCCGCCCCGCCCTGGCGGTGACGCTGGCGTCGCAGCTGGGGGTTCTTCCCCTCTGTGCCTACCATTTCCAGCATGTTCCAGTGGGAGCGCTCTTCTTCAACCTGCTCCTGGTGCCGCTCATGGCCCCGGTGGTGGGGCTGGGCCTGGGCGGCGCCCTGCTGGGATTTGCATGGCCGGCTGCCGCCGCATTCGTCCTGCGCATCTGCGGCCTGCTGCTGCAGCTGGTAATCCTGGTCACCGGGCTGGCCCGCCACCCCTTCTTCTACCGGCCGGTGCAGCCCCCGAGTGAGCCGGGCCTATTTCTCATCTACCTGCTGATGGCCGGCGCCGCTTTTCTTTACTACCGCTTCCGCCGGCAGCGGCAGCGGGCGCAAGAGCTCCCGGAAGCTCCTGGGGCAGAGCCGGACTTGCTGCCGCCAAGGCTCTTCCGGCAGCCGCTCCATGCCCGCAGGCTGCTCCTCTTTGCCGTTCTGGGGGTAGCCCTCCTGCTGGTTTGGGGAAGCATCATGGCGCCGCCCCGCCCCTCCGGGCTGGTGGTTACCTTTCTCGACGTGGGGCAGGGGGCGGCGGCCCTGGTAGAGGCGCCCTGCGGGACGAACATCATTATTGACGGAGGGGGGACGCCTCCTCCCAGGGAGGAGGATCCGGGTCAAAGGGGCGAGATGGTGCTGCTCCCCTTCCTGCGCCGGCAGGGTGTCCGCCGCATTGACCTGGTTGTGGCCAGCCACCCCCACGAGGATCACTTTGGCGGCCTGCTCCCCCTCGTGGAAGAGATTCCCGTAAACACCCTGCTCATTTCCCCCGTAGCCGGTGCCTCACCCTATTACGCTCAGCTCCTGGAGCGGGCGGCGGAGCGGGGGATCTCCATTGAGCGGGCCGGCGCGGGGCGCGCCTGGGGCGCCGCCTCCGGGCTGCGCATGGAAACACTGGGCCCGCCGCCGGAGCTGCTGGAGGGGACCGGCAGCGACCTGAACAACAACTCGCTGGTCCTCAAGGTCAGCTACGGGGCGGTAAGCTTTTTATTCTGCGGCGACATTGAAAACGAGGGCGCCCGGCAGTTGCTCAAGCAGAAGTCAAGACTCAGGGCGGAGGTGCTCCTGGTCCCCCATCACGGCGGTTTTATGGAGCTGCTGCCCGAGCTCCTTGACGCCGTTAAGCCGCGCTATGCCGTCATTTCGGTGGGGCCAAACACCTTTGGCCATCCCCACCCCCATACCCTGGCCGTGCTGGAGAAGGCCGGCACAGAAATCCTGCGCACCGACCTGCACGGCAGCATTATCTTACGGACGGACGGGAGCCGGCTCCGGGTGGAAACCATGCTGGAACCGGTTTCGGCCCGGTAACGCCCTCGCTTTCATTTAACCTGTAGGGGCAAGCTTCCATGCCCGCCCTCCGGGGTGACATCCCCGCCCCCACATCCCCACACCGCTGTGCCGGGCATAGTCGTAGGGGCAGTCTTCCACGCCCGCCCACCGGAACTCGCTTAAAAAGGCAAGTTTGTTTTAAATCCGGGGGATAATATAAGGAGTCCTTCCCTAAAGGGCTTTTTTCCCTTTTTACCACCTTGACGAGATGGAGTGGAGCAGATGCGCATCTTAATGCTTAGCTGGGAGTACCCGCCCCGCGTGATTGGGGGGATGGCCCACGTGGTCTGCGAACTCTCGCGCGCCCTGGTGCGCGAGGGGAATGAAGTGGAAGTGGTGACGGCCATGGAAGAAAACCTGCCCCCGGCGGAGGAAGACGAGGGCGTCATCATCCACCGCGTCTGGCCTTACCACGGTCGCCCGCTGAACTTTTTTGCCTGGGTGCACCAGTTGAACCTGGCCATACTGGAGAAGGGGGTGAGCCTCTCCCTCCGGCGGCGCTTTGACCTCGTCCACGCCCACGACTGGCTCGTGGCCTACGCCGGGCGGGGGCTCAAGCACATTTTTCACATGCCTCTCATCGCCTCCATTCATGCCACGGAATTTGGCCGCAACCAGGGTCTGCATAACGACGAGCAGCGCTATATCGGCGAGGTGGAGTGGTACCTTACCTACGAGGCCTGGCGGGTAATCTGCAACAGCCGCTACATGCGCCAAGAGGTGGAAAGCGTTTTCAACCTGCCGCCGGATAAAATCTCCATTATTCCCAACGGCATCCGCCCGGCGGCCTTCCAGGCTGCCCCCGACCTGGAGGTGCGGCGCAGGTTTGCCGCCCCGGAGGAGAAGATCATCTTTTTCATCGGCCGGCTGGTGCGGGAGAAGGGGGTCCAGGTACTGCTGGAGGCGCTGCCCCTCATCCGGAACCGTTTCCCCGCCGTGCGCGCCGTCATCGCCGGGCAGGGCCCCTACTTCGAAGAGCTGCACCGCCTGGCGCTGAATTTGGGCCTCGATGGCCACGTTGTCTTTGCCGGCTTCATCGACGAGGCCACGCGGAACCAGCTCTACGCCCACGCCGACGTGGCCGTCTTCCCCAGCCTCTACGAGCCCTTCGGCCTGGTGGTGCTGGAAGCCATGGCCGCGGGGACACCGGTGGTGGCAAGCGACACCGGAGGCTTCTCCGAAACGATAATGCATGGCGTCAACGGGCTTAAGGCCGCCGCGGGCAGCGCCGCCGACCTTGCCGAGCAGGTCTGCGCCCTCCTCGGCGATCCCGAGCTGTCCCGCCGCCTGGCCCGCCAGGCCCTGCAGGAGGTGGAGGAGAAGTACTCCTGGCCCGCCATCGCCCGCCAGTACGAAGCCATCTACCAGCAGATTGTCTTTTCCCCCGAGGCAAGGCGCTGGCGACGCGAAGCCGGCCGGCCGGAACCGCTTTTTTCGCAGCGGGAGATGGCCTCTCCATCGCCGGGCTCGCCTCCCCCCCGCTACAGCTAAGGGCTACTTTAAATCCCCCCTGGCCCCCCTTTTTCAAAGGGGGGAATGTCATGGCGCGGGGTCAGGATGACATGTAGGGGTGGGTTTCCACCATGAGTAAAGGAGAAACGCCGGGAGCCCGCTTAACTAACCCCGCCGGGGTGGGGGATACTAATGGTGTGAGCCTGGCGGCAACATTTTACGCGACGAGGTGAGCATTCTTGAAAGCGGTAATCATGGCGGGAGGCGAAGGTTCGCGCCTGCGCCCGTTAACCTGTGACCGGCCTAAGCCCATGGTCCCGGTGATGAACCGGCCGCTGATGGAGTACAGCGTGGAGCTGCTGCAGAAGCACGGCTTCCGCGATATTGCCGTAACCCTGCAGTACCTGCCGGATCAAATAAAGAATCATTTTGGAGACGGCAGCCGCTTTGGGGTCAACCTGCACTATTTCGTGGAGGACGAGCCTCTGGGAACGGCGGGCAGCGTGAAGAACGCCGCCTCCATGCTTGATGAGACCTTCATCGTCATCAGCGGGGATGCGCTCACCGATTTTGATCTCTCCGAGGCGGTGTGTTTTCACCGCGCCCGCGGCGCCGTCGCCACCCTCGTTTTAAAGGCGGTGGAAAATCCCCTGGAGTACGGCGTGGTCATGACCGATCCAGACGGGCGGATTAACCGCTTCCTGGAGAAGCCCGGCTGGGGCGAGGTCTTCAGCGACACGGTTAATACGGGCATTTACATCCTCGAGCCCGAGGTCCTCAGCCTGGTGGAGCCGGGCCGCATGGTGGATTTCAGCAAGGATATCTTCCCCCGCCTGCTGGAGATGAAGGAGCCGCTTTTCGGCTGCGTGCTGGAGGGCTTCTGGTGTGATATCGGCGACCTGCGGGAATACCTGCGGGCGCACCGCGAGGTTCTCGCCGGGCGGGTGGGGATAAAGCTGAAGGGAGCCAGGCACGAGCGGGGGATCTGGATCGAGGAGGGGGCCTCCATTCACCCCCGCGCGCTGCTCCAGGGACCACTCTACATCGGATCAGGCTGCCTCATTGACGCGGGGGCCCGCATCGGTGAAGGCACGGTCCTGGGTTCCCATACCCGGGTGGAGGAGAGGGCCTCGGTGAAAAGAGGGCTCACCTGGGAGGGGGCCTGCATCGGCAAAGGTGCCGCCCTGCGCGGGGGGATACTCTGCAGCTCCGTACAGCTGGGCCGCCGTGCCGCCGTCTACGAGGAGGCGGTGGTGGGGGACGGCAGTCTCATCCAGGAGGGCGCGGTGATCAAGCCTGGGGTCAAGGTGTGGCCGGAAAAAGTTGTGGAAAGCGGCGTGGTCCTGCACGAGAGCCTCATCTGGGGGGCGAAGGCCGCGCGCACTCTCTTTGGCCGCCACGGCATCCAGGGGGAGATAAACCGCGATATTACCCCGGAAATGGCGGTCCGGCTGGGCGCGGTCTACGGCTCCATCCTGCGCGGGCCGGTCCTGGTGAGCGACGACGGCGGCAAGCCCGCGGCGGCCCTACGCAATGCCTTTATTTCCGGGCTGCTCTCGGCGGGGGCATCCGTTTTTGACGGCGGCGAACTGCTCATCCCCATGGCGCGGCGCGCGGCCACTTACCTGAAGGCGCGCGGGGGGGTGCATATCTCGTGCCCTGCCGGCGAGAAAGACGGGGTTTTGCTCACCTTTTTTGATGAAGAGGGGCTGCCCCTGGCGCGGAGCCTGGAGCGCAAAATGGAACAGCTTTATTTCCGCGAGGATTTCCCGCGGGCTTCCGGCGAGGCCATGGGAGAGCTGCTGCCCCTTTCCAACCTGGAAGATATTTACCGCGCCGAGCTGCTGCGCCATGTTTCCCCCGGCAAGCTGGCCCGGGCGGGACTGCGGGTGGTGCTGGGCAGCCCCACGCCCTACCTGCGCCGCTTTCTCGTTCCGCTGCTGCAGCAGCTGCACTGCACCGTGATCACGGTAAATTCCCCCGCGGCTTCCGCGGATGGCTGCGGCGGCCTGGACAACTTGCCGGCCTGCCGCCATAGCGAGCTGGCGGCGGCGGTGCGCCGGAACAGCGCCACCCTCGGGGCCATGATCACGCCGGGCGGCGACAGGGCCGTCATATTTGATGAACGGGGCAGGGCCGTGCGGGGCGAGCTCTATACCGCCCTTGTCTCGCTGCTGGTGTTCCGGGAGCGGCGCGGCAGCACCGTGGCCGTGCCGGTGCACGCCTCGCAGGTCGTGGAGAAGCTGGCGGAGCGCTACCAGGGGCGGGTGCTGCGGACCAGGGCCATGCCGCGCGATCTCATGGAGCTGGCGGAGAAGCAGGAGCGGCAGGCCGCTTTCCAGGCCGGGCGCAGCCTCTCCGCGGTGCTCTCTTTTGACGGCGTGGCTGTCCTGGTCTACCTCCTAGACCTGCTGGCCGACCAGGACCTCACCCTGGGAGGGCTCCTTGCCGAAATACCGGCCATTAAAATCCGGGAGCGGGAGATACCCTGTCCCTGGACGCTGAAGGGGCGGGTAATGCGCCGCCTCATCCAGGAAACGGCGGGCAGCCGGAGGGAGATGATTGACGGCTTAAAGATCTACCATCCCCAGGGGTGGACTCTGGTGCTTCCCGATCCGGAGAAGCCCTCCTACCGCGTTTACAGCGAAGCCTTCTCCGAGGAGTTTTCAGATTCGCTGGCCGAGTTTTACATCCGGAAAATAGATGAACTCCAGCGGGAGCCCTGAAAAAATGTCCCCCGCCCGCTAAAAAGGAAAAGAGAAGTCAAGGCGCGAATACCAAGGCAGTAGCCTGCAATCGCCAGAGGAGGACTGCCTTGGATCGGGTACGCGTGGCGCAGCTGGTAAGAAAAAATGACAACGCCTCGCGCCGGGAGCTTTTTGAGATCTTTTACCGGCCCACCTACGCCGCGGTTTTTGCCCTTTTGCGCCACCGGGAGAGCGCCGAAGACATCACCCAGGAGGCGTTCATCAGGGCTTTCCAGAACATCGATCGCCTGCGGGAGAAGGATAAATTTGGCCCCTGGCTGGCGGCTATTGCCACCAACCTGGCCCGCAACCATTTGAAGCGCGAGAAGCGCCTCTGCTATTATGACAAACCCATTGAACCGGCGGCCGGCTCCGCGGCGGCGGCCTTCTGCAGCACCGAGGAGCGGCTCATTCGCGAAGAGGAGATTGCCCGGGTCCGCGCGGCGCTGCGCACCCTCTCGCCCGAGCAGTACCAGGTGGTCATCTTGCAGTACTACTACAATCTCAAGCTTGACGAAATTGCGCGGCTCCTTAATATCAGCCCCGGCACCGTAAAGTCGCGCCTCTTCCGGGCCCGCGACAGGCTCTCCCGGGCGCTGGAACCAGAAGAGGATCTTGTTTGTCAAGCAGATGAGGGAGGCGGTGCAGAATAATGCAGGCCAGGAGAACTGACCGCAGCCTTGACCATATCATCGGGGAAGCGCTGCAGCGCGAGCTGGAAAGCGTGCCTGTTCCCCCGGCGGCGCCGCTCTGGGCGCGCATCCGGGCGGGCCTGGCCCGCGCCGGGAAAAAGCGCGCTGCTTTCCCCTGGCGGCAGATGGCCGGCGCGGCCGCCCTCGTGCTTGTTTTTGCCGGCGTCGGCCTTGCTCTCAGCCGCTCCGGCATGTTCAGCTCATCGCCTCTCTTTTACGGGGAGAACGTGAACCAGGACTGTGTCAAAGGAGATGTTGCCGAAAAGCCCTCCAGTATGGAGCGAGGGGCCGCGCCTCCGCTCGCCCTGCCGGGCGGTTTTGCGCTGGAAGAAGAGGGAGCGCAGGATCTAATCCAGGCGGGGGAGGGCTGGACTGCCGCTCTTTACCGCAGGGGCGAGGAGAAGCTGCTCTGGATAAGCTGCGACGCCCCTGTGCTGGATTTGCGGGAGTTTGTGCTCCAGGCTGGCCGCATGCTCGGTGCGGGAACGGAGATTGCCGGGGAGAGGACAACGGTTTTACAGGAGGGCCGCCTGGAATTCACTGCCGGCGGCCGTCCCGGCATTGCCTGGAGGGAGGGAGAGGGCACCCGGGCCCTGCTGGTCCTGAGCGGCAGCCCCGATTTGCAGGCGCTGCAGGCCCAGCTTTTGCCTCCCCCGTAGGAAAATTATACCGGGCAAGAAATTAAAAAAGCCCTTGCCAATTTTATAAAAAGAAGGTATACTCTCTTTCAGGAACCGATAAAGGCAAAACTGCCGTAAGGCAGTGACGCAAAGCTATGGGTCCTGCAAAGGATCGCCAGGCTGCCGGTCAGGAAAACTGGTTATTACTTTTTCTCCCTGATGAGGCAGCCGCAAGCTGTCTCCTTTTTTTGGTGGAAAAGCCCTAAGCCAGCTACCCCGGCTTGGTTCCTTCACTTTTTGGGTGCAAAAGTTTCTTTTGTACCCTTTTTCATTCTTCTTTCGGCAGGCGCCCGGGGATCCGCTAAACCACCCCGGCTATGCCTGCAGGCACCGAGCTTTCAAAATCCTGGTACAGGCGGTAATCGAGCTGGGGGAAGATGTTGTCCGCTTCCTCCAGCCGCTTGAGCCACTCGGCGTCAATGTTGCCCTCGTCTATCTGGCGCTGCAGCAGGCGAAAGCGCACGAGGTGGCTTACCGCCCTGCTGCGGGCATACTCCACCGTGGTGCCGGAGGTCATGATAAAGGGCCAGTCGCTGCTCTGGGCCAGCATGAGCTCGCGGGCCGCCTGGCGCAGGGCCCGTTCCAGCAGCCCCTCGGCACGGGGATGGGCCGTGGCCAGCCGGATCATGTCGGCGGCGGCCTTGTGCAAGTGCCGGTAAAGCCAGTCGTTGCTCCCGTTCAGCCACACCTCGTGATAGCCCTTGTCTCCCCAGCTGGAGGGATTGGGCTCCGCCAGCTGCAGCGGGTAGCCCAGGTCCAGGTATTCCCCCGGGGTGATGAGCTTTACGTCGGCCTGGTCGAAAGCTATTTTCCGGAAGAGGAAGTCAAGCCACTGCGGCCCCTCAAACCACCAGTGGCCGAAGAGTTCGGCATCATAGGGTGAGATGACTATGGGCGGCCGTCCCATGAGAGAGGCGAGGTAGCTTACCTGCTGCTGGCGGTTGAACATGAAGTTCCCCGCGTGCAGGGCGGCCTTCTCCCGGGCGCGGTGGGGCTGGTAGGGTTCCTTGTACTCCAGTCCCTCGCAGGTGATGCGGTAGTACTTGATGCCGGTATCGCTGCGCAGGCCGGGAGGGTGCAGGTACGGCCCGATGTACTCCAGCGGCAGATCGTAGGCAATGTCGCGGTAGAACTCGCGGTAATCGTAATCCCCGGGGTAGCCCTCCTGCGCGCTCCAGACCTGCTTCGATGTCTCCGGGTCCCTTCCGAAGACGGCCACGCCGCTCCTGGTAAGTATGGGGCTGTAGACGCCGTACTTGGGGCGAGGGGTGGCGTAGAGGACCCCGTGCGTGGCGGTGATGATGTACTGGAGGCCCAGTTCGCTGATGATCTCATCCAGGCCGTGTTCGTAGGCGCATTCGGGCAGCCACAGTCCCCGCGGGGGCTCGCCGAAGAGGGAGGCATGGTACTGGACGGCGTTGGCCAGCTGGGCGTAGATGCTCTCCGGCTGGAGCAGCAGCAGCGGCAGGTAGGCGTGGGTGGAGGCGGTGGTGATGAGCTCCAGGTAGTTTTCTTCGGCCAGCCGTCGGAATGCGGGCACCAGGCGGCCGCCGTAGCGCTCCAGGTAGGCGGCGGCGGCATCGAAATGCTCGCGGTAGAGCCGCGCCAGGGGAGCAAAGGAGGGATCGCCGGCTGTGCGCTCCTCCTCGAGCCGGGCCAGGTTTTGCAGCCCCTGCAGGTATTTGCGGTAGCGCTCCTGGAGCAGGGGGTCTTCCATCATCGCCAACAGGGTCGGCGACAGCGAAAAGGTGAGCCGGAAGTCAACGCCTTCATCGCGCAGCTTCTCGAAAACCATGAGCAGGGGAATGTAGCACTCGGTTATCGCTTCAAAAAACCATTTTTCCTCCAAGGAATGATCGTATTCGGGGTGGCGCACATAGGGCAGATGAGCATGCAAAATCAAAGCGAGAAATCCCTGGGCCATGATCCAGTAAAGAACCTCCTTCGGGCAGCTATTTCCTTTTTGCTTCCGGCCGGCGCCTGAAAAATTCCGCCGAGCTGAGATGATAGAGGGAGATGCGGCGGAAAAGCTTTTGCGCCTTCCAGTCGGGGAGCTGCCATTGTTCATCGATAAGGTCGCTGAGGCTGTCGCGGGGGGTGCGGATTAAGTTGGAGCGGAGAAGGGATTGAAAAGATCTCCCCGGCGCCTTACAGCCCAGTTCCACGCGATAGCACCTGTCGGCATGAGGAACGGCAATATACCAGTTGTTGATATCCCCGCTTACTTCCAGATCAAAAAATCCTTCTGCATCTTCCCCTTCCCCCCAGCCATATTTATAGACCCGCAGGCACAAGGCAAACTCCGGGCAGCCTTCTTCCGACGCCCTTCTGGCCAGGGCTTCCCGGGTCTGCGGGCTTATTTCCCAGTAGGCAAAGATATTATGGGGGTCGCGGGGCAGTATGACCAGGCGATCTTCGCCGTACCGCTCCGGCAGGGACTCGCCGCGGTTTAAATAGTATGTCTGCGGATCGGCCACTCCTTCGCCTCCTTTGTCGGCTGAATGGAAATAAATGCAAGAGAGAGCGCATTAATTTCACATGCTATTATTCCCTAAGCGCGTGGATATATAGATAGGGCCGGGCCGCTTTGCCTGGAGGGCGGAATAAAAAGGGCGGCGGCGGGAAAGCTAGGCTTGATTTTTCACTTCCGGGGTTTAACGCAGCATGGCTCCCGCGCAGCGCCGGGGCTGACCGCCCAGCATTTTCGCGGAGGTGTCTTTTTGCCCGAAATTCGCCGTGATCCCATCTCCGGGCAGCTGGTGATCATCGCTGCGGAGCGTTCCCGGAGGCCGGAGGCCCTGGCCGGCGCCGTCGGCCCCGGGCGCTGCGGCTCCCTCCCCTCCTACGTGGAGAACTGCCCCTTTTGCGCCGGGAATGAGCGGATGACCCCGCGGGAGCTCCTTGCTTTGGGGCGCGGCACGGCGGCTGCGGATGCGGCCGGCTGGCGAGTCAGGGTTGTGCCCAACAAGTACCCGGCGGTGGTGCCGCAGCAGGAGAGGGAGCGGGATTTCCGGGCAGCTTCGCAGCCCGCCTGCGGCGCCCACGAGGTGATCATTGAAAGCCCGGAGCACAACCGGCATCCCGGCAGCTTACCCCCGCGGCAGATGGAGCTTGTTCTTGAGGCCTACTGGCGGCGAGAGCGGGCGCTGGCCCAGAAGCGCTGCCTGCGCTACGTGCAGATTTTCCGCAACTACCGCCGCGAAGCGGGCGCCTCCATAGAGCATCCCCACTCCCAGCTTATTGCCCTGCCCTTTGTGCCGCCCGCGGTCAGGCTGGAGATGGAAAGCGCGCACCGCGCCTACCTCGAGGAGGGGAGCTGCCCCTTCTGCCGCATGCTTGAAGAGACAAACGCCTGCGGGGAGAGAGTGGTTCTCAATGGCGGCGCCTACACCGCCTTGATCCCCTATGCCGCCCGCAGCCCCTTTGAAACCTGGATCCTGCCGCGGCGCCATGAAGCTTCCTTTTTTGAAACGGCCGCCGCCGGGAGGGCGGAGCTGGCGCTGTTCCTGGGAAAGCTGTTCCGGATGCTGGCGCGGGCCCTGGGGGACTACCCTTACAATTATTACCTGCATACCGCGCCCTTGCGCAGCGCGCCGCTGCCCCATTATCACTGGCACCTGGAGCTCATTCCCCGGGCCGGCGTGGAAGGGGGATTTGAAATGAGCAGCGGTATTTATATCAACACCATGCGGCCCGAAGAAGCGGCCGCTTACTTGAGAGAGAAAGGAAGAGCGGAAGATGAATCATGGCGGGAAGATCTATTTCATCCTGGCCCTGCACAATCACCAGCCTGTGGGCAACCTGGATGATGTCCTGGAGCAGAGCTTTGCGCGCACCTACGAGCCCTTCATTGATGTCCTGGAGAGATTTCCGGCCATGCGGGTGGCCCTGCATTACTCCGGCAGCCTTCTCGACTGGCTCGTGGAGAGGAAGCCGGAGTTCATCGGGCGGCTAAAGAGGCTCGCCGCCGCCGGGCAGGTGGAGATCCTGGGCGGCGCCTACTACGAGCCCATCCTTCCCGCCATCCCCGATGAAGACAAAATCGGCCAGATCCGCCTCCTGGCGGAGCGCCTGGAAGAGCTCTTTGGCGTAAAGCCGCGCGGCATGTGGCTGGCGGAAAGGGTCTGGGAGCCGCACCTGCCCCGCCCCATCCGCCGGGCCGGGATGGAGTACCTGGCCCTGGATGACAGCCACTTCCGCGATGCCGGCTGCGCGGAGCTGGATCACTACTACCGCACCGAAGAAGAGGGCTATCCGGTGGACATATTCCCCATCAGCGAAGAGCTGCGCTACCTCATCCCCTTCAAGGCGCCCGGCGAGGCCATCTCCTTTTTCCGGGAGAGGCGCGACGCGGGGAAGCCGCGCCTCTTTGTGCTGGCCGACGACGGGGAAAAGTTCGGCGGCTGGCCCGGAACCTACGAGGCGGTCTACGAAAGGGGATGGCTGGAGGAGTTTTTCACCCTCCTCATGGAGCAGGAGGACTGGCTCAGCGTGGTCACCTTTGATGAGTACCGCCGCCTCTTTCCTCCCCGGGGCCCCCTGTACCTGCCGGCGGGGGCCTACCGCGAAATGAAGGAGTGGTCCGGGGGCTTCTGGAGAAATTTTCTCAGCCGCTACCCCGAAAGCAACCGCATGCACAAGAAGATGCTGGCGGTGCGGCGCCGCTGGGAGCAGCTCCCGGAAGGAGAGCCGCGCCGGCGCGCGCAGCGCCTCCTCTGGGCGGGCCAGTGCAACTGCGCCTACTGGCACGGGGTTTTCGGCGGCCTCTACCTCGGTTTTTTGCGGGCTGCCGTCTGGCAGAAGCTGCTGCAGGCGGAGAAGCTCATTGACGACCACTTGAAGGAGCCGCCCTACCTGGAACTGCAGCGGGGAGACTTCGGCTACAGCGGCGCGGAGGAGATCTACCTTTACACCGACCGCCTCAACCTGCTCCTGGCGCCGCAGCTTGGCGGCAGCCTCTGGGAGCTTTCCTGGAGGCCGGCGGCGGTGAATTTGCTCGACACTCTGACGCGCCGCCCCGAGGCCTATCATAAGGACTACCTGGAGCAGGCGGCCCCTTCGGCGCCGGCTGGAGAGCCGGCCTCCATCCATCACCTGCGGGCGGTGAAGGAGGAGGGCCTCCTGGAGCAGCTTGCCTACGATCCCTACCCCCGGGTGGCCCTCATCGAGCATTTCTTTGAAGAGGACCTCACCCTGGAGCAGTTTGCCCGGGGAAGTTACCGCGAGGGCGGCGATTTCCTCATGCAGCCCTTTGAAGTGCAGGTGGATCGGCTGCCCGAGTGCGAAGGAGGCGGCGCAGGGGTGCAGGTCACCCTGCAGCGCCAGGGGGCGGTTGGCGAAGCGGCGCCCCTGCTGCTGCAGAAGAAGATCACCCTCCGCGCCGGCGAGGACAGCTTCCAGGTGGACTACCGGCTGGCCAACCTGGGCGACAGGGAGGTCTTCCTCCGCTTTGGGGTGGAATTTAACCTGGCCTTTCTCTCCGGCTCCGACGAGGAGCGCTATTACGCCATCCCCGGGCGCGAACTGGAAGACCGCCGCCTTGGCTCCCATGGCGCCGAGGAAGGGGTGCCGGAGGTGACCCTTGTGGACCGGCGGCGCAACCTGCAGCTGACCCTCTCCTGGCCGGAGCCGGCCTTGCTCTGGCGCATGCCCGTGGAGGCGGTCTCCCTCTCCGAGGGCGGCCTGGAGCGCTCCTACCAGCAGTCGCTTGTTCTGCCCCGCTGGGATTTCTCCCTGGCGCCCGACGAGAGCCGCGACCTGGGCATTTTGCTCCACTTGGCCGCGGCCGGCGAAAGGGAGCCGGTGCCAGCTCCGGCCCGGGAGGAGGCGGGGACATGAGCGAAGAGCCGCTCTACGTGGCCTTTGTCTGGAACCAGCACCAGCCCGTCTACCGCGATTCGCTCACCGGCGAGCTGATCATGCCCTGGGTGCGGCTGCATGGGAGCAAGGATTATTACCAGATGGCGGCCCTCCTGGAGCAGTACCCCCGGGTGAGCCAGACCTTCAACCTCACTCCCTCGCTGCTGGAGCAGGTGGAGAGCTATCTTGCAGGAAATGAGGACTTCTACCAGAAGGTGAACAAGCCTGCGGAGGAGCTCAGCGACGGGGAGAAAGAATACCTGCTGCGGCACTACTTTGACATCCACTGGGAGAAGGTCATCGGGCAGCACCCCCGCTACCTGGAGCTTTTGGAGCTCCAGGGGCGCATTCGCGAGCCGGGGGCGGTGCGGCCGGCGCTGGAGCGCTATCGCCTTCAGGACTACCGCGATCTGCAGGTCTGGTTCAACCTGGCCTGGATTGATCCCGATATCCGCCGTGCCGATCCCGCCCTGGGCCGCCTCATGGAAAAGGGAAGGGATTTCAGCGAAGCGGAGCGGCGCCTGGTGGTGGAGAAGCAGCTGGAGCTGCTTGCCGGCATTGTCCCCCTGCACCGCCGCCTGCAGGAGCGGGGGCAGATGGAGGTCATGACCACCCCCTTCTATCATCCCATCATGCCGCTGCTCATCGACAGCTGCAGCGCCCTGCGGGCCTGCCCGGGGCTGCCGCTGCCGCGGCGCTTTCAATATCCCCAGGATGCCTGCGCGCAGCTGGCCCTGGCCGATCGCCAGTATCGTCGTCTTTTTGGCCGCCGCCCCAGGGGGATCTGGCCGCCGGAGATGGCGGTGAGCCCGGAGACAATAGCCCTCTTTGCAAGTTACGGCTTTGCCTGGTCCATCAGCGATGAGCAGGTTCTCGCCCGCTCCCTAAAGGTCGAGATCGTGCGCGACGCCTACGGCCATGTCCTAAACGGCGATCTCCTCTACCGCCCCTACCGCGTCCGCGGGGCCGGCGGAGAGCTGGCCATGGTTTTCCGCGATCACTACCTCTCCAACCGCATCGGCTTTGAATACCAGCATTTCCGCCCCGAGGATGCCGCCGCCGATCTAGTGCACCGCCTGCTGAAAATCCGGGAGAACCTGGCCTGCTCTCCGGGCAGCCACCTGGTGACCATCTCGCTGGACGGGGAGAACGCCTGGGAATGGTACCAGGGCGACAAGGGACCTTTTTTGCACAGCCTCTACCGCCGCTTGAGCGAGGAGCCGCGCCTCTGCTGCTGCACGGTGAGCGAATACCTGGCGGTGCATCCGCCGCAGCGGGTTATCGAAGAGCTGCATACCGGATCGTGGGTTGACCACAACCTCGCCCGCTGGATCGGCACGGACAACAAGAACCTTCTCTGGGATTACCTCCTGGAGGCCCGCGAGGCGGTGGAGCGCTGCCGCCGCAGCGGCTCCTGCAGCGAAGAGGCGCTGCAGCGAGCCCTGGAGAGCATCTATATCGCCGAGGGGAGCGATTTCGCCTGGTGGATCGACAGCATGCCCTACTACCTGGCCGCCCCCTTTGACGCCCTCTTTCGCCGCCATCTCGCCGCTGTCTACCGTTTCCTGGGGGTGGCGGTGCCCGACCACCTCTACCGCTCCCTGGCCCGGCCCCGGCCCGGGGAGGAGGCTTTTAGCGTCGACCCCCTGGCCGGCCCCGTGGCCATGGTCCCCCCGCCGATAAGTCCAGCGGGTAATCCCCCTCAAATTCCCCCAAGGGGGAGTTGAAAATTTTAGCCGGCCCCTTGAGCCGAAAGCCCAAGGGGCCTCCCCTGCGAGGAAATTGATGGACCGCTTTTGAATTTTTATGATAATATCATGGTAATATCATGGTACCACGTCATGGCCAGAGGTGGGTTTTTACGTGTACATAATCGTTATCGGCGGGGGCGGGGTTGGCTCGGAGCTGGCCCACAATCTTTCCGAGAAGAATTTTGACGTGGTGGTCATTGAAAAAAACCCGGAGCGGGCGCGCCGGCTGGGCGACCTCTACGACGTCATGGTTTTGGAAGACAACGGGGCCAACGTCCTGGCCCTGGAAAAGGCGGGCGTCAGGTCCGCGGACATGGTCATTGCGGTAACGGAGATCGACGAGATCAACATTATCGCCTGCATGCTGGCCAAGCGCTACGGTGTTCCCCTGACCGTGGCCCGGGTGCGCAATGCCGACTATGCCCATGGTTCTACCATCCTTGACCCGCACCAGCTGGGCATTGACCTGATGATCAGCCCCGAGCGCAGCGCCGCCTACGAGATCTCCCGCATGCTTCATTTCCCCGAAGCCTGCGAAATTGAGTACTTCAGCCGGGGGCGGGTGATGATGCTCAGCCTTGTTGCCGGCCCCGACGCCCCCATTGTGAGAACACCTTTCCGCCAGCTGAACCTGCCGCCGGGCTGCATCATTGTGGGTATCAGCGAGGGGCAGGACAAGTTTATCATCCCCGGCGGCAATGATGTCATCAAGCCGGGGGCCAGGGTCTACCTGCTGGGCCGGTCGCGCACGCTCAAGGATATCAGCTTCCTGCTCCTGCATGAGCGCATCAGGATCAAGAGGGTGGCCATTTTCGGCGGCGGGGGGATCGGCTTTGAGCTGGCGAAGCTGCTGGAGGAGAGCCGCAGCCCCTTCGAGGTGAAGCTGGTGGAGAAAGACGGCGAGCGCTGCGCGCAGCTCAGCCGGGAACTTTCGCACACCCTCATCCTGCACGGGGAGCCTACGGACCTGGATTTTATCCATGTGGAGGAGATCGCGGATACCGATGCCGTTGTCGCCGTCAGCGGGGACGATCGCACCAACATCATCCTCGGCGTGCTGGCGAAGCAGTGGGGGGTAAAAAAGATTATCTGCGAGGTGGTGGACCCGCAATTTACCCCCGTATACGGCGCCCTGGGCCTGGAGAGCATCGTCAACCCGCACCTCATCACGGCGGCGCAGATACTCCGCTTTACCCATCGCGAGGACCTGCTTTCGCTGTCCATTTTAAACAATGAGCGGGCCGAAATCCTGGAGCTGGTCCTCCCCGAAACGGCGCGGGTGGCCCATAAGACGGTGGCCGAGGCCAACTTTCCCCGGGGGATGCTCATCGGCTCCATCATCCGGGGCCAGGAAGTAATCATACCGCGAGGGCAGGACAGGCTCCTGCCGGGGGATCACCTGGTTATCTTTACCCTGCCTGAAATCAGCGGGCAGCTGGAGCGCTACTTTGCGGCGGCGGAAAAAGAGGGGCGAAGAGCTAACCGCCCCCTGGAACGTGGTAAAGCAAAGTAAAGCAAAGTTAAGTTAAGGAGGCTTGACGCGGCGGCCGCCGCCATGCGGCGGCTTAACCGGGAGCGGAGATGCCATGCGCCGCCTGAGGATGTTTTACCTTTTGGGAATTATGCTCCTTTTCCTCGCTGCCATGATGGTCCTGGCGGCCCTCTGGTCCATTGGGGAGCAGGAAGCGGACCGCCCTGCCTTTTTAAAAGCCGTGGCCATTACCGCAGCGGCGGGGGCCCTTTTGTGCATTCTGGGCTACCCCTCGCGGCATGGGCAAACCACCCTTGCCGAAAGCTTCTCCCTGGTATCGCTGGCCTGGCTGCTGGCCGGTTTTTTTGGCGGTCTCCCCTTCTATTTTTACGACGGCTTCGGGGGTACTCTCCTTGATGCCTTTTTTGAAGCGGTCTCCGGATTTACCACCACCGGGGCGACGGTGATTGCCGATGTGGAGAGCCTGCCCCGCGGCCTTCTTTTCTGGCGCTCCCTCACCCAGTGGCTGGGGGGTATGGGGATCATCGTTCTCTTTCTCGCCGTTCTGCCGCGCTTCGGTTTCAAAAGTACGACTCTCTACAGGGCGGAGTTGCCCGGCCCGGTTGCCGAACGTTTTGTCCCTCGGGTTGTCGAAACGGCGCGCTGGCTCTGGCTGATCTATGCGGCGTTTACAGTTTTGCAAACCCTGCTATTGATGCTGTGCGGTTTGAACCTCTATGATGCCCTGGCCCATGCCCTTACCACCATGCCTACCGGTGGTTTCTCCACCTACAATGCCAGCGTCGCCGCCCTGGAGAACCCGGCGGCTGAAGTGGTGATTACCATTTTCATGTTTCTGTCCGGGGTGAACTTTACTCTCCATTACCGCCTGCTGCACAGGGACCGGAAGGCGCTGAAGAGCGAGGAGCTGCGCTTTTACGTGGCCGTGCTGGCCATGGCCGCTGCCCTGGTAGCGGCAAACATCGCTCCCCTTTACGGCGGCGATATTCTTCTTTCCCTGCGGCGGAGCGCCTTCCAGGTGGTCTCCATTGCCACGACCACCGGTTACGCCAGCGCCGACTTTGATGCCTGGCCCCATTTTTCACGGGTTCTGCTTTTCTTCCTGATGTTTCTCGGAGCCTGTGGCGGTTCAACCGGCGGGGGGATCAAGCAGACTCGACTGCTGCTGCTGCTTAAACATGCGCGGCGGGAACTGTTGCGCCTGATCCATCCCTCTGCCGTGGCCACGGTCAAGCTTGACGATCAGGCTGTTTCCGAAGAGACACTGCGGGGCGTGGCCGGGTTCACCTTTCTCTATATTTTATTCTTTGTGCTCACCACCCTGGCCCTGAGCTGGATGGATCTCGATTTTACCACCGCCGCTTCGGCCGCTGCCTCGGCCCTGGGTAATATCGGTCCCGGCCTCGGCCTTGTCGGACCGAGCTTTACCCATCAGGCTGTTCCCGCTGCCGGGAAGGCGCTTTTGAGCCTGATGATGATCATGGGGCGCCTGGAAATTTACACGGTGCTGGTTCTCTTTTTACCCGAGTCGCGCCGTATTTTTAAAAAAGTGTCAGGGGGGGGCGATTATTAGGTGATCGGCTACCGGGAAGCTGCGCAGATGATTGCTTCGGGAAAATTTGTTCCCGCTTACCTCTTTTACGGAGGCGAGCCTTTTTTAATCCAGGAGCTTTCCCATCAGCTCGCCGAAGCCTACCTGGGGAAAGCAGAAGAATACGGCCGGGAGAAAATTGACGGGAAGGAGCTGGCGCTGCCCGATGTCCTGCAGCGCCTCGATGAGGCGAACCTCTTTGCGCCGCGCAAGCTGCTGCTGGTAGATGAACCCCCTTACCTGGTTCCCAAAAGTAGAGAGAGCCGGGAGGCGGCGGAGGGTGAAGCAGAGCCCCCGGATGAGAGCGGAGAAAAAGCCGCGGCGCGGTTGGAGCGCTTTATCGAGCGTGAAAGGGCCGGGGAAGCTCCTTCGCGGATCATTATTTTCCGGTCGGCAGCGATTGACCGGCGCCGGCGCCTGTTCAAACTCCTGGAAAAGAAAGGCCTCGTGGTGGAATGCGCTCCGCTGAAAGGGACCGAGCTATCCCGCTGGATCCGGGATTGGCTGGCCCGTCAGGGTAAAAAGATCGAACCCGCCGCCCTGCAGCGTCTTCTCTGGAGCGGCGAAAATGATCTCCATTTTCTCTCCAATGAACTGGAGAAATACTGCGCCTACCTGGGCGACGGGGAGACAACCATCACAGCAAAAGTGGTCGAACTGCTCTTTTCCGGCGACATAAAAAGCAGCGTCTTTACCCTTACCGATGCGCTCAGCGAAGGGAGGCTCGACCGGGCGCTGCAGGTTCTCTCCCAGCTGCTTGCCGGGAAGCGCGAGGAGCCGCTGCGGATCTTTTTTATGCTGGTGCGCCATTTCCGGCTCCTTCTTGGCGCCCGCTCCCTGCGCGATGAGAAGGTGCCCCCGGCGCGGCATCCGCTGGAGCTGGGAGTAAAGCCCTTTGAAGCGCGCAAGCTTTACGGCCAATCGGCCGCCTTCAGCCGCCAATCCCTGGAAGAAATCATCATGTTCCTGCAGCAATTGGACTACCGCATCAAGACCGGGCGGGTGAATCCGGGGCAGGCCCTTGAGATCGCCCTGTCCCAGATTCACCACCTGTCGCTCCGCCGCTAGAAAACCAAAATACCGGGGATAGGGAAAAGGGGAACGTTCCTTTTTGTCCCTCTAATGATTAAAATGGCAAGAGAGGTGAACGGTCAATGTATGACAGTCTAATTGTTGGGGGAGGAATTACCGGCCTGCAACTGGGGGCTCTCCTGGCTGCAGACGGGGAGAAGGTGCTGCTCCTGGAGAAGAGTTCCCGCCTCGGCGGGCGGGCGGCGGTAGTTAAAAAAGACGGCTACACCCTTGACTACGGGATCCATCTTGTCCGCTTTGGCCCGCACAGCGCCCTGGCAGAAACCTGCCGTCGCCTGGGACGCGAGGTGGAATTCATCCCCTTGGGGACCTCGTATTTGCAGGATGAAGACGGCAGGACAAAGGTTTTCCCCACGGGGCCTAAGGATTTTCTTACCAGCCGTCTTTTCACTTTCCGCGAACGGCTTAAAATTATTTCCCTGATCATGCGCATCCGGCGTGCCGATATGAGCGGCCTGCTTGAGCGGAGCGTAGCCTCATGGATGGATGAGAATAAGATCACCGGGGGGCTGCGGCGCTACTTTCACCTGGTCAGCGCTTCCATGCTTGTATGCCCCTTTTTGGAGAAGGCCTCTGCGGGTGAACTCTTGCTGAATATGCAAAAAGTGCTCCGCGTCGGCGTGTCGGTGATGTACCCCCGGGGCGGCTGGGCTCCGCTGCTCGACCTCTTTACCGGGTGGATTAAGAAGAGGGGCGAGATCAGGACGGGCGCCCCGGTGGAGAAGATTGCCTATGAGAAGGGGCGCGTGCACGGGGTTTACGCGCAGGGAGAGCTAATCCCGGCCCGGAAGGTGATTCTTTCGCTGCCTGCACAGCAGCTGGGGGAGCTTCTTGAAAACGCCGTTGCCCCGGATCTGCTGGCGCAGTGGAGCCGCCTTCGCCCAACCGCCGGCATTGTCCTGGAATACGGTTTAAGCAGGCCTGTTTCCAGCATAACCGGCCTGGCTTACCTTTACCGGCCCATCTCTTTTGGCCTCTTCACCTCCAACGTGGAGCCGGCGCTGGCTCCGCGGGGGAAGCAGCTTTTGACCTGGTTAATGCCCCTGCCCGTGGAGAGCTTTGCGGATAAGGCCGCCCTGGCTGCCGCGGAGCAGGAGCTGGAGCAGGCGCTCTTCTCTTTCTTTCCCGGGCTGGATGAGGCGGTGGAATGGCGCCGGGCGATGCACCTGCCGCTGGTGGATGGGGTGGAAGTGAACACTCAGCAGACAGCATCGCGGAGACCGCCATTCAAGGTGCCCGGCCTGGAGAACCTTTTCCTGGTGGGAGACTCAACTGCCGCACCCGGTGCAGGCGGTGATGTGGGACATGAAAGTGTGCTCTGCTGTTACAGGACCATAAAAGAGAGCAGGATAAATTAACAGAGCACGAGGCGGCGTTTTATTATAAACTGGTAGCAGAAAAAGGGCCCAGGAGGAACCGTGAAGCGATTTGGCTGTATCTGCTTAATTGTTTTCTTAATCGCAGGCATGCTGC
>Ga0209608_1000824_pt1 | contig 28490 bp, 25 predicted proteins | sample AD_UKC130_MetaG_FD_184428 | JGI IMG/M metagenome (GOLD analysis project Ga0209608, IMG submission 184428) | Active sludge microbial communities of municipal wastewater-treating anaerobic digesters from Canada - AD_UKC130_MetaG (SPAdes) (version 2) | ecosystem: Engineered > Bioreactor > Anaerobic... | reverse complement strand
TTTTTCAAATAATTTTACAAGTTGGTTTACAACGGAAACTATCTCGTCACCACCCGGCACTGACAAACTACCGCCCGGGCAAAAATCCACCTGGACATCCACAACTATTAACGCATCCGTTGATCCTATCGGCATTCCAAATCCCCTCTCATTTTGTTTAATTTTTAAAATTAGTTAAAATAACAATCCTTAAATCATTTTTGAACCGGCTTATTTGGTTAATTTGCATTTGTTTTAACTCGATTTTAGCATCGTTTAAAACATTCGTAAGTTGTATAACAAGTAGCAATACCAAAAAACAAACTATTGACAGATTAGGTAAAATTACGGAAAATGACATATGTTACTGTAAGATAAGTCATATTATATTATAGTGCTATGTTATATCAGCTGATCGATGCGCTATGCTTGCTAATGATTGTCATATGCGCTTAAAAGCTTGATACGCCAAGCTTTTAAGCTTTTTTAAGCGTTAAAAAGATAAGATAAAATAATGCATATGAGAATATGAAATAATAACAGTATACAAAATAACAATATAAACAAATAAATTTCAAAACTAAACTAAAGGGAGGATGTTTTCATGAGCTTTGATCTTATTGCTGCCTTTGCCACAGTTTTGCTTATTCTCTACATTGGCGATGTTGTTTCGGTCAAGACAAAGGCCTTTGTGCCATCGGTTTTCGTGTCAGCAGTCATATTCTTATTGGGTTTCTGGACAATTTTACCAAAAAATCTTATTGATTTGGCATGTTTAGGTCAACCACTTGCAACTTTATCCATGTACTTGCTGCTGGTCCATATGGGCACTATGCTTAACATCAAGGAACTGGCAGCGCAATGGAAAACTGTAGCAGTTTCTTTAGCCGGTATAGTTGGAATAGCACTTGGAACCATGACTTTAGGCAAATATTTATTCGGATGGGATGCAGTTGTCATTGCCACGCCTCCTCTCACGGGAGGGATTGTAGCGGCTTTAATGATGCAGGAAGCGGCAATGAGCAAGGGACTTTTGGAGCTTTCCGTTTTAGCCATTGTAATGTACGTCTCGCAGGGCTTTTTTGGGTATCCTTTGACAGCTCTCGCGCTGAAACGTGAGGGCAAGAGATTGTTGTCTGCCTATAGAAGCGGTGAGATCAAGGTCGATAAAATCCTGGCATCGGAAAGTGTCAATCCTATAATTAAACCGTCTAAGATACAAATTGTCCCCCAGGTGCCCTCGAAGTACAGGACAACTTATATGTACCTTTTAAAACTCGGGCTTGTAGCCTGGGCATCAGCCATGACAGCCACAGCCATTAATGAGGTCGTTTCCCGCTTCGTAATTTGTTTAATTTACGGCGTTATTGCTGCCGAAATAGGCTTCATCGAACGAAGGCCTTTGGAGCTGTCCAATTCATTTGGCTTCATGATGACAACTTTGATGGCTTTTATTTTTGCGGGCCTGGCGGAGGCTACGCCGGATATGATCATTAGATTGGTTGGTCCGCTTTTTGGGATAATAATTATAGGCGTCCTCGGGATGGCGATACTGTCAATGTCCTTAGGCAAGTTATTAGGTTATTCCAAAGAAATGGCATTTGCTTGTGCTTTAACCGCTTTGTATGGTTTCCCTCCTAATTACGTCCTGACGGAGGAAGCTTCCAAGGCTTTGGCTGAAAACCCCGAGGAATTCAAATTTTTAATGGATTCCCTGCTTCCCAAAATGTTGGTTGGCGGATTTACAACGGTTACTGTAGCTTCGGTTGTTTTGGCAGGCATATTCGTCAACTTGCTATAAAATTACTTTAAAACCATGTTGGAGGTGCACTCGCAAAAATGGACGTTAGAACGTTAGTAAAGAATGTTAAGGACTACGTTATCGATCTTAGAAGGGAGTTTCATATGTATCCGGAAAGGTCTGGCGAGGAATTTAGGACTTCTAAGAGAGTCAAAGAAGAGCTAGATAAACTTGGTATACCTCACACAACGGCAGGAGGTACGGGAGTTGTTGGCATCATAAAAGGAGAAAAACCCGGCAAGACCGTTGCCTTGAGGGCTGATATGGATGCCCTGGAGGTTTACGAAAAAAACGATATACCGTATAAATCGAAGACAGATGGACTCATGCACGCCTGTGGACATGATGGACATACTGCCATGCTTTTAGGAGCGGCCAAAGTTTTATCGATGATCAAAAACGAGCTGAAGGGCAGTGTAAAATTGTTCTTTCAACCTGCGGAAGAAACTGCACAAGGTGCCTTAAAGATGATAGATGACGGAGTAATGGAGGGCGTTGACAGCGTATTTGCCATACATCTTTGGAGCGGGCTGCCCATGGGCAAAATCTCGGTCGAGGCGGGACCTAGGATGGCCGCTGTCGACGTCTTTGACATCACAGTTAGTGGAAAGGGAGGGCATGGTTCGGCGCCTCACGAGGGCGTTGACGCTCTTGTTGCGGCCTCGGACATTGTAATGGCGCTTCAAACCATAGTAAGCCGGGAGTTATCTCCCCTAGAGCCCGTAGTCGTAACTGTAGGAAAGTTAGTAGCGGGTACAAGGTTTAACGTACTTGCCTCGGAAGCTAAATTGGAGGGCACAAATCGTTATTTTAATCCTAAAATTAAAGATGTATTGCCCCAAGCCATAGAGAGGATGGCAAAAAACGTCGCTGCGGGTTATAGGACAGAGGCTCATTTGAATTATCAATTTGCCACCTCTCCAGTCATTAACGATCCTGAGTGTTCCGCTTTAGCGAAAAGAGCGGTCGAAAAAATACTGGGCAAGGACGGCCTAATTGAATACGAGAAGGTCATGGGCGGAGAAGATTTTGCAGAATTTCTAAAGAAAGCCCCTGGAGCTTTAGCCCTGGTGGGCATCGGCAACGAGGAAAAAAAGACTACATACCCCCATCATCATCCCAATTTCAACATAGACGAAGATGCTTTAGAGATAGGAGTTGCCCTTTACGTCCAGTATGCTCTTGACTATTTAAATCAAAGCTAGAGAGGTGAGAGCGCGTGCTTGAGACAAACCTTGAGAGGATCAAGCATAACCTTGAAACATTAAGCAGCTTTAATTCGACACCGGGAAAGGGTTACACAAGGCTATCTTTTTCGCCCGAGCACAGAAAGGCTTTGGATTTTCTGTCAAAAGCCTGTGAATCCATGGGATTTGAAGTTATGATTGACCCGGTAGGTAACTTTAGGGCCAAGCTTAAAGGTTCCGATCCAGGCGCTCCTCCCATTATGTGTGGCTCTCACATTGACACTGTGCTGTACGGTGGCAAACTTGACGGAGCAGCAGGCGTCGTAGCTGCATTGGAAGCACTTACTGTAATAAAGGAACAAAACGTTCCCATAAGACATTCGCTCGAATTCATTGCCTTCGTGGAGGAGGAGGGCGCCTCCTTCGGAGGCGGTTTGATCGGAAGCAAGGCCTTAGTTGGCAAGTACACCGTTGAAGACCTTAAGAATTTAACCAACGATGAGGGCCTTTCTTTTTACGAAGCTGCTAAAAACTTTGGGTTAAACCCGGATGAGCTTGAAGATTACGTCCTTCGCAAGGGTGACGTAAAAGCATTGCTTGAACTTCACATTGAACAGGGCAACGTCTTATATACCAAATCAATTCCTCTTGGCATAGTTGAGGCGATAGTAGGAATTAAACAACTTGCGGTCACGTTGACGGGAAAGGCAAATCACGCAGGCACCACGCCCATGAACTTGAGGCGAGACGCACTTGTCGCCGCAAGCAATATAATATCCTTCGTCGAACACTGTGCAAAGCACGAAGCCTTTGACACTACAGTCGCAACCGTCGGAAAAATTTGGTGTTTCCCAAACGTCACCAACGTCATTCCTGGAAAGGTAACCTTCACAATCGATATTCGCGACATAAAAACAGAAGGAATCCAAAGGGTAGAGCAACTGATCAAGGAAGAGGTAAAAAGGATATCAGACGAGCGGGGACTGCAATATTCGGTAAACTTGGTTGGCGAGTCGGATCCTGTTAAACTGTCTGAGAAAGTAGTTTCGGTCATACAAAGGGTCGCTGAAAAACTCAATGTCAATTTCTTAAGGATGAATAGCGGAGCTGGTCACGATTCGGCACTGCTAACGGAAGTGACAGACGTTGGAATGATATTCGTTCCAAGCATCGAGGGGATAAGCCATGCACCAGAAGAAGACACTGAATACGAAGACTTAAAGACCGGTTGCGATGTTCTGCTTAACGCCTTGGTAGATCTTGCACAATAGTCTATGGGCTATAGTTTTAGTATAGTTTTAAAGTTAAAATTATACAGTGCGGCGCGAGTCTTATTTTTGGCCAAAAGGATAGTGATTATTAAAAAATGAGCGAAGATGTCAGCAGATATTTACGCAGTATCCCGTCCATGGACAAAATATTGTCCTTAGAATGGGTGCAAGATTACTATCCGATGATTGGGCGTAAAGCCGTAAAATCGCTCATCGAAAGCATGCTCGAAGACTTTAGGGCAAGCATGCTCAGCGGCGAGGCGAAGGAAGTGGACATCGAAAGATTAATGAGCGATGTCAAAAAGACCCTGGAGAAATCCTCAAAAAAAAGCATGAGGCCCGTCATTAATGCAACAGGGGTCATAGTGCATACGAACTTGGGCAGATCCTGTCTGGCCGATGAAGCAATAGCGTCCGTCCACGATGCGTCAAGGTGCTACACCAACCTCGAGTATAACCTTGAAGCGGGCAAAAGAGGACACAGATACGACCATGTTGAATGGCTTTTGTGCCAATTAACGGGAGCAGAGGCGGCACTAGTGGTAAACAACAATGCGGGTGCCGTCCTAATGTGCCTAACGGCGCTTGCCTCAGATGGGGAAATCATCATCTCGCGAGGTGAATTAATCGAAATAGGAGAGTCATTTAGGATCCCCGATATAATGGCCCTTTCAGGGGCAAAAATGGTAGAAGTTGGTACGACGAATAGGACGCACCTTTACGATTACGAAAGGGCGATAACGGAAGAAACCAGGTTAATACTGAAAGTTCACCCTTCCAATTACAGAATAGTAGGATTTTACTCGGAAGTGGCAAGAGAAGACCTTGCAAATCTTGCCCATTCAAGAGGATTGTTGGTAATGGAAGATCTTGGAAGTGGCACTTTGGTGGATTTATCAACCTATGGCCTAAAGGGAGAGCCGACCATTGGCCAATGCATAAAAGATGGCGTAGACATCGTAACCTTTTCCGGCGACAAACTGCTTGGCGGACCCCAGATCGGCGGTATCGTAGGAAAAAAGGACGTAATTGCAAAGCTTAAAAAACACCCCATGCTTCGCGCTTTAAGAGTGGACAAAATGACCCTGGCGGCACTTGAGGCTACTTTAAGGCTATATTTAAGGGAAGAGCATTCAAAAATTCCCACACTTACCATGCTCATGGTAGATCCAAATGACTTAAAGATGAGGGCAGAAAATCTGGCGAATTCATTGAGGGAATTATTGATTAGCGAGAAAGGCTGGAATATCGACGTTATTGAAGTAAAAGACGTAGTCGGCGGAGGAGCGTTTCCTGACGATGAATTAAGCGGTTTTGGGGTCGCCATTGCGCCACCCGAAGAAATAGGGCCCTCGAGGTTTACGGCTTTTCTAAGACAACTGGAACCTCCCGTTATAGCCAACGTCGATCAAGAAAGAGTAATCTTTCACGTTCGAACGATGAGGCCTGGGGAGGACGACCTTTTAATTTCCAAAGCCGAAACATGGAGGAATATTTAATGGCAGACCCCAGGGAAACAACCATCGTCTTCGGGACGGCAGGCCATATAGATCACGGGAAAACGACGCTTATAAAAGCCCTCTCCGGCGTTGATTGCGACAGACTCATCGAAGAAAAAAAACGAGGCATCACCATTGAGCTCGGTTTTGCACCTCTTGAACTTCCCAGTGGCCGAATCATAAGCATCATAGACGTTCCGGGACATGAGCGTTTCATCAGGCAAATGGTTGCTGGTGCAGCCGGGATTGATGCTGTCATCTTCGTCGTTGCAGCTGACGAGGGAGTCATGCCTCAGTCAAGGGAGCACCTTGAGATTCTATCGTTGCTTGGAATTAAAGAGGGATTAGTCGCCATAACTAAGGCAGACCTGGTCGATGAGGACACGCTTGAACTCGCAAAATTAGATGTAAAGGATTTAGTTAAAGGGACGTTCCTCGAGGACAAGCCAATAATTTGCGTTTCTGCGATAACGGGCATGAATCTGGATCATTTGCTTGAAGTCATTGACGCCACAGTAGATAAACTAAGGGCTCGCGATACGGATGGCCCTTTTTTCATGCCCATTGACAGGAGCTTTCCGATAGCAGGTTTTGGTACCGTTGTTACGGGAACAGTATATAAGGGAAAAATACATGTTGACGATACGGTGGACGTATTGCCCTTGGGTAAAACCTCGAAGGTGCGTTCGATACAGGTGCACGGCAAACCTGTCAGTGAAGCTCTAGCAGGGCAAAGGTCAGCGTTAAACTTGCCTGACGTTAAATCCACGGAGCTTGAGCGTGGCGACGTGGTATGTACGAAGAACTTATTTAAAACTACGCAGTGTCTTGATGTGAAACTAATCCTTCTTTCCTCCGCACCTGAACCTTTAAAACACTGGCAACAGGTTCACTTTCATATAGGGACTTCTGAGGTAATGGCAAGAGTCGCACTCTTGAGTGATGCAAAGATAACCCCAGGGGACGATGCCTTAGCGCAAGCAGTGTTAAGCGAGCCCGTCGTTGCACTCATTGGCCAGCGTTTTGTAATCAGATCTCATGCTCCCTTGCGTACCATAGGAGGAGGCGAAGTCCTTTTCCCCTATGATAAAAAGCCAAAGGGCAGGAAGGCCAGAAACGAACTCGCAGGTTTTTTGAATAAACTTGCCAGTACATCAAGTTTGACCTCAAAAATTACAGCAATCATAGAACGTTACGGTTTGTTGCAATTTAACGAAGCCGTAACACTAACCCAGCAAACTCCCCAACAACTGGAAGACATGTTAAAGTCAATTGCAAAAGATTTAAGCGTGATGTTCATTGAATGTGGAGATCAGCCCTTAGTGATGTCATCTGCGTATTACGAAGCTATAAAAGACAATCTTCGCAGCTTGCTGGAGCAGTTTCACAAAAAGAACCCTCATTTGGCGGGGATGAAGGCTTCAGACTTGATATCTTTTATGAAACTTCCCCTGACGAAAAAACAATCCCAGGAATTGTTGAAGATGCTCGCAAGCCATGGCGTTATCGAAGTGGATGGAGAAATAGCAAGGCTTTCTGGAACTTTTCCAGAGCTTGACGAAAGCATGTTAGAGGATATAGAAAGGTTGCTGGCTTACTGCGATGAAAGGGGCTTTCAATTTCCGTCCCTCGAAGAGGCAATGAAAGAGTTAAAATGGGACAAGGGAAAGTTAAATCGGGTTTTGGACGTCGTGAGGCAAAGCGGTCAACTTAGGGTAATAGGTGGCGAATTTTTGCTCTCACGAAACGTCGAAAATCAGGCACTGACTATATTGCGTTCGCTTTCTGAAATAACCATAGCTTCGGTGCGCGATGCTACCAACGCCAGCAGAAAATACATACTTCCGCTGCTTGAGGACTTTGACGCCCGAGGAATAACGAGGCGGGTTGGAGATAAAAGGGTTTTGCTTAAAAAATCTTAAGATACAATTTAATCTGCAAATCTCCAAAGGCTTACAGATTATCATAAACCAATGCTGCCTTTGTGGCCCCATTGCTCAAAAAGGATCGCGTACCTCCGCCCTCGCTAATTATTTGAAACACGCGCTCCGGTTCGCAGACCTTCACGCCAAAAAGTCCATCAACACCCCTCGATCGACGAGAGGGAAGCAGCAATTTAGGCCACAGCGGGGTAGAAGGGCCTATGATGACGACGCGACCCTTGCAAAGCTCTAGCAGGTGGTCTATCGTTTTATTGATAAATGTGGTTCCCGTGATGAAAACTGCACTGCATCGAGGCAATTCCCACTCGGCAGCCCAATCGGGAAGAACGTCGCGGACGTGTTTCGCGAGGTTTCGCTCAAATATGAGAAGTTCCTTAGCCTGCTCGGCGATGTGTCGAGCCAAGGGAGCTATGTTGCCCACCATACCGACGACGTCATCTTTATTTATGCCCAGCAATTCTATTGGCTCGATTTCTTGCAGCGGTGCATTGCGGGATAGCAGGGCGTTTACCGTAGCAAGACCTAAGGAAGACAAAATCGGGTCGGCAGTCAACAACCCTCGTGCAAGCTCCAAAGCAGAAGATCCGGCTAGTGGAGCAGACCAATTATAACCACTGCAGCGGTAGCCTTCATCTAAAACTGCAGCCAGGCCACAGCTGTCATCGGATAATATGACGCAGGCGTAACGCAAGCCAATGACGGCCTTTTTAACCTTAAGCTTTCCGAGCTGCGCTTCCAAAGAAGCAACAAGCTCATGAACGATCACATAATCTTCCCCTTTCTATCCATATCGAAACATCCGCGCCTTAAACAAGCCCGGTTAAATTCTTGCTACCTTGCAAACGTTACCAGGTGGAAAGTCTATGGCCTCTCAGCAAACCCGCTGATCTTTTTATAATATCTAGTTCGTAGCCTAGTCCACAGGAAGAATCGTTTTGACCTTAAAGCCTCGAGTGATAAAAGCAAGATAAATTACCCCTACAATTATCCAGACAATACCAACACTCTTAGCTAGTACATCAAGTCCATACCAAACAACCGCTGTTATACAAAAACCAATGATAGGCATCACTATACTTAAAGGTTTATGTTCAACTTTTACCAATCTATAAGCCAATGCGACATGCATTAGAGCAAACGATGTAAGAGCTCCAAAGTTGACAAGTGAAGAAATATCCTTGAGCGTAAGCAAGTACAATAAAGGAATTGTTATTAACGCCACTATAATCGTGGAAACGTACGGAGTCTTGCGAGTAGGGTGCAATTTCGAAAATATTCTCGGGAGGTGTCCCTGTCTACCCATAGAATACAAAACCCTGGATATCCCGGCTTGCGCAGCTATTGTATCTCCTACGCCCCATGCAAGAATAGTGCCGAGCACAATCAAAATTTGTAGCCATCGCCCCCCAGCTTCGGTTGCAATGTAGAAAAAGGCAACATCCGGATCCGCAAATTCGTAGCCGGGGTGAATAATGGCGCCTAGGTAGGTCTGTGAAACAAACATTATCCCAATGATGGGAATTACAAGAACTACAGCCTTGCTCACGACTCTCCTAGCCTCCAATGTTTCTTCGGCAAGGGTAGTCATAATATCAAATCCCAAAAAGCTTAAAACAGCAACAGATGTACCGCTTAGCACATATTTAAAATTAAAAGTTTCAGGATTATAAAATGGTCTCATAGAGAAGGATAAAGCGGGATCTGTTGTAATTTTATAAACAGCTACCACTAGGAAAACAATTAAAACAAATACTTCAAAATAAAATAATATATTAGCAGCTTTTGCCGTGAGCTCTATCCCTAAGACGTTTGTAATAGTAGCTGTGATGATAAAGAGCAAAGCCCATACCATCATGGAAATGCCCGTAAGGGCTTCCAGCCAAAGAGCAGAAACCAATATGACTAGCGCTGGAATTAAAATGTAATCCAGCAAGATCGTCCATCCTGCTATAAAACCTACGTTGGCACCAATAGTTTCTCTTACGTAGGCATACACTGAGCCAGCTTCAGGATATCGCTTCACGAATTGACCATATCCCCACGCTGTAAATACCATAGCGCAAGCTGCGATGGCGTATGAGAGAGGAACATGGCCCTTGCTAAGCACGGCAACTACACCATATATGCCCATCGGCGCTATCGGGACCATTGTTATTATGGCAAATGCAATGAGATCCCACATTTTTAGAACTCTTTTTAATTCCTGTTTCTCCGTATGATTGTTCTCTTGATTCTCCGTCATGGTTTACCACTCCTAATTTAATCCGGCACTTTTAAAAATTCATGCGGATATTGACTTAAGAAGTTCTTCGATCGATATTAAGCTTTTAGGAAGCTTCGACCTGATCGTTTTGCGGGGATCTACAAGTTGACATATCTCCAGGTCCATTGCAATGCTGGATAACATGTATGCATCATGCCAATCAAGCTTCAGAGCATTTTGGAGGGCTCTTACAGCAACTTCCGTTGCTTCGTAAAAGGCTTTATTTACGTCTTCATCGGAAACGATAATATACAGCCAGTCCTTTGCCTCAACACAAGGCCATGGTGGTGCTAATTCGTTTAAGGATTCGAATTCAACTGTAACATACCCAGAAGTCTCGCATCCTGCAACACAAACCTCTCCATCTCCCATCACGGCGTGGAGATCTCCCAGCCCAAATAAAGCTCCATCGTAGCTAATTGGGAAATAAACAGTTACACCCTCAGTTATAACTGTGGCGTCCATGTTACCTCCATGTCTTCCAGGAGTCCCCGTTGCAGTTTTTTCCGGTGTTGCTACGCCAATCACGCCTATCATTTTTCTAAGAGGTAAGTTTAAATTCAAAAATTGAACTTCTTCTGTTTCAATATCGCATATCCTAGTCCTTGCTTCTTTGACTTTATCCCCCAGGAGACCTTCTTCCGGTATGGTAACTATTGCACCTTGCTGTTTTAGATCTATCTTGTGAATTTTGACGGCTAAAGCATCGCCTTTTTTTGCACCCTTTATGAAGACAGGTCCTGTGGCAGGATTTATCCTTGAAAAGTCGATATCCATGATTAATTGTTCTTCGCTGGTAATTTGATTTGAAAAACAATCTTTGGTTTCAATCTTCACTAAAACATTTTGTTCTACCTCGGCAATAGGAGTTAACCCTGGATCAAAGGAAAAAAACGTTGATTCATCAGATATATTGATAAGTGGACTTTCACTTCCAGTCATTTTTAATCACTTCCTCTGATATTTGATTAGTTTATATTTAAGCAGTAATTTACTACAAATGTCAAGGCCGCTTGTTTAAATAAAATAAAAGATTGCAGCAAGCGGCCTTGATCAAAAATAATTCTATTTATGATTTGCACTGGAAGGTCCGTTTAAAAGGCGGTAAAGTCGCCTCTCCGAAAACGTTCTTGAAGAACGCTGGCTTAATCGGTAGTGCAAATTTCAAGCACGACCTCATCGCCCGGTTTGGCAATGCCCCCTTTTACCACTTCGAGGAAATAACCCACCTCTGGCAGTAGACACCACCCGCGATAATCATATGAATGTGGTTCGCCTGGTTTTTTCCCTTTTTCTATGACAAGCAAAACCACATCGCTACCTATTTTAAGGCGGCTTCCTATGGGAATCTCGTCGAGCAATCCCTCTATCACGAGGTTTTCGGCCAAGGACCCTGGTGGGAAAACAAAACCTGCCTTTTCTTCGGCGCACTTTATATCCTCATACCTCAACAAGCTAACATGGCGGGTCGAAAACCCAAAATGAGAATCACCCTCTATTCCCTTTCCTTCAATAAATTGAGCCTTCGCCACGGGCTTTTTAGGCTCCTGCCTTTTTTTACTTACGCAAATTGCTAGAACTTTTGCCATCTTTGGCCTCCTGACTTGTCGTTTAAATTAAACCCATATTTTGCCGTTCTTTACGACCAATATATCATCTAAATAAAGCTCAGGCCTTACTCATAACTGCATCCACATGAACGATAGCGGCAACTTTTACGCCAAAGGTATCACTATTTCCCTTAGCTATATGAACAGAACCGTAAGACTCAACTATAGTCACGCTTCCGCATGCAGTGCCTTCAAGCGGAGCAACGTAAGTTTCGCCGGAAGGCAAATTTCATGTTTCTCCCTTATTGCGATAGATTCCGGTACTTGGCACACCCTTTAACTATCTAATTCAATCTAAGCGACAAACATTTTTATTTTTTCTCTACAGGTATTTGAAAATATTCATCAAGTTTCCATTGGCGTATTTCATCTATTTTGGGTGGTTCGTATGCTCCTACTTTACTGATTGTCCAATTGAGTTTATCTCTGCAACTTACTAAGTGCTCGGCTTCTTTGCATGCTGCTATCATGGAATCGATTGCTGGTACACCTATGCAATCTTGGATTTTTTCGAAAAATCCAAATTCTTTTGTGCACCCCAAAATAATTACTTCAGCCCCATCCTCCTTTACTGCACGTTCTGCTTCCTTTAGAATTCTTTCTTCGGCAAGTTCCTTTTTCTCTTGAAAATCGAGGACGCCCAGTTCAACAGAGCGAAATGATGCCAACCTATTTTCAAACCCGTATTTTCTTACGTTTTCCTTCATATAGGGGATCACCTTCCGACGTCCTACTATTATCGAAAAGCTGGCTCCCAGTTTAGTAGCTATCGACAAAGAGGCTTCACAAGGCGCAGTAACTACAAGTCTATCGCTCATTTCCCTAGCCTCGTACAAAAAGGGGTCGTAAAAACACCCGATAATTGCAGCATCAAATCCATCAATTTCAGCTTGCTTTATCGTATTCAAGAGTTCAGGACCAATTAAAGCGGAGTAGTACAGGTATTCCAAATGATAAGGGGCTTTACTTAAAGAAGTTGCACATATAGTGCAGTTTTCCGCGTATTTAAGAAGATAGTTTTCAATTTCATTATCATAAGTATTGTAGCCAACAGGGCTAATATACATCAATTTTTTAACCATCTTCTAAAATCCTCCATCTAGTAGTATTTAAAACTAATGCAAATTTTATGTCAATATTTCTTGATATTTTAACAATTTAACATGTACTTTTTAGTACAAATGACACCGGACATGATGTTCTGCTTCAAATTCTTTCATTTCAGGATCTACTTCTTTACATTTATCCATTGCAAATGGACATCTGAGATTGAAACTGCAACCTGGCGGAATATTAACAGGGCTTGGGATTTCACCCCGTGAAGTTATTTTTTTAGGTTTCAGCTGTTCTTCTTCGCCAGTAACAACCGGTATAGAAGATAGCAACATCTGCGTGTATGGATGGAGGGGATTTTCAAAAAATTCCCTCGTTTTAGCAATTTCGCACATCTTTCCTAAGTACATTATCGCCACTCTATGGGCAACGTTTCTCATTAAGCTTAAATCATGGGTAATAAAGAGATATGACAATCTGTGTCTTTCTTGGAGGTCTACAAGTCGATTAATGACTTTTGCTTGAATGGAAACATCCAAGGCGGATGTTGGCTCGTCTAGTAGGACTAAATCGGGGTCGGTCGCAAGGGCATGAGCTATGGCGACAAGTTGGCGTTCACCCCCGCTTAGAGACCTAGAGAATCGATGAACATAAGTCGGGGAAATTCCAACCTCTTCAAGAAGTGCTTCCGGAGAGCTAGGGAATTCACCATTACTGTTATTTTTATGTAATTTCAGCGGGATGGACAAGATCTGTCGAATCGTTCTTCTAGGATTTAAAGAGGAATTAGGATCTTGAAATACAATTCGTATTCTACCTTTCATTTCATGGGGCCTGAATTTGCTAGGGAAGGATATATCCTGACCTTTATATGTAATTTTTCCCTCAGTTGGCGCATACATTCCTACAACTGTATAAGCCACTGTGCTTTTCCCAGAACCAGATTCTCCAACAAGGCCAAGAGTCTCTCCTGGAAATATTTCAAGATTAATCCCATCAACGGCTTTTACAAAAAGCCCTTTTTTATATGGGAAATACTTTTTCAACATGCTCAACCTTAAAACAGGCACATTCATTTACATTTCTCTCCCCGCTAATTCGGATTGATAACGTGACATGCTACAAAATGATCTTTTTCATATATTTTTAACTCAGGTTTTCTTTGGCTACACTCCCCTTTATCAGCAAAAATGCATCGTGGCTGAAACCGACAGCCCGGTGGGGGATTTAAGTAACCAATCATTTCTCCTGGTATGCCCTCCGCAAAGCCCTCTCCTGTCAATTTAGGCACACATGCCAACAATGCTTTCGTATAGGGGTGAAGGGGGTTTGCAAAAATCAAACGAGTCGGGCCTATTTCTACAATCTCTCCGCCATACATGACACAAACGCGATCTGTGGCTTCTCTAACAACTCCTAATGAATGTGTGGCCAAAATTACTGACATGCCTGTTGTTTTCACTAAATTATTTAGGAGCCTTAAAATTTGATCCTGTATAGTAACATCAAGAGAGGTGCCAGGCTCATCAGCGAGCAATAACTTTCTTTCTGTCGCCACTGACATTGCGATGCATACACGTTGCCTCATCCCCCCGCTTAGTTGAAACGGATATGACTCGAAAATTCTCTCCGGATCAGGTAAAAGTACATCAGAAAGCGCTTTTAGAGCCATGTTTTTTACGTCATTTTTGTTAAGATTGACATTCCTGGCTTGCAGGCTCGCTTTTATCACTGACGTTATTTGCTCTCCAACCGTGAAAACAGGATTCAGGGAGCTAGTCGGATCCTGAAATATCATGGACATTTCCGTTCTTCTCATGTTTAACAATTCTGGATGACTTATTCTGCTGAGATCCTTTCCTTTGTATAAGATGGTGCCCCGTGAAGTGGCATTGCTATCAAGCACCCTTAAAAGGGCCCTAAAGGTAGTTGTTTTGCCACAACCTGTTTCTCCAACCAAGCCAAGCCTTTCACCCTCAACGAGACTAAAGGAAATGTCGTTTAAAACGTGCAACAAGCCTTCGTAAACCCTGTAATGGACGTTAAGATCTTTGACTTCAAGCAATACAGTATCATTCATTGTTTTTCCTCCGTTGAAAAGAGATCTCTAAAGCTATCGCCCAATAAGTTAAACGAAAGAACAATTATCATTATTGCCAGAGCTGGAAATACGGTTAGCCACCATTGTGTAGGCATGTACTTGGCTCCGTCCGATATCATAGTTCCAAGGGCTGGTGTTGGTGGCTGTTCACCTAAACCCACAAAGCTTAGTGCAGCTGCTGTCATGATGACAATTCCCATATCGAGAGTCATCTTCGTCAATATGGGAGACAAACAATTTGGAAGCATTTCCCTGAAAATTATATGTACCCAACTGGCTCCCAGCAGTTGCGCTGAGCGAACATAATATTCCCTATTTAAAGTAACTGCCATACCGTAAGCTAATCGGGCATACCATGTCCACCACGTAATGGTTATAGCTAGCATAGCATTCATTAGATTTGGCTTGAGAAGCGCTGCAACCGATAACGCCAGAATTAAAGGCGGAACGGCAAGGAAAATGTCGGTAAGCCGGGTAATAAAAGAATCGATTAATGAACCTTGGAAATAGCCTGCTATTAGACCCATGGTTGTGCCAAAGGGGACTGAAATACTTAGGACCACGACTCCCATCAATAGAGTCGACCTAAGAGCAAATATTATACGGCTAAAGACATCTCTTCCCATGGGGTCGGTCCCGCATAAATGTTTTAGGCTGGGTGGTTGATTGGCATTGATAAAATCAACCACCTTGCCGGCGTGGCTGGGATAAGGAGCAATATAGGGAGGAAATATCGCAGCTAAAACTATTACGATAACACCTATGAAACCTACTATGGAAAGTTTATTTTTAGATAAACGATACCACGCTCTTTTTGCTTTATCAGTCAAATTTCTAAGGGATCCATACTTGTCAGCGCTCATAAATATTATCACTCTCCAGCTTTAAGCCTAATTCTGGGGTCTATGATAGCCACGAGTATGTCAACAAATATGTTGGCAATTATGAAAACAAATCCCACGATGCAAATGACCGCACTCACTGCGTTTAAGTCTTTAAATAGCATGGCTTCCACTCCGTAACGCGAGAGCCCTGGCCAGTTAAATATAGATTCAACTAAAAAAGCATTAGCGAACAATGCACCGATTTGTAGCGCTAATACGGAAACGGCAGGGATTACAGAAGGTCTAAGCAGGTATTTAAAAAATATCTCCCTTTTGCTTAATCCCTGAGCCGTTTCCATGACAATGTAATCTCGCTCACTATTGTCTATCATTGAAGAACGGGTAATCCTCGCCAGTTGAGCCATACCATTCATTGCAAGGGCAGTCGCTGGGAGGAGAAGGTGAACAAAAGCATCTACTGCGACAGGAAAATCACCCCGTAAAATACTATCCACCACGATCATCCCTGTAATCGGTTGAACGCCTAATCCAACGCTTGTACGTCCTAAAACTGGGAGAATTGGCCATTTGTAACCAAAAAGGAGCATAAACAAGACTGCGAAAACAAATGAAGGTGTTACAACACCTATATAAGCTACTATCCTAAGAAAGTAATCCATATAACTGCCTTGGCTTGCAGTTGCAAGAACTCCGAGAAATATCCCGAAAACACATTGAATTATAGCTGCAACAATCACAAGTTCTAATGTGGCAGGCAAATAAATCTTAATGTCATCCGTTACCGATCTCATCGTCATTAGCGATAGTCCAAAATCTCCTTTTAATACACTGGTTATCCAATGAAAATACTGGTACATCACGGGTTGATCGAGCTTTAATTCGCTCCTTAATGCCTCAACTGCCTCTTCTGTTGCTCTGGGTCCTAATGCCATGCGTGCAGGATCACCGGGCACAACTCTGGATAAAGTGAATATGATGATCGACAGCCCAACTAGGGCTACTAACGACCACAAAGTGCGCTTACAAATAAAGCGAAAGATCTCCATGGATTTTGCCTCCCTGACACTAGCAATAAATTAGCTGCCGGCTTATTCTTTAAATTGGACGCCCAACATGTACAGCAAATCTAAACCTGGAACAATAGTTTTTCCTTGTTTCCCAAGTTCCGCAGGCTCCCACGTAAGGTAACCCGATTGATAGGCGTGAACTTCCGGCTCCTCAAAGATTGGAATATGGGGCTGGTATTCTACTATTAATTCTTGCGCTTTGCGATAAAGCTTAAGCCGTTCATTGAAATCGGTCTCCTTAAGGGCCCTGTCAATTGCTTCGTCGATATCGGGATATCGAACCCAACTAGTGTTGGTATATGTCCCGATTGATTCTGAATGATAAATTGCCCGCAGGAGCGAGCCTGCTTCACTGTAATGTGAGGACTCACTAATGGTTGTGCCATGAGGGGTATCTTCCAAACGTGATGCCTGGTCAACAAACTTAGCCCAAGGAACTTTAACAACTTCAACATTAACTCCCAGCTTATCGAAGTAAGTTTGGAAAGCTAAAGCCAGTTTTTCCCTATCTGGGACGTCAGCTACCCATGCTATTTCAACAGGAAATTGATCAGGATTGTCGGCATATTTGGAAAGAGATAACTCTTCTTTTGCCTTCTCCAAATCATAATCATAATAGGGCAAATCAGAGGCTGCACCTATAAGCGAAAGTGCGATTGGGGCTTTAGGTTGTTTTCTCCATGGAAAAATTTGGAGTAATGCTTTGTAATCTATTGCATAAGACAGAGCTTTTCTAAAATGTACATCATCAGTAGGGGGTTTGGCATTGTTCAATGATAGGTACAACATTTTACCGTTGGATATTGCAAATATATCGATTCCTTTGACTTTTTCGAGACTTTTGTAGGTTTCAACAGGCTGATATTCGTCAGTAAACTCAAGTTGTCTGCGCATTATCATAGTTCTAACAGTTACAGGCTCAGAAACGGCGAGCAATTCGAAGCCTTCCGGATTGCCTGGACTGAACCCCTTCCAATATTCGGGGAACTTAACCGCTCTTAAGTGTTGATTGTGTGCCATTTCTACAACCTTATAGGGACCACTCCCGGCGTCGTTATTTATGAGCCAATTTGTGCCATAGTCTTTAAATTCGCCGTAATTTCCGTCTTGTAAATGTTCTAGAACTTGTTTTTTGTTGACGATATAAAATCGGTTGAGTGTAGAAAGAAATGGACCAAAGGGCTCGCTTAAAGTGATTAGAACAGTATCATCTGAAGGATTTGAAATATCCTTCACCAATCCTTCAAACAAGTAGGAAAAGCCTCTTTTGACTGTCAAGAGCCTTTTCATGCTGAATACAACGTCATCTGCGGTTAATTTGTCCCCGTTATGAAATAATATGCCATCGCGAATTTTAAATGTGTATTTTAGACCATCTTCTGATACCGTCCAAGACTCGGCAACACCATTTTTTAGGTTGCCTAAATAATCTTGAAATACCAAAGAATCGTATAAATTTACTAAGGCGATCTGAGAGGCTCGATCATGTCCTTGCGCTGGATCTATGTTGGGTGTATTAGAAGCAGTAAACCTCACTATACGGTCGTCAACGGTGGCCCAAGCGCCACCAGCCAAAATCATCAACACACACAAGATTGCCATGACGATCCGTGTAACTACTTTCTTACCTGCCATATTTCATCACCCTTTTAGATTAGATATGTACTTCTCTTGCTTTTCTCGATACGAAACAGACACCTCCAATTTAGCTGAAAGTTCAATTTGCCAACTCAACCATGGCAGCACCCATTATTTGAAGAATCTTTAAATACTCCTCCAAGTCTATGAACTCATCTGCTTGATGTGCAACATCCGGGCTCTCGGGAAACTTTGGACCGAAGGCTACTATATTTGGAAGGGCTTTAGCGTAAGTACCCCCGCCCATCGATAACAATTTCGCTTCTTGTCCAGTCTTTTCTTCATATACTTTCTGAAGTTTTTTAATCAAAATGCTGTCCTTCGGCATGTTAAGGGGTGCTTTCTTGCGAAGGATGTTCAAGGAAAAGCCTTCCTTCTGCGATAAGGATTCTAAAGACAGAATTACATCTTCAAATTTAAAAGAGACAGGAAAACGTATATCCAAAATTAAAGACAGACAACCATCCTCAAAGTTAATTTGTCCTAAATTGCATGTTAGTTTACCTGATAATTCATCCTCCAAAAAAATTCCTAAGTTAACACCGTTAACGTCACCGTAGAAATATCCGCTCAGTCCCCTTAAACTTTCCCCCCAATCTTCATCGATTGAATATCCTAAAAGATATAAAAGGTTAGCTATGGCATTGACGCCCAGTTCGGGTGTACTCCCATGGGCCGCAACCCCAGACACCTTGATCGTCGCGATTTCGCTCTCTGCATTAACTGCGACTTTTATGCCCTTTTCGCGTGCAACTTTTTTAAAGGCGTTTAATATCTTTTGTTTTTCGGAAAGATCAAAAAAGCGGATTTGGGCTTCTGCTTCAGAGGGTACCACATTAGGTACAGTACCGCCACAAATTCCTAAAAGCAACGCTTTGGAGTTATTGGGCTGTATAAAAGGGACTTTAATACGTACATGCAGCTGTCCTTTTTCATAGGCAACTATAGGAAACTCTCCATCTGGGGTAAACCCCATTATAGGTATTTCCCCGCCATGCTCTAAGTAGTAATGCATGTCCTTCATACCGCTTTCCTCGTTAGTTCCAAATAAGATACGAATTCTGCGTTTTACAGGAAAAGAAAGTTCCTTTATAGCGTACAAAGCCCATAACGCACCTATAATGGGTCCTTTGTCGTCCATTACTCCTCGTCCGAACATTTTATTTCCATGTATCTCTCCGCCAAAAGGAGGACGCGTCCACCCTTCTCCGGAAGGCACCACGTCGAGGTGCCCTAGAACGACAATCATGTTTTCGCTTTCGCCGTATTCAGCCCAACCAACATATCCATCCAAGTCGTACGTTTTAAATCCCAGCGAAGACGCCGTTTTTAAAGCATGATTCAATGCCTCTTTCACTTGAATTCCAAAGGGAGCGTCCAAGGTAGGATCTCCTTGAATGCTCGGAATCCTTATAGATTCTTGAAGATTTAGTATTATTGATGGAAATAAATTTGCAATTCTAGCATCAAGAGATGTCATAGTATTTTCCTCTTCTCACTTTCTGTGGCAGGATTAATAACTCGGAATACCCATTTTTCTGCAAATTTCGGCTGCTTTAGGGTCTTTATAAACACCGTTTTCTTCAAACAAAACGTCATCAAGCAATATCGTTGGATTCAATGTAACTCCATCGGTATGTGATGCCGCTGACCAGCCCTTACCCATGATCTGTTTGCCTTGACTCCCAAATCCAAATTCTATGCATCCAAAAATCCTCTCGTCTTCTACAATTCGCCCTGTAGGCGCGGTTACGCCTGGATTGAAGCCAAGAGAGTAGTGAGCGAGCCTAAACATATTGGGATCGTTGAAGGATTTAAGCCAGGTTTCAAAAATTTTTGCTTCTCTTCCTCCGGAAATTGACTGTATTACCCCCTTTTCTATTTCTAACGCGATTGGCTCTCTTATGATTCCAAGTTGTGCTGGAGGAAATACCGCAGCGTCAAATACTATGGTGCCGTTTATTGTCTCTTCAACCGGACACCAGCTTACTTGCCCCGCTAACATGACAGGGTATCCCTTTTTGGTAGCTTTTTCTCCAGAGAGGCGTATTTTACGTCCTTGATTATATGCCACTAGATCTGTGCCGCTAGGATTTTTAACTTCAACCTTATTTGCTTTTCCAAGTATTTCCTGGAGGTGACGCCCAAGCTCCACGACCATGTCGTAATCTATTCTTTCTACACAGTTAACTAGCATCATCACATCCATGCCCGTTAGGTTGATGTACCTGCATCCCTTGTCCATGGCGTCTCTCCAGGTTTGAGAGTGCATAACGGTGGCGTAAGCTATCTCTATCCACACGTCGGCATTTGCAGTAGCCGCAGCCATATGAGCTGGCATTTCGCTTGCGAAGGTCTTAATCGGAGTAGGGTAGTACAATATAATGGGTTTAGCTCCAATTGCGTAAGCAGCGTCTCCGATCGCCTCGGCAACCCTCCTGTCGCCCGAGCTGTCACAGGTTACCACTACGGTCTCTCCCTCTTTTGCGAGCATAACGTCTCGCACCAATTTCAATGCGCCATTCATAGTTTCCATTGAACAATATTTTTCCGTTGGTTCTATTCCGCTTTTAAATTCCACCGTTAAGCCACCTTCCCTTTTATATGTTACTTTGATTATAGCTGACCATGTAGCCTTTTACATTGGACGCATTGATAAACAAGTAAATATTATTTGTAATTTTCGAACAATTTGCGATTATCATAATATTTGATTTGTTAAATATTACAAAGATTATGTTAATATATTGGGGGAAATGACAAAGCATTCCTCAAAAAGGTCGATTCTCCGGAGGGATAAAAATGTCTCTGACTGTAGAAGAGATGTTACAAATTGGCGTCCTAAGTGATGTGAAAATTCTGGCTGGCGAACAAGGGCTGTCTAACCGAATTGTTAAAACTGTGGTGGTAATAGATGTACCAAATGCTGGTCAATGGGTGAGAGGCGGTGAATTTTTACTTACGTCAGGATATCTTTTCGCGAATGACTCTCTATCATTCGTTGACCTAGTAGATAGCCTCGCCAAGAAAAATGCAGCTGCACTGGGCGTTAAAATCGGACGTTTTCTGAACAAGGTGCCGGAGGAAGCGATAGCAAAGGCTAATAAATATGATTTTCCGATATTAAAAATCCCAACCTTCATGAATCACGTTGACATAATAAACCCAGTGCTTTCGGCAATTGTAAACAGTCAATACAAACTGCTGGAGACAACTGAAGCTATAAGAACAGAATTCCTCAATTCTCTTCTTTTGAACAAGGGAATTGAGGACATGCTCAATATTCTTGCAAGGTTCTTAAACGTTGGTGTAGCGTATATAGATGAAATTTTTGGTATCGGTTACGGTTCCGAAAATAGTTCCTTTAAAGACACTTGCGTCGTGCCTGATATGTTAAGCGAAATAATAAAGGATTATACCCATGTAAAAATTACCAACGCAAATAAAACGATTGGACACCTAGTTTTTGAAAAAGAGCCCAGTTACTTGACTCGCTTCGCTGATGTTGCAATTCGCGAAGCACAAAGAGCACTCTTATTACACTTTCAGAGGATAGAATTTGCATCCAAAGTTGAAAGACGACACAAAGACGCATTCATAAAGGATATTCTATATTCCAAGTTTAAAAAACCAGCCGAGGTTTTCCTGCAAGCGAAAGTCCACGGGTGGGATCCAGGGTGGAAGCTAGTTGTAGCTACTATAAAAACTATCGAAGAAAATAAATCCACTAATAATACAACTACTGATGCTCTCCCAACTACTGATGCTCTTGTTGAAGAGGAGGAGCATTTATTAAACTTTTTAAATGAGAAGCTCAATGTCTACTTCCCAGGAACAATGGCAACGAACATCAGTCCATATTTTGTAGCATTAATACCCCTGAAAGAAGAGAAGGACTACATCGGTCTATGCAAAACAATAGAAAAGTTGCACGACGTACTCACGCGATATATGGAAAGTGACGTTGTTGTTTCTGTAAGTTCGGCGAAAAAAGACTTATCAGAAGCACCACATGCCTTTTCTGAGAGTTTGGAGACTTTGGATATTTTAAGGCGAATGGAACAAAAACCGGGTGTGTATTCTTGGTGTGACCTAGGGGTAGAAAAGATATTGTGTGCTCTCAAGGGCTCTGAAATAAGCCGAAACTTTTGGAGAAAAACCTTGGGCAAACTTATTGACACGAAAGATGAAAGCTCCCTATTTTTATTCCAAACGCTTGAAGCTCTTATATCAAATGATTGGCAGCTAAAACAAACGGCGGACTTTCTTCACATTCACTACAATACCTTAAAATATAGGATCAAAAGATTAGAAGATATTTTAGGGATTGATGGGTTATCGGAAGGAAAAAGGCGTTTTGATATAAGCTTAGCCTTCATGTTGTATAAATTGGAAAATAATGATCTTTTAACGCGATTTTGACACAGTGTAGGAAATTTACAGATCATCAATTACAAAAATAACACCAACAAGAATGACCCGGTGAAATTTCTGTCTCTTCAGGTTCTTTTTCCGCGCATATTTCTTTCGCTTCCACGCTTAGGCCTCCTTAAAAACTGTCAGAATAAAGATGACATGCCACGAAATGGCTTGGTTTTACTTCCTTCAGATCTGGAAGTTCTACACGACATTTATCAAAACAAAAATCGCACCTGGGATGAAACCTGCACCCCGGAGGCGGGGCTATCAAATAAGGTCTATACAAAAAAGACGCTGCTGGGGTTCTTATCGGAGGAATGTATCCAAACTATTTGGAAAAGAGCCGTTCGAAACTTGACACATATGAAACTCAAGTTTATAATCTCTGAAATAATTAAATTCTAGTTCGGAGGGATGGTCATGTCCAAATTTGTATTCTGCGTAGTATGCGAAGGAAAGGTAGAGGTATCCAATGAACTTTTGGAGGGGGAAATTATTACCTGCCCCGACTGCGGTTCTGAGCTTGAGGTTATTTCTTTGGATCCCTTAACTGTCGCAGAAGCACCCGAAGTGCAGGAGGATTGGGGAGAATAATGGCCAAGGTCTTCATGTTCTATTCCCGCCTCAGGAGCGAAGAGAAAATGATAATCGAGGCCGCAAGGGTAAGACAAATCCCTTTAGAAGCGATGATCGTTTCCAACATGGTTTGGCCCAACGACATTTGCCAAAAGAGAGACGTAGCCCTGTGCCGCTGTATTGGACACAGACAAAATCTTGCACTGGCGTTGACGTTAGAAGCGAAGGGCGTAACCACGATAAATCCTTCAAAGGTCATGGAAATATGTTCAGATAAAATCGCAACGTCTTCGAAACTCTCGATAGCAGGCATTCCTCAACCCGATTATGCAGTGGCTTTTTCACTAGAAGGCGCGCTAAAATGTGTCGAAAAAATGGGATATCCCGTCGTCCTAAAACCACCCGTAGGCAGTTGGGGAAGGCTTTTGGCAAAGGTCAACGACAGGGACGCACTGGAAGCTATAGTCGAACATAAACTGCACTTGGGTTCACAGCACAGCGCAATTTACATCCAGAAATATGTGGATAAAAAAGGATTCGACATAAGGGCCACCATAATAGGAGATTGCCCTGCATCGGCTATAAGAAGGTGCAGCGATCACTGGATTACAAACACCGCAAGGGGCGGCGAGGCACAAAACTACCCTCTAACTAATGATCTTAAAAACTTGCTTATAGATGTTCAAAGGGCTATCGGTGGAAAAATGCTCGCCGTCGATGTATTTGAGACCGACAATGGCTTTCTCGTAAACGAAGTTAACGGACAGCCGGAGTTCAGAAGCTCCCACGGAGAGATCACAGGTGTTGATATCGCCGGAAAGATAGTCGAGATGGCCTGGACGTTGGCCAAAAAGGGTGATGAAGATGACTTTTAGGGCCTCAGTGTGGGGAGCAAGCGGGATGGCTGGTGGGGAAGTTTTGCGCATATTGGCTCGACATCCCAATATAAAAGTTGAATGCGCTGTGTCAAAAAGCAAAAAGGGCCAATTCGTCTGGCAGACGCATCTTAATTTAAGAAACGAATACGGCGATCTAACATTTTGTGACTACGATGAGGCATTTTTAAAAGAAGTAGATATCGCCTATTTGGCGGTCCCTCATGGCACTGCTGTACCCGTCATCGAAAAATACCTGAGAGGAGGTGCGAAGATAGTCGACCTGTCTGCGGACGTTAGGCTTTCCTCTTCCAAGGATTACGAAAAATGGTATGGATCGCCTCATCTAAAACCGGATTTATTAACCAGGGCAATTTACGGGTTGCCCGAGCTTCATGGAAAAGAAATCGAAAGGGCAAATTTAGTAAGCGGCGTAGGCTGTAATGCAGCATGCTGTATATTGGGGCTTTTCCCTCTTGCCAAGGAGGGCCTGATAAAGGAAGCGCGAATTGAAGTGAGGGTGGGATCGTCTGAAGCCGGCGCAACGCCTACCGTCGGAAGCCATCACCCATATAGAAGCAGGACATTAAGGGTCTACGAACCCTTTAGGCATCGCCACTTGGCTGAAATCCTGCAAGAACTTTCCCTTGAGGAAGATGCGGTAACTATGACGATGACAGCCGTGGAGATCGTCCGCGGTGCCCAAATGTTGGCTCATATTCGTCTGGCGGAAAAAGTAAAGGAGGGCGAAATATGGAAGCTCTATCGAAATGCCTATAAGGACAAGCCCTTTTTGCAACTTTGTCCGGCTAAACCGGCTCATCTGAGGTTCCCAGAACCAAAGATGGTAATGGGAAGCAATCAGGCGATGACTGGGTTTGCTCTCCATGAGGACGGACAAAGAATGCTAGTTGTTACGGCCATAGACAACCTGATGAAAGGGGCGGCAGGAACGGCTGTCCAGGCATCCAACCTAATGCTGGGGTTAAACGAAACCGAAGGGCTTACCATGATGCCCGTTTATCCCGTATAACTCATTGAAAGGAGAAAGGGCAGTGAAATATCAAGATCTGGGCGACATTCGTAGGGGAGTTGTAAAGATCGGCGGAGCAAGCGGAAACAATCTAAAACCTCTTGTCATGGAACTTGCGGAAAGAGTGAAAAGGGGAGAAGAATGGCTTCTTGTTCATGGCGCAAGCTCTTATATGGACAATCTATCGAGGGCTTTAAATATTACTCCAAAATACGTTATGAGCCCCGGTGGTTTTAAGAGCCGCTTCGTAAATTCCTCCGATCTCGAATTGTTTCGAGCTGCTAGCTCTTTATTTTCCACACAACTGGTCAGCACATTCGGTCAACAGGGGATTAATGCCGTACCGCTTTATCCGCCCGACAACATATCTGCCATTGCAAGAAGAAAGGATGCCCTGCGGGTCGTAGAAAATGGCAAAGTGCGTTTAATCAGAGGCAATTGCAGCGGATTTATCACGTCATTTAAAAACAAAGACATCTTTACTTTGTGGGATTTGGGGGCGTTTCCTGTCTTGCCTCCTCTGGCCTGCGATGAGACAGGGGAGGGCCTCTTGAACGTCGATGGAGATCGCATGGCCGCCGCCGCAGCCGCTTCTCTTGAGGCGGATGTATTGGTCATATTAAGCAACATCCCGGGATTACTTCAAGATCCAAGCGACAGTTCCACATTGATAAAAATGGCGACGCTTGAAGACTGGGCCAACCTGGAAAGCTATTCTCAGGGAAACATGAAGCGCAAACTGCTTGCAGCCAAAGAAGCGCTCGAGGGCGGGGTTAATTCGGTATTTATAGGAGATAGCAGGCAACAAAATCCTTTAAAGACGACATTTTCGGGAGGAGGAACGCGCTTATGTCGGAGCTTTACGGAAGCCGCGGTATAACTTTAACATACGGGAATGGTGCAATAATCAGGGACAAAAAAGGAAAAGAGTATATAGACTTTTATTGCAGCAGTGGAGCTGCGCTATTTGGACATTGCCATCCCTACCTGGTAAAGACACTAAAAGAAGCATCGAAAATGCCCTGGACGGTAGGAATAGGCATGGGATCGGAAACGAGAAATAAGTTCATGGAGTCTCTGAGACAAATATTTCCGGACAGAGAATGTTTTTTCTGCAACAGCGGATCAGAGGCTGTAGAGGCGGCACTTAAACTTGTTATTTTTTTAAACTCGAGCAGAAAAAAGATCCTCGCCCTGCGTCGAAGCTTTCACGGACGCACACTTGGAGCTTTGTCTTTGACCTTTAACCCACTTTACAGAAACCCTTGGGCACACGTCATTTTGCCTGTAACTCATTTGGAACCGGAAATACTGCCGTCAAACATAGATGAAGATACGGTTGCGGTATTCGTTGAGCCCGTTAGGGGAGAAGGCGGCGTCTATCCGCTCGAGGAGGAAATTGGTAAAAAGATAACAGAGGCGTGTAAGTTACATGGAGCTTTGCTTGTAAGCGATGAGGTTCAATGCGGTTGGGGAAGATGTGGCGATTATTCCGTAAGCGAAAAATGTGGCCTTGATCCCGACATAATATGTCTCGCGAAGGGTGTATCCGGAGGTTTTCCTGTAGGAATAACACTGTGGAAAGATGAGTTGGGTGGGTTCCCCCCATCGGGGCATAGCTCAACATACGGTGGCAATCCTCTTGCCATGACTTTGGGGCTAGCTACTATGTCGTTATTTCAAAGTGAAGGCTATATGCAAAAAGCGGTGGAACTAGGAGACTATTTCAGAAATCTATTGCGAAAAATTGACTCTCCACTTATACGAGAGGTGCGTGGAATGGGGTTATTGAACGGAGTAGAGCTTTCCGTAAAATCCATTCCTATAGTCAAAGAACTTCAAGATATGGGTATACTCGCTCTTCCGGCCGGACCTTTCGTAGTGAGATTTTTGTCGCCTTTGATGTCTAAGGCAGAGCATTTCGCAAAAACCGCGGACATCTTGAGTACAGTATTAGAAGGAAAGGAGAAGGGTAATGTCCGCTGAAATAAATTTACTCCTCGATTTGGTTTCCATACCCAGTACAAGCTATAAAGAAGACAAGGCGTGTGCCTACCTCAATGCTCGCCTTCCCTCTTTTGGATGGAACAGGTCGTACATAGACAATGTGGGAAATGTCGTGGCCACAAAAGGGGAGGGCGATAACGAAATAATCCTCCTCGGCCACATCGATACAGTTGAGGGCAGACCAACGGCCAAAGTGGAAGACGACATCTTATGGGGGAGGGGATCGGTTGACGCAAAGGGACCGCTTTGTGCGATGGCCATTGCCGGTGGTAAGGTGAAACTTGCAAGAAATTGCAAATTGTCCTTCATTGCAGCCGTCGGAGAGGAATCCAATTCGCGCGGCATTCTTTATAGGCTGCCTCTTCATAAACCTATAGCCTGCATTGTTGGAGAGCCATCGAACACTCGGGGGATAACCATAGGCTATCGAGGTTGTATTAGGGCGATCCTTAAGTCAGAGGACGGCGGAGCCCACAGGAGCGCCAATGGAGGTCCGCTTACCTATGTTACCTTTGCAGCTTCGGAGATATTAAATCGATTGCGCTCAAATGACCAATTCGGCAAATCCATTGCATATAGCCCATCTGGGGCAATCGTTTCCATGTGGGGACAGGAAAAGGGACGAAGGACTGCAAAGATGGAGCTCGACATACGCATTCCCATAGGAGGCACCCTCGATGAATACTGCTTGTTGGTTGAGAAAATATGCAAAAAATATAAAGTAGAACATGAAATCGCCCTTGCCATACCACCCCACGTGACAGACAAAAACAACATGGTCGCAAAAGCCTTTCGCACAGCCCTAAGACGACAAAACCTAGAACCTCGCGTAATCGTCAAAAGCGGAACGGCAGACTTCAATCATGCTGCTGCTTGGAATTGCCCCATGGTCGCATACGGGCCCGGCGACAGCACGCTAGATCACACCATGAACGAGCATATCGCTTTAAATGAATATCTAAAATCCATCGATGTTCTTGAAACTGCAATGGCACTGATCTGTTCTTATATCAAGTGAAATATGGTTTTTTGTGATAAAATAACAGAAAAGCGAGGTGAAGACCATGTTTAATAATATACAAGTATTTGTTAAAGGCATTGTCATCGACGAGAACAACAATCACGTAGTAATGTTAAGCGACAAAGAGGAAACAAAAGTTTTGCCTATTGTTATCGGGCCGGTCGAGGCAATGGCTATTTTGATGAACATGCAGGGAATAACTCCTAACCGCCCTCTAACTCACAACCTGCTTAAAAATCTTTTAGATTTGCTGGGGGCAGAAGTCGAGCAAATAATCATAACGAATATAAAGGACAACGTTT
>Ga0209608_1000822_pt1 | contig 28520 bp, 33 predicted proteins | sample AD_UKC130_MetaG_FD_184428 | JGI IMG/M metagenome (GOLD analysis project Ga0209608, IMG submission 184428) | Active sludge microbial communities of municipal wastewater-treating anaerobic digesters from Canada - AD_UKC130_MetaG (SPAdes) (version 2) | ecosystem: Engineered > Bioreactor > Anaerobic... | reverse complement strand
AAAGATGTTTTCCCCCCGGAGCAAGGAGAGCCCGATTAATAACCAATTTATCTTTGTTATCTGCTTCTTTGATGGGAAAAGGAGCAGAATTATTCAGTCTTTCTGCCAGGCTTTTAGTAAAACCACTGGGCATATGCTGAACTATCAACATTCCACTTTTTTTCAAAGGAGAAAGGTTATTAACAAGAGTATGCAAAACCCTGGGGCCCCCGGTAGAGGCGGCCACAAAAACTAAACGAGGGCATTCCTCTCCCTCTTTTTTCCGAACAGCAATTTTTTTTCTTCCCCGGTCTTGAGTGGCAAATTTCTCCACTTGAGAGAGGGGAATAGCGCTTGCCGATTTAACTTTAGCAATGATTTCTTCTCTTTTTTTCTCAATATCTAAGGATATACTCCCGGAGGGCTTGGGAATAAAGTCCAGCGCCCCCTTATCTAAAGCCTGAATGGTGATTTCACTTCCCTCTTGAGTCAAAGCACTGAGCATCACTACCCGCCGGGGGCGTTCCTCAAAAATTTTCTCGAGCAGTGCCAAACCATCCAAACGGGGCATTTCTACATCCAGGAGGATAACATCAGGGTCTAAATTCCTCAGCTTGTCCCAGGCATCTAATCCATCCCGAGCGGTAGCTATCACCTCAATTTCCGGGTCAGAATTCAATAAATCGCTAACTACCTTACGCATAAAGCTTGAGTCATCTACCACCATAACTTTGATTGTTTTCATGTAGCAAAAATCCTTTCTTCCTTAATTCTATCTGCTGTTTAAAAATATAACGGATAATTTCTTCTCTATCCTGGTCGGTTATTTCCGCAAACTGGAAAGCATAAGAATAAGGATCATCTTTTCTCGCTACTTCGGCTTTACCAATGATACTTATATCGGGAAGAAAAAGGGAAAAGACCACTTCCTCTCCTACCTCCAGAAAATCTCTCTCCCCGCTAAATGAAGCCAGCATTCCTCCTCCACTCAGGTTTTTGGTATAGCCAGAAAAAGATTCACCATCTTTTTTAATTAAGAGTGGTTGAACGATATCTATTCTTACATAATCTCTTCTCTGTTCTCTTTCTACCTCCCGAGGTAAATTCAAAATGAGGAATGCCATATTCTCTTTCCTCAGCCGACTTTTAACCTCTCCCTCAAAATGAAAAATCTCATTTTCTCCCAGAACATAAACAGATAGCTTCTCTCCTGCTCCTATCGGAACTAAAGCACCTTTCTCTTGAGGGGCAGCCACCCATAATTCCTCTTCTCTAACCAGCTCAATGCGACTGGGATAATAAGAAACTACTTCTTCTCCTTTTTCATTTTTCCTCTTTATTCCTAAACTTACTCTTCGATTAGGTCGAAAAACCCGAGAGATTTCCATATTTCCTGCCTTCACATCCTTATAATTCCCTCCACTTTTACCTCCACATCTCTGGGAATCTCCTCAAATGCCAACACCGCCACCTGAGGTAAATAACCACTGACGAGGTCACGAAGACCCTTCCTAATTTTACCAGTTGTAGCCAAAATTGGGAAATGTCCCAAACCTACCATTCTCTCCACACTTTGACTCAAATGTTCTAAAAAAGAACGGAAGAAATCAGGTTCTAAAGTTTCCTCCCCCTGCAAAGCTCGTTGCAATAAATCTTCTAAGCTGGCATCTAAAGTGAGAATATGAAGCTTTCCGTCTTCTTCCAGATATTGTTTTACTATGCTTCTACCCAGTTTTCTTCTCACCATTTCGGTCAAATCTTCTACACTTCTTGCCTGGGGAGCATAATCAGCGAGAGTTTCAAGAATAAGAGAAAGGTCTCGGATAGGTACTCCTTCAGCTAAAAGGTTTTGTAAAACTTTTTGTACTTCTCCTATAGACATTGTCTGAGGAATCAATTCTTCCACCACCGCCTGATTCACTTTTTTTACCTGATCAATTAGCATCTGCACATCTTGCCGGGTCAATAGAGAAGGAGCATTAGCCTTGATCACTTCTGAGAGATGGGTAATGAGAACCGATTCCGGGTCTACCAGGGTAAATCCAGCCATTTCTGCTTCCTCTTTGTTTACCTCACTCACCCAGTAAGCTGGAAGATTGAAAGCTGGCTCTCTGGTAGGAACTCCCTGAATCTCAACCTCTTCTCCCGGTGGACTAATGGCCAAATAATGACGGGGCATTATTTCTCCCCTTCCCACTTCTACTCCCCGAATTTTTATCACATATTCATTTGGGCGGAGGCGCAAATCGTCCCTTACTCTGATAGGAGGAACCACAAACCCCTTTTCTCGAGCCATATTAATTCTCATCTGGGTTATTCGTTCTAAAAGCGTACCCCCCGCTGAGGCATCCACGAGAGGCACTAATCCATAACCTATTTCCAGCTCTATAGGATCTACTTCTATAAGTTTCAATATCTCTTCTGGACTGCGAGGCAATTCTTCTTTTTTCTCCGGTAAAGCAACAGACTCTTCTGCCTTTTTTCCTTCCTTTTCCTGCACATAATAAAAAACAAAGGCAACCGAAGCCAGAAGGAAAAAAGGTAATTTAGGTAAACCGGGAATTAAACCCAGAACCAAAAGTAAAACGGCAGAAAGGAGTACCACCCGGGGGACCTGGATTAATTCTCGGGTCACCTCTTGACCTAAATTATCTTCTGAAGCAGCACGAGTAACGATCAAACCGCTGGCGGTAGAGATTAAAAGAGCAGGAATTTGAGCTACCAACCCATCTCCCACGGTTAGCAAGGCATAAACAGAAAGTGCCTCTTGAATACTCAATCCTCGCTGTAAACTTCCCACTATGATTCCTCCTAAAAAGTTCACCAGGGTAATAATCAAGCCAGCAATGGCATCTCCTCTTACAAATTTGCTAGCTCCATCCATAGCCCCGTAAAAGTCAGCCTGTCGCTCTATTTCTCGCCTCCTTCGTCGTGCTTCTACCTCATCTATGAGCCCGGCATTTAAGTCAGCATCGATGCTCATCTGCTTTCCAGGCATAGCGTCCAGAGTAAAACGAGCCGCCACCTCAGCAATACGACCTGCTCCGTTAGTGATAACTACAAATTGGATGATCACCAGAATCAAGAAAATTATGAAGCCTACTACATAGTTTCCTCCTACCACAAAACTACCAAAGGCAGCGATCAATTTACCCGCGTATCCCTGTAAAAGAATTAAACGAGTGGTAGAAACATTTAAAGCCAGACGGAACAAAGTGGCAAAAAGTAAAAGAGAGGGAAACACCGAAAATTGCAAAGGATTAGTAATATAAGTCGTGGTAAGAAGAATCATAACCGACAGAGCAATGTTACAACTTAAAAGAAAATCTATAACCGCAGGAGGTAGAGGTATAACCATCATCAAAATGATGAGAATGAAGAGAAAAGCAAAAAGAAAGTCGCTATTCTTGAGACCTTTTTCTAAGGTTTTAGCCAGAACTTCATTCACTTCTTCTTCCTCCATAAGTGGCTTTTAACTGATAAACAAAAGCTAATATTTCTGCCACCGCCCGATATAGAAAACTGGGAATTTCTTGCCCTATTTCACAGTGCTTATAGAGCTCCCAGGCTACTTTTTTATTTTCCACTATAGGAACTTCATTTTCTTGAGCAACTTCTTTGATTTTTTCCGCTATCAACCTCTGCCCTTTGGCCACCAGGACTGGTGCTCTCATCTTACCTCGCTCATAGCGAAGAGCACAAGCAATATGAGTGGGGTTAGTTACCACCACCTGAGCTTTAGGAATTTCCTGCATCATCCTCCGTCGAGCTATTTCCCGCTGACGGCGCCGGATATGGGATTTTACTATCGGGTCTCCTTCGGTTCTTCGATATTCTTCTTTCAGTTCTTCTCTGGTCATTTTTATACTTCTCTCGTATTCAAAACGTTGATAAAAGAAATCAAAAAATCCCACTCCCAAAAATAAACCCCCCAAATAAAGCCCCAGTTTTTTCGCTATTTCCCCGACTACCTCTATTCCAGCAGGGAGCTCCATATAAATAAGGTCAGTAAGGTGAGGCAGGGCATCCTTCACCACTACATAAGCCAGTACTATTCCCAGAAAAACTTTAACAGATATTTTCAAAGCTTCCACTAAAAGACGTAAAGAAAAAAGTCTTTCTAACCCTCGCACCGGGTTAATATGCTCAAACTTGGGTTTGAGTCTCTCTCCCGATACTACAAAACCAGTCTGTAAGAAACCCAAAAACAAAGCCAAACCAGCAGCTACTGCCACAAAGGGAAGCACTCCCCGAGCAAAGTAACTTACTCCAATTCGAGCCAGATGAAAAACCCATTGAGAGTCTACCTCTCTTAAGTAGTAGCTTCCCGTCCATATTTCTTCCATTAAATTCATCATTTCCCTACTCAAGGAGGGGAAAATAAAAGTTGCCAGAAGAAAAAGCACAATAAATGTCAAACCACTCGTAAAATCTACACTAATAGGAACCTGCCCCTTTTGACGTAATTCTTCCCGGCGACGAGGAGTGGGTTCCTCAGTTTTATCCTGCTTAGGAGGCATACCTCACCTCTTTTAGATTTTAATAATTGTATCCCTTCTTTTCAGGATAAAAATTCTTGCCAAAGTAACCTCTCAACTTAAGGAGAAAATATCTGGAAAAAACTGCGCAAAAAAAGGTCTATCACCCCATCGACATAGGGTAAAAAGTAAGGAAGAGTCATTAAACTCATAAATAAACCTAAACCAATATTAAGAGGTAACCCCACAATAAAAACGTTCATCTGGGGAACTGCCCGGGAAATAATGGCTAGAGTTAGATTAGACAAAAAAAGGGTGGCAATAACCGGTGCTCCCAGCGCGAGAGCAATAACCATCACTTCTCCCACCAACCCCACAAATGAGACGGGAGCATTTAAGCCAAGCTTAAAACTACCGAGGGGAATGAGAGAAAAAGAACGAACTAAACCCTGTAACGTAAGACGGTATCCCCCTATACCCAGGTAATAGATTACAGTCAGTAAAAAATAAAACTGTCCCATTACCGAAAATCTTAAATTAGAAAGGGGATCTACCACGTTAGCATAACTGAAACCCATTTGAAAATCTATTACCTCACCAGCAATCTCAATGCAGGAAAAAACCAATCCTGATAACAACCCTAATACCAGCCCCACCAAAATTTCAGAAACAAGAGCTAAAAGGTAATAACCATCCAGTAAGGTAAAAAAATCTTGAGAGGTAAGGGAAGGAAGCAAAGTTATTGCCAGAAGAAAGGAAAGACCAACTTTAGCAAGAAGAGGAATAAGGGGACTATTAAATACTGGAGCAAGAAGGAAAAGTCCTAAAAGTCTCATCCAAACCAGGAGAAGAGTAAGAAAATGAGAAATGAGAAAAGCAAAATTCATGGGTTAGCGCAAAAAAAGAGGTAAATTCCAGAAAAGATTACCGGTAAAATCTAAAAGAGTACGCAGCATCCACGAACCTAAAAGTGCCACTACGAGAATGGCAGCCAGAATTTTAGGAACAAAGGTCAGGGTGAGCTCATGAATCTGAGTTACCGCTTGGAAAATACTCACGAGAATTCCCACTATAAGGGTTACTCCCAGAATGGGCAAAGCTAACTTTAAAACTACAAGTAGCGTCTCTCTACCTATCTCTAATAATAATTCTTCACTCAAACTTATCTCCTCCTCTCACCGAAAACTGAGTGTCAACCCCCGAGCGACCAGATCCCAACCATCTACCAAAACAAAAAGAAGTAGTTTAAAGGGTAAAGAAATCATAACCGGAGGAAGCATCATCATTCCCATAGACATCAAAATACTGGCTACTACCATATCAATGACCAAAAAGGGAATATAAATCAAAAATCCCAAAGTAAAAGCAGCCCTCAACTCACTTAAAATAAAAGCAGGGATAAGAACATGGGTAGGAATATCACTTCTGGTTTTGGGACGGGGAAGGTCAGTAAAAGAAACTAAAAGAGCCAGATCTTTTTCCTGAGTCTGGCGAAACATAAAATTTCGCAAACTATCTACTCCTCGATCCAGAGCTTCTTCCTGAGTGATGTTACCCGCAAGATAAGGAGATAGAGCATTCTCCTGAATCTCACCGAAAGTAGGAGCCATAATAAAAAAGGTTAAAAACAAAGACAGGCCCACTAATACCGCAGTGGGAGGAATTTGGGGAGAGCCTAAAGCATTACGCGCAAAACCTAAAACTACCACAATGCGAGTGAAAGAAGTAACCATAATTAAAATGGCCGGGGCCAGACTTAAAATAGTTAGAAGAAGCAGGATTCTTAAAGACAAAACCAGTTCCTGAGGTTCATCCACTTCTCCTGCCTCTATAGTGATTTTTGGCAAAACAAGAGGAAGCTCTTGAGAAAACGCTGAAGAAGAAAGAAAAAGAAGAATTAAAGATGCTAAAATTAAAATGATTGCTTTTTTAGCCATCTTTTTTCTCTTTTTTCCTCCCAAACCAGCTATCCAGATAGCCAGAAAAGCCTTCAAAAGATGCATTTTCTTCTAACTCATCTTTACTAAATTCGGTAATTTCCCTTATAGCATTACCACTCTGGGCAATCATAACTACCCGCTCTCCTACTTCCACTAAATAAAGAGAGAAATTGGGTTTAAGATTCAAAAAATCTACCAGCTTCATATATTGCGAAGAAGAAAGGCGAGGATTTTGGCCGGCTAACTTCTTCATCAAGTAATAAAATCCCCACAGGATAGCCACCACAAGCAGGAAAGCACCTATAAAGCGCAAAATGCTGCCTCCATCACCAGAAAAAGCAGGAGGCTGAATTTCTGGTAAATTCAACTCTTCTTCCTGAGCAAAAAGTTCTCCTCTTGCCATCGTCATAAAATTAAGAAAAACCAGAAATTTATAAAAGTTTTTCATACTATATTCGAGCTTCTTTTAAATTCTTAATCCTATCTTCCGGGCTCACAATTTCAGTTATTCGAACTCCAAAATTTTCTTCTATTACTACCACCTCTCCTCGAGCAAACAGCACATCATTAATGTAAAGATCAGCTGGTTCTCCAGCTAATTTATCCAGTTCCACTATCGAACCCGGACCCAAATCTAAAATCTCCTTAATAGAAAGCTGGGTTCTACCCAGTTCCACCACAAGTGGCAGATTAACATCCATGATGAGCTGGATATTAACCCGGGAAGGAACTTCTTCTTTCTTTTTAAATTCAGCAAACTCCACTGACTGAGCTTTAACTTCTTTTTTTTCTTTTTTCGGGGGAGATTCAGTTACCAGACTTTCTTTTTCTGGGGGGATAGACTCTTGCCGTTTGATAGCTAAAGAAGAAACTATAGCTCGAGAAAAAGAAAGAGGTAAAAGCTGAATCATGTTACTATCTATGGCATCATCTACTACTAAGTGGAAGAAGACCTCTGCCAAATGCTCTTCCTCTTGCCCTTCTACCCATTTTTCCTTGGTACTTCGCACCTCTTGTTCAATAATCTCCGGGGGAGAAATGCTAATTTTCCTTCCCAAAAATTCTGACATGGCAGTAGCTGCTGAACCCATCATCTGGTTCATGGCCTCTCCTAAAGCGCTAATCTCCATTTCTCCCAGAGGTTCTTCTGTGTCCCCACCACCCATCATTAAACTCACCAATATTCGAGCATCTTCTTCTTTTATTAAAAGAAGGTTTTCTCCTTCGAGCCCTTCTCGGTAACGAACTTTAACCACAATATGTTCCTCTGGAAGAAGGTCTGCCACTTCCTCTTTGTTTATCACTTCCACTCGAGGAACAGTAATTTCTACCCTCCGCCCTAAAATAGTGGATAGAGCAGTAGCCGCCGCTCCCATAGAGATATTTCCCAATTCGCCAATAACATCTTTCTCCTCAAGACTCAAGGTATCTTCTGGCATTCACTCTCCCTCCTCCAATTCCGTAATTTTAATAGCCAATCTCCGACCTGACCTTCCTGGTATCCCTTTCATCTTTACCTTTTTTCCTACCAGAACATTCAAAGGCTCTTCTACTCTTTTATCTAACACCACTACATCTCCTATCTCCAAGCTCAAAAGCTCCTTCAAACTTATAGTTGCTTTACCCAGTTCTACCACCACCGGCAAGCGAACCTGGTTGATTTTCTTTTTCACTTTTTCCTGAATCTGGGGGTCATTAGATTTGCGACTGGCAAACCACAAAGAGGCACTCAGCCTCTGAGTAATAGGTTCTACTACCAGATAAGGAATGCAGATAGTCATCATTCCCTCTCGCTCTCCAACTTCCACCGAAAAAGTAAAAAGAATCACCATGTCATTACCAGAAACCACCTGAACAAATTCTAAACTTGATTCCAGAGCCTCTATTTGTGGTTCAACCTCCTGGATATTAGCCCAGGAGTCTTTTAAAGCACCCATGATCCTTTCTGCCACTTCCAGCATAATCCGATTTTCAATTTCAGTTAAAGGACGAGGATGAAAAACAGTACTTCCTGAACCCCCCAACAAGCGATCTAATATTAGGAAAACCATGTCCAGATTCATCTGCAAAACACAACGTCCCTCTAAAGGAGGAAGAGAAAAAATACACACAAAAGTAGGATTAGGAACCGAACGTACGAACTCATCATAAGTAAGCTGGTCTACTGAAACCAACTCTACCTGACATCGGCTACGCAAAAAAGCAGCTAAACTGGTAGAGGTCAAACGTGCTAAAGACGAAAAAATCATATGAAAAGTACGTATCTGGTCTTTAGAAAACTTCTCCGGGCGCCGAAAATCATAAACCTTGAGGCGTCCGCCTTCTTTTCCCTCTTCTTTAATAGCTTCTGCTTCTAGGCTTCCTGAATCTAAAGCTCTGAGTAAAGCATCAATTTCTTCTTGAGACAGTATATCGCTCATTTTTCGCTCCTACTGCATAACAAAATCGACGAAATAGACTTTAATCACTTTCCCGGAGTTCAAAAAACTGTTGATACTATCGGCAATAAGCAACTTCAATTTTTCTTTGCCCTCCGTGGTAGAAAGGTCCTCGGAAGTTTGAGCACTGACCAAAGTAATTATAGCATCTCGAATCTCCACTGTTTTATTTTTGATTTCCTCTGCCACCCGCTGGTCAGAAATTTCTACCCCCAGAGTCATCTTGAGATAACGCAATACGTCTTTATCGCTCAGGTTAACCAGAAAATTCTGCTCAAAAATATAAATAAAAGAAGAAGTTGCCTTTGCTTCTTGCAGAGAAGAAGCAAATAGTTTATCCCACATCCCACTCTGGTGGAGATAGACAAAAATCATAAAAGCCAAAAGAGCCAGAGTAACAATCAACATTATCATTTGAAAAGAAAAGCTTTTCTTCTTTTCTAAGTCTTCAGTTTCTTCAGGCATAGTTTCTTCTCCTTTCAATCTCGTAAAATAACTATCTCCACTCGCCGATTCTTCTGGCGGTGTTCTTCATCTACATTGGGAACCAGAGGCCGATATTCCCCATAACCCACGGCCATCAATCGCTCCGGAGGTAATCCTTTTTCCTCCACCAGATATCGCAACACAGCAATAGCTCGAGCAGCAGATAGCTCCCAGTTAGAAGGAAACTGAGAAGTGTGAATGGGTAAATCACAGGTATGTCCTTCTATTCTGATTGAGTTTTTAACATCCTTTAGAGCATCAGCCAGAGCATCCAGGATGGGAAAAACTCCCGGTTTCAAATTTGCTTTACCAACATCAAAAAAAACGGCATCCAGGAAAGTAATTACCAATCCCCGTTCATCTATTTTGAAGCTAACTTTATCCGGGGAAAGGTTACCTTCTTTTATCAATTGCCTCTCAATCTCCTTCATGAGACCAGCCAATTTCAGTTCTACCAGGCCCGAGGGGCTAATCTGGGTAGGGGGTTTAGGAACAGGAATATCAGAAGGATTTAAAATCCTGGGTCCACCTTCCAGAACCCCTAACGCTCCCTGAATAGAAGAAATTACCTCCTTAAACCGGGCCACATCGATAGTGGAAAGAGCAAAAAGCATTATAAAAAAACAAAGTAACAGAGACATAAAGTCTCCATAGGTCAAAGACCATAGAGGTGCTCCGGGGGGTGCTTCTTCTTCTACTCTTCTACGGGGCATTTAATTCACCTCGTGCTCTCGCTTTCTCTTTTTAGAGGAATCACTCTGCCTAAGTCTTCTCTCTCACGCTCTAATTCTTCTCGGATACTGGGAGCAAAGAAAGATTTAAGTTTTTCCTCCACAATGCGAGGGTTATCTCCTGCCTGGATGGAGAGAATCCCCTCGATAATAACTTCCTTCAGTAACACTTCTTCACTACTCCTTAGCTTTAACTTATTGGCTATAGGTAGACAAACCAGATTAGCAAGAACAGCTCCATAGAGAGTGGTAAGTAGTGCTACTGCCATTCCCGGCCCCACTTTTTTGGGGTCATCCAAGCTAACCAGCATGGCTACCAAACCAATGAGTGTTCCAATCAAACCAAAAGCCGGAGCAAAACTACCCATCGTTTCGAAAATAGCTCTTCCTTTTTTGTGGCGTTCTTCCAGAAAAACCAGTTCGGTTTCCAAGATGCTTTTCAATAGCTGAGGGTCAGTCCCGTCTACTACTAATTGAATCCCCCGCTTAAAAAAGAGGTCGTCTATTCTCTCTGTCTCTTCTTCCAGAGCCAGGAGCCCCTCTTTACGAGCTTTCTCTGCTAAGCCCACGAGAGTAGTGGTTATCTCTGAGGGATGGGGAAGTCGAGAACGCAAGGCAATCATAAAAAGCTGAAAAGCTTTCATCACCTGGTCCAGATGGAAACTGATAAGAGTAGCAGCTAAAGTCCCTCCTCCCACAATAAGTATGGAAGAAAAGCTATAGTAAATTTTCATATTATTAGCTGCAGCGTCAGTCATTCCCCAGAAAAGTAAAACTACTCCCACTACCAAACCGATGATAGTTGCCTTATCCATAGTTATCCCTCCATATCGCTCTCGGATAAATTCTGTATCAAGATTTTACTCACCCCGCTCTGTCGGCGAAAATCTAAGATTTTATTGATTATCTCATCTACTGACTCTTTAACTACATACTTTCTACCAGTAACCAGAGTGATAACCGTATCCGGAGTAGCTTCTATGGTTTCAATTAAATCCATATTCAGAACAAAACTGGAACCATTAAACCGAGTTAAACCAATCATTCTCTATCCCTCTCTCATGGGCTTGAAAAAGAGGGGCGCGGTGCCCCTCTTTTTCACCGTTTAATATTGATTAAATCCTGTAACATTTCATCAGACGTGGTAATCACCCGAGAATTAGCTTGGAAACCTCGCTGAGTAACTATCATATTGGTGAATTCCTGGGCTAAATCAACATTAGACATCTCGAGTGCTCCTACCGCGATGCTTCCTCTTCCTCCACTGTCCGCTGTTCCGATATTGGGAAGACCAGAGTTATTGGAAATCTGGTACAGATTGCCACCTTCTTTCAGTAAACCCCCCGGGTTAGAAAAAGTGGCTAAAGCAATTTGAGCTAAGGCTTTGGATTGACCATTGGTAAAAATCCCGGTTAACACTCCACCAGAATCAGTGCTCACCATATCCAAAGACCCGGCCTCATACCCATCCTGGAAATTAATATAGGCAGTGGGGTTACCTCCAAACTGGGTAAGCTGAGAAAAATCGATGCTTAGGCTAATAGCATTAGCTCCAGTAATAGCAAAACTAGCTGTACCTGGAGCTGTACCAGCACCAATAGAACCATCAGTATTAAATGTGATGGTGCCAGTGCCAGTGCCATCAGTTGCCGTACTTCCATCCAAAGTTGCTTCCCAATCCCACGCATTTGTTCCTGTATTTTCAAAAGTTATCGTCAGGTTGTGAGGATTTCCTAAAGAATCATAAACCTGAACACTGGTAATCCATTGAGAGCTAGAAGTAGCATTAGCATCTAAATTCCCTTCAAAAGCAATTTGTGTGGTAGCTTTAGGCTTCATCTGAGCGCCCACCGGTATAGTTATATTCTGGAGAGCTTGGGTAGAATCAATATTTCCATCGGTATCGGCCATCCAGCCTTGCAGGCGAAAACCGTTGCTATTTACCAGCGCTCCATCAGCAGAGGTTTTGAAAGCTCCATCTCGAGTATAATACACTTGGCTTCCATCGCTCACTATGAAAAACCCTTCTCCCTGCACGGCAAAATCGGTGGGATTATCAGTGCTCTGCAAACTCCCTGGAGTAAAAAGAGTATCAATGCTCGAGATACCCATCCCCAGACCTACCTGTTTGGGGTTCACTCCTCCCATTCCTCCGGCTTGAGGACTACGAGCTCCTTCTACTGTTTGGCTCAAGATATCTTCAAAATTTACCCGACCAGCTTTAAAAGCCACGGTGTTAACGTTGGCAATATTATTTCCTATCACATCCATCCGGGTCTGGTGATTTTTAAGACCAGAAACTCCGGAAAACAGAGAACGCATCATTTTTAATTTACCTCCCTTCGGGGAGCTCCCCTAAGGACCAGCTCCCTAAGCAATAATCGCTGAATCAATATTGGTAAAGATATTATCTTTTCGAGAGTTAGAATCCATACAGGTTACCACCACTCGCTCTGGGACATTCACCACAAAAGCCACTTCTCCCACCAAAACGAGAGAGTTTCTTCCTCCTTTTTCCCTAACTTTTTGCACCGCTTCTTGCAGGCGCTCTACAGTATCGGGAGAAAGAGGTATATCTCTTTCTTTTATCCTTCTTTGAGCGTGTAGGGAAAAGCTCAACTCCTCTTCTTGAAGAATCCGCTCAAAATCCCCGCCAGTCTCTGTCTTGCGACGAAGAGGAGTAGAAGAAGGTTGAACCTCAGGAACAAATTCCCGAAAATTTTCTATCTTTTGAACCATCAGCTCTCTCCCACTTTAACTACTTCACTGATATTGTATTCTCTCTCTCCCACTTCTAAAACCACCTGCTCTTCTTTAACTGTTACTCCTTCCACTTTCCCCACCGTTCCATCAGTTAACTCTACTTCTTTACCTACAAGAGAAGAAGCGTTCAAAAAAAGTAGAGATTGTAAGCTTTTATTGGCATTTTGCATCTCCTCTAAAGCACTGTATTGAGCCAGTTGCGCACTGAATTCCTGGTCGCTCAGAGGATCCAGTGGATTTTGCAAACGGAGCTGAGTCACAAGAAGCTGCAAAAAATCGTGCTTATCTAAGGTATTCTTTCCTCTTTCACTTGTCTCCGTTGCTTGCGTTCCTACTGCTTGAGTTCCCATTATCAATCTCTTCACCTCCTCAAACTAAAACATTAACTTTCCCTGAAGAGTCATCTAACAGAGAGAAAGTCACCGCATCTCCTTCTTCGGAAGAAAAAGAAGAAGAGAAGTAATTAGGTCTTCCAGAATGGGAAAAGTAGTGACCATTTTGATTCAGATAGTTATTCATCCACAATCCCTGTTCATTCAACTGTGCTTCTAAAACAGGAAGGTTTTTTACTACTATTTCCTGGGTGCGAGGATCAGATATCTGCCACACACATTCTACTCGATTGTTATCTTCTCGCACTTGAATCACGATAGAACCCAGAGATTCCGGTTTGAGCTGAATCACCACTTCTTTCTCGCCCTCATTCTGGCTGACCATCTGAAGAACACGATCAAATATCTTTGGTATTTCACTCTTTTCTACCTGAGAAAAATCGATCGTTTCTTCTACTGGAGAAGTCTCTCTTCCTCCTGGTGCTCCTCCGTAAAAATCAGAAGCCAATTCCACCTTTTTCTCCTGAGCAGTGTTTTTTGCCTTCTCTGTCTCCAGAGGAGGTAAACCTTTCACAGTTTCTGTCTCTTCCCCGGAGAGGCTCTCCTCTTCAGAGGTAAAAACCAATCCTTCCCGGGGGGCTACTTCTTCTATAGTATCTTCTTCCAACCCCGAAGAAAACTCCGGAGTGATTTCTTCTGCTGTTTCCACCTCAAGAGGAATGATTTCTTCTCCTTCTTCACTCACTACTGATTCACCCTCTACCTCGTTACCCGGTATAACAAAACCTGCATCTCCAGGAGTGATTTCTTCTCCTTCCCCGGCAAGAGGTAAGTCATCGATGATAAGATGCTCTGGTTCACTTTCCACCTCATTACCTGGCAGGATAGAATATCCCCCACCAGTAGAGCACCCTCCCTGCCCTAAAGAACATTCTGAAAGGGAACTATTTTCAAGAGGGTAAGAAAAAACCTTCTCTTCTAAGAAGGTAACGAGGTAATCTATTAACCTGCCCAGTAACTCACTGAGAGCCTCCTTGTCTCCGGAGATTTGAAAAGTAAACTCTCCATTTTCTCCTGTTCCGCCACTCACCAGCACTTTCCCCTTCTCTCCTAAATTGAGAGTAAAACTGATATTCTCCACTTCAGAGAGAAAGCTATCTATCGTTTTTTTCCATCCCTCCACTCCAAGTATCTCCTCAAAGGAAGAATTACAGCAATTAGAGAAAGCACAAGCTCCGGGAGTAGCAGTTTCTACTACAGAAGAAGAGCAAGGAGAACAGCTACTTACTGCCGGGGCGGAGGAAAAGCTGCAATCTTTAACCGGCGCGGTTTCTCCCCAACCCAGAGAAAAAAGAGAAGGAATTAGAAATTGCTCAAAATTCGAGCTCTCTTTTTCTTCTCCCTTTTCCACTTTTTCGGGATAAAGGCTGCTATTATTTTTCACGTCCCTGCTTTCTACCGGCAAAAATATAAAACCATCCATTTTTTCACCTCCCTTCCATCATTTTTTTCATGATTTCTGCCGCTCTTTCCACCGGAAAAGCATTCAATATTTCGGCTACATTTCTTTCTTTCATAACCGAAAGTATTTCCACCACCTCCTCATCAGAAAGTTTTTCCATAATTCGGGATGCTTCTTCCGGCTCCATAGCGGTATAAATCTTGGCTAGACGAAAAATTTTTTCTTCCCGGGAAGAAGAGTCGACACCTTCCCCACCTGTTTCCGAGGAAGGTTCTTTTATTTCAGATGGTGTATCCACTACTACTTCCTCCTTTGAGAACTCTTCTATCACGGGGTTTTGAGGTCCTACTTTCTCTAAAATAGGGCCAGGGTAAATAACCTGACTTTCAATTTCTTCTTTTCTTACTATTAAATTTTCTGAATCTCCCTCCTGCCCTGAAGGCATGCGCATAAAATATAAAAAAGGTAAATCGATAATTCCTACAAAATTGAGAAAGAAAATTAGAGTAAAAGCAAAAACCAGAATGGGAAATATTGTCTCTGCCCAGCTACTTTTTCTTCTGGAAGCTTTATTTCTGGCCGTTTTTTCTCTTCTTTTCTGGATATCCATCTCTTTACTGGCCACCGGCTCTATTATCCTCCTATTACCTTCTTTACAAACCTTTGAGTTTCTGGAAAGGGAGGGATACCTCCATACTCCTTCACCCGAGAAGGACCAGCATTATAAGCGGCAAGAGCCAGAGGAAGGCTGCCGAACTGATTTAATAGGCCCCGTAGATATCTCATTCCCCCTTCTAAATTCTCCCGCTCATCAAAGGGGTCTTTCACCCCTAAATCCTGACAGGTTTGGGGCATAAGCTGCATCAATCCCATGGCTCCCCGAGGGGAGACGGCGTCAGGGTTAAAGTTAGACTCCACTTCAATCAATTTCTTCGCTAAACGATGATCTATCTGATATTTCTGGGCGTACTCCTTTATTAAATCCTCAAAGGGGGTGGCCTCAGAGGAAGAGTCAACATTAGTTTTTCTTGCTTCCAGCGAAGAAACTCGTCGGGAACCAAATTTTTCCTCGATTTCCCCTATCCGGGATATGAGTCTTTCCAGATGACAAGGAACCACAATACTCTACCCCCTTTTATACCTGTGGATGGTGATTTCATCCAGGTTTTTCTGGTCATTCCTAGCTACCTCTATTTTGAAATTCTCATAATCTTTGTCTTTCAATTTTTCCATAACTTTTCTATCAATTGCCGCCTCCATTAGCTCTTCTCTGGTTTTGCGCATTTGTTCTTCCAGTTGTTTCAGTGAATCCTTAATTATCTCTACCCTCTTTTCCAGGTTCTCGAGATACCATTCATAAAACATTTCCTCTTCAACCCGAAAATCGGCATTCACTTCTCTTTTTTCCCGGCGCTCCACCAGAGCCCCTTCTTTTGTCTTCTCCAGAGAGAGAAGATGCCCTTTTTGAGCCTCAATTATTCTTTCCAGTTCTGCTACCCGGGCTCCAATCAGGTCTTCCCTGACTTTACGAACATCTAAAACTTTCTGCAGCTTGAATTCATACCCTTTCATTTATTATTCTTCTCCTTCAAAGAGCTGAAAAAGAAGAGCCTGAGTTTCTTCCCAGGAAAAACTCTCTTCTATCTCCTGGCGCAAAAATTCCCTCACCCTGTCTATCATCGCTAAAGCATAATCAATGCGGGGGTTAGAACCACGCTCATAAGCACCAATGTTTATCAAATCTTCTGCCTCCCGATAAGTAGCCAGAACTTCTCGCAATTTCTGAGCCATATGTTGCTGTCTCTTATCAGTAATATCAGGCATAAGGCGACTTACGCTCTGCAAAACATCTATAGAAGGATAATGTCCTTCAAAAGACAAGTTACGGGAAAGAACGATATGCCCATCCAGAATAGCTCTTACTGCATCGGCAATGGGCTCATTCATATCATCCCCTTCTACCAATACTGTATAAAGAGCGGTGATGCTTCCCTGCTGCGAATTTCCCGTTCTTTCCATCAACCGGGGAAGCAAGGTAAACACTGAAGGGGTATAGCCTCTCGTAGTAGGTGGCTCTCCCACCGCAAGACCTAATTCTCTTTGAGCCATGGCCAGACGAGTGACTGAATCCATGAGAAAAAGAACATCTTTTCCTTTATCTCTAAAATATTCAGCAATAGCAGTAGCACAAAAAGCAGCTTTAATTCGCAACAGTGGAGCCTTATCCGAAGTAGCTACCACAAGACAACTCCGGCGCAAGCCTTCTTCTCCTAAGTCTTTTTCAATAAACTCTTTTACTTCTCTTCCTCTTTCCCCCACCAGAGCTATAACATTGACATCACTCTGAGCATAACGAGCAATCATTCCCAAAAGGGTGCTCTTCCCTACTCCGCTTCCGGAAAAAATACCCACTCTCTGTCCCTTCCCGCAGGTGAGCACTCCATCTATAGCTTTAATTCCCAGAGGTAAAACTTCCCTGATGGGCTTTCTATCCAAGGGAGGAGGTGGTTCACGATCCAGAGGATATTCTGTCTCTCCCTCTATAGGACCTTTGCCATCCATAGGACGACCCAGCGCATCTAATACCCGTCCCAGCAAGTCTTCCCCCACTTTTATTTTCATTTCTTTTCCCAGAGCTATAACCTCACTTCCCAGCTCAATTCCGCTTCTTTCTCCTAAAGGCATAAGTAAAGTTCTCTCTCCTCGGAAACCCACTACTTCAGCTAATATCTCGTTTTCCCTGTCCAGTGAGCGCACCCGACACAACTCCCCCACCCGACAGGAAGGGCCTTGAGATTCCATCACTATTCCCACCGATTGCAGAACTTTTCCATTTAAGCGCAAGGGATCGATATTCTCAACTATTTCTTTCGCCTTAGAAAAATCAAGCACTGGTTCCCTCCTCTAAAACCTGAAACAACTCCTCTTTAATGTTTTCTAACTGAGTATCTATTCGAGCATCTATGCTGCCAAAAGCAGTTTCTACCAAACATTCTCCTCTTTTTAAGCGATGGTCCTCTTGAATTTCCAGATAATCTATCCCGTCTATTTTCCTCATCAATTCTTCTCTTATTTCCCTAACCAGGTTATATTCTTCTTCGCTCACCCGTAAAACCACTCGCCCCCGGTTGCTCAGCTTTTTCAAAGCCTTCTCCACCAGACGTTCGATAAATGGTTCTCTTTCTGCCTCCCTTTCTATAATTTTCCGGGCAATAACAAAGCTAAGTTCCAGAAGAGGCTCTTTCATTTTTTCTATCATTTCTTCTCGATAATTATAAATCTCTAAAAGCTCTTGCTCCCAAACAGCTACCTTCTCCTGCCATTCTTTGTGTACCTCTTCTCTTCCTATTCTTCTGCCTTCCTCCAGCCCTTCTCTTCGAGCTCTATCTTCTATTTCTTTTCTTTTAGATTCCGCTTCTTCCAGTATCTCCTGAGCTTTTCTTTTCGCTTCTTCAATAATAAGGCTTCTTTTTTCCTGAAATTTATCTTCGTTCTCCCTTTCTTCTTCTTCCTTTACTACCATTTTCCCATCGTCCTGTTCTTCTTCTCCTACCAGGAATAGTTCAGGGAGAAATTCCACTTCTTTGTAAAGCCTAAACAAAGATCTCATCCTCCCCTCCGCCACGGACAATTATAATTTCACCTGCTTCTTCCAGGCGGCGAATGGTGTTGACAATCTTCTGTTGAGCCTCGTTAACTACCCGCGCTCTCACCGGACCCATGTACTCCATATCTTCTTTAATCATCTGTGCTGCTCTCTGAGAAACATTGTGGAAAATTTTATCTTGTAGCTCCGGAGAGGCACCTTTCAAAGCCAGAGCTAAATCTTTCATATCCACCTGTCTTAACACCAGTTGTATTGCTCGATCATCCAGAGTTATAATATCCTCAAAGACAAACATTTCCGATTTAATTTCTTCTGCCAGCTCTGGATCTCTCTCTTCTAGAGCTTCCAAAATGCTCCTTTCTGTTCCTCTATCACTCTTATTCAAAATCTCCACCAGCTTTTTCTTCCCCCCCACTCTGGTAAAATCCTGGGTAGTAAGGAAATTAGAAATTTTTCTCTCCAAAACTGCCTCAATCTCTTTAACTATTTCTGGAGAGGTTCGATCCATAAGAGCTACCCTCATAGCTACTTCCCCTCGCACACTTTCAGGAAGATTTCCCAAAACCACCGCTGCTTGTTCCGGTCTTAAATAAGAAAGGATTAAAGCAATAGTTTGAGGATGTTCACTTTGAATGAAATTAACGAGCTGCAGCGGGTCAGCCCGGCGCAAAGATTCAAAGGGAGTAATTTCTAAAGTGGCAGAGAGCCGGCTGATAATTTCTTGAGCCCTGTGAGGGCCTAAGGCTCTCTCTAAGAGTTGCCGGGCGTAATCTACGCCTCCCTGGGAAATATATTGTTGAGCTAAAGCCAGATGATAAAATTCACCAATAACTTCCTCTCGCAATTCCGGAGAAACTTTTTCCAGAGTGGCTATTTCCAGGGTTATATCTTCTATCTCTTCATCGGTGAGCCTTTTTAAGATTTGAGCAGCCAGATCCGGCCCCAGACTCACAAGGAGAATGGCCGCTTTTTGTCTGCCAGTAAGTGACTTACGCTGAACGATAGACATAAGCTAATCCTCATGTAACCAGCTTCTCAGAAGTTTGACCGCGTCTTCCGGACTGGTGTGTACTAATTTTTTGATATCTTCTTCCATTCTTTTTTGCACTTCCATTTTTACCTTTTCCTCGGGGCTAAGTTCCACCGGCCTAATAGGAGGTAATCTTTCCTCTTCATATCTTTCTTCTTCTTCATAAAATTCTGCCATCACTCTTTCGGGAAGAGTAGCAGAAACCAGTATTCTTCTTCCCAGAGAGTACATCAAAAAGATTAAAAGCGCTATTAACCCATACTTAGCTAAAAGCTCTATCCACCTCATCATATTCTGAGAAGCTAAAGCTTTCTTTTCTTCTTCTTGCATCTCTCGATTGAAAGGAAGAGATTCCACAATCAGCATATCTCCTCGTTCTTCACTCAAGCCTGCTGCTGCCTTAACTACCCCTTCTACCTTTTCCACTTGCTCAGGAGGAAGATCACCATCCACGAGCACTGCTACCGAAAGCCTGGTAATTTTCCCTGGAGAAGAAGCAAATTTCTCCATCACCCGGTTAATCTCATAGTTCACTGTCGACTCCCGACGGGTATAGTCGCTGGTTTCTCCCGTTTCCTGGCTTTCTTCACCATAGACAGGAATATTAGAGGCTACTCCCGGAACACCCCCTGGAACAGCAATTCCCCCTCGATACTTTTCTTCTGTCTCCTGAGTGCTTCTCGCTACTCCTTCTCCTCCTCTTATCGGCTCAAAGGTTTCCTTCTGACCCTCTCGCTGTTCAAAATCCAAATCAGCACTCACCCGTACCACCGCCTGATGGTAGCCCAGAGCGCTCTCCAGCATAGATTGGATTCTATTTGTAAGAGTTGTCTCTACTTCCTTTTTCATTTCTAACTGGGTAGCAGTAAGACGAGATAAAGTTGCCCAACTGGAGTCATCTCCACTACCACTAGCTAAAACGTTTCCTCGATCATCGATAATAGCTACCCGATTAGGATTTAAACCTTCTACACTATTGGCTACTAAATTAGTAATAGCTTCTATCTGAGCGTCCTGCAAAGTGGCTCCAGAGCGGAGCTTTAGAACCACTGAAGCAGTGGGTGGCTTTTCCTCTTCAGCGAAAAGCCGCTCTTCCGGAACTGCAAGATGTACCCGGGCTCCCTCTACTTCTTTGAGCTCCATGATGGTTCTTTCCAGCTCCCCTTGTAAAGCCCGTTGATAGTTAACCTTCTGTAAAAAACTGGTAAGACCAAAAGTATTTTTATCAAAAATCTCAAAACCTGCTCCCCGAGCAGGTAAACCCTCTTGAGCTAACTTCATTCGCGCTTCGTAAACTCTATCTTGGGGAACCAAAATTTTAGTTCCTCCACCGGAGAGTTCATAAGGAATACCCAGCTCTTTCAATTTATCCACTACTTCCCCCGCTTCTTCTACCGATAGATTTTGAAATAGAGGAGCGTAATCTGGTTTCCCAGCATAAAGAAAGAGAGTAACCAACCCTGCCACCAAAACAGTAGAAATGAGCAAAAACAATAATCTTTGCCCCTGGTCCATTCCTTCCCAGGCTTTTTTTGCCTGTTCAGCAAAGTCAGCTAATGGGTTCTTCATAAATCATTTACACCTGCATACGCATTATTTCTTGATAAGCTTCTACTACTTTATTCCTCACCTGCACTGCAAGTCCCAGAGCTAAATCGGCTTTTTCCAGAGCTATAAAAGCGTTATGGATATCTTCCTCTCCTTGTGCTACCTTTTCTACCATCTGGTCCGCTTCAACCTGTAACTTGTTTACTTTTTGCAAAGCCTGATTTAAATATTCTCCAAATCCTCCAGCTCCTCGAGAAACACCAGAAACTTCTTCCTCCCAACCCAGAGAAAGGGAAGATATGTTGTTTTCTATTCTCATTTTCTAATCCCTCATTCCCGACCAATATTGAGAGCGCTGCTCATCATGCTTTTGGTGGCATTTAATGCTGCTATGTTAGCTTCATAAGCCCGGGTAGCAGCCAGCATGTCCACCATTTCATTCACCAAAACCACATTAGGGTACTCCACCCATCCATCTGCATTGGCATCAGGGTGCTCGGGCTGGTAAATTAACTGCGAGGGGGTGGAGAAATCTTCCTGGATTCTATTTACTCTCACTCCTCCATTTTTTGCCACCTCAAATACCACCACTTTTCTTCGGTATGGTCCTCCACCTTGTGTTCTAGTGGTATCAGCATTAGCCACATTAGAAGATATAACATCCATTCGTAAACGCTCAGCAGTAAGAGCTGAAGCACTGACATCGAAATTTCGGAATATTTTCACCTCATCGTACCTCCCGGACCACTGTTTTCAATAAACCAAATTTTTTTGAAACCATGCGAGTTAGGGTTTGATAATAGAGAGTATTTTCCAAAATCAAAGTCATTTCCTTTTCCATATCCACTCCTCCTCCGTCTTGGCGCACTGAATATTCCTCCACCCCCTTATTAATTGACTCTTCTCCTTTCCCCGGCATCAGGTGATCAGGATGAGTTCGCCATAAATTTCCCTTTTTTTCACTTTCTCTCAAATAAGTTTCAAAGCTTACATCCTGGCGCTGATAGCCAGGAGTCTCGACATTAGCCACATTGTCTATCAATAAGTTCTGCCGAGCTAAAGATAAATCCAGGCCTTTTTCTAAAGTTCTAAAAACTGGATCTTGAATAATCTCGTTTCTCATTTTCTGCACCTCGGGCTTTTGCTTTCAACTGTTTAGGATAAATTATTGTGCCAAAAGGGGAGGGAAAGAAAAATTATATGGGGAAAGTTCAAAAATTATTTTTCTTTCAGTTTTTTGCGTAAGTAAGAAGGTAAAACACCCATTTCTTCCCGGTAAAGAGCACAAGTCCGGCGGGCTATATGAAAACCTTTTTTTTCTAATTCTTTCACTATTTCTCGGTCAGAAAGAGGACGATGAGGCGCTTCTTGAGCTAATATAAGTTTCATCATTTCCTTAACCGGGTAAGAACTATCAAAGAAAAATTTGACACTCCTTACCACTCCATCTGGAAAACAGATTGATTTTTCTTTCAATACTTGGCAAACTGCACTCACGCTTACTCCTACTCCTTCGGCCACTTCCTTTTGAGTAAGAGGAACAAAGTGACGAAATCCGTGAAGCAAAAAATCTTTTTCTCTTTCCACTATATAGTCTAAGACCCGCAATAACAGTTGATTTCGATAATTAAGACAAGATACCACCTCTCGTGCTTCCTCCAGCTTTTCTTGCCAGAAAATTTTCTCTCGCTCCGGAGTACTTTTTCTTCGTTTCCGGTAAAAAGAGAGCACTTCTTCATTTATTGTCAGTTGAAAATAAAGAGAAGGAGTGAGAAGCACTTCAAAACTATTTCTTCCTACATCCAGAATTTCTGCATCGGGAACGAGAAAAGGTAGAGGAGATTCTAATTCTTCTGCCTCCCGACCCAGAGAAGCTTCAAAAAATTGCGCCGGAGAAAAAAAGAGATTTTCCTGATAGGGTTCCAGAAGTTCTTGAAACTTATGGGGATGGGAAAGAAACTCTCGACGTACTGTTTCTTTTTCCTCCTTTTTTATCACTTCCAGCTCTATCATCTGTAAAATCAAAAAATCTATGGCATCTTGAGCAGCAAAACCCAAAAAACCCTCTTTCCTTACTTTTTCAATTATCTTTTCTAAATTGTCTTCTTTTTCCTCCAGCAAAAAAGACAATTTTTCCAGGTCTTCTCGCAGAAATCCTTCTTCATCTAACTGAGCGATTAAAAAGTGGAGAACCCTTCTCTCTTCGGAACCCAGTTCTATGAAAGAAAAAATTTCTTTTTTCATAATTTCCTTCCAATCTTTTTTTTCTCTCCACTGAAGAAACTCTTCTCCTGAGAATTCCTTTTTCTCTCTCCTTCTTAAGTACCTCCCACAATGAGAACAACGCTCAGGATAGCCACTAAAACTTCTTCCACAGTTATAGCAAAAACTTCCCTCTCTTGCCTCCAGGAGCGGGTTTTCTTCTATCAATTTTTGCAATTTTTGCTCCAGCTGAGGAAGAGGTAGAGCCATCATTTCCACTGCTTGAACCATCTTGGGAATAAGTTGAGGACGTTGCAAAAGGCGAAGATCCGCTCTAAGCTCCATATATTATTCTTCTCCTCCTTGAGGAAGGAACACTTTTATTCTTGCTCCTTCTCCTTCCCGAGAGGTTACCTCCATCCACCCTTTATGGGCACGTACAATACTATAAGAGATGGAGAGACCCAATCCTGTCCCTTTCTCCTTAGTGGTAAAAAAGGGTTCGAATATGCGAGGTAGTATTTTTTCTGGTATACCTTTCCCCTCATCAATAAATTCTACTTCTACAAATTTACCATTTTCCGTCCCATTTTCAGGAATAGAAAAATGCTCCAGGGGAACAACACGAGTGTGAACTTGTAATCTTCCTCCTTTTTCCTTCATAGCCTCCAGTGCATTCTTAGCCAGGTTCATGAATACCTGTCTCATTCGATTTTTATCCACTCTCACGAGGGGAATATCACTACTCAAGTGTAACTCCAGCTTTATTTTATCATCCATCAAGACATCCAGTACTGAGAGGCTATCTTGCACCAGGAAGTTAAGGTCAATGTCTTCTTTGTTAAGAATTATGGGTTTAGAAAAATCTACAAGCTCCTGAATCAATCTTCCACAGTACTCAGCTTCTCTCCCAATTTTTTCCAACGCTCGCTGGTTGAATCGACAAATTTCGCATTGTTCGTTATCTTTCACTTTTTGCAGCAACATCTGGGTATAACCGGAAATAACTGTCAGAGGATTATTGATTTCATGAGCTACACTGGCAATAAACCTGCTAATGCTCGACAACTTTTCCATCTGGCGGATATTCTCTCCCCATCGGGCTTTCTGGGTCACATCCTCTACCAGACACGTTACATTTGCTTTCCCACCTTCCCTCTTCCACAAAAAAAACTGAAGATTTAATAAACGCTCTTCTCCAAAACGATCTTTTATCGACCAGTTGCGGATAAAAACTTCTTCTTCAAACTCTAAACTTTCTTCAAGTTTTTCCCAGAAGAGATCAAAACCCAAAACCTCTTTTACTTCTTTCTTCATAATTTCCTGCTTCTTCCAGTTAGTTATCATCTCCATTTCTTTATTCCAATGCATTACCCTACCTCGCCGGGTAAAGATAATTACTCCTAAAGGAACTTGCCCAAGAAAAGAAGAAAGAGAAGAAGCTTTTTTCACCGTAAAAGATTTAGCTCTCAATTTCCCAAAACTTTTTTAACCGCTTCAACAACCCGGTCAGGCTTAAAAGGCTTTACTATAAAATCTCGCGCTCCTGCTTGAATGGCATCCACCACCATAGCTTGTTGCCCCATAGCACTGCACATAATAATTTTAGCTTGAGGATCTTTTTTCCTGATTTCTTTAACCGCAGTAATCCCATCCATCTCGGGCATGGTGATGTCCATAGTTACAAGATCAGGTCTGGTTTCTTCGTATTTCAGCACCGCCTCATGACCGTTACTAGCTTCTGCTACCACTTCATAACCGTTCTTAGTAAGAATATCTTTGAGCATCATCCTCATAAAAGCAGCATCATCGACTATCATTATTCTTCCTGGCATAATTCGCTAACCTCCTGCTCGGGAAAATTTCCATAATAAACTGGCTACATCTATGATCAGTGATATTCCTCCATCACCAAGAATGGTGGCGCCACCCAGACCTCGCACATCCCCCATATAGGAGCCTAAAGATTTTATCACAATTTCTTGCTCTCCCAATACTTCATCCACCACCAACCCTGCAAGACTCGAGGAAGCACTGACCACTACAGTATATAAAACTTCCGGTATTTCATCCTCGCTTATAAAATCATATTTTCTGGAGTCCAGGAGAGCTTCCAACCATAAAAGAGGAAGAGTTTTCCCCCGGAAAAGAGTGGTTAAAACCCTGTTTACCCAGTAAGTATTCTCTTTCTCCACTTTTTCTATTTCCACCACATCAGATAGAGGTATAGAATATATAGACTCTCCCACCCTTACAAGTAGTGCTCTAATAATGGCCAAAGTCAGAGGTAAGCGAAGATAAAAGGCAGTACCTACACCCAGCTGGCTCTCTACTCTCACCTGTCCATTTACCCGCTCGATATTTCTTTTTACCACATCCATACCTACTCCTCGCCCGGAAACCTCGGTAACTTCGTCGCTGGTCGAGAAGCCAGGATAAAAAATAAAATCCACTATTTCTTGCTCGCTCATTTTACTGACTTCTTCTGGGGTAACCAGACCCATTCTCACTGCCTTATCTTTTATTTTTTCTATGTCCAACCCTCTCCCATCATCCTCAACTACAATCACTACCGAATTTTCCTCCTGGTAAGCCCGGAGAACGATTTCCCCTTGAGGAGGCTTGCCTTTGCTTATCCTTTCTTCCCTGCTTTCAATACCATGATCAACCGCATTACGCAAGAGGTGAATTAGAGGATCGGTTATTTCTTCCAGGAGAGAGCGATCTAATTCTGTTTCTTCTCCTTCAATTATAAAATTTATTTCTTTACCCGACTGACGGGCAAGGTCTCTTATTAAACGAGGAAAACGGTTAAAAACTTCAGCCAGAGGAAGCATTCTGGCTTTCATTATCTCCATTTGTAAATCATTGGTAATGCGGCCAATGTGAGTGGTAGTGTCAGACAGTATTTCTCGAAACTGAATCAGTTCTTGATAATCTTTCAGTCGCTGGATTATATCTTCTAACCTGGTACGGTCGATTACCAACTCTCCCACCAGATTGAGAAGAGAATCTAATCTTTCTACATCTACCCTTACCGTTTTTTTCAAATTAGTAGTAATTTTTTGTTCTCCGGTGGGGGAAACAGTATTTTTCTCCTCTTTCTCCTCTATTTGGTCCCTTTCTTCCTCCTCTCCCTCTCCTCCTTTTGCTTCTACTCTCTCTATTTCAGCTACAGACTCCACTATTTTAGCCACTTCTTCTGGAGGAAGAGCGGTACGAACCAAAACATCAAAACTCTGACCAAAATTTTCTCCCTCGAGGTCAGAAAGAGAAGGAACAGTATTTACCACTTCTATGCCGCTATCCTGCAGACGACTGATAACAAGGTAAGCTCTCACCCCTTTCATGGAGCAGTCAGGAGCCAGTTTAACTGTCAACCAGTATTCCCCGCTATCATCTTTTTCCCCTTCTCCTCGAAAATTCTGTAACGCAGAAAATATTTCCTCCATATTCCAGTCTGGTTCCTGTCCTTTTTTCGTTATCTCCTCCAGCATCCTCTTTAAAAAATCCACCCCCTGCAAAAGAAGGTCAATTAGAGAAGAGCTGACAGATACTTCCCCCCGACGTACCCTGTCTAAAAGATTTTCCAAGAGATGAGCTAATTCTGCCATCTGCTGAAAACCCATAGAGCCAGAAGAGCCCTTAATAGTGTGAAAAGAGCGAAAAATAGCCTGAATAAAATCCTGATTGTCGGGCTCTTTTTCCAGCTTTACCAGGTTTTCTTCTAAACTCTCGATGTGTTCCTTTGCTTCTTCTATAAACACTCCTAAATAATGACTGACGTCAAAAGTATCTCCCAAATTTTTCTATCCTCCTTCCCCCTTTTTTATCCATTTTAACATGATTCTTCATTTTGAAGTAGGACGCTTAAGGTTATTTCCAGAGTGGTAATAGAGTCAACTTTAATTTCTACTTCACCAGAGTGAGGCAAAAATCCAGCTTTTTCCACGGTGATGATAAACTTACCCACTGGTAAATCAGATAAAGTAAAGCTCCCATCATCTCCTGAGGTAGCATGATAATTCCCATCCAGGGTGATTTTCGCTCCAGAAACCGGCTCTTCATTTTCATCAAACACATATCCCACCAATTTTCCTAAAAAAGGAGAAAGTTCAATAGCTATTTCAAAAATCCCTTCCCTTGGTATATCCACAGCTTTATTCTTTGTTTCATATCCATAAAGAGTAGCTATTATTACCTGTCTTCCCGCAGGGACAAGGGGCAAAAAGAAAGAACCATCGTCTGCAGTGAGGTCAGAACGGGTAGGATAGTCTCTTACCTGTACCTCTACACCATATAACCCTTCACCAGTTAGCTCATCTACCACTTTTCCTTTAACATCTACCATAGGATGAATCGGAGGTAAATCAGGAGAGTTTCCTCCTAAACAACCGACTAATATCAAGGGTACAAAAAGAAGTAAATACAAAATTCTCTTCAATCTCATCCCCCTTGAGGAATTAACCCGTAAGGATAAATACCAGGAGTTAATTCCAGAGTATATATGGTTATAGAATCTCTAATCGGGGAGTAACCATCTTTGGAAACCTGGACAGTGTAAGTTCCCGGAGCAAGTTGAAAAACTACCCGGCCGGCACTATCAGTATAATTCTCCCCTGAAAAACCCTCTCCCGACACTACTACTTGAGCTCCAGGAATGGGAAGCACCGTCCCTTCGGTAGAATAAAGTTCTTCATAAACCAAAAAAACGGTTTCTTTCATCTGCCAGCGAATACCAGAGCAGCCTGCCAGAAACAAAGACAGGAATACGAGAATAAAAAACCAGAGCCAATTCCGGCGACAAATCATTTATTTCCTCCTTCCTGCAATTTCAAGATAAATTTTTTTGCCATTTTTACCCCTTTTTATAAAATGAGAAATTTTTTGATGAAAAAAAGTGGAGAGAACCATAAGGTGGCGTTACTCCCTCATAACCCCGAACTGTAGAGGGAAACCTCCTGTTACCCCTGAAAAGATTAAAAGAAAATGGGAAATATAAAAAAGTAAAGACTAATGAGGGAGGAAAAATGTCTTCCTCAGTATAAGGGGGAATTCTTTCCCCCTTATGAAGCCCTTTCTTTTTCGTCAATTCTGAATGGTTCTATCAGGAATCTAAATAAGAGAAGAAGATTTCTCGTTCCTGAACTTTTCCCTCTCCCTCGACGGGAGAGGGTGAGGGTGGTTTTTTCAAGTTCGTCACCCCGGCAATTTTTAAGTCGTTTTTAGCCTGCCTCTGAATGCCTCTATCAGAGGTCCATGGTTTTAAAAGCATTTAGATTCCCGATAAAGGATTTCGGGGATGACGGAAAAAGGCGAGCACAGCAGGTTTTGTACGCAAGGCTTTGCTTTTTGGTCCTATATAGCTTGAAGTTTTTCCTCCGCTAAGGTTAACTATTACAACAGGTTTTACAGAACGCTATAATAAATTCTCCCTATTGGTGAGAATCTTGAAGGTAAGCAAATGATAAAAAGGGACTTCGGGATAAAAGAAGTAAAAGATAAAAGTAAATGAATATCTGGA
>Ga0209608_1000804_pt1 | contig 28807 bp, 25 predicted proteins | sample AD_UKC130_MetaG_FD_184428 | JGI IMG/M metagenome (GOLD analysis project Ga0209608, IMG submission 184428) | Active sludge microbial communities of municipal wastewater-treating anaerobic digesters from Canada - AD_UKC130_MetaG (SPAdes) (version 2) | ecosystem: Engineered > Bioreactor > Anaerobic... | reverse complement strand
AACGCCTCGTTGATCTTTTCTACGTCTTTCAGCGCTATTTTTTCAAACTTTTTATACATCGAGGCAAAGTCGGTGGTGTTGTTTCTGAACATATCCATTATACGCTCGTTGTACGTGCCGATTTGAAAGAGGCGCCGACGTCGTAAAGCCTTGTGAAAAGGATTATATCGAGCATCTCGCTCGACTCGTTGTCGCGCAAAAGCTTGCCTTGAAGCGAAATCTCATAATAAGCTGGGGTTATTATGTACATCGACTCGCACGACATATCTTCAAGCACTATTCCCGTCATCTCGACGTCCTCGACGACCAGTGGCACGCATATAAACGAGTTGCCATAAGCGTGCACAGTCGTGTGGTATTCCTTTTGCGCCTCTTCATAAAGCGGGAACGGCAAAATCCCGAAATCGGTTTCCATGTTGCGGTATTTTTTCACTATATTCAAATAACGATTATAAAACAACACTTGGTCGTTTGCAAACATGTTTTCAATATGGTCGCCCGAGTGGTAAATTGAATAAGCAACCGTCCGGTCGCACACCAGGCTCATAAACTTCATCAGCATATCGACATTGCGCTCGGTGTTAAGCGTCAGCTCAATTTCGCCATTTTCGTTAATCCTGCCTATCCGCCCGCCGGCGGCATTAATAGCGGCAAGCATACCATCCTGCCAGACACACATCCCGTAAAGGTCATTGTGGTCGAACTTCGAATCGCCGTTAAGGTCGCTCGATACTTGCCTTGCCATCCTGACAAAATTGTCCATCGTCCATGTGTGCTTTCTGACCAACGTCATTGATAAGCTCGCCGTTCATTTCCGGCGCGTGAAAATCATATGATTCGGTCCAATCGTTAGCCCAGTTCCCCGAGACAAAGATTTCAAAAGACTTCCCGCCATAGTCCCTGCTGGGCACACCGGCGCTTTTCCTTGTGGTTTCCGCGTAACTTTCCAAAGAGCTTGCCATTGTCCCCTCCGGCGCCTTTACCTGCGCTGCCTTATCCGAGCACGATATCGCCAAAAAAGCAAGCGGCAATAAAGCCATAAGCAATATTGCGGTAGCTTTTCTCATGCTGCGACCCCCGCTTTCGTTAATCGTTCCCGCCAAAGCGGATTACATTAATACTATAACTAAATGCCTTCTGTAATTCAATAGTATTTATGGTGTTCTTTGTCTTTTTAGTAGTATTTCGGCAATCTCTATCAATAAAGCTTTGCATCATGAGCCGCGGCGGGCAGGTGATACTGATTAACTCAGTCTCGCGCGAGGTGCTCCTCGACGCGATGCGCAAACTCGAAAAATACCAAAACCTCGTCGTGCGAGTGTCAGGCTTTAGCGCATATTTTATAACCCTCGACCGGCGCGTGCAGGAGGATAACCGAACATGGGGGATAATGCAAAAAGCTATAAAAAAGCTCGGTGCTAAAGCCGGCACCGAGCATTTTTATGTACTCTATCAATATAGCCTGTATAGCCTGTTCTCTACGAATCTTACCAATATATCGTTGAACTCGTCTTTCTGGTCATAGAAAACCCCGTGACCGGAGTACTCGAACGTCGCAAGCTTTGAGTTGCGGATTAGCCTATGCTGTTCGTCGGCAAGCTCCATCGGCACAATCTTGTCATGCACACCCTGCATTATCAGCGTCGGGACGCTTATCTTTTTCAAATCCTCAAAAAGCACCTCGTTAATCCAAGTCTGCGCAACCGCCGCGGTCGCCCAGCCTGCTGCTTTAAGCCCGATTTGGAAAAACCAGTCGTTAAACGCTTCTGATGTATTCTTGAAGAAAAACCTTGCGCCAAAATTGCGCAGCATTTGGGGCCGATCGTTATATGTATCGTTTATCGTCTGAATTATCGAGAGCTTTTCGACCCCATACGGGAAGTTCGGCCGCTTTATAAGGCTCGGCGCGGCTGCAGCGACAAGCACCAAATTCCTAACGCCGTATTCTTTGTGCCGCCCCATATACCTTGCCGCTATCGCGCCGCCGGTGGAATGCCCTAGCAACGTAAAATTTCTTAGCCCAAGTGCCTCTACAACTTCCCTAACGTCGTCGGACAAGGTATTATAGTCATATCCCCAGCAAGGTTTGTCGGAATTGCCGAACCCCCTTGTGTCAAGACCTATGCACCTGTAGCCCAGCGAGTATAGCTTATCGAATTGATACTCAAACAGCGTATGGTCGCCCGGCCAGCCGTGGAGGAAAACTATCGCTTTTTCAGCATTTGGGTTTAGGTCCTCGACATATATTTTGACTTTGCCGCTAACCTCAACAAAATATCCCATATTCTCACCCGACAATGATATTCATTTAGATTATATTCTGCCACTGCGGCGGTGTGAGCGGATGAATATGAGCCGCGGCATATTAATTTTTCTGAAAAATAAAAGAAATATAATAATGACAAATGTATTTTAAGTGCGCTGCGAGTTAAATTACCATTGCTATGTACCCTCTCTTACTGCACGCAGCGTACACCGAAGATGCAGAGACCGCTTTCGCCGCGCCGGAAGCCTCTGCATTTTTATTTTTGTCAAAATCCGGTTTCTGCTAGCAGACATAATAATATTGAAAAGGTAGGAAATATGTGTGCGTAATGCTGTCATTCACACAAAAGAGCAAAAGCGACAACAAAAAATTAATTATATTAATTTGACTTATAATATTATCGCTGATATAATTAATGCGAATCAATAAAGCAGAAAGGAACCTGGCAAATGCGCTATTCCGGCGTGACCGCAAAAGGCATTATAACCCCCATCTTCAGGCGTGGCGACAATGTAATCGGCGGCATTGTCGAAAGCTTGCTCCGCGCGGCGGAACATGAAGGCTTCGGCTTCAGCGATGGCGACATTGTAGGCGTTACCGAAGCGCTTGTGGCAAGAACGCAGGGCAACTATGCCAGCTGCGAGCAGATAGCGAAAGATATAAAGGAAAAGTTCGGCGGCGGCGAGCTTGGCCTCGTTTTCCCAATTTTAAGCCGCAACCGTTTTTCGATCCTGCTTCGGGCGATTGCGATGGGCGTCCAAAAGCTCTATGTGCAGCTTTCCTATCCTGCCGACGAAGTCGGGAACCCTTTGGTTGACAGGGAAATATTCGACGAGTCGGGTATTAACCCCTACACAGACAGCTTTACTGCGGAAGGGTTCAGAAAGATTTTCGGCAAGAACGCCACCGTGCACCCCTTTACCGGGATCGATTATATTGATTTTTACAGCAGCATTAGCCCGAACATCGAGATTATTTTGTCGAACGACCCGACATATATCCTAAAATACACGAAAAATATCTTAAACTGCGACATCCACTCGAGATTCAGGACGCAAAAGCTCATAAAGAAGGCAGGCGCTGAGATAAGCTATAGGCTCGACCAAATTCTAACTGCGCCGGTCGACGGCAGCGGATATAACCCGGAATTTGGTCTGCTAGGCTCGAACAAAGCGACCGAAGACACCGTCAAGCTTTTCCCGAGAGACTGTCAGGCTTTCGTCGACTCCTTAGCCGCAGCTTTGAAAGAAAAGACCGGTAAAAACATAGAGGTACTTATATACGGCGACGGCGGTTTCAAAGACCCGGTCGGAGGGATTTGGGAGCTTGCGGACCCGGTAATCTCGCCGGCGTACACAAGCGGGCTTGCCGGGACGCCTAACGAGCTTAAAATCAAGTATTTTGCCGACAACGATTTCGCAACGTTGTCCGGCGAGGAGCTAGAGCGCGCAATGAAAGAACAAATAAAGAAAAAAGACAAAAACCTTGTCGGCAATATGAAGTCGCAGGGCACAACCCCAAGAAGGATAACCGATCTTGTGGGCAGCCTTTGCGACCTTGTCAGCGGCAGCGGCGACAGAGGCACGCCCGTCGTACTCATTAAAGGATATTTTACAAACTTTGCGACCGAATAAAAATTTAGCGCACCATATCACATGATACGGTGCGCTTTTTTGCGTCCATGTTTACACCCTTTTATATTAAAGCAGCTTAACCTTTGTCGACGGGCTATGATCCGCAAAAATTTGCTCGATTTTTATAAATGCGCCTTCGTCGCAAAACACCGCATAGTCCGGCTGCCGGCAGGCTATCTCTTTTACCACCTCCGCAGTGAGCTGCCCGTCAAAAAAGGCGAAAAGCTTTCCGTTATCCACCTCGTAAACTTTTTTGCCCGCAAGCTCGAGCATCGATATTTTGCCGCTCGGCGGTACACCAAGCTCAAGCATCGCCCAAAACAATAAATCTTCGTGCGTGCGGCCCTCTTTAATAAAGATTATGCCGCCCGTCTCCTCACGGCTCCGGGTAAAATATGCGTCCATCACGTTGCCGCTGTCGACAAATAGCACCCGGAATCCTACGTCAAGCTTGCCCACAAGCTCCGGGCGCTCTTCTAGTATTTTCTTTCCCGCGCGGCGGATTCGCTCTTTACCGATATCGGCTACAGTTTTAAAGCCTGCTTTGTAAGCAACCGACTGCTCGCCGCAAGGCTCAGGAAGCTGCACCATTATAAATTTGCGGTTGCCGCCGTCCTCGGCGTTTAGCTGCATGACCGCATGAGCAGTTGTCGCCGAGCCCGCGAAGAAATCTAGCACAATGTCGCCTTCGCATGCGGTGAAATATGTTGCTCCGAGGATTATTTCTTTTAACAGTGAGAGCGGCTTTGGGTAATCAAAGCACCCATCAAGCCCAAGCGCTGCAAGGTCTTTTATCCCTGTAGCCGAAAGGTGTTTTAGCACGCTGTAAAATTTCGATGTGTCTTTTTTTATATTGCGCAACTTGCCCACAATGTGCATGCCGTTCGGTTTTGGGACAAGCACATACTCGCCTTTTTTTAGCTTTTCGTCTACCTGTTTTTTTACCTTTTCGCCTTTGTACTCAAGTATCTCCTCATAATGGCAGCTGCCGTATTTGCTGAATTTTTTCCTCAGCCAGTCTTCTTGGATCCAGTACTTTTCACCGTCTTTTTCAATCACCTTGCCTCGGATCTCCTTAGGCCTCGCGAGCGGCGTGAATTTTGAGATGTTTTTGGCATATACCAAAAGGTAATCGTGCCCTCTTACAACCTGTTTCGCTATGCCGCCGCCCTCGGACCGGATAACTACAAGCTCTGCCACCTTGTTGCGCTCTCCGAAAATCTCATTCATGATTTTTACCGTGTTTGCCATTTCGGTGTCGTCGATGCTGACAAATATCACCCCGTCCTCGCGCAGCAAATCCCTTGCCACAATAAGGCGCGGGTACATCATGTTAAGCCAATCCGAGTGCATCCGCCCGCTGTATTCGCCCTGCCCGCAGCGCGATATATAATCGCGCAAGCTTATCCTAAAGTCGTCGGTATATATAAACTCGTTGCCGGTATTATAAGGCGGATCGATATATATAACTTTTATCTTGCCAGAATAAGCCTTTTGCAACAGCTTCAGCGCTTCAAGGTTGTCGCCCTCTATAAAGAGGTTTTCGGTATCATCAAAATTCACGCTCTCCTCGCGGCGGGGGCGTATTGTCTTATATGTGGGAGCCCTCGCAAGCATCATCGTCCTTTTTTTGCCAGGCCAAGTGAACTCGTATCGTTCTTCCCCACTACCTGCCAACGCGTCCGAAAGCTCGGCGCAAAGCGCGTCAAAATTTATCGCCGGTTCTACAATTGGGCTGCCATCTGGAAGGAAGCCTTTCGCCGCTTCGGTTAAGACCTCCGGGAATAGCTCGGCAATTTTCTTTATGTTATCCTTAGTCTTGTCGCGGGTGTGCATTTTGAGCTTGTCCATTTCGCTCTCCGCTTACACCTTCATACTAAAGCACAATAGAAATAATACCACATTTTTGATTATTTTTCAATATATGGTTTCTTAAGAAACCTCTGCTCTTTTATTGAAATGGCAGCCGAAATGTATTATACTAACCTTGACCCATGGTTATATCCGGGCGGAAAAGCCCATAGTATTTTTATTAGAGGTGCGCAATGGAACAGCTTACAGGTAAAGAACGCATGTCCCGTATACTACGGCGCGAGCCGGCCGACCGGGTGGGACTGTACGAGCATTTTTGGAACGATACCTATGCCGAATGGGTATCGAACCAAGGATGCCCTGGGGATTTTACCGCCGAGTTTGGCTTCGATATGGTCGAATGCTGGCCTACCAACTTCACGGCTAGGATCGATTTTCAGCCTGTTAAAATTTCCGAAGACGAAGACACGGCCACATATCTTGACGGAAACTGGGCTACGCTGCGCCGGCACAAAAAGCACGACTCGACGCCCGAACATATCGGATTTGGCATCGACTCCCGCGAAAAATGGGAGGAGCTTGTCAAGCCCCTTATAACAAATGAAGCGGACCTTGAGCGCCGAATCAATTTTGAGGCATACAGGCAAACGAAAAAATACGCCGAAGAGCGTCAGCTTTTCTTCGTTTGGAGCGGGACCAATGTGTTCGAGCTGATGCATCCGCTTGTCGGGCATGAGGAGCTGCTCGCGGCGATGATTTACGACCCCGATTGGGTAATTGACATGGCTCAAACTTATGCGGAGATGACCGTCAAGGCGCAAAAACTCCTTTTCGAGCGCGAGGGCAAGCCCGACGGCATCTGGTACTACGAGGACATGGGCTATAAAGGCGCGCCTTTCATGAGCCCGGCGTTTTATGATAAGTTTCTTTATCCCGCGCACAAGTACACTTTCGATTTTGCAAAAAGCCTTGACCTGCCTGTAATCGTCCACTCGTGCGGGTTTGTGGAGCCGCTGGTCGACGGACTTTTGCGAGCCGGCATGGATATGCTCCAAGTCATAGAGGTAAAGGCGGGCATGGACCTATTGCGCCTGTACGAGAAATACGGCAAGCGCCTGTCGTTTATGGGCGGAATCGACGTGCGCGTGCTGTATTCCAACGACAAAAAGCTAATCGACGAGGAGCTTGAAAAGAAAATCCCGGTTGTCAAGCAAGGCTACGGCTATGCCGTGCATTCCGACCACTCTATACCCAAGACGGTTAATTACGAAACATATAAGTATTTCGTAAAAAAGGCGCTCGAGCTTGGCAGGTACGACTAAAAATAAAAAGGCAGCGCAAAAAGTGCACTGCCTTTTTTATTTCATCGCAGCTTCCACGGCAAGCTTATACGCGGATTTCCTTTTTCTCTTCAGCAGACTTATAAATAAAGTCAAGCAATTTTGCGCTCTCGAGCACCTTTTCGATGTGGTTTCTCGTCCGCTCGCCCGTGCGGATAGCCTTTATAAAGTCGGCGTCCTCGCGCTCGTACATGTTGGGGATGTCATACTGCGGGCGATCTTGGACGAATTGTCCGTTTTCAACCGTATAGTAGGTGAAATATCCGCAGTAGTCCATGCGGATGCCGCCCTTGTCGCCGAGGAAGTCGATAAACATCTCGTTTTTCTCAATGTTCTGTGCCCAGGCGCCGTTGAATGAGATGCTAGCCTTGTCGGTCCTTATATAGCCGGTGATAAAGTCTTCGACGTCGTTTATACCGTCAAGTACGGGCGGGCCTGCCCACATGTCCCTATAGACGTATGACTTGATGTCTTTTGCCATCTCGCTGTATGCGTCGGCGGAAACGGACTCGATTTTCGCCCCGCCGAGGATATATAGGATAAGGTCGAAGAAATGCACGCCCCAGTCTATAAGCACGCCGCCGCCCGACTGCGCCTTAATCGTAAACGGGCCGCCGAGCCCGGGTATCGAGCGGTGCGCGCGGAACGAGCAGTAAATGTGGTAAATTTTCCCGAGCTTGCCAGTTCGGTTCATCTCCTCGATTGTCTCGACAGTCCTGTGGTAGCGGTTGCATACGCCTATGACTAGCTGCTTGCCTTTTTCCTCGGCTTTTTTCGCCATCTCGCACGACAGCTCATAGTTAACGGTAATCGGCTTTTCGCAGAAGACGTGCTTGCCCGCCTCGAGCGCGTCCATTGTAATTGTATAGTGCGAGTAGTTCGGCGTCAGTACATAAACGGCGTCGACCTCGGGGTCGGCGAGCGCGACTTTATAGTCTGTAATAGCATAGCGTGCACCGAACTTTTCAACCTTGTCCTTTGCCTTGCTTTCGATTATGTCGCACGCGTATTTTATTTCCACGTCTTTCATTTTCGAAAGCGCAGGGAAATGCGCGGAGTCGGCAATTCTTCCGCACCCGATTACTGCAACCGTGATTTTGTCCATAAAAATACCCCAATTCCAATATTTGTTGTGTTTCGTTCATACGAGAATATTATAATTAAAAGGATAAAATTTTTCAACCGCTTTTTACAAATTCGCGCTATAACCTAATACCGGCGCGCTTTTTATTTACATAAGCTTCGGTCTGTGATATAATTATACATCACTAAAGAGACACAATACATGAGGATAAATATGACTTCACGCGATATTGTCAAAAACATTTTCATGCGCAAGAATAACGACGGGCTGGCCTTTTGGACCGGCCATCCCAACCCTGCCTCCGTGCCGAATATGGCGAAAGAATGGGGCATAGAGCCTACTTACGAAGCAATTTACACTTTCCTTAACGACGACTGCCGCTGGATTTCCGCCGACGGGGGCTATAAGCACCCCGAAGGCCGCCCGATGTTCGATACCGCATGGGGGACGAGCGGCAGGCCGACACTCAGTGCCGGCGGCACGTTTGCCGATACTGAGGACGTCACCGAGGTCGAGCGCTATCCTTGGCCCGACCCTAAATACCTCGACTTTTCCGATGTGTACGCCGCGATCGAGCGCCACTCTGACAAAGCTGTATTCACCGGTATGTGGAGCTGCTTTTACCATATCGTCGCCGACTTTTTCGGCATGGAAAACTATTTTGTAAAAATGTACGAAAACCCTGCGGTCGTCGAAGCCGTGACCGAGCATGTGGTGGACTTTTATGTAGAGGCTAACGAAAAGTTTTTCGCGGGGCTTGGCGACCGCGCTGACATCTTCTTTTTCGGCAACGATTTCGGCACGCAGCGCGACCTGATGATTTCGCCCGAGATGTTCCGAAAATTCGTGCTGCCCTCCGTCAAGCGCCTTGTTGCGGTAGCTAAAAAATACGGCAAGTTTGTGATGCTTCATTCCTGCGGCTCGATTTACCGCGTCATACCCGACCTAATAGAGGCGGGCGTCGACGCACTGCACCCAATCCAGGCACAGGCGGCGGGCATGGACGCAAAGTCGCTTTCGCAATACAAAAATGATCTCGCCTTTGTCGGAGGAATCGACGCGCAGAGCTTCTTCGTAAACGCCGCTCCCGAGGAAGTCGAAGCCGAAGTCTACCGCGTGCGCGAAATCCTTGGCCCGAACATCGTCATCTCGCCGAGCCATGAAGAGATCCTCCCGAATGTTCCTCCCGCGAACGTTTTGGCTATGTCTCGCGCTGCGCACAGCCGAAAAAGCGAGTAAAAGTAAAACCCCACGGATTAGCCAAAGACAAAACGGGCAAAATTAGAGCCGCATGCCGAAGAACACCGGCTGTGCGGCTTTTTTAGTTGGCTTTGCGTCAAATGTCTGAATTACACTTTTACATATTCATGCATCGGCCTGACAAGATAGACGTTGTTCGGAAGTTTGTCGGTCGTTATATAGCCCGGCTCGCTGTTTATAAGTGAGGGAATCCTGTTGACCAAGGTGGCGCATGTCAGCTCGACGGTCGCCGGGCGGTTAACGACTATCGTTGTGTCCGGCTCGCCGTAGAACGTCCACTCGTTTTTGTCGAACTCTCCCGGTGCGTAAACCTTACCGATGCACTGGGTTTCGATTGTAATGCCTTCTGCGGTTTCTGTTGTTACGACCGCAGCCATTCCGGTCGCATATCCAGCCTTTATCGTAATCCCAAGCGTGCTGGAGAATAGGTCGGTGTCGTGCGTCGTGGGGATACATTTCTGGGTTTGCAAAATCGGGGTAAGCCCGAGCCTTGCGCAAAGCCAGCCGTTCTGGTTCCACATATAGCTCGGCTCGACTTCGCCATTTTCGATTTTCTCCTTTATTTCGTCGGGCGTAAGGTCGTTGTATTTGCCGATCTTTTCGGCAAACTCGTCTAGCGAAAGGCCGGCTCCATGCCCTTCGGCCAGCGCGATACCGTAATCTTCGACATTGTAGCAGCTTACGCCTTCTATCCTTGTGATTTTATGCATCGAGCCTGCGATGGTGTCTATCATCACGCCCCAATACATGTCCGGGTAGCCGCTTCCGGCGAGCGTGCAGTTATACTTTTTGGCTAGCTCGTCGAGCTCTTTTGTGATTTCAGGTGAAGAGTTCCACGGATAAAGCGCTTCTTCGCAGGTCGATATAGCGTTTACGCCATTTTTGGCGCAGACCGTAAAGGCTTCTTTAACCTCTGCCATTGTGCTGCGAGTCGCGATAACGCAGACGTCAGGTTTCAGCTCGGCAAGCACGCTGTCGGCTTCCCGCGCGTCGGTAACTTTAACGCCGTGAGGCTCCGTGCCGATTATCTCGCCTATGTCTTTACCAATAATCGCGGGGTCAATATCGAACGCGGCGACTATTTCCGCTCCCTTTTCTAGCATGTAACGCATAAGGTACACGCTCATTTTGCCGCATCCATATTGCACAGCCCTGATTTTTCTATTCATTTTCCTATACCTCCTCAACGCCAGTAACCAACATATCCCACTAGGTTAAGTATACATTCATATCAAAATTAAGTCAATGCCGCCGAGCAATTGTTTGCTTTATTTAAACACAAAGGCGCATAAGTTTTAATATTTTATTAAAATTCTCCAAAGACCTATTTTACATCCATAGAAAATACCGCGGCTGTCGGCTTGCCCCAGGTGGCGAGTGGGACAAGCTTTATTGCTTTGCAGCGCATATCGACCTGCTTTTTGATCAGACGCGCGCGGTTATTAGTTTCATGCGCAACGGTTTGCTCCTCGCCGCTTTCGGTTATGGTGACTATCTTATACTCTTTCACCAGTGTATTTGGCATATGTTCCTTTGGCATATTTAAAGGATAATTTGAGGGCATATTTAACCTATTGCGGCAGAGGTCGCTATCAAATACGATGCGCACTTCCTCTATATATGTGGGATTGTCCCATGTATATGTAATCTCCTCGCCTGGCGGTACAACGGCAGGATTTGAACGGTCGTCCCCGTCCTTCAGCATTGGATAGCTTGTCTTTGCCGCCATTGTCTTGTCTGTTGGCACTCTGGGCTTTCCCGGAAGCATGCAGTCGTCCCAAAGCAAATCCGTTTGCAGCTCTCCTACATCTACTTCCGCGCATGAGCCCGCGCCACTATGCACTGCAAGTGCTGCGGCGGTGCCCACCGCTTGACCGAGCATGGCGCAGGTACCCATCACGCGCGAGGAGCTGAACGCCGAGTGCGTGACGCTTATGTTCCTGCCCGCAAAGAAGAGGTTGGGGATATTCACCGAGTACACCGCGCGGTATGGTATCCCCCACGGCGACGGCGCCGGGTGATAGATGGTGGGGTGACCTTTGCGATAGTAAAAGCCTTCCGGGAAGTGGTCGTCCATTGGCCAGCCGCCATAGGCAATAACGTCGTCGAACTTACCGCCCGACTCCACGTCGTGCTGGGTCACCACATATGGCCCGCGGTAGCGCCGGCTCTCGCGCTTGCCGGGCAAAAAGCCGACCCAGTCGAGCACCCAGTTTTCGCAGCCGTGTTCGCCGCAGTTTTTCATATGGTCCCACACGCCAAACGCGATTTTTAACAGCTCGTCGCGAATCTCGTCGGTGTCGTGTATGCAGTCAAGCGTGCCGCCGTATTCAATCCACCAAAAATTTGTGTTTACCGAGTGGTCGGCAACCGGCATATCGGCGTCTGTCTGGAACTTATACGCCCATTCGGGCGGAGTGTAAGGCTGCGGGCTGTCGGTCTCGCGCAGCATCATTATAATGCTCATGCCCATGGTCTTTTTGTCGGCATTCTCAGGCGCAATGGACTCGCCATACTCGTTGCGCCCTTCTCTGCCCATCACATGCTCGGCTCCGGTCAGCGGCGCCAAAATCGAGTCGCCGGAGCAGTCGGCGAAAAATTTCGCTTTGACCGTATGATATGTTTCGCTGTTTAGCGTCCACCCGATTACCGATAGTATGCGTCCATCTGTAGGGTCGGTATTCGCGGTTTGGCATGTGCAGTTTAATAGCAAAGTGATGTTTTTTTCAAATCTCGCTTTTTCATAAAGCACACTGTCCCAAATAGAGTAGGACATGTTGTGGTTTCTGTAGTAGTTTTCAAGGATTATTTCCTCAAGTATGCCGGTCTCTCTGTTGCCTTCGCCGCGCGCGCCGCAGATATGCATTCGTACCTCGCTTGACGCGTTGCCGCCAAGCACAGGGCGGTCATGCATCAAAGCGACGCGTATGCCATGCCTTGCCGCGGCGATTGCGGCGCACAGCCCCGCCATCCCGCCACCGACGACGCATAAGTCTACCTCATGAGTCACATGCCTCAATTGCCCTTCACCTCTCCGTGCTTTTATTTTTGCTACATTATAGCAAACAATTAAGGAGCACTGACAATATTAAGCATTGTTGCTTTTTATATTAAAATTTTCCACGAAATAATTAGCAAAGGGATATATCCCCTCGCGATATATGCTGGTGAATTCTGACTATGCGGTTTTGTGATTGAAAATCTAGGATTCAGGATTTATAATTAGGTATATTAATATCTTTCTTTCCGCTTGACTTTTCAGTCTACATCGCAACAGTTCACTTTGGTTACAATAAAGTCGAGGATAAAAATGGACAAATCCAAGCTTTACATCAACGACACTTATTGCGGGGAAACCAAGGAAATACGTCGCATTAGTTCCGGGACGCTTGACGGTATCCTAAATGTGGCGACTCACTTTGGCTGGCATTGTGTTAACGAAAATTACGGGTTACACAGGCCGGAAGGCTTGCAAGACGAGTATCTTGTAATCCTTTCGATCGGCGGGTGCGGAGATATAGTTATAAACAATAACAGCTACAAAGCCGACAAAAACAAGATATGCATATTCCCGCCAAGCATTCAGCACAGCTATAGCACTAAGGGTGCCGTTTGGGAATTTTTCTGGATAAACATTAAAAAGAGCAAAAACACAAACATCCTCGATTTTATATCTCAAAAGCGCGGGTATGTCTTCCCCGCCACCAACATCCGGCAGCTTACCGACAAAATAGACATATTGCTCGAGTCTCAAAACTTCGGCATAGAAGCCGAAATAAACGACTCGCGCATTATCGGCTTGCTGCTGCACGACTTGCTCGAGCAAGCCGTCAAAGACGTTAGCATGGGACCCGACAACGGCGATATAATCAAGGAAATCCTAAGCTATATCGAAGCGCACTATATGGAAAAAATCACTATAGACGACCTCAGCAGGCTTATTTACAAATCCGCCGGCCACACCATTCGCATTTTCAAATATTACACCGGACACACGCCGATTGAGTATATTAAAAAATACCGGATAATGAAGGCATGCCAGCTCCTTGATTTGACAAGCTACCCGATAAAGCGAGTCGCGATTGAAACAGGGTACAAATCCGTCAGCCACTTCATCGCGGATTTTAAGGCATTAAAATCTCAGACCCCGCAGGAATACCGCGATAAAAACGCAAAGCTTCAAAAGCCAAAATAGCTCCGCCCGGCACCCGCCTCGCACCATCCTAGCCCGCCGAGATGATGCCTTCCGGGCGGGTCGTAACCGAACAAGGCGTTTAGGTCGGTGTAACGACTATTTACCCTTCTCTTCCTCCAGCGCTCGATCGAGTAAAAGCCAAACTCCGCCTGGTAAAATTGGCGCGCCGGGTACAAGCCGTAAACTACCCTCATAAGCCTCGCTCCGCGGCTCATCTTTTCCCGCGGCACCATCATATGGACGCTGTCCGCAGCCGCATTTGCCATCATACAAGCCTTCTCGAATGTTGCTTTTAGCCGATATGCCCTCTTAATTATATTACCGCCGGATGGCAAAGACAACAAAAAGATGAAAACCCCTCGGCGTAATTTTGCCAAGAGGTCTTAAGCTAGTAGGTACAGTATTTCCTGCGAAAAATTAAGATTTTCGGGCTCCCAATCCCTTTTGGGGCAGTCAATAGTTTTATATGCAATCCCGAGCGCGGCGACAAATTCTTCAAATTCGCTGTCAAACCACGGCGGGGTCCACGCGCCCGACCTGCAGATGTGGACAGCCGAAACCGTAATCTTTTGCACAAACTCGGCTAAGTCACAGTATTTGATATTAAAAGCCCTGTTTGCCCAGTCAAACATCTCGGGCCGCTCGTGGGTGTGCATGCTTAGGAATATGTACGCCGCTTTTGCTACCCTATCCCTCAAAAGCATTCCGAGCCAGTTTGAACAGTTAAGCTCAAAATCGAGCGACTGTGGCCCGCCATAGCCGAGATCGGTGTGCGAGTCAAAAAGATAGACGGTGTCGCAGCCTGTCTTTTTTGCTATTTCGTAAGACAAAGCATGCGAGTCTGAAACATAAACCTCAACATCGCCCGTAAACGCGAAATATTGCTCAATTTTTTCCCAAAACATCCGGTTTTCCGGTAAAAGGTGGTATAGTTTTTCTATATCCCTGCCTTGCGCTTTTTCTTTTATATATCTTTTATACCAGGTGTCGACCAGGTTTTTTCGGCTTTCAGCATATGAACCGTAGTTTATATCGTCCTCTTTGACAAAATAGTCCCAATCAACCGATAAAAGGCGCCTTTCCACAATATCACATCCCGTTCCAGAATTCCCGTCATAGCATCCATGCCGAAAGACAGGTCATATTCTCAAATTGCACGCTGATGCAATATCGCATTTTATGGCGGGGACCGAAAATCCGCTGATAATTACTTTATACACCAAGTTCTTTAACAATAAATTAACAGCTATACCAAATAATTTAAAGATGTCACATTGACATAGGCTTCGCGCGATGATAAAATCTGCTATACTACAAAGTTAAGGACTAGGAAAATGAACCACTTCCTTGTTGCGTTTGATACGCCGTCCGTCCTTTCGGCGCCCCTGGTAATAACCCGGGAGCGCTGCAGGGATAGCTATCCGAGCTTTTCAGCTTCGCAAGCTGCTGGGCAAAAAATAATGCCCCACCTATGCAGGCAAACTCCGCCGCAAAGGTGGGGTATGTTTTTTTAGCCTAAAATTTCGTCAAGCGGAAGCTCTTTGAACCCAGGGCAAGCCTCGGCTGCCATTTTCATAAGTTCGGGTAGATGTTCTTTAGTTTGCATCGCGGTGTCGACCGACATCCAGACGTTGCCTTCGACCGTGTTTTTGTATTTCGGGTTTGTATGGTCGAAGTTAATGTCTATATGCTTGTGGTTTATTATCACATTATTTACTATCCTCGCATAATGCGGAAAGCGCTGCTCCGTTTCGGGGTCCCACGATAGGTATTCGGCTATTTTCGGGTATTTCTTTTTCCACACCTCGTTTTGCCACGGCGTAGCCTCAAGCCGCCTAATATGCTCGCCGCCCTCTTTGAGCGAGCCGGGGAACCAATATTGGCTCAGCGACACCGCGAACTTCGATTCCGGCCTACCTCCGACAATTAGGTTGTTCTCAAATGTTATATCATGCCCGCCGTGCAGGTGGCAAGCGGATTGGACGTTGAGGAATACGTTGCCGTAGAAAGTGACATTAGCCGAGTTGTCATCGGCATACACGCCGAAAATCCCGACCCCAACATGCGCATCGCTGGCTAAATCGTGGAAGAAGTTATACCTTATAATATGCCCCTGTGAGGTGTAGTCCCTGCCGGTATAAAACGCCGAGGCATCGTCCGACTCTCGCAGCACGTCGTATACCTCGTTGTACTCGATTATGTTATCGTTGCCCGAGAAAAATAGCACGCTGTGCGGTGAGTCGTGCAGTTTGTTATGAGCCACCCGCGCGCCCACCGCGTTTAGCGCTATCCCGAAGCAGTAGGTTTTGCCGATGCGCGAGCAGCCGTGAATATCGCAGCGCTCAATCGTTATGCCGGTCGGCTCGAGAGTGTTGCGGTCACCAGCCCTTATATCAAAGCCGCCAAACCCGCAGCTATGCACGCGGCAGCCGGTAAAGAGGTGGTTTTTACCGCCGTCTCCGAGCACGCCGAACGGCGTATTGCCGCCGTGCCCTATCAGCACCGCTTTTTTACCAATGTTGTAGATTTCACAGCCTTCGAAAATGAGGTTTTCGCCGCCGGTTATATCTATCGCGTCGGCTCGAGTATAGCCGAATGCAAGGTTACGGAAAACAATATTCGACGCGCCGTTTGCCCGTAACAGCCGGTGTTTTGCAACTGTAACACGTACCTCGCCAAAGTTTTCAGGCGGTAGAAAATACGCGCGTCCAGTTGAAGCGTCAAGGTACCACTCACCGGGCATATCAAGCTCTTCAGGGATATTGTAATAGTAATAGCGCTGGCCGTTTTTTATACCATAGTGCGGCATCTCGGCAAGAGTTATTGTTTTGTTTTCTTTATCAAGCTCGCCAAGCGCTACCGAGGCGTCGGCCCAATCGAAATAAAAGTATCCATGCAGCCGCACGCCCTCAAGCGATGCCCAGCTTTCAGGACGAGGGTCACTGTAGCCGAAGACCGCGCTCTCCCTGTCCGACGACCGCTCAACCTCTACAAAACCATCGTTCGGATAACGCGCGCGGATAAACGGCACGCCGTCTACAAAAAGCTCGATATCCGAGCCGTCCCGCATGGGGTTTTTGCCCGAGTAAGCCATGCCAAACCCATGGCAGCCTTCTGAATACACCTCAGGCGCAACCCCAAGCTTGCCAAGGTCAAACTGCAGCGTCTTCTCCGGGCAAGGCAGCCTGCTATAAAGCGGGTCGTCCGACAAAACCCTCGTTATTTGCCCTTTCCCAACAGCTATCGACGCATGAATCAGCGCGCGCCCCCCTTCGCACTCCCAAACGACTGGGCAGCCCGGCTTTCCCGAGTCGCTAGAGTCAAACTCTATCGGCGAGACTATATTATACTCGCCCGGCGCAATCTTCACGGTGACGCTTTCTGTATCGGGGGCCGCTAGCAGCTCCCGCACTTTCTTTTGAGCCTCGAAAATGTTGCCGATTGGCTCATTTTTTGTGCCGTCGCCGCCTGCCGCTCCGGGTTTTATGTATATGACATGCTTCATTATGGGCTTCCTCCATTTAATTTTTAAGCCATTGTTATTATAATAGCTTGCGCTGGAAATAATATCAAGCCAAAACAAAAAATAATCCTGAGCCACGCGCCAAAAAGCACCCTACGCGGCTTTGGCGCAGGGTGCCATAGTTTTTACTGTTTTTTCAGCTTTTTGATGATCTCTTCTACTTCTTCGACACCTTCGGCGTAGAATTTTTCCTCGTCAGGCGCAAGCTCCTTAAGCAACCTTAAAAACTCGCCGGCATGGACCCTCTCTTCATCGGCGATGTCGCGAAGCACCTCTATTGCCAGCTTGTTGTCGGTCGACTCTGCAAGCTGCATATAAAGCTGTATCGCCTCGTACTCAGCGGCGATCATGAATCTAATAGCCCGGATAAGCTCCTCGTGCGTGAGCTTGCGATCCTTTGCTAGTCCGGAAAACGCGTGCCCGAATTCAGGCATTCTTACACCCCCACTATTGTTGGCTAATCTAAGTATATCCCATTTTTAGCCTTTTTTCAATATTCTTTATGCAAAGTACGGTATTTTAAATATCCATGGTATAATTATGTTAGTAACATGTTAGCGCGGGTATAGGCAGCATGCGTTACAAGCCAGCTGCAATTTTAGGAGGGATTTTTTTGAGCGGCTACATAGAAGAGGAAAAGCAAAAGGTGCCGATTTTATGCGACTGCGACGTTTTAGTCGTGGGCGGCGGCGTGGCGGGCATCGCGGCGGCATTGGCGGCTGCGCGCCATGGAGCTCGCGTTGTTCTGGCAGAAAGGGAGTTTTTGCTCGGCGGGCTTGCGACTTTGGGGCTTGTCACAATCTACCTTCCACTCTGCGACGGAATGGGCAACCAGGTTATCTTCGGGATCGGTGAGGAGCTACTAAAGCTTTCGATCAAGCATGGTGCAGAGGGAAAATACCCCAAGGCGTGGCTCGACGGCGGCAATCCGGAAGAGAGGAAAGCCGTGCGCTACGAGGTGCAGTTTAACCCTCATCTTTTTGCAATTGAAGCGGAGCGACTGCTTCTCGGCGAGGGGGTGAAAATCCTTTACGGGGTGCTAGCTTGCGCCACATCAGTCAAAGATGGTAAAATCCGCTCGGTTATATTTGAAACGAAAAGCGGCAGGGTTGCAATTGCCGCGAAATCCTTTGTCGACGCGACCGGCGATGCGGACATTTGCCGGCTCGCCGACGCAAAAACCGCGGTGTTTGCGAAAAAGAACCTGCTTGCAGCATGGTATTATTACCATCGCGACGGCGCGTATGGCTTAAAAATACTAGGCTCGGCTGACGGTATATACGATGATACAGGCGCGGAGAGGTATTCCGGGCTTGACGCCTTTGAGATAAGCGAGATGCTCTACCGCTCGCACGAGCAAATCCTATTTGATGTGCTCCGCCAAAGGGAAACCGCAAAACAATACTGGCCAGTCGCCGTGCCAGCCATACCTCAGCTAAGGATGACCCGCAGGCTTGAAGGCGTCACGGTGCTGAGCGACGAACACCCGCATGAGTCCTTGGAAACCTCAGTTGGGCTTACCGGCGACTGGCGCCGCAGCGGGCCCGTATACGCGATACCTTTTGAAGCGCTGTATGGGAAAGAAATCAAAAACCTCCTCGCCGCCGGGAGATGCATTTCGGTGACCGATCGTATGTGGGACGTCACGCGTGTGATCCCATGCTGCGCCGTCACCGGTCAGGCAGCAGGCACCGCCGCCGCGATGAGCGACGAATTTGCATCGCTTGATATAAAAGCACTGCAGCAATCCCTTATAAAAAATGGCGTGCGAATTTCGCCTTGATAAAATGCAGCACGTGCAAGCAGTTATTATTTAAGGAGCAGAACCACCTTTTCTGCTCCTTTTCTTTTTCAAAATCCGAGACCTGTGACAGCGCAACATGTTTTTCGTACAAATATTATGATATGTTTTATGTAATTTTTATAAATATCTAATTCTATATATTAATTACTTGCGCCAACATTAATAAATATGATATAATAATATGCAGCAATGGAAAAAGGAGGCATTTTATGTTAAGGCGCATGGGTATTTTAAATTTTCTGTCGCTTTTGATAGCTCTAACTGTTACATTTACGGCATGCGCGGGTACATCGGAAACGGCTAAAAACGGCTCAATAAAAGAAATGGCATCCGATATTGACGAAACTTCCGAAATCCCGCGCGAACTCACGCCCGACTCGCTACCGGACGACCTCGATTTCAACGGCATGACAATCCGCATATCCGGCTGTGACGTGGATAAAAACGTGCAGGAAATTGACCCGGAGCTAACCGGCGACATTGTCGACGACGCGGTCTATAACCGCAACCGCATGGTCGAGGGCAGGCTCAATATAAAGTTCCAGGCCACATTCCACGGCGACCCTTCCAATCACGGTAACATACTCCGCAACTCGATTACATCGGATTCGGACGATTTTGATATTGTCGCCGGCGCTCAGTGGATTGTGCTCCCACAAGCGCTCGAAGGCATGTACAGGAACCTAAACGACAGCAGGTATATTGACCTTGAGCAGCCGTGGTGGTGGGAAAACTACATAAACGAGCTGAAAATCGGGAAAACCAGAACCTTCTTTTTAAACGGCGACGTTTCGCTGTCCAGCATTTACAATATGAGCTGCATCTTCTTTAACAAGAAGATCATAAAGGATCTCGGCACCCAGCCTGAGGAAATCTACGCGCTTGTGCTCGACGGGAAATGGACATACGACGTGTTTGCAGAATACTGCAGGCGAGCTTATATGGATGTAAACGGCGACACCAAGCGTGACGAAAACGACATTTACGGCTGCATGGTGCGCACCAGCACCGAGCCCGACCACTTCGTGTACACTGCCGGCAATGTCATGTGCACTCGCGATTCCGACGGAATCCCATCGCTCAATGTCATGACAGAATATTTTGCAAACTATATGCAAACCCTTTATGACCTGTACTACAATAACGTAGGCGTCTATGTCACGCCCGATGAAACGCTGATGCGCACGCGTTTCGGCAATGGCGGCACGCTGTTTTTGATAAACCGATTTATATCCTGCACTCATCTAAGAGATTCGAAAGAGGAGTACGGAATAATACCGTTCCCGAAATACGGCGAGTCGCAAAAAGAATACGGCGCGCTTGTCCACGACAGCTCCAATATATACTGCATACCGGTAACCTGCCGGAGCTTCGACGAAGCGAGCGCAACGCTCGAAGCGATGTGCGCGCAAAACTACCGAACCGTTATACCTGCATTCTATGAGATGGCACTGAAAGTCAAATACACGCGCGACAACACCGCTGGGATTATAATCGATTTGATTAAAAACTCGGCGAAGACAGACTTTGTTTACGCTTATAACTACGCGCTAAACAACGCCGGGCTTATCTGCAGGACTTTGCTTGGAAGCAAAAAATACGACGTCGCATCCGAATGGGCGCGCATACAAAAAGGCGCGGAAAAAGGCTTGCAGGATATAATTGAAATGTACAGCAGGCTTGAGGACTAAAAAAACGGGCCGCCCGATTTGGGCGGCTCCTTTTTCTATTTGTTTTTACGCCTCATAAATCTCCGTTTCTTCGCATTTACCGGTTTGCCCGGTGTCGACCTTTATGCCATACCTTTCAATATCCTCACCGCTTATCTTCTCGCCGTTTACAACGTACGTTTTTGCCGGGTCGACCACAGGGTAAATCACCGCAAAATAATGGGTCGAGCGCTTGACGAACGTAAATATCTTTATCTTCGACTTATCTACGCTGCAAAACTCAAGAGAGGTGAGCGTTTCGGTATCGGCAAGGATTCTACCTTCGGCGGATATATAAAGCTCCCGGTCTTTTTTGAATTTCTCGATATGGCTTGCAAGCATCTCAAGAGTATTTTCCGAAAGCTTTGTAAGGTTGCAGCTTATGCCGAGCGGGCTGCCGGACATGAACCCGCGCAGCCACGAGCTTCTCACGCTGCCGAGCATGTCCCAGCCGGCATCGTGAGTCGTAACGATTTTCTCGGTCTTCCCGCCGCTGTAAACCGGCTCGAAATCGGTGATCGTCTCGATAACCGCCCATTTTTCAATCCACTGCGGCGGCATCCTGAGCATCGTATCCTTGAAAATCCGCACGCCCTCGATGGCACACTGGTTGTCGGAGAGCCAGAAACTGTCAAAATAGAACCCGTTTGCAAGCTGCATGCGCATGCCGCCCGAAGCGCAGTTTTCGCAGTAAAGGTCGGGGTGGCGCCGTTTCAGCTCTTTGAGGAACTCAACATAACCTTGGTAATACCTAATAAACGCCTGACCCTGCGGGTCGTTAAACATATCGGCGTTAAAGTCAAACTTTATAAAGCCGATATTATAGCGTTTAATCCTATCGGTGAGCAGGTCAAGTATGTATTTTCTCGCCTCGGGGTTTGCGTAGTTTACAAAGTACTGACCGCCGTAGCTTATATAGTAGTCGGGATGAAGCCCGGGCGACTTTGCCGCCGGCGCGGCCCTGTCTATCTCAAACCAAAGCCCAAATTTCATTCCAAGCGCACGGGCTTTGTCCGAAATATCCTTCATGCGCCCTTTAAGCGCTCCGTGCTGGTATTCCTCCCAGTCGCCAACGCTTTGCCACCAGTTTCCCGCCTCGCCAAACCAGCCTGCGTCTATTACGAAATACTCGGCGCCGATCTTCGCAGCAAGTTCCACTTGCTTTTCCAGCGACTCAAAAGTAAACCAGTCGAACGCCGAAAACCATGTGTTGTAGATTACCGGCATGGAGCGCCGCGGCGCTATTTTGTTGAGATAGCGGTGAAGCTTCCAGCAGTCAAGGTCGGTTTTGTTTCTAAACTCGTAATATATAATCCTTGCGTACTCCAAGCACTCGCCAGGCTCCAGCTTCAGCTCAAAACGCTTTGCACTCGGGCCCATCGTAACCTCTACACGGCTTTTGCCGCCGCCGATGTCAAACCGCCGGGCGCTCATCGACCACGAATACATCGGCAATAGATGGAATACTATCCCACGGTTTTGCTGCCGGTTCCAAATCGCAAGGACCGGCGCAGCGCCAACCGTTGTCCGCACGCTTTCCACTTTTGCGAACACCCCGGTCACAAGCGGCTGCCAGCATCCCATGCTCTCGTTGTGCCAGTTACTATATTGCGTATATACTTCATAGTCGCCGTCAGGCAGCACAAATCTTGAGGCAAGCAGCGTTATATTTACGGTATCGCCCGAGATATTTTCAATTGTGTCACACCGCATGTATACCTCGTCTTCGCTTATATCCGTTTTCGCTTCAAGCTTTACTTTTTCGGTTTTGTATTTTGAGATATGCCCGTCGTTTATAAACTCGCCGCCTACGGATTTATAATCGCAAACCACGTCGAAGAGGTCGCCCGCGTTATAAGAAATAATCTCCGTCAGCAATCTGCCCATAACTTCACTTCCTTTCGAAAGTTTTTCTTAAGCAAAGTATATCACAAAAACCAAAGTCTAACAAGTATTTAGATTTTACCCCAATAAAAAACACCCCATATGCCATAAAAAAAGGCAAATGAGGTGCCAATATTTTTGACACTTATTCCTTGCTCGGGGTATATGTAAACGAAAACTCTTTGCCGCTTGCAGTCGAGCCGGTTACCACGTTGTTTTTTATTTCATACCTTGTATCGCACTGTTTCGGGGAATTTATATCTTCGCTTCCGGTGAGCTCCGAAGGCTGGGTCGTGCTTTCCGAGATTCCAACCACGCCGTCGTTGCCGCTTATCGTAATCATATACACAAATGTGCCTTTATCACCGACCGAATAATACTGCGCTGCGTAGCCGTACGACGTTTTGCGGTATTCGCAAACTAAAATCTCTTCCCCATTGGTTTTCGCCGTGCATTTGAGCCAGTCAGCTTTTTCGTCGTACACGCCCGCCAGCTCATGCGTCCCGTTTTCATTTGTGTATTTTATGCTATAATTATTGCCGCTTTCGTTATACTCAAATCCTTCTGCGCCAAGCAGCAACATTGTGGTGTTCGTTGCCTTTTAGCACCTCTTTTACCTTTTCGGTCACGCCAAGCTTTCGGACTAACGGGTCCTCGAAAACATTGTAATTCCCAACATGATCTTCCTTGTTTACGATGCCTATCATCTCAACTGCCGCATCATTTATCATCCTTGATGTGCCGTCGCTGGAAAATATCTGAAGCGGGTAAGGAAACGCTTCAAAAAGCTTTGTTAACCATTTCTGCATGCCATTTCTTTGCGCGCATTCTGCCATAAGATTATCCTCTGCAAACTTTCCCTTTAAACTCTTTGACGTTTTATGCCCGATTTCGTATACCTTAAACCATTGTCCCGACGGCTTCGCCCTCGTATGTAAAGAGAAAATCCTCGGCGACTTTACGCATTTTTACCGAAACCGTCCCTGAGTCGAACACAAAATCGGCCCAAAGCCTGCCAAAATAGTCGTCAATAATCTGCACATTAAGCAAAAGGTGGCTGTCCGATTTCCATGCAGCCGAGGCTGCGCACTTATAATAGTTGCCCGGGCAAAACACCGAGCCGACCTCTCTTGAATAGCCCTCTTCCGGGAAGAGCCCAAACTCGTTTTTACAAAGCCCGAAATTCAGCACCTTGTCGCCTTGAGCGTTTGTGTACTCGAGTTTCCCGTTGTCCTCACTAAATAAAAAGCGGAGCTTTTTTATACCCATTGGGTTTTCGCCAAACGCATACCAGCGCCCGTTTATCTCTTTTTCAATTGTAGCATGCTTTTCGCCATCTTCATATGCGAGCACTAGCGAGCTGACATAGTCACTTAGCTCTTTTTGCGCCTCGGGGTTTTCCGGCAGCGAGTAGCTTCCGCTTTCGTCGGGCATTTTAGCCCTGCGCGCGATTTTTTCAAAAAACGAGCCGATTATAAGCTCGCCGGCGTAGTCAATACCCTGGTTGTCGCCGTTGTAAATCATTATGATGTCGCTCTTTGGTATGCAGAGCGCAAACTGGCAGCCCATGCCGTTAAACAGGAAGCTGCCGTCATAGCACATCCAGATTTGATAACCGTAACCTTGGCCGGTAAACCCCTTTCTCTCGCTTAAAGTATCAATCTGTTTCGAGGTCGCAGCCTTTACATACTCGGGGTCAAGCAACTGCTCGCCTTCCCAGCTGCCGCCGTTAAGCATAAACCGGGCAACAAGAAGCAGGTCACGCGGCTTTGCGACCAACGCGGAGTCGCCCCACGAATGCCCTCCGGGGCAAAACAAAAACCGCGCTTCTTTTGAAACCCCGATTCTGTCAAACAGCTTTTCCCTAAGATACTCAATCAGCTTCTTTTTCGTAAGCCGCTCGACCATTGCGCCGAGCACAAACGAGCCTGAGCTATCGTACATAAACGCGCTACCGCAGGGCGCAGTCGTTACCGTATCCCTGAAATACTGCCTAACCCGGTCGTCGCTGCGCGCGATAAACCAACTGCGCCCTCTTTTGGGCGTGCTCATCATCAGCATCTGGCGAATAGTCTGCACGCCCATGTTCGGGTCCTTGGTTTCTTTGACTTCGTCGGGGAAATACTTGTCAATAGGGTCGTCAAGGCTTACAAGCCCGTCTTGTATTGCAAAGCCGACGGCTATCGCCACAATGCTTTTTGTAACCGAATACATGCGGTGCGCAAAATCCGCATGAAACGGCGGGCGGTAGTTTTCAAACAGAATTTCGTCCCCGCGCGCGATTATTATGTCGTGCGTCGAAAGCTTTGCGTTTTCAATTCCTTCAATCCACTCTTTTATATGGGCGCTATGTATTCCGCCATGCTCAGGTGTGGTTTTAACCATATAAAGCTCCCCCTAAAGTGAAAGTTCAAACAGCAGGCAGTCAACCTCAGTCCCGATATCCTCGTAAAAAATCGGCACGGAGCCTATATTTTTGAATCCGAATGATAAATACAGCTTTTGCGCCGCCGTGTTTCCATCCACGCAGTCGAGCCGGATTGCCTTTTGGTTTTTGCTTTTTGCTACCGATAGCGCATGCTCCATGAGCCTTTTGGCATAGCCGCGGCCGCCGTACTCGGGCATAACACGCAAAGCGTGAAGCACCATAACCTCCGACCGCGCGGCGCTGATTTGCCAATTCGCCTTATCGTAAGCAGGGTCGCAGTCGTGATTAAGTATATATGCAGCGACTATTTTGCCGTCTACTACGCCGACATACTGTTCTTTATTTTTAACTGCGCCCTCAATCATTTCCCTTGAAGGGTAACCGCCTTTGTTGCCGTTCGGCAAAAACGGGCTGTTTGCCAGCACTTTGCACATCCGGTCGTAAAACTCGACAAGCTCATCAATCTCGCAAGAATTCGCTTCCCTTATTACCATAGCTATTGTTGCCGATTATACTTATTTTTCCCTAGCAATGATTATACCATATCCCGCTTCAAAGACAACAAGTTTTACCCATAATCTAACATAAAACACAGCCCCTTTCGTAAAACAATGCCCTCCCAAGCTTTCGCTTCGGAGGGCTTATAAAGTTTAGCGTTTATTTTGACGTAAGCTCCATGTATTCTTTGCAGCCTTCGACATAATCTGATATGACTTTTTCGATTGTATTCCTTTGTGCCCTTAAGTACCTCGAGTTGTTGGGCTTTGAACTATCTATCTGCGAGCTAAATAAGCCGTAATACCCGAGGTTGACGCCGAGGTCGTAGACGTTCCATTCAAATATTATATCGAGCATCTTTTTCGAAATAGGGTCGCGCGCAATCTTTTCGCCGAGCAGCACGTCATAGAATGCGGGTATAACCGTGCGTGAGCTTTCTGCGGCGAGTAGCTCGGACACCAGCCCCACAAGCCGCGGGTCGGAGACCGACGCCGGCACGCACATAAAGCCCGCCCAGTTGAGGGTCAGATAATTATCCTGCGCCTCATCGTATTTTGGCAGGGGAATTATGCCATAATCGACCTCCGCGTCGCGGAAAGTGGTTGCAAGGCTTAGCGGAGTCAGGTAAAACAGCGAGCGGTTGCTCCTAAAATCCACCGGAGGCTTGCCGCCTTGGTTGGGGTCATATGCCGAGGAATACGCCCATGTGTAGGCTATACTCTTGTTGTGGATAATCCCGCAAATTAAATCGAGCACATTTTGCGTCTTCTCGTTGTCGCACAATATTGCGGGGAGATTATCCGGCCCTTTACCGAATAAGAACTGGTTGCAAGATATAAGCGCGGATGTAAACTGCCAGCCGCGTTCGCCGACAAAACCGTATTGGTCCTCGTCGTCCATCTTGCTGTTGCCGTTTAAGTCTTTTGTAGCCTCCGTTGCCATTGCCTTCAGCTTATCCCATGTCCATTTGCCGGAAAGCACAAGCTCGTATGGGTCTTCGAGCTTCATGTCGTCGATTATGCCTTTGTTGAAGAAAATCGAGTTTACGTCGGGCAATATATAATCGCTTGACATAAACGGCAACATTCCATAAACCTCAAAACTTTCGCGCACCGACTGGTTCCAATAAAGCATGCTTAAATCGGCGCCGGGGATATCATTCCAGTTCAAAACCAGCTTATCGGTGACGTAGCTCAAAAGCGATGTAGCACAATGGGTCAGCGCCAAATCATAGCCGGGGTCGCCCGCGCGCACCACTTTCTGCACTTCCGGCAGGATAGTCTCAATATACCCGCGGGTTATGTACTCAAACTTAATGTTTAGCATCTCTTCGACATAGCGCGCACGGTCGTAAATCGCGTCGTTTACCACTTCGCCGTTATACTCGGTGGCGAAATAGTAGTGGTTGTAAAGCGACCATTGTGGATAAATTATGTTAAACTTCCTGCCCCCGAAATCCTCTTTTTCAACATTCGGGGCAACATATCCGAACTCGTCGGCTGTCGTCTCGGCTGAGTCGACCGTATTTGGATTTTCTACAGGGGTTTTACTTTGAACCTCCCCACTGCCGCATGAAACGAGCAAAAGGACTAGCTCTAATATAAAAGCCAGCATTACCGATAATTTGCGCCACATATGATTTTCCCCTTCTAGCTTATGATTTATTGTATAGATTTTGTAATGATTATCATTTAATGCTATATCACACGATAATATTATTGATATTATACATAATATTTTACTTTATTGCAATAATTTCATCTTTGCAAAATCTGCCTCTCTGCAAAAATATCACTTTACACAATACTTCACAAGCCGCATTTTACTAATATACTTGTAATCTCATCGCCTTAATGCTATAATTGGCAGCGTGTAGCCATACTTCCATTTATTTGTTGTTTTTCTTGTTTGTGCTATTTTCTAATATATTATCCATTGGAGGTTTTGCGGTGAGCACACGTACGAAAGCGAAAGTAGAGCGCTGCCTGCAATTATTATCAACGGGATCGTATACCCTCCCATGCTTATAACTGTACCAATTCGCAATCCGGAATACCTTAAAAAACTTGGCGACGCGGGGCTGAAGATTTACTTTGTCACGGCGGACACCCACTGGAACCAGCCGGGCGATGAAAAGCATCCGTCTGGGCTTGAAAGGACGCTTTCCGACCTTGAGCTATTGCTTTCTGCCGTCCCCGACGCATATGTTATGCTAAGGCTAAACGTCAGCCCGCCGCCCGAGTGGGTAAACTCGCACCCTGAGGAAATGGTGACCTATTCCGACGGCTCACATGAGCGCACGATATGCACCTCGGTTTCAGGCGAGCCGATCGACGGAATGCACTGGTTATGTTCCGAAGCCTGGCGGAGGGACGCCGACGCTGCGCTTGACGAGTATTTCGACGAGCTTGAAAAATCCCCCCACTTTGACAGAATCATCGGCTTTTTCCTCTGTGCCGGTGGGACAAGCGAGTGGTATTACCCGACCGGGCTTGTCAAATCGAGAGGCGCTTACGGCGACTTTTCCGAGCCGTTCCGCAAGGAATATGAAAAATACCTGCGCAGAAAGTATGGCGACGAGGCAACCTTGCGCCGCGTTTGGGGCCGCCCAGACGCCACGTTTGAGCGCCCGATAATCCCCGAGCCATCCGAGCGGCAATACATATGGGACGCCGACGACAAAATTCTTTCGGCTCTGCGGAATTGGGAGGTCGAAGGGCGCTCCATCGGCATGAAACTTGACATGAACGCGAAAATGCCGGCAAACGTAGGCGTGTTCCTCATTACCGCACATCCGATTTGCACCGGATTGGCGCGCCGGTGGACTGGTATTTCCATGACGACCTAGCCCGGGCGGATATGCCGGACTATAAAATGTACGTTATGCTCAATTGCTATTACCTCACAGAAGCGGAGCGGCGGGCCATTTTCGATAAAGCGCGCAAAAACGGGGCTACAGTTGTTTGGCTTTACGCGCCCGGCTATATTTGCCCCGATGCCGATCCTGTAACGGACGCCAAAAACATCTCCGAAACCGTCGGCATGAACGTCTGCATGGAAGCCAAAACCGCGTTCCCGTACTTTAAGGTCGACACCAGCCACCCGGCAATGAGTTTTGCAAGCCCAACGCGCCGTAACGGCCATATCGACCGCGACGTGCACAGCAATATTTGGATAAGCCCGACCGTGTTACCCCCCGCATATGTCAACCCGTTGTTCTACATTGACGACCCGGTCGCCGAGGTACTTGGCCGATACTGCTCAGACGGAAAGGCTGCGCTCGCGGTTTCATACAGGCACGGCTTCCCAAGCGTATATTGCGCCGCGAAGGTGCTACGCAGCGAGCTTTTGGCTTCGCTCCGAAAATGTG
>Ga0209608_1000797_pt1 | contig 29002 bp, 29 predicted proteins | sample AD_UKC130_MetaG_FD_184428 | JGI IMG/M metagenome (GOLD analysis project Ga0209608, IMG submission 184428) | Active sludge microbial communities of municipal wastewater-treating anaerobic digesters from Canada - AD_UKC130_MetaG (SPAdes) (version 2) | ecosystem: Engineered > Bioreactor > Anaerobic... | reverse complement strand
ATGACACCGAGCGAATATGATGAACTATTAAACGAGCAAGAAAGTAGGAAAGGCGCAATTAACAGAGTGGTGGTTGTGAAAAAATGAGACTCGCTTAATTATTCTCCAAAAACAGGGGGTTTAACCGATTTGGAGTAGAATAGGAATCTATAACATTTTCATAATGTTAACATTTGGTGATGATGGCTGATAAGGTCTGAGTGTCCCTTCACTCCATGAAATGTTTTGATTAAAATTCTTTTGATTAGAATTCAATGAGTAATAAAATTCATAGTAAAGGGATGGTTCTTATGCAAAGTAGAAAGGTGTATTCACCAGAATTCAAACTCAGTGTTGTCAAAGAATATCTTAACGGTGGTAAGTCTCAGTCACAAATCTGTGAGGAATATTCAATCTCTCCCAGCGTGTTCTTCAGATGGTTGAAAGAGTACAAAGACTCCGGATACGATGATTCGATATTCAACGTTAGAAAAGGAAGGCCGAAGTCGATCATTTCAGATTACTCGAAGATACCATCGTTTATTCTTGAAGCAGCAGGTATTCTGGAGCATGATGACTCGACCGACTGGAATAATCCAGATGTTTTGAAGCAAAAACTTGATTACTATGAGAAGACACTACTAGAGAAAGACGAAGAGCTGAAACGTGCATTGGACGAACTTGAGTTATTGAAGGGAAAGGACATCAGAAAAACGAAATAAACAAAAAACGAAAAGCAGCACTCTCAAACCTTATCAGTGAATTATTCTATTGCACAAGAATTTTTAAACACCATCAAACCATTCTCTATGATTTAGCGGAAATACTAAAGTAAAAGCAGTTTTTCCATCATCAGAGGAACAGATAAGATTGTTTTAATCTCAGATTATTAGGATTACATGTTTCTGTAGAATACTCTCTTAGGATATTCCATTTTCTGCCGGGTTTTGTTGAACGACCTTACAGGGACCAAATACCCTACGATACGTACATACTCATCAATTCTTCCTTTGCCACACATTGGGCATTGTTCTCCATAGAACGCATGACCTTCTTCGCAGATACTTATCTTTTGATTAAATGCAAAATACATGACCCCCATCTTCGCAACTAAGTTGACCATGTTCCAAGAGTCCTCTTCTGTTCTGAATGGTGCGTCTACATTGATGTGCAATATTGCGCCACCGGAAACCTTTCTATCAAACATTCCAGAGTACCTAATCCTATTGAGCATATCTGTGTCGGTGGTCAAAGGAAGCCATTGATTAGAATACAAAACATAATCGGTACCGTAGAGCAATTTGTCTTTTTCAGCAAGCGTGACGGCTGCCTTTTCAGCTGGGACTTGCTCGATATTAAAGGTAAAACCAAATTTCTCAAAAGCTTCCTCATTGAGTTTTCCAATAGTTTCTAATATATCATTGACAAATGTCTCTCCTTCTTCCGTATACATTATTCCATCAATGTCTTCTTCTGTTAGGCCGAGTATCTCCATCGATTCATACAAACCGTTTATCCCAACTGTCCCATACTGCCTATTCATATCCATCAATCCAAGGTTGTAAAGTGGAAGTACTCCTTGCTGAATCCTTTCTTGCAATATACTTCTTATAGATGCAAGAACCATTTGAACGTGTCGCACTTTTTCTACCAACTTCTCTTTGAAGGAACCTTTGTCCTTCGTTTCAAGTGCGATTCTTGGAAAGTTCAATGTAACAACTTTGAATGAGCCTATGTTCAAATCAGACCCGCCGATAGAATTAGACATTCCCTTCAACTTATCCGCTCCAAATTTGAATCTCAGTTCTTTTGTGGAACTCGTTAGTCTACAGCAAGAGGCGACGGCGTCTATACTATCTGACACGTACCAGTTCGTATCCTGCCATTTCAAATTCACATTGTTTATGAACTTTGCACTGTCTTCATCAACGAATTTCCCATCTTTGTATAGTAAGGAAGCGGTCAGTACGGGAAAAGTGAACATTTGCTTTTCTCTTTCATCTCTAATCCACGTCCAAAATTCCTTTTGCATGGCTATTATCTCTTCAACATGATTTGTGATTGGTTCCCCATTCGGGTAGGTCTCACCATCGAATATTGCATTTATGTAATTTCTGTCGAGATACGTGAAATTGGTGTACGGCGATTGTGTTCCTCTTATGGGCTGGTTTATTGAATATGTAAATATCTGGAAGTGCTGGTGGAGATATTTCTTTTCTTGGCCTGCTGGTATCGTCCCATTCTTGATGTCTTGTAAGTAATAATACGTGAGCCACACAAAGAAATCCGGTAGTCCAACGGCACCGGATTGTTGATTTGAGGCAAACATGACAAATTGTATAACATGTTGAATGTAGGAAGAGAGATGCTTAGCAGGTATTGACCTTATGCTATCTATGAAGAACAAACCTTTTTCCACAATTGGCCTAAGTGAATAAGCATAGCAATACGGTTCAAATGCTGAATGGTGTGCATCGTGTAGATATATGTCTCCATACATCTCGTATCTCAAAAATTTCTTTGCTTCATCTAATCCAAAGAGTCGTTTCATATTTTCGTATATATGGTATATCGAGTACAACTTTGCAAAAGGTTTTGCCACTTCATTGAAATAGGTGTAGACATTCGTACTTCTCACATTTGCGTTTGCATCGATTGTGGAATCAAGTATTCCGTTGTTGAAAAAATAATCTGTGAATCTCACTAAATCAAGTTGCCAATCTAAACCTTCAAGTTCCAAAAATTTTTGTGGGATACTGGACAGTTCATCAACAAAATCTCTTGAAAAGTTCCCAATATTTCCAACATTCCTCACAAATTCATCCATAACCTTTCCCCCTTTTTTTCGCATGTTGCTGAAGCTGTAGAAAGTATAGTTAGAATGTCTGCCAATTGCTCGCTGCTCATGTATATCTGATTCTTAGAAGCCGGAAAGCCTTGTTTTGCGTACTTGTGCATGTATTTACCCATTACAAATCCGTCAAAATATTCAAGAGGTATGTCCACAGTAAGCAAATCTTTGGGCAGCCTCCACGTGTACAAGAGTGTGAATACCTTGTTTTGATATGTTTCTTTTACTCTCTTGGCCAATTTGTAGGCAGATGTTCTATTACGCATCGATAGTGGTTCTCCTCCCAGTAGCGCAAGGGACACTTGTGGATATCTGGTGAGGAGTATGTCAAGTTTTTCTAATACTTTTGACTCCAAGTAGTTGAAATCAACGGAGAAATCATTTGAGAATTCCCATGTCTCCGGATTATGGCAACCCAAACACTTTGGAGCAGCATCGCAACCTTGGAAATATACACTCACGGATGGAAGCTTTGGATGGTCACCATACAATACTTTCACAACCCTAATCAATGGCGATGATGGTGGCAATGGTGAGATTTGAGACACTGTCTTTCCCCCCTAACTCAGTCAACAAGAACCCAACGCAATGTGTTATACAACATACATATACGATAGATAGTATAAGATAGCAATGATTACCTACATATAGTATCATAAATTGCACTTTAAGTCAAGAAAAAAAGGTGGAGATTTTAGGTCTTCTCAACTCATCTCCACCTTTTGACAAACCATTTTGTTCTTATTCGCATTTCCCAGATATTTTGGCAGTTCTACAATCCAAGGTATGCCTTGCGTACATCATCGTTTGACAACAATTCTTCAGAGGGCCCTTCAATCGTTACATTCCCTGTCTCCAAGACATATCCGTAATTGGATATTTTGAGTGCACCGACGGCATTTTGTTCAACTAGCAAGATCGTCACACCTTCAGCATTGATCTTCTTTACTATATCAAAAACCTCTTCTACGAGTATAGGTGCAAGACCGAGAGATGGTTCATCCATCATTAGTAACTTTGGACGACTCATCAGTCCACGAGATATTGCAAGCATCTGTTGCTCTCCGCCGGAGAGTGTTCCACCAAGCTGACTCTTTCTCTCTGCCAACCTTGGAAAGAGTGAAAAGACCCATTCGATATCCTTCTTTACCTCTTGTTTGTCTTTTCTACTGAATGCACCCATCATCAAATTCTCCATAACCGTTAGGTTGGGGAAAATCCTTCTTCCTTCCGGTACCAAACATATGCCCATATGATTTATCGCATGAGGCGGCATGTTTTGAATTTCGTGACCGTCGAAGACGATTTTTCCACGTTTTGCCTTGACTAATCCGGATATTGTTGAAAGTGTTGAAGTTTTTCCAGCACCGTTGGCCCCTATCAACGTTATTATTTTGCCTTGATCTACTCTGAAACTGATTCCCTTAATTGCATGAATCGAACCATAGAAGACATGGAGATTCTCAACTTCAAGCACCGGCATATTCCCACTCCTTACCAAGGTAAGCCTCTATAACTTTTGGATTCTTGCTTATCTCTTCTGGCGTCCCTTCTGCAATTATCTTTCCTGAATCCATAACGATTATTCGTTCACACACTCCCATAACGACTTTCATATCGTGTTCGATGAGTACTATCGTTAGTTTGAATTCATCTCGTATGTACTTTATGAATTGTAAAAGTTCTTCTGATTCCTTTGGATTCATGCCAGCAGCTGGCTCATCTAATAGAAGTAATTTTGGTTCAGTTGCAAGTGCACGTGCAATCTCGAGCTTTCTCTGTTGACCATACGGCAGTGAAGATGCTTTCTCATATGCCAAATTGTCAAGTTCAAGTTTTTTGAGTATCCTCATTGCTTCTTCTTTCATTTCCCTTTCCTTTTTGTTGTATCCTATCTTTGTCACAGCCCTCCAAAACCACAAATGTCCTCGTACTTTCTTTTCCTTACCATTTTTCTTTAGCAAGGCATCCGCATCGTTGCCAGATAGCAAATGATGCTGTGCTATGAGTACGTTGTCGAGGACTGTTAAATTTGCAAATAGTCTTATGTTTTGAAACGTCCTTGCAATACCAAGATGTGTCACTTGGTGTGGCCGGTATGGAGTGATATCTATACCGTCAAATATAACTCTTCCCTTTGTCGGATAGTATATGCCCGTTATTACGTTGAAGGCAGTAGTCTTTCCAGCGCCATTTGGACCAATAATGCCCAGTATCTCGCCCTCGTATACTACGTTGTCGAAGTCATCAACTGCAGTGAGACCACCAAATTGCATTGTTATGTGATCCATCTTCAGTACGATATTCCTCTCTTTTTTATCTTGTTTGCCATTTTTGCCATTTCTCTCATTTTCTTGTGTCATTTGCCAACACCTCTTTCGTCAGCCTTCTTCCCAAACTTTTTGAAGAAGTTTATGATACCGTCCCAAGTAAGCTCGGACCTTCCAAATATCCCCCTCTTCCAAACGATCATCGTGACGACAAATAGGACTGACAGAACGAGCATCCTCATTCCTTGGATGGCTGGAAAACTCCTTCCAAACAATGTGAATGGCTGTTCAAAAATTCTGAGCCATTCCATCAAGAATGCAAACAATATTGCACCAACTACAGATCCTGTTATGCTTCCAAGTCCACCAAGTACCACCATGATAAGTACGTAGTACGTGAGTGTTGGACCGAATGTTGTTATTCTCGGGTCTATAGTTGTAAGCCAATGCGCATAGAGTGCACCACTCACTCCTGCAAAGAATGCACTTATCACGAACGAGAGCAAAGTGTGTTTAAAGACATTTATACCCATTGCCTCCGCTGCGATGGAATTATCTCTTATAGCGAGTAGTGCCCTTCCATACGAGCTTTTGACAAGGCTAACCATGAAGATCACGGTTACAACCAACCATCCCCAACTCCACCAGATGTTTGTGTGATTTGGTATCCCTTTCAACCCCAGTGAACCGTTTGTAACCGATTGCAAGTTGAGTGCAAATATTCTCAGCACCTCAGAGAATCCCAAAGAGGCAATTGCCAGATAGTCACCGGACAACCTGAGCACTGGAAAGCCTATGATGAATGCACCAAAAGCTGCAACTAGTCCACCCAGGATTGTAGCCGTAAGAAAATCTGCGTGCAAATTTGCAATCAGCGGGCTTGGTGGTTGTATTATGAACATTGCTATCTTCTGTTCGGATGGTATGGTCAAAAGTGCTGAGGTATAAGCACCTAGTAGAATGAAGCCTGCATGGCCAAGTGAGAAAATACCTGTAATACCGTTGACCAAATTCAAACTGACAGCCATTATTCCATATATTGCCATCAACGAAAGAACTTGCTTTTCGTACGAATCAAAAGTGGTATTTGCTATTTGTAGAAAAACAATCATTCCTATTATAAGTAGTACTGTTAGTGTAGTATCTCTCTTCGCTTTTTTTGTCATGCAACTCACCTCAAACCTTCTCAACGGTACGTTTGCCGAGTAGTCCAGCTGGTTTTACTAGCAATATTATTATGAGTATTATGAATGAGAATGCATCTTTGTATTGCATGAGCGTTGGAAAGAATGTTATCAGCATCATCTCAATTACACCAAGTAGTATACCGCCAAGTACAGCACCACCTATAGAACCTATACCGCCAAGTACAGCTGCAATGAATGCCTTTAATCCTGGCACAAAACCCGTATATGGATAAAAGCTCGGATATCTCAACGCCCACATGACACCGGCAAGTGCAGCAAGTGCAGAACTAATCGCGAATGTAACTCCTATTACCATATCTACATTGATGCCCATCAATGATGTAGTTGGGATATCGGCAGATATTGCACGCATTGCCATACCTATCTTTGTCCTGTAAACGATCAAGAATAGTATAACCAAAGCAGCAGCTGTAACTCCCAAGATTATGAAAATTATCTTTGGGATGTAGACATTACCAATGATAAACGACTGGAATGCTATCGTCTTATCTTCAAGCACATCCAAGAATGGCTTATAATTAGGTCCAAAGAACACCACAGCAAAACTTTCTATGAAGAATGACACACCAATTGCCGTTATCAATGCGGAAATTCTCGGTGCATTTCTAAGTGGTTTGTACGCAAGTCTATCGATAAGAATACCAAGAACAGCAGTTGTAATCAGCGAGAAAGCAATTGCAAATGGGAAGTTCAGCCTGATGAGAGTAGAACCATAATACGCAAAATATATTCCCATTGCCATGATATCACCAAATGCAAAGTTTATGAGTCCGAGTATGCCGTATACCATCGTGTATCCAACTGCAATCAAAGCATAAAGGCCACCAACCATGAGCCCGTTTAACAAGTTCTGGATGAATATAGTGAAGTTAATGGTCAATGAGAACACCTCCTGTTTTGAAAATGAGAATACAAAAATTACGAATCAGATTATACATCAATCGCTGATCATTGTTCATTGGCAATGATCAGCGATTCTTCAATGACCTTTCCCAATCAACGAGTTACGTAAATTAAATCATTGTAGATCTTCTGGTTCTATACTTGATGCAAATACAAATTTACCGTCTTTTACCTGTGCAACTATAACTGTCTTTATCGCATCACCGTTCTCGTTTATATTTATCGTACCACTCACACCTTGGAATTTTTTAGTAGCTCTAATTGCCTCGTTAATCTTTATTGGGTCTTTTGATTTTGCTCTCTCGATGGCATTCAGTATAAGCATGTATGCATCATAGCCAAGTGCAGCATTCATGGCTGGAAGAGTACCGTACTCTTTTTTGAAAGCCTCGACAAAATCTTTTCCTAACTTGGATGTTGCAGCATCTGGAATGTAGTGGGTCGTGAAATATAGACCTTCAACGGCCTTTCCACCTATCTTTACGAGTTCTGGAGCATCTGCACCATCACCTGCTATAATATATCCCTTGAAGCCCATTGATCTTGCTTGTTGTGCTGCGAGCGCTATTTCATTGTAGTAACCCGTCATCATTATAGTATCGCTCCCAAATGATAATGCCTGAGCAATCTGTGCACTGAATTCTTGATCTCCAGATTTGTACTGTACCTTCAATACTTGACCTTTATACTTCTTTTCAAATCTTTCAACAAAATAGTTCGTTAAGCTGATGCTATAGTCCTGCTCTATATCGACAAATATAGTAACTTTCTTTGCTTTCAAGTTCTTGGCTGCGAATTCTGCAAGTGCTGTACCTTGCAATGGGTCTATGAAGCAAACCCTCGAAATGAACTTCTTACCTTGAGTAACAAGAGGGCTCGTAGATGTAACAGCTACTTGAGGTACCTTCCTCGATTCGGCAATCTCTGCAGCGGCCATAGAGTTACTACTCGCTATCTCACCAATAACAGCAACAACCTTTTCCTTATCAGTTAAACGTGCCATACCGTTTGCTGCTTCTGTTTTCTCACTTCTTGTATCTACGTATACGAGCGTAACTTTCTCGCCGAGCACTGTGCCTTTTTGTTTGTGAGCGAGGTCTACACCTTTCTTTGTCCAGTCACCAAAAGCAGAAATACCGCCCGTGAGTGGTAACAGTACACCGATTCTAATCTCCGCAAAAATACTGATCGAAAGAATTACTAAAAGTGCAATCAGTACTCTCTTCATGCCCCACACCTCCTCGCAGTTTCGAGTAATTTCTAAATTCTAAATAAAGATGAGTGGTAAACCCACCCATCCTTCGTAAACTCTAACTATTTAACCGCACTTGAAGAAATTATGGCTGCGAAAGCAAATTGTCCATTTTTAACGGTTTCTATGACGACATCTTTTGTTGCATTACCATTCTCATCGATCGTAATAACTCCTGTAGCACCCTGGAAATTTCTGATATTCCTTATCGCTGCTGCAATAGTTTCTGGATTTTTTGTCTTTGCTCTATCAATCGCCTCGACGAGCAGCATGTACGAATCGTACCCAAGTGCAGATAAAGTTGAAGCCTTTGCACCGTATTTTTTCAAATATGCATCCGCGAATTTCTTCGAAGTCGGTGTAATTGGTGCATCCGGATGATAGTGGGCTGAGAAGTATATACCTTCAACTGCCTGTCCACCTATTTGAAGCAATTCCGGTGCATCCGAACCATCACCTGTTAATATGTAACCCTTATAACCAAGCGATCTTGCTTGCTGAGCAACAAGCGCTATCTCGTTGTAGTATCCCGTAACAACGATCGCATCACTTCCGAAAGAAATCGCTTGCGATAACTGTGCACTGAATTCCTGATCTCCAGATTTGTACTGTACTTGTAGTACTTGACCATTGTATTTTTTAAATCTCTCGATGAAATAATTCGAAAGACCAACACTATAATCTTGCTCTACATCTGTGAATACCGTTGCTTTCTTAACTTTAAGCGACTTTACTGCAAATTCCGCTAATGCTGTTCCTTGGACTGGATCTATAAAACACACCCTTGAAACATACTTTTTCCCTTGTGTGACTAATGGATTAGTAGAACCCGGAGTAATCATCGGAATCTTTTTCTTTTCCGCGATCTCTGCTGCAGCAAGTGAGTTTCCACTGATTACCTCGCCTATGATTGAAATAACACTCTCTTTATCGATGAGCCTTGCAGCACCGTTTGCTGACTCAGTTTTCTCACTCCTTGTATCCATGTAGACAATGTCTATCTTCTCACCCAATACGGTGCCTCTCTCTTCATGTGCGAGGTCGATGCCTTTTCTCACCAGATCCCCAAAAGCAGAAACGCCACCCGTAAGTGGCAAAAGCGCACCTATCTTTACATTTGCAAAAAGACTGATAGAAAAAAGAAGTAGCAGCGTTATTGCATAAACTCTCTTCATACAACATACCTCCCTCTGCCAAAAAAATTTGGCACTATACACTAATACCTACCAATTTCTCAAAAATAAGTTGTCAAATACAGCCCGTGTAATTACAATTAACAAAGGTAAGAAATTTGTAGGTATTTTAACACAGATGAACATTCAAAGTCAAGAGAAATAATAAGAAAACAAAAGAAAATTATATACAATGGCTTGTGGTCACAGATTTTACAACTTATTGGTTGATTTGTGGAATAAGAAACATTGTCTCTAATCAAAATTTAACATACAATTTGTGTGAATAAGTGGCACAAAGCGTTGTATAATATTATATATTTAGCTTTCTAAGAATAGTATGTTTGAGAGTATCTAAAAAGTATTTAATTGGTGAGGTGAGTAGTTATAATGAATATTCTATTGGGAGTTAGTTCTGGAATCGCTATATACAAAGCAGTTGACTTGGTGAGCAAGATGAGGAAACAAGGATGGAACATACAAATTATCATGACTGAAAATGCAGCAAAGTTGGTAAATCCAATAGTATTTTCAGCTGTTGGAGACTGTAAAGTGTACACCGATACATACGAAATAGAGGCAGGCTGGATCATCCATACGGAGCTTTCAAAGTGGGCAGATGTATTCTTAGTAGCACCTGCAACTGCGAACACGATAGCGAAACTGGCCAATGGTATAGCTGATAATCTCCTCACGACGACGGCCTTAGCCTTTGCAAAAGACAAAAGAATCATAGTCCCTACTATGAATACACGCATGTACGAAAATGAATTGACTATGGAAAATATCGAAAAAATGCGTAAACTGGGTTGGTATTTACTTGAACCGGAAAGTGGTCACCTCGCATGCGGAGATATTGGTAAAGGCAGATATCCTGAGAACGAAAAGATCATTGAATTTCTTAAGATTACCATGAGTGAGAAGTTGTTGAAGAACAAAAAGGTCCTTGTAACAGCTGGACCAACTCAGGAAGAGATAGATCCAGTTAGGTATATTTCAAATCACTCTAGTGGTAAGATGGGATATGCGATTGCGCAAGCAGCAAAGAGACTTGGCGCACAAGTATGTCTTGTAACTGGCCCAACTTGCTTAACCTTTCCGTACTTCGTTGATGAATTGGTTTCGGTGAAATCTGCTAAGCAGATGTACGATGCAGTTTTGGAGAAAAAAGAAGACTATGATATACTAATAATGTGTGCTGCTGTGGCTGATTATACACCAAAGACGGTCTCAAAAGAGAAAATAAAAAAGACTAATGATAAATTAACAATCGAACTTGAAAAGACACCAGATATATTGTACAGTATAGGTATGTCGAAAAGAGAGAATCAATTTGTTGTTGGATTTGCAGCAGAAACAGAGAACGTTGTAGAAAATGCGTTTGAGAAGTTAAGACGGAAAAATGCAGATTTAATAGTTGCCAACGATGCGCGATTAGCTATGGGAAGTGACACAAATAGTGTTTACTTGATCTTCAAAGATAAAGCGATGGTACAACTGGATGGTACAAAAGAAGAAATCGCAGAGGAGTTGTTGAAAAGAATATGCAAAGAGCTAAGTTGACCACAATTCTCTTATTCACCATCTCACTTTTCTCAATCAGCCAAATTGCGCAAGCCGTAACGATCGAAAAGACATACGTCGGTATAAAGTATTCGTTCAGAAATTTCAGAACGAACGGTGAGGTTATATTCATAGACCCGTTTGGGAAAAAGATGGCGGTATATGAACTCGCAACAAAGCAGATATTGGCTTTCTACAACTACATCGGTAATTTCGTTGTAGAAGTGTACGATTTAAAAAACAGTTACATAACGGTAGATCGCACAGGACCGAATATTTCAAAGGTCTCTTTAGCCGGTGAGGCTCTAAAGACAGTAAAATTCGATAGACGAATACAGGGTAGTGTTATGAATAATGGAAACGTATACGTATTGTTGGAAGGCGGACAGTTTTATGTCTACGATACAGACTTAAAGCAAGTTTCTTCAGGGAAGTTTGTAGGCTCACCTGCGTACATATATGCTTGGAATGGGAAGGTGTTTGGCACATACATTTGGAACGATTCGTACGATATAGAATTCATCGGTGAGGAACCGAAAGATTTGGGACTGACTACACCATCGTTATTGGTCGGTAATCTCTTAATTGATACAAGAGGTGGACAGGTGTATAACCTTGAGACAAAAAAGACTATCAAGCTCTCGTCGTACATCTCTTCTGCATATTTCGATGGCCAGAATTATCTTATAGCATCTATGTCCAATTCAAAAGTGTACACGTTGAATGGTGAGAACACTATCTCTTATTTCCAAGTTCCCTACACACCAACCGCTATTGCAAAAGTTGGAGAAAACATAGTTGTTATTAGTGCACCATACAACAAAGTGATGATCACAACAGACGGTAAGAACATAGAGACGTATCCTACGGGTGAATATCCAATTGAAATCTTCAAACTAAACAATGGTTTTGCGGTCTATTGTTCAGATAGTGGCGAGGTTTATTACTATTACTTTTGATTTACTTTTAATTACGTTTAATCACACAATGCTGATATAGGGAGGTATACATAAATGAGAGCAGTTAGATGGGTAAACACGTTCTTTCCAAAGGTGAAAAATTCATCGCCGATTTCCGAAGCACTTCACGAGATGAGAAAGTACTCAACCGATTATTGTGTAGTCATCGATGAGGATGGCAAGTTCGACGGACTTATTCATAAGTCAATCATCAAAGAGGTGGAAATGGAGGAAAAGGTTGAAGGATACAATATTTTCCCCGATTTTTACATCGTTGAAGATTCAACGATAGAAGAAGCAGCTATGATGTTGATTGAGAACAAAGAGACTATTCTTCCGGTAGTAAATTCCAACGGTGAGGTAATCGGAATACTCAGTATCCAAGAAGTACTTGAAGCGATGACAGAGATCGCTGCGATGGACGAACATGGCATAAGGATAAATCTTACATTGCAAGATAAACCAGGTGAGTTGAGAAAGGTCATAGACGTACTCGCAAACAACAAGATAAACATTCTTTCCATCTTGACTCTAAAAGATGATGGTAGCAGGCTTGTTTCGATAAAAGTTGATAGTAAGGATGCAGAAAGCGTCGCAGGTATATTGGAAGTCTATGAGATCCCATATGAATCGATAGTAGAAGAAGAAGGGTTTTTTTGATTTCGAATAATGGAACTATTCTTTAAGTTTGAAGAATTTGAAGGCCCACTTGATTTGTTGGTTTACTTAGTACAAAAAAAACAAATAGACATCCGCCAACTGCCAATTTCTCAACTGGCGGATGATTTTTTACGTTACGTCAATCAGATGGGCGAGCTCAATTTGAATGTTACTTCTGAGTTTATTTCTACGGCTGCCTATTTGATGGAATTAAAGTCAAAGAGCTTACTACCTTCCATGAGCGAGAATGAAAAGAGGGAATACGAATACAAAAGAGAATTGCTCTTTAGAAAGATAGAAGAGTATGCCAAACTAAAGGAACTGACACAGGTCATATCAGAAAAAGGTGATGTAGACCAGTACCCAGTTAAAGTACCGTACGTTTTTCCAAAAATTGACGAAAAGAAACTCGTTCACGTAGTCAAGAGTGCGCTTCAAGAGGTCGATGTAAAGCAAAAAGTGTACGTAATAAAGAGAGAAAATTACTCAATTGAAAAGACGATGGAAGAGATAAAAGAAAGATATGAAAGCATCGAATTGTTCGAATTACTCAGAGATAGTAACTCAAGGTATGAGATAATAGTCAAGTTTTTGGCTATATTGGAATTATTGAGGTTGAAAGAATACGACTTAGATGAAGATCTTGTGCTAAGAAAAGTGGTGAAGAGCGATGCAACCACGTGATGAACGCGCTGAACTCGGGGAACAAGCAGAACAAAGAGAACAAGATAAAAAAAGTGACAACAAGTCCCAGCACATAAACAAGACCGCTCTTGTAGAGGCAATAATATTTGCATCGAGAGGTGCAGATAGAGAAACGATTGCCAAACTGACTAATTTTGATCAAGAAGAAATTGCAGCAATTATAGAAGAATTGAAGAATTCATACAACAGAGACAACCATGGTATAGAATTGAAGGAAATAGAAGGATACTATCGATTTTACACAAAGCCGCAGTATTCAGATACTGTTTCAAAAGTTGCGAGACGTAGAAACCTTGGTAGCCTATCTCCATCACAACTTGAAATTGCAATTTTCCTTGCCGTAAGAAGACAGGCAACAAAACTCGAAATCGATAGCATGCGTGGTAAAGATTCGACCAATTTGATTAAGCAGCTTTTGATCTCCGGGGTCATAAAACGTAGGAAATCTGGACGTAGCTTTGTCTACAGCCTTACAGACACATTCAAGGATGAAAGTATGATAGAAGAACTCATCAAACAAGCCGGTGGAGTATCTTTTGAAAGTGCGTGGAGAGACATGTTTGAATCCGGTAAATACTCTGAAGTAACCGAGTCAACTAACTCAAATACACCAGATACATCAGAATCATCCGGGGAAGAAGGACTGAAGGTAGTGCAAGACGAAAATCTCAAAAATCTCGACATTTTGGAAGATGATGGGGAAGATGAGCCAATCTGATGTTCGACAGGGAATTTTAGAATACTTAGAATACTTCAGCGATAGACGATAGATGAAAGAGGTGCAGTACATTGACAGTAAATGAGGCGGAATATTTATCTGAGAAAATAATGTCATGTGGCGAGATACCGTTACTCATCGGGCATTTCGGAGTTGGAAAGACCGATATCGCACGTGACATAGCTACGAAAACGGGTAGGAAACTCACCATATTGGTCCTCTCACAGATGGAGCCAGGCGATTTGATAGGACTTCCTGCGAGAGATGAGAATAAGACCAAATTCCTTCCACCGGATTGGTGGCCAGAAGATGGGAACGTTATAATCTTACTTGATGAGATCAATCGCGCACATAGAAGCATCAGAAATGCAATAATGCAACTGCTTGTTGACAAGAGAATACACAATCACATACTTCCTGAAGGTACGTGGATCATGGCATCGATGAATCCACCGGACGAGAACTATGACCAAGTTGAACTTATAACTGATCCAGCGTTCCTTTCAAGATTTTTCATATTTGAAGTAAATCCAGAACCAAATGAATGGGTTAAATGGGCAAGAGAAAACAATCTTTTTGTAGACATAATCGATTTCATTGAGAAATACCCGGAGTTTCTCTCAGTACATGGTGGAGTATCTCTAAAAGCATCGATAAAACCAAGCCCACGTAGTTGGTACAAATTAGGTAAAGTACTATCAACGCTAAGTGATGAAGAGAGAGAAGAATACGCATACACACTTTCAAGTGGTATAGTTGGCCCGGAGGCAGCCAAAGTCTTCATCGACAAAATGGTCTCAACACAAGTATACAGTCCAACCGACATACTCATCAACGGCAACATACCAGAGAATTTGGATATCCACCAAGCGAATGGAATTCTTGTGAGAATAGTTGATTACTTCTCTACAATCGACGACTCCCAGATCTTTGAAATAAAGAACAACATTGACCAAGTTGCAGACAACCTCATCAAACTATCAAACGTCGTTCCAAAAGACTCATTTGAGGCACTCATGAGAATGCTTGTAAACTTAGCAGACGTTCCCGGTTTAAGGGGAGAAACTTGCGACGAATTGATGAGAAAGCTGATAGAAAAGTCAACTGGTAAAAGGTAAAAAAGGTAAATAATAACATATAATGTTAACCATAAATTAAACACAAAAAGAATCTTTATGGTATGATATAAGCGCATATTTCTTTTCAGGAAGGAGAGATTAAAATGTTTGAAAACGAACACGAGCACGAGCACCACCATCACCATGAACACGATCATGAACACAACCACGAAGAAGAACACATTGATGCTTTCACACTCGTCGATGAAGAAGGAAACGAACACAATTTTGTATTACTCGGCGAGGTAGAAAACAAGGGTAAGACATACTGGGTATGTGAAGAGATCTTTGTGGAAAACGAAGAGATATCCGAGTTTGGAGACACGTTCCTGTTCTCAAAGTCTGAAGATCAAGAAGGTAATGTTTTCCTCGATTCCATAGAGGCCGAAGACGAATTCAACGAAGTCGTCAAAGTTTGGGAAGATATGGTTGGAGACGAAGACTTCTTTGTTGATACGGACGATGAAGATGAAGAGGACGAAGAAGACAAAGACGAAGAGTAAGAACTCGAATAGTTTAACATTTTGAAAGGTGATCAACGAACAAAGTCAAAGAATAATACTTGACAGTTAAGGGTATAATGTGTAGAATAATTTCTGACTTAGTTTGTTTAACCTGAAGGTGCAGGCGTAGCTTCAAGCGGTCGAGCGCCTCCTTGGTAAGGAGGAGGGTGTGGGTTCGAGTCCCACCGCCTGCTCCAGAAAGTGAGGGTACTTATGTACCCTCCTTTATTTTTCTATCTTGAAATTATCAACATCGGGCATTTTGCAATATTGTACAATGCGAGAGTAAGAATCAGGGGGGATACACACTGATCGAGAAAATCATTCTCTTCATCCCTTCCATTTTTCTTGGTATTTTGATGGGAGGAAACGATGCCGGTAATGTACTCGGCCCTACTGTTTCAACAGGTATATTCAAAGCGAGAAGAACGCTACTGATCTTCTCAATAGTTGTCATTTTAGGTGCGCTTCTTGGTGGCAGCACAGGTGTTAAAGCTGCGTCTACATTGATAGAAGTTGAGACTGCTGGAAACATAATCATAAACATATCCGCTGCATTAGTGAGTGTTATCTTCCTTAGCAGAGGATTACCAATAGCAATGACACAAGCTATCATTGGTGCAAACATAGGCGTAGGATTACTTGTGAATGGAATTAACGCAAAGTTGCTCTTTCTCATCGTCATAGGATGGTTCTTAACACCTATCATCTCCTTTGCACTCGGATTCATATTCCTTAAGTTTTTTGCACTAATCTTCAGAGGTATTAGGAACTTGCAATTGAGAAACGTAGTCCTACATACATTACTTTGGATATTCACGCTTTACGGTGCCTTCTCATTGGGTGCAAACAATGCCGGAAAGATATCCGGAACTTTGTACGCAAGTGGTTACAACATGATTCTATTGTTGCTCCTGAGTGGCTTATCATTAGCTCTTGGAATTCTTATGTTGGGTAAGAAGACAATATATACAGTTGGAAGAGAATTGATACCACTAGACGATTTTTCTTCCATGGTTAGTGTCCTTTCATCAGCTTTCTCAATTTGGCTCTTTTCATTGGTGGGGCTACCTGTCTCTGCCTCGCATGCTTCTATAGGTAGTATGGTGGGAGTCGGATATTCGAGAGGTGTACGCATACAGAATAAGAAGATTTTTAGAAAGATATTGTTTTCATGGATTCAAGCACCGTTGTACGGTGGATTATTTTCTGCATTACTATTTTCAATTTACAAACTTTTGTGGTAAAATATCTTTGTAAAAAAAACAATTTATGGAGGTGCACGAGGTGGATTTAAAAGATCATATAAGAGATGTATTAGACTTTCCCCAAAAGGGGGTCATATTTCGTGACATTACCCCATTGGTTAAGAATCCAGAAGCCTTTAAGTTTGCTATTGATGTTATGGCCGAAGAACTGAAGAAATTCGACTTTGATGTGATCGTCTGTCCCGAGGCAAGGGGTTTTATACTTGGTGCTCCCTTAGCTTACAATCTCAACAAAGGATTCGTACCGGTGAGAAAACCGGGTAAATTGCCTTACAAGACCGTGAGTGATTATTACGAACTTGAATATGGTAGAGCAGAATTGCATATCCACGAAGACGCAATTGAACCAGGCGAGAAAGTTGTGATAGTTGACGATGTACTTGCAACCGGTGGTACCGCACTTGCAATTAAGAAACTTGTAGAAAAAGTCGGTGGTATAGTCGTTGCATCAGCGTTTTTAATAGAGTTGACATATCTCAATCCACGTAATACATTTAAGGGTGTACCGATAATTGCTCCAGTAAAATACTAAAAGATCTAAATGGATTAAACAGAAATCAATAGAAATCAATCGCAACAGCGAAACTGAGTGCTCTAGTTAAAGATCATCTTTATTGAGTGCTCAAGGAAAAGTGGAGGTGTTTTGTGTGTTAAAATTGGACCTAACCTACACACTTGCAGAAAACGTTGCCGGTGGTCTAAGTTCTGAGGAAATAGAATCATACTCTCAAAATATCGCAGACTTTTTGAAAAGGTTCGATGAAAACAAGCCAGGGTTCGTCAACACAGTTTTGACACGCAGATGGATCGACTCTGTCAACGAGATGAGCGATTTCATATTCACATTTGACAATCTCGTTGTATTGGGAATAGGTGGTTCAGCACTTGGGAACATTGCTGTCCAAAATGCGTTGAGACCGTTGAATTGGAACTCGCTGAATGCTGAAGGAAGAAACGGTTACTTGAGGATTTTCGTTGTCGATAACATAGATCCAGATTATTTATCATCGGTACTTGACAGCATAGAACCTAAGAACACGCTCTTCAATATCATAAGTAAATCAGGTACGACTGCCGAACCGATGGCAAATTACCTCATCGTTCGAGGTATACTCGATGCCTACGGATTAGATCCGAAGGAACACATAATCTTCACAACAGATCCAGAAAAAGGTGTGCTCAGAAGAATCGGTAGAAGTGAAGGTATCAGAATGTTGGACATCCCACCAGATGTGGGTGGAAGATTCAGTGTACTAACACCAGTTGGTCTACTATCTGCAAAAGCAGCAGGAATCGATATAGAAGAACTTATCATAGGTGCACGAGATGCATACGACAAAACTATCAAATCTGCCTTATGGGAAAATCCGGCAGCACTCTTGGGCGTCATCCATTATTTACATTACAAAAAGGGCAGAAACATCTCTGTCATGATGGCCTACTCGAATAAATTATACTACCTTGCCGACTGGTACAGACAACTTTGGGCAGAAAGTCTTGGCAAGATGTACGATAACGATGGGAACAGAGTAAATATCGGTCAAACGCCAATAAAGGCATTGGGTGCCGTTGATCAACACTCACAAGTTCAACTTTACAACGAAGGGCCAGACGACAAGATAATAACATTCTTGAGAACCGAAAAGTTCGATAGAGAAATGATAATTCCAAAAATTCATGAAAATGAACCAGAACTCTCTTACCTTGGTGGTAAGAAACTTTCAACACTCTTAAACAGCGAACAAGTCGGCACCCAACTGGCAATTGCAAAACATGGTAGACCTTCATTGACACTAACCTTTCCACAGATCGATGAGTACCATATAGGTCAATTCTTCATGTACTACGAATTAGCTACAGCTATAGCAGGGGAACTATTCAACATAAATCCATATGATCAACCTGGTGTTGAACTTGGTAAGAAGATCACATATGCGCTCATGGGAAGAAATGGCTTTGAAGAATTTGGATTATCGGAAAATGGTGAGAAGAAGGTTGAGATAAAGTGATGAAACAATACTTAGAGACCCTTAGAGGTATATTCGATCCAGTAGCACTCTTCATAAGAGACGAAGAATTTATCATAGTTGTCAAAGACGAAATGGACATAAACGAAAAGGTGAATCAGCTGAACGAGAGCATCGATGACGACATGAGCCTGATCATTCTAAGTAAAGAAGAATTTGAAAAGATGAATAAAGACGAACTGGGTGAAAGGTTACTGTGATCATTTGCGTTACGGGAAAGATAGGTACTGGTAAAAGTACAGTCTCCAAGTTTTTTGAACAAAAGGGGTTCCATTACATAAACATGGATGAACTTGGTCACGATGCATTTCAAAAGAATATAGAAAAAATACGAAAGGCATTTGGTGAGACGGATAGGAAGAAGATTTCCCAGATAGTCTTTAATTCACCGGAAAAGCTCAAACTACTTGAAAGCATTACCCATCCAACAATGATGGAAATGTTGAGTCGAATGCTTGAAAAATTGACTAACGAAGATGTAGTAATAGAAGCAGCGATCAAAAGGCGTTTAGGCATAAGGCAGTGTGATGTAACGATAACAGTTGCCTCGAGTACAGAGACGATCAAGAAGAGATTGAAAGAAAGATACTCTCCTGAAAGAATAGATGAAATCTTAGAGCAGCAAAAAGACATCGTAGAAGAAGGAATAGTGATACAAAACGATGGAAACATAGAACAGCTGTACGCAAGACTTGAAGAAATTTTCCAACAACTACACGATAACTAAAGATAACTAAAGATAAAACCTCCCCAATCGTAAGGGAGGTTTTTATTTACCGTTCTTCAGCCTTTATTTGACAAGTCATTGTTCAAAACCATATGAGATATACTTCCTACAACAATCCCTATGAGCAAATCTGATAGTCCAAACAACACACTTCCCTGTGCAGTAACAAGCAAAATCATCTGAAAAGTTGGCAGATCATGGAAAAGTACATACACCACAAATTGCAATAGTGCAAATGAAAAAAACGGAGATATCAAAGCTGTAATCAAAATATCTTTCAACTTCAAAAACTTTCCTGCGATAATAAAAAGCAGGACCAGTAAAAATTCAGGTGCAAAACCGATCGCAAAATTCGTGAAAATTCTATAGACACTTATGTAAGAATCTACAATTACCGATGTAATTAAGAAAAATACTGTCAATTTATCTCCCTCCTATATATGTATTTTATCACAACTCTCTACGTAAATGAAAAAGGTCGAATTTTAAACGTGAGACTAGAAGAGAAATATGATAGAATATATTGTACAGAGTTCAAAGAAGGCGATAGTTTGGAAATTGAAAATGAGGTAAAGAGAATAACCGAATTTCTATCGGTGATAATCAAGACATACAAATTCGCAGGTGCACTTATAGGTATCAGCGGTGGTATCGACTCTGCAGTGGTACTTGCATTACTTGAAAGAGCGATAGGGTCAACTAGAATAAAGGCAATAAACCTACCGGAGAGAGATAGCTCCAAAGAAAGTATAAAAGATGCGCTGCTTGTATGTGAGCATTTCGGAATCAATTGTGAGGTACAATCTATTACCGGTGCATTGAGAAAATTAGGAGTTTATTCGCTCTTTCCGCCGGCACTATTCATCCCAGAGAGTATTAAAATAGCGTATTCCAGAAATAGGTGGAACAGATATAAAGAGCCTTACATGAACGATCTGAAAAACGAAGGAGACGAGCTTTTTCTCAAAGGGGTAGCATACTACAGAGCAAAACATCGAATCAGGATGACTAAGATGTACCTGGAAGCCGAAAAGTGCGGATATTGTGTTGTTGGAACCACAAACAAAACGGAAGAGATGATGGGTCTTTACGTGAAATGGGGAGACGATTCAGTCGATATAGAACCCATCAAACACCTGTACAAAACACAAGTGTATGAACTGGCAAAATATCTTGGCATACCACAAAGGATTATAGAAAAACCGCCCATGCCAGATCTCATACCTGGTTTGACAGATGAAGAGGCATTTGGGTTGACATATCCAGAGATAGACAAAATCTTGATCGATTTTGAAAATGGCATTGAAAGAAATGACGAAAGTGCTCAAAAAGTGAGAAAGATTATAGAACTCACAAAGTGGCGAAGGCTAAAATCTGTCGGAATTGATGACTTTTCTGAACTTTAGAAGGGTAATACATGAAGGAATATGAAAAATTTTTGTGCGATGGCACAGTTATTAAACTAGGCAAACGGCTCAGAACACTCGGATACGATGTCGAAATCACTTACAAGACAGATCCATATGACGTATCCGAAATACTCAAATCAACGAGCAGAGTACTTATAACCAAATCACTGAAGTTGCATAAGCGGCTTGGTGGGATATACTTGATCTCAGACAAGCTTACAGACCTACTCAACGAAATCTCAACCAAAATTGGTAAACCAGGTCCAGCGAGATGTGCACATTGTAATGCCATACTTATTGAATGTGATAAAAGCACTATAAGAGGCAAAGTACCAATATATGTATTCCAAACTCACGAGAAATTCAAATACTGTCCCAATTGTGGTAAAGTATACTGGAAAGGAACGCATGTATCACAGGAATAATGAGCGAGGGGTGGTCCAAGTGAATAGTAAACAATTGTGTAACACGATCATAGAGATATTCGAAAGCAACAAATTTCCTGCACAAAGTGAGAAAGTGATAAAGGAAGTAGCATCATTCATAGGTGTTGACAGAATATCCATAGCGATATTTGAACAAGGCAGAGATGCGTACAGAGTACTATTGGGAAATTATCTGCCAGTGTATAGGAAATTACCTGCCAAAATGCTTGACGGTCATGATCAACTATCGCAAATATCATTGGAAGGAATCGAAGGCATCGATATCGACAAAGATGGAAACATAGCATATGTTACGAAATTGCATTACATTGCAAATGATGAAAATCAAATTACCGGTGCCATACTCACAGATTCACTCCCAAAAAACATCGACAACTTTAGTGAGCTTGCAGACATATTAGGTTACATACTATGGCTTGTACCATCGTATGAAAGATCCAAGATGTACCTTGAGAAGTACAGAACATTGTGGATGTTGACAACTATATTCGAAAACAGTAAGAATTTCAAAGAACTACTCGATTCATTCATAACGATTCTTTCCGACATCATAGAAGCAGAAATCATTGCAGTCGTAAATTTATCCAACGAAGAAATCGATGTTTTAAAATACACAACCAACGATAGGAAATTTGAAAAAATGATGGTAAAAACATCGAATATTTCAGAAGAAGCCTTAAGATACTTCCGGGGCACAGAAAAAGTAGTATATAAACCGAAGGGGCTAGAAGAGATACTCGGCTCAAAAATCATGTCCGCAATGGTCATTCCAAGTGAAGTAGGCTGGTTCGTCTTTGCGAACAAGAAAGAAAGTAACATCTACACCCAAACAAAATTCTTCGATTCCATGGACCTTGATATCGCAAGAGATTCCATAAACAGGTTCCTCTTAGCAAAGGGAAGAATAGAGTTCGATGTGAAATTAGGCGAGGAAATAGAGAAACTAAAACGTCTTCAATCGAGTTACGAGTCTCTCATTGAAGACCAAAAAGAGCAAATTAAGAAGATGAATGCAGTTCATTATATAAGCCAAACTATACGCACAATGTACAGTGTGAAAAATGTGTACAAGGCACTTCTACTTGGTTTAACATCTGGTAGACTTTTGGGCTACAACAGGGCGATGTTGCTGGTGTACGATGACAAGAAAGATGTATTGGTAGGTCGAGCCTGGCTTGGCCCTGAGAGTGACAATGTTGAAGATGACTGGAAAAGAGCTAACCAGAGAGCCATGAGGTATTCTGATGTTGTTCAGTATTTAAGAGAAGAATCGATGACGATGGAATTGAACAACAAACTCAGCCAGATTGTGGAAAACAAGATCTTTCCATACAAATCTCATCCCATATTGGAAAGATGCGTTCTAAGAAGGAAGATCTTCGTTGGAAACGAAAGAGTGCTCAACACAATGGGAATGGAGATCATGGATCTTGTCAACTTACTGGGTACCAAAAATTTCGCAGTCATTCCACTAGTTGGCAGAGAAGGTGTCTTTGGTGTTGTCATAATAGACAATTATTACACGGGTAAGCCTATAAAGGAAAGTGACATAGAGATTTTCAAGATTCTATCTGATAGTGCTGGCCTTGCAATTGAAACTGCACTGAATTACGAAGAACTTAGAAACAAGACGATGTCACTTGAGCGGCAGAGAAGCCTAACCGAGTATCTCAGAGAATTTTCAGATTCCATACTGCAAAATATGTCTTCTGCGATAATTGTCTTAGACAAAGAAGGAAAAGTAACAGAATGGAACAAAAAGGCAGAAGTTTACTTTGAAAGGCCAAAAGAACAGATGCTTGGCGTAGAGCTAAGGGCACTCAGTTCGGAGTTTGAAGATATTGAAGAAATGTCATTTCAAAGTATGAAAGTCAAAGAAGAACTCACACTCAGTAACTACTTGATCCAAGTAATGGGTAGAGATAGATACTATGATATAAAGATAACACCATTCTGGGATAGCGAGAAGATAATTCTTAGAGGTGTTATAATTACATTAGACGACGTTACAGACAGAGTCAATTTGGAAAAGGAGAGAAAGAAGCAAGAGAAATTAGCGGCACTTGGTGAGATGGCGGCCAGAGTTGCACACGAATTAAGAAATCCAATCTCTGTACTTGGAGGATTTACAAAGCGATTAGAGAAGAATATAGATGTACCGGAAGCAAGAGCTAGGTACATAAAGATAATCTCCGATGAGATAATCAGGCTGGAGCAAATTGTAAACGAAATACTAGATTTCAGTAGAGAACCTCGTTCGCTCGAGTTCACCATTTTCAACATAAACAAGCTGATAAATGATGTCTACATACTCATGGAAGAAAAAATAAAGGATAAGAACATACTCTTTTCATTTGAAAAAGACGCAGAAGAAATACCGGTTTCTGCTGAGTATTCGAGAATAAAACAGGTGATAATAAACCTACTACAAAACGCAATCGAAGCCACACCAAATAATGGAAAAATACTCGTCGAGTCAAGGATAGGGTTAGACAAGGTAGTTGTTTCTTTTTGGAATGAAGGAACACCCATCGATAAAGAAACGATGGATAAATTATTTGTACCATTTTTTACCACAAAAGTAAGTGGTACTGGTCTTGGACTTGCTATATGCAAGAAAATAATAGAAGATGAACATAAAGGTAAGATATACCATGAACCAACTGAAGATGGCAACAGATTTGTCATAGAATTGTCGAAGGTCGCAGACAGTTCAAATTCATAAGCTAAATCGATGGATAAATGGATAAGATGAATAATAAAAAAAGATAGGAGGAATTACAAATGATGGAAATGATGTTGAAGGCAAAAATTCACATGGCAAAGGTGACTGAGAAAGAAATAAATTACGAGGGTAGTATTGGAATAGATGAAGAACTGTTGGAAGTTACAGGCATAAAAGTCAACGAAATGGTTATAGTCTCAGATGTGAACAATGGCAATAGACTAGTCACATACGTGATTCCAGAACCAAGAGGAAGTAAGAAGATATCACTAAATGGTGCAGCTGCAAGGCTCGTTGAAAAAGGTGATCGAATAATAATAATGGCCTTTTCTGCATATCAAGCTGACGAATACAAAGGCCCCAAGATAGTCATATTGAACGATGACAATAGTATTAAAGAAATGAAATAATCGTTCTATCGTTTTTAAATACACTTTAGGGTGGGGTGGCTGAATGGATATATCCGTAACAACATCTCCAGATAGAATGGAAGCGTACATAAGGATTACAAACAGGCTTCCAGAAGAAAGTGTCGACCTTGATAAGGTAATGGAAGTAGTGAGAAATGCAAAAATAGTGCACGGCATAGACTACGATGCACTTAAATTTTTCTGCAATGAGCCTATTGACAATACACCTGTTCTGTTTGCTCATGGCGACCTGCCAAAGAATGGTGAAGATGGACACATCGTATTCGAAATTGCTGAAAACGTTGCTTCGAAAACCACGGCTGGCAATCGTGTTGATTTTCGAGAATTTCCAGTTCAAAAGAGGATAATAGTTAAGAATGGCCAAAAATTGGCATCTATATTGCCCCCAACTGATGGAACGCCCGGCAGAAACGTATATGGTGAGCCTGTACCCGCAAAAAAAGGTAACGAGGCGAAGGTTGCACTTGGGAAGAACGTTGCGCTAAGTGAAGATGGCAGTTCAATAATCTCTACGACAGAAGGTATCCTAAAAGTCGACTTGGAAAAGGGTACGATCGAGGTCAGTGAATACTTGGAAATCGAAGGCGATGTTGATTATAATACAGGAAACATAGAATTTCCTGGCATTGTGATTATCAAAGGTGACGTAAAACCGGGATTTGTTGTACGTGCAAAAGGTGATATAGAAATCAATGGAATAGTGGAAGCTGCAACAGTTATATCGCTCGAAGGTAATGTGAAAATTAGTGGTGTTAAAGGTAAAGACAAAGGATTGATAAAGGCAAAGAAAAACGTTCATGTCAAGTATGCTGAGGCAGTTACAATTGAAGCGGAAAACCTTTATTTCGAGGCCAACTTACTCAACTGTACTGTGAGGGTTACAAACTCCATTATTGGAATTGCAGGGCACAGCGCGTTGATGGGCGGAGAATGTGTAGCAGCAATAAAGATCGAAGCAGATGAAATCGGATCGAATTTTGGTATCAATACATATCTTGAAGTCGGTATAAATCCTTACATACGAGAAGAGATAAAATTATTAAGAGCACAGATAGAAATCGACAAGACAAGCATTCAAAAACTCATATCCATAGTTAAACAGTATAAAGCACTTAAAGAAAAGGGCGTAGAAATACCACCTGAACGTGAAGAACAATTCTCTAGAACAACCAAGACACTTATCAATTTGAGAAACCAGCTCGAGACAAATTTAGCAAGGCTTACTGAATTAGAGGAAAAGGTACAAAAAATGCGTTTTGATTCTCAAATCATTGCCCGCAAAATGCTCTATCAGGGCGTTGAGGCTGTCATATACAATTCCAGATACTATGCTGAAACAGCTCTGCCAAAAGTAGTGTTGAAATACGATGGAGAAAAGATCATTGCCGGTGGATACGGTGGATGATTACAGACATGCAGACATGTAAGGAGGCGTTTGATAATGACGGAAATCAAAGTCCAACCAAAATTCAGGCCACTCGTTTGGGGAAATTGGAAGATAAATGAACTATTCAATGTTCAATCGGAGTTACCCATCGGCGAGGTATGGCTCCTCTCTGGACACCAATTATACGAAACGACCATGGAAAATGGAATGACCATCAACGAATATGGCACATCTATATACGATGGCAAATATCCGAAATTTCCACTACTCATAAAGCTCGTATCGACAAATCAGTGGCTCAGTGTCCAGGTGCATCCAGACGATGCATTTGCGCGACAAATCGAACACGAACCTTGGGGAAAGAGCGAGGCTTGGTACTTTTTGGAAGATGGCGAGTTTGCCATATGTGAAGATGTAGAAACCATGAAAGAGCTCATCACGCAAGATAGATTGTCTCAGTTAAAAGATATACTGACATTTGTCAAAGTCAAAAAAGGTACGTTCGTATATATACCTGCAGGTACAGTGCATGCATTAGGACCGAACAGCACTGTCGTCGAAGTGCAACAGACATCTGATCTCACGTACAGAATATACGATTGGGGCAGACCGCGTGAGGTACACCTGAACAAGGCATTGCAAGTTTCAAGACAGGTAAGAATATCCGACATCGTGTTCGAGCACATCAATTGCTTAAAGACACCGTATTTCACCATGCAAATTCTGGACAAATCAAATAGAGACAATACCATCTCCAATTTGAAGGAATCAAAATTACACATTTCGATACCGACTGAATTATCAGCCGATTTCTCCGCATCAGTCATCGAGGCAGAAGAAGGCGAGCGCACACAGAAACTCTCCCGATTTTTGAAAGAAGATTTTCCGAGCATACTCGTGTACAATTTCATTTGATCATCAAAATAATCATCAAAAGGTGGACGTATGAAAAGTGAAGAAATCGGACGCATTGTTCACTCACTTTCATTGTGTGTATGTTTTGAAAATGTCAATACACAACTCATAATCGAACTTGTCAAACTGGGACATACTGAGCATTATGGGGCGAAAGAAATAGTAAGAACCCGTGGAGAAGAGTGCGATGAAGCACTCTTCTTGGTTGATGGCGAGGCATTTGGTCTATTCACAAACCCAGATGGCCGGGTTCTCCAGATAGATCACATGTTTGCACCAAAACTCTTGGCATCTGCTACGATGTTTTCCAGCACTTCTAAGTATCCCGTGGACGTTGAGACTGCAAGAGGATCGCTATTTCTGTCGATACCAAAAGAACAATTCATCAAATTTCTTATGAAAGACGAAACTTTGCTCAAAAACTTCCTGCGATACATTAGCGACTCGTTCGAGTTCGTCACTGACAGATTCTACGAGATCACCATGAAAAACTTAGTACAGAAAGTTTGTGCATACTTGTGTCAACTCATGGATCAAGTAAACGACGTAGTCGTCACAATGAACATGACAAAAGAAGAACTTGCAAGAGAATTCGGTGCAACACGTCCCGCACTATCAAGAGTTTTTACAGAGCTTGAAAAACTTGGTGTAATCGAAACGGAAGGAAAAAGAGTCAAGATCATTGACGAACGATACATCAGAGATTATGCATACATGTACTAATACATTGCGATACTCTCTTTAAGAACCGTTACAATTTTCTCAAACGTTCCCTCGTACATACCTTCCATAACTTAACATCAAGAACTTAACATCGAAAATTCCAAGACATCAAGAAGGCAACAACTGTGTCTGCTGACCTTCCTCATCCAATTTCATCTAACTCTCCAACTCTGCCACAATTTTGCTTTCCGAATGTGAAAAAGCACATATCCGGACTGACAAAAAATGTTATGACAAGTAAAACCGTGATATGCTTTGCAAATAATAGAAATCTAACTACTGATTTACTATAATGGATTTTAGAACGTTTTTCAACGCTTTCTTGGATTTTGGAAATCTATTGTTTTATCGTACAATCCAGTTAGTTGATTGATGCAAGCAACTAACATGGTAACTAGACAATTGACTTAATCAATAGCTTAGGAGTGATGGTATGATAACTGAATCTGTAAAAGAAATCATGTACTTTACTTGGAAAAACAGGATTGTTACAGCCAAAGATATATCAGAAAACCTAAAACTTGAAAAGTCAACTGTTTCAAGAGCTATAAACAGGCTCAAATCCGTGAATCTCATCCTACCAACGAATGAACTCTCGCCTTCTTCGTTAGGCGGACGCAAGACTATTGTGTACGGATTCAATAAGGAAAAGGGATACGTACTTGGATTGTCGGTTGAACAAGACGGTATCGAATATGTGAAGACCAACCTCTTTGGAGAGGTTGTGGAAAAGAGAAGAATTTCCAGGAAGATTAGTCTACAGAATATATGCAAAGAAATCTCGGAAATTGTAAATCTTCAGAGGGATGTAATTGCTGTTGGAATCTCTGTACCGGGAATTGTGAAAGACAACAAGATTATCTATTCTGAGGCGTTAGATTTGCACGACTTCGATGTTGTTGGGGACCTAAGTACTGATATTCCGGTGTTTGTTGAGAAGGATGCGATTTGTGGTGGACTAAGATACTCCTTTGAAAAGTCAAAGGTCTTGTACTTTCAGCTTTCTGTACCTTACTTTGTCAATGAGCCGGTAGGATTCGGTGCTGGGCTAATAATCGACGGAAAACCGTACTACGGTTCGAG
>Ga0209608_1000796_pt1 | contig 29008 bp, 23 predicted proteins | sample AD_UKC130_MetaG_FD_184428 | JGI IMG/M metagenome (GOLD analysis project Ga0209608, IMG submission 184428) | Active sludge microbial communities of municipal wastewater-treating anaerobic digesters from Canada - AD_UKC130_MetaG (SPAdes) (version 2) | ecosystem: Engineered > Bioreactor > Anaerobic... | reverse complement strand
TACCCCAGGAAGTTAGAAAATATGAAATAACCGGGATGGGAAGATATATAGGCATTTTAGAAAGAACCATCATCTTGACTTTTATTCTCTATCAGGCAGTTACCGGGATAGCTTTTGTCTTGATGGCTAAGTCATTAACTCGATATCAAGAATTGAATAACAAATCATTTGCCGAATATTACCTCATAGGAACTCTCTGGAGCACTGCTTTAGCCCTGATAGGGGGGCTATTTTTCTACCTCTGTAAATGAGCTTTAGGGAGCAATCTACAAAAATTTCAGAACCACTTTTCTACTTAGCATATTCAAATCTGATATATTTGCTCCATTGTTAGCATTCCTTTCTTTACCCCCTTTAGATTTCACACCTGAAAGGGTAATGTATTTTTAAGAGTGCTGACAATGGAGGTTCTTCTATTTCCTGCTGTACTTTTTAACTTCCGCTGTGCTGCATTTCTATTCTACCAAATACACAAACATACCTGGTCGTTTGGAGCTGGTAGCTGCCATGGCAGTCGTGCAAGAAAATGTCTTGTCTATACATGGGGGCATTCTGACAGCAAGATTGGCGGGGATAAACTGCGCGAAAGATGGTAGATCAAACGCATAAGCTAAATACAGCGAAGGAATGTATCGTAATTAAGGAAAAATTGAATATACAAAACAAGGTGCCCTCGAGATAGATTAGCATTCTGGAGAATTTCACCTGATATCAAACTCAAATACCCCTTAGCAAAAAAGCAAATGAAAGCAGGAACCCTTAAAAATCCGGGAACCTGCCAAACGTCCTCGTTAAGTAATATGAGGGGGGGGTGAACCCCCTCATATTACTTATTATCGTCATCCACTACTCGGTAATCGGCGTCGACGACATTTTCATCTTGAGTAGTTTCGTTTGAGCTACCAGCCTGGCTGGAAGCAGAAGCTTCCGATTGAGCAGTCTTTTGATAGAGCTCCTGCGCCATGGCGTGAGAAGCATTTTGCAAATCATCCATTTTTCTTCTGATATCGGCTATATCATCTTTATTCATGGCTTCCCTTAAAGCATTGAGAGCGTTCTCTACTTGAGCCCTGGTTTCAGAAGATAGTTTGTCTCCTGATTCCCGCAGGTTTTTCTCTACGGTGTAAATCAGATTATCAGCCTGATTGCGAACTTCAACTTCTTCTTGTCTACGACGGTCTTCTTCAGCATGGAGTTCTGCTTCTCTAATCATTCGGTCAATATCCTCTTTAGAAAGACCGCTCGAGGCTTTAATGGTAATAGTCTGTTCTTTGTTAGTAGCCAGGTCTTTAGCTGAGACGTGCAAAATACCATCAGCATCGATATCAAATTTTACTTCAATCTGAGGTACGCCTCGTGGGGCAGGAGGAATACCAGTCAACTGGAATCTGCCCAGAGAGACATTGTCCCGCGCCATAGGACGTTCTCCCTGCAAGACGTGAACCTCTACTGTAGTCTGGTTGTCTGCAGCAGTAGTGAAAATCTGGCTTTTAGAAACAGGAATAGTGGTATTACGCTCGATTATTTTAGTAAATACTCCTCCTAAAGTCTCAATCCCCAAAGAAAGAGGGGTGACATCCAGAAGAAGTACGTCTTTTACCTCTCCTCCTAACACTCCCGCTTGAATAGCTGCTCCTGTTGCCACTACTTCATCAGGGTTGACTCCTCTTCGAGGTTCTTTCTTGAATATTCTCTCCACTATTTCCTGCACTTTAGGCATACGAGTCATTCCACCTACTAAAACTACAGCATTTATATCCTCTGGCTTCAGGCCCGCATCTTGCAAAGCCCGCTCACAAGGACCAACGGTTCTCTCAATAAGATCTATAGTCAATTGCTCTAATTTCGCTCGAGTTAGAGTCATTACTAGATGCCTAGGGCCACTGGCATCAGCGGTAATAAAAGGTAAGTTTATCTCGGTCTGTAAAGCAGTAGAAAGCTCACACTTTGCTTTTTCTGCCGCTTCTTTTAACCTCTGAAGAGCCATCTGGTCTCCTCGTAAATCAATACCTTGATCTTTTCTAAATTCATCGATAATGTAGTCCATTATCCTTCGGTCGAAGTCATCCCCACCTAAGAAAGTATCTCCAGCGGTGGACTTTACTTCGAACACTCCTTCTCCAATTTCTAGAATAGAGATATCGAAAGTTCCTCCACCTAAATCGTAAACGGCAATTACTTCTTCCTTACCCCTACCCAAGCCATAAGCCAGAGCAGCAGCAGTAGGTTCGTTAATAATCCTTTTTACATCCAGACCGGCAATTTTCCCTGCATCTTTGGTAGCCTGTCTCTGGCTATCATTAAAGTAAGCAGGTACAGTTATCACTGCTTCAGTAATTTTTTCTCCCAGATATTCCTCAGCATCTTCCTTGATCTTCCGCAAAATCATAGCAGAAATCTCAGGAGGGGTGTAAACCCGGTCTCCTACTTTAATACACGCCTCACCATGTTCTCCAGGAACAATTTCATAAGGTAGAACTTTACGTGCTCTTTCCACCTCTGGGTCATCGTAACGACGCCCCATTAACCGCTTAATGGAATATATGGTATTTTTGGGGTTAGTTATAGCCTGTCTTCTGGCTAACTGCCCCACTAATATTTCGCCGTTTTTAGTAAAGGCTACCACCGAAGGAGTAAGACGAGATCCTTCTTTGTTAGGAATAATTACTGCTTGTCCTCCTTCCAGGTATGCCGCTACTGAGTTAGTAGTACCTAAATCTATACCAATCACTTTAGCCATATTCTATCATCCTCCTTAGGCCATAAAATCTTTAGAAATCCTATTTACTCTTACTTGAGCAGGACGTAAAACTTCGTCCTGGTAAAAATAGCCACGGCGTGTCTCCTCTACTATTTCATAATCATCATGATCGGGAAGGTATACCGTAGCGATTGCTTCGTGATATTTAGGATCAAACTTTTGTCCTTCGGTTTCAATGGGTTTAACTCCTTCTTCTCCCAGAATAGTTAAAAACTTACGATAAATTAATTCTATTCCCTGAACTATAGCTTCATCTATCTCTTTGGCTTTTGCTTCTCGTATAGCTCTCTCCATATCATCTAAGATAGGCAAAAGTTTGAATATAAGGTCTCGATTGGCCTTTTTTACAAAATCTTGTCGGAAGAGGGTTTCTCTTTTGCGAAAATTATCAAAATCGGCTTTCAATCTTTTCAAATCATTAAGATAATCTTTAATTGCCTTTTCTTTTTCTTCTATTATTTTCTTCTGTTTTTCTACCAAAGAACGTAATTCTTCTATTTCAGAGAGACCACTTTCTTCCAGTTCTCTGTTTTCATTAGTCTCTTCGGCCTCTTTAAGCATTTCTTTTTCTTTCGTCAAGATCGCTGCCCCCCTTTCTTCTGTAATGTCAAATGTAATATCAATTTTTTACCTTCTTCGACTATCAAATTAAACCACCATTTTGAGCTTTTGTCAAGTAAGGTCAAAAAAATTTTTACCTTTAAAAAATCATGTTCTTTTATGGTTAACTATGGTATGGAACCCATTGCAACCTGCATCTACTTAACGTTGGTCTTTTGGGTTTTCTAATTTTTATGTTTTTCTTTTCCGGGGTGATAGGAGATTTAACTCTTATAGTTCTGGGGCAATCCCGAGTTTTTAACCTCCGATGTAACCTTGCTTTTAAAATTTGAGTAATTTAACAGGTTTTACGGAACACTATAATATATGATACAATACAACGCGTAAATTTTTTCCCTCCTATAATAGGATAAAATAAAAAAAGGTAAAAACAAAATGGGAGAGATCAGAAATCCTCGGCCGGTAAAGTTATTCATCGCTGTTCTTTATGAAGAAAGAAACATATTAGAAGATATTTTACCCCAGCTTGAAAAACGATGGGGAGAAATTGAGTGGATTAGTGAGGAGATTCCTTTCGCTTACACTGACTATTACCGAAATATTGGAGAAAACTTGAAAAGAGTATTTATAGTCTTCAAACCCTTGATTGACCCAGGAGAATTAGCCGACATAAAAGTTGCCACCAACGAGATAGAAAAAACTACTCAGGAAGGAAAGAAAGAACGAAGAATCAATTTAGATCCCGGTTACTTTGACGGGGGTAAAATTGTGCTGGCCAGTACTAAAAATTTCTCTCACCGCGTCTATCTCTGCAGAGGTATATACGCTGAAGCCACTATTAAATGGGAAAAAGGAGACTTTCGGCCTTTCCCTTATACTTATCCCGACTACCAGAGTCCTGAGTATCGCCCTTCCCTTCGGAAAATCAGAGAGCTTTATCAAAAGTCTCTACACCAAAAAGACGTCGATAATAAAGATTAGATTGTAAAAGCTCTTCGTGTGTTCCGTCACCTCTAACTCTTCCATCTTCAATAACAATAATTCGGTCTAAATCTTTTACCATACTCAAGGAATGAGCCACTACTATTACTATCTTATCTTCCTCAATGTTGGCAATGGTATCTAAAATACATTTCTCCGATTCAGGATCCAGATTAGAGGTAGCCTCATCAAAAATTAAAATAGGAGGATCTTTTAGCAAAGCTCGAGCAATGGCAATTCTCTGTTTTTGTCCTCCGGAGAAGCGAGCTCCTCCTTCTCCCACTTCAGTGTCATAACCTTTTTCTAGATGGACAATAAATTCATGAGCGTGAGCTCTAACAGAAGCAAGGCGAACCTCTTCTGAGGTGGCATCTAAGTTTCCATATAGGATGTTTTCTCTTATCGTTCCCCCTAAAATCAGAGTGTCCTGTAATACTACCCCCATCAAACTTCTCAACGAGGAAAAAGTCAATTCTCGAATATCAACACTATCAATTTCTATGTTCCCCTCATCCGGGTCATAAAAACGGAGAAGTAAGTTAATTAACGTACTCTTTCCCGCTCCGCTTCGTCCCACTATCCCCACTTTTTCTCCTTTTTTTATTTCTAGATTAAAATTTTCCAATACTTTTTCTTCCTGGTAAGAAAAAGAAACATTCTTGAATTTTATTCCTTCTTGCAAAGAAGTTATTTCTTTTTGTCCTTCCATCTCTTTACCCCACAAAGGAAGATCTAGAAAATCAAAGAGTCGTTCAGCAGAAGCCAAACTCTGCTGAAGAACCTGGAAGCTGCCGGAAAAACGTGAGAGAGGAGTGGAAGCAGTAAGTAAATATCCCAGAAAGGCTATTAACTCACCGGTAGTAAGGTAACCCTGAATAACCTCTCTTCCACCATACAATAAAACAGCGGTAACACCACAAGCAGAGACCAATTCTACCAGAGGGGTAAGTAATGCCTTAGCTCGAACTTGCTCCATGGCCAGATCAAAGCTGGCCTCATTTTCTGCTTCAAATTTTTCGATTTCATAATTGCCAGTCATATAAGATTGAAAAATCTTCATTCCCGCCATTGCTCTCTCCACCAGAGAAGCCAATGATGCCACTCTCTTTTGCAAGAGATGAGAAACTCCCTTAACTTTTTTTCCCAGATACTCTACGCTAAAACCCACCAGAGGTAAAACCGCTACTGAAAACAGAGCTAGCTTCCAGTGGATAAGAAACAACAAAATTATAGAGCCAGAAAAAATAAAAAAGTCCATAAACAGGTTAACAAAAGTATTAGAAAAAAGATTCTGTAAAATTGCCACATCATTGGTGAGGCGAGACACTACCTCTCCTGCAGGATTATCGCGGAAAAAAGAAGCAGGAAGAAAATAAAGATGCTGATACAATTCAGAACGGAGACGAGTTGTGGCCCGAAATCCAGAAAAAGAAACCCATAAGTTCTGAAGATAAGAAGCCAATCCCTTAAAGAAAAAAAGAATTACTGCCCCCAGAGCAATAAAAAGAAGAAGCCGGTTGTCTCTTCCTATTAGAGCATCATCAATGGCACCTTTAACCAGCCAGGGAACAACCAAATTAAATCCTGCTCCCAAGAGAGCCATGATAAAGGCACCTATCACATAGACTTTATAAGGACGAAGATACCCCCAGATACGGCTAAAAGCACTACTTTGCTTTTTCATTAGTCCACTCTCTGAGCATTTCCGCCAGGCGTGGAGATACACCGCGTAGAGAGAGAGCACTCCTTGGGAAAGTAAATCCCTGGTTCCTTATTCAACACTCCTTAAATTACCTCCAGTGCTTTCGATACAAATAGATTTCCCTTAATTCCTAAAAGTTCATAGAAAGAGAAATCCGCTTCCGCCCCTCAGCTAATTTCTTCCTTCCACTATTTTACCCCAAAAAGGGATTTTTTCCTAAAAGAAATGCCGATTCTTCTAAAAGTATTTTTTCTAATCTTCGGAAAAGAAGAACAACTACGCACAAGCCCACCTTTCGTAACCATTTGAAATAACCGTCATTCCTCTCAACCGGTACTAAACTGACAGGAGGAGGAATAAACCCATCCTCGAGGAGGAAAAAAGCTGATACAAAAGATCATGTAAAAGTGAGTACAATCAATAATATACTTCTCCTGGCTATTCACAGTTACGCGAAATAAAGAATGGTCAGAGATATTCTGACACCACCTGAGCTACTTCTTCAAAAGGATTTCCTCGATTCAATTTTTCCCTGATTTTTAGAGAAAATTCTAGAGCCTTTTCCCCCGACTTTGAATCACTTAATATTTTTTCTACCTCCCTGAGAAGGCGAGAAGAAGAAAAATCTCTGCCAACTAATTCAGGAGATATTTCTTCTTCCACCACAATGTTTGGCAAACCTATAAAGGTTTTTTCCATCAACAATCGAGCTAAAAGAAAAGTTAAGAAAGCCACCCGGTAAACTATGATTTGAGGAACTCCTGCCAGAGCCACTTCTAGAGTTATAGTTCCAGAAGAGGATATAGCTAAAGAACTACCTGGCAGGACGGAAAGTAACTCTTTTCTCTCTTTTATAGTCACTGGAAAATCAACCATTTCCTTCTCTAAAAGCTTTTGTATTTCTTGTGAGGCAGCAATCATGGTAAATTCTGCTTCTCTCTCTCTCAAGAGAAGCAGAATAAATTTTTTAATCACTGTCAAATAATTAATAATTTCTTTTTCCCGACTACCAGGTAAAAGGATTATTCTCTTTTTATCCCCTTCCAAAGGGGAAAATTGGGTTTGAGGAATAAGATGGGTGGCAGGATGCCCTACCCATTCTACCTGAGCTCTACCTCCCTGGAAATAATCCACCTCCCATGGGAAAATAGTTAAAATCCAATCTGCACATTGAGAAAGACGTGAAGCTCTTCTTCTTCCCCATGCCCACACCTGAGGAGGAACAAAATAAATCACAGGAATTTTTTTCTTGTGACAAAAAGAAGCTAATCGGAGGTTAAAACCAGGATTATCAATTAATAATACTACATCAGGATGCTCTCTCTCTATTGCTTCTTGAGATAAGCGCCACACTTTTTCCCATTCCCGGAAAGTAAATACCGCTTCCCAAAAACCCACGGTAGAGATAGAGGCCGTAGGGTAAAGAAGTCGGGCACCGGCTTTTTCGCTTTTTTCTCCTCCCAGAGCTAAAAATTCTGTTTCTTCGCTTTTTTGCCGAAGAAGATAAATTATTTCTCCCCCGTAGTAATCACCAGAAATATCACCAATAGAAAAAAAAACCTTGCCCATTCAATTAATCCCTACTATTCCTACTCCCAAACTTCTTGCTTCTTCTTCTATGTTTTCCCGGTCCAGAAGGAAAGTTTTCCCCGCCTCGAGAGCAATGATCCCTCCGCTTTTAAGACACTGGACGGTCTTCTCTCCTATCGCTGGAATATCGATCAGAAAACTTTGCTGACTACGAGCCATTTTAACTACCACTACTTCTTTGCCCAGGGAAACTCCTCGCTTAATGGTTTCATCTGTTCCTTCTGCCCCCTCCAGAGCCAGTACCGTCCCGCGTTTTACTACCACTGTTTGCCCAATTTCTTCATCAGCTAAAAAACGGGCAATTCGAGCTCCATAGGAAATATCTTCCCACTCCTCTGGCGATGGATCCCTCCCTGCTATTTGCCCCGGAGGAGTGAGATATTCTTTCAAGAAAAAAAGAGGAGAAATCAACTCAACTTTTTCTTGTAACTTTGCAAGCGCAGCTTGCAAAAGAGCCTGATCCTGCCATTTAGGAATAGAAAAAAATAGCTTTTCCAATTCTTCGTGAAGCACATTTTCTTCAAAAACTAAATTTTTAGGAACTTTACCTGCCAGGCATAAATGAGTTATTTTCTCCTGTTGTACAATTTCTAACACCTGAGTTAAAGACAAGCCATCCATCCACAAATCAGGCTCCAGCCCTTCAGGAGGAGAAAAAGAAAGAGAGCTTAAAACTAAAACTTCTCCTTCTTTTTGAGCTTTTTTATAGACTAAAAGAGGAATATTACCCTCACCGGCTAAAAGAAGCATTCTCTTCATCGCTACTTTTCCTCCCTTTTACCCACCGAGCAACCCCTCTCTTACTCTTTTCCCAAAAATCAACGATTTCCTCTACTAATTGAGGATCAAAAGTGCTCCTTTTTAATTCTTCAAGGGCTTTGGAACGAGAGAGATTACTGTGATAAATCAAATTGTATATCTGGTGAATTTCTTCTCTTTTTTTCCCTTCTATTCCCCTTCTTTTCATTCCTACCATGTTCAAGCCGAAAATTCTGGCCGGATGACCATCAGCTAAGGTATAAGGAGGGATGTCCATAACCACTTTGGAAAGACCCCCTATCATAACCAACTTTCCAAGACGCACAAATTGATGAACTCCCACCCAACCACTCAAAGTGGCTAAGTCCTCGATTTCTACGTAACCGGCCAGAGTGGAATTGTTAGCCATAGTAATCCCGTTTCCTAAATAACAATTATGAGCAATATGACAGTAAGCCATAATAAAACAATCATCACCAATAGAAGTTGCTTTTCCTTCTCCCGTAGCTCTATGAACAGTTACAAATTCTCGAAGAGTAGTTCTTTCCCCAATTATTACTTGAGTTTTCTCTCCCTGGTAAGATAGGTCTTGCGGAGGAGTACCAATTACTACATGGTGACCAATGTTACAGTGAGAACCAATTTCCACATTGCCTTCTATAACGGTGAAAGCACCAATTTTGGTATGAGCACCAACTTTTATTTCCCCTTTTAAAATAGAGTAAGGACCGATCTCTACTCCTTCCTCAAGCGCTACCTCTTTCCCGATCCTGGCTGTGGAATCAATCTTCTTCACTTCCTGTCCTCCGTCATCATTCTTACCATTTCTCTATTCAGAGTATGACCGGAACGAATACCTATGAAATATCCTTTAATCCTTTTTCCTGCAAGCATTAAGTCTCCTATTAAGTCTAAAATTTTATGTCCAGCAGCTTCCCCGGGAAAGCGTAGAGGAACAGAGCTTTCCCCCTTTTCATCCAGAATGAAAGCTTTTTCCCTTACTCCTTTCCCCCATCCTCTTCGTAAAATCTCTTTCACTTCCCAGGAAAAAGCAAAAGTGCGAGCAGAAAGAAGCTTGCTAAAACCATCACTCCCGGAAAATTCCATAGCCTGAGAAAAATGATAGTTCTCTCCTCCATCCAGAAAATACCATACCCGAAACTCATCATCAGGAAAAGCAAAAAGGTAATGATAGTTTTCTCCTATTTTAATGCTCTCATCCAGAACTAAATACTCCCGAGGAGATGATTGAACTTGAAAGCCAGCTTCCCGGAAAATATTAAACCAGAAAATAGAACTCCCGTCCCCTCCAGGAAGCTCTTCCCCCTCTAATACTACTTCTAAATTGTCTATCTCGCTACCCCAACAAGCAGCAAGAAAGTGTTCTACTGTAGATACTTGCTTTTCCCCCTTCTTAAGCGTTGTGCAACGAGGAGTAGCTTCCACATGTTGTATGGTAGCAGGAATAATTGTTTCCCCGACCCTGAAGAAAATACCACTATTTTCAGGAGCAGGGAAAAGAGTTACCTTCGCTGATTTTCCACTATGTAAGCCCATCCCTTCAACAGTGCAAGAAGAAGCCAGAGTTCTTTGTAAAACTACTGAACTCATTTTTTAACCTGCTTATTTACCATCTTCTCCAGATTTCTTATTTTTTCCCAGAGTTCGGGAAGCTTCTTGATGAGAGCCTTTTCTTTTAACTCTTTTTTATGTTCTTGAGCGGGAAAACCAGAAACAGTTACACCGTCAGGAATATCAGTCAATACTCCGGTCCGTGCAGCCATTTGCACTCCTTTACCTACTCGACGATGGTCTATTATTCCACTTTGAGCTCCCATTATTACGTTGTCTTCCACTTCTGTGCTTCCTGCCACACCCGATTGGGCTACTATAACCACGTTTTTACCTATTTTCACGTTATGAGCAATCATAACCAGATTATCAATCTTAGAACCAGCGCCAATTCTGGTTACTCCCAGAGTAGCTCGATCCACAGTAGAGTTCGCTCCTATTTCTACATCCTCTTCAATTACTACCTTTCCTACTTGAGGGATTTTGTAATAATTGTTTTTCGCTCTCTCATAGCCAAAACCATCTGCCCCTATTACCACTCCACTGTGAAGAATCACCCGATCTCCAACCCAACAATTTTCCCTTACCACCACTTGAGGGTAAAAAATACACCCTTTACCCACCTGAGTATTTCTTCCCAGATAAACCTGAGGGAAAATAACGGTATCATCTCCTATGGCTACTCCTTCTTCTACCACTGTAAAGGGACCCACTGAAACATTTTTACCCAAGAAAGCTTGAGGGTGAACAAAAGCTTGAGGGTGAACTCCCTTTTCCGGAAAATAGGAGGGGAAAAAGTAAGGAACCAACTTAGAAAAAGCGTAACGAGGATTATCCACCAGGATAATATTCTTATCTTTTAATTCTCTTTCCATTCCCGGCTTGGTTATCACTGCTTTAGAAGCCGAAGAGAGTACTTTTTCTAAATAAGGAGCATGATAAAAAAGAATTAAATCATTATCCTCTGCCTCTCCTGGTTCTTTTATGCCTTTTACTTCCCAGTGGGGGTCACCTATTAAGCTTCCCCCCACTAATTCGGCAATCTCCTTCAGTTTCAAAGCTTTCTATTCTCCTGGAGCAGCAGCTATATTTTTAATTTCCTCTATCACCTGGTCAGTGATATCTATTCCTCCGTAAAAAACAATAGGCATTTCCAATAGCTCATTTTGGGAAACGGGTATACGCAATTCACTCCGGATAACCAGAGTAAGTTTTTGAGACTCAGCTACCTTCCTGATCGCCGCAATTACATCACTATACCTCTGGTTTATCAAATCCTGCCGCTCTTTCAAAATTTGATCTCTAACCGGAGCCCATTCAGCGTTCATTTCTTCCTCTAATTTCTGCACCTCTTCTATTGTTTTACCTTTTCCTTTTTCATTCAATTCGGTTTGCCTTTTATCCTTTTCTTCCAGTAGTTTTTTCTCCGCATCCAATATTTTCTGAGTACTAGGATGAGCATCAAGAACCTTATTTATATCTATCAAACCCACCGCAGCTTTTTCTTCTGCTGCCCAACCGGGAGTAGCAATTACCAAAATAGCTATTGTTACCAAAACTAACCCGACTAAAAAGTTGCTCCTTCTCATCGATCTTCTTCCTTTCTATTGTGTTTTAAATTTCTCTCAAAAAGTCTGTCCAATACTGAAGTAGGTTTGCCCACCAGCTTCTCCAATACCATAATCCAGCCGCACCGGCCCGATAGGAGTGTCAAACCTTACTCCTACTCCATAACCGGTTTTAATCTCATCCCATCTCATATCATGAAAAAGAGGCCAGGCATACCCCGCATCACCAAAAAATACCAGCTGTGTACCTTCAGAAACCTCCCAGCGGTACTCCAGATTGAAAATTAGCATTTTATCTCCTTCAAACTCAAACAAATCATAACCCCGAAGGGTACTAACTCCTCCTACGGAAAATTTCTCGTAGCTGGGTAATTCAGTATCGGCCATGCCTCCTAAAAAGCGTAAAGCCAAAACCGTATCTTCTCCTGTTTCAATATAATTTCTTAAGTCTAAAATGTATTTATTATAATCGTGGTCACCGCCTAAGAATCCTCCTGCTAATTCTGCCTGCAACGTTCCATACCAACCTTCATGGGGGTTATCTACCACATCTCGAGTATCATAAAACACCATGGGGGTCAAAGAATTAGTCTTTCCTCCTCCATCAGGAGGATTGCCTTCTAAAACATTAATGTCCACATCCTCAGATTTATAGCGTAGTCGCCATCCCCAATCTTCTTTTATCTTTCCTCCTAAAGTAACGTATCCTCCTATCCTCTCTTCTTCATATCTACCGACCACTTCATGGTTTGCCCATTCCTTTCTCTCCTCTACCTGATCATATGCAGCCAGGTTAAAATAGACGGGTTCGTTAAAAAGCCAGGGCTCTTCAAATAAGAAACGGTAAAGAGTGCGAGCACCATATTCATATCTTAGCTCCACTCGTTGTGCATTTCCTCCTAAGTTAGATTCCTGATAACGAATGTAACCTAACCAGCCTCTTTCAGTATTATAACCTACTCCCAATCCTGCCTCACCAGTAAGCTTTTCTTCCACTTTGACCTTGACTATCACATGGTCTCGATCACTACCGGGCTCCAGCTTCATAGATACATCCTCAAAAAAGCCCAGGTTATAAATGGCTCTCAAGCTCTCTTGAATTTTAGAAAAGTCAAAAACCAGGGGAGGCTCAAAAGTCAATTCTCGGCGTAAAACATATTCTTTGGTTTTTTCTAAGCCTTCAAATTCCACCGCCTCCACTATTCCTTCTTTAATGGTAAAACTTATGACTCCTTCTTCAGTGAAATTGATTTCTTCTACCGCTGTTATTAAAAAACCATTGTTACTATAGAGCGCCTTTATACGCTCAAGATCATGTTGAAATATTTTCCAATTCATAACCTGGCCCGGAGATAGAATCATGACTTTTCTAATTTCATCATAACTTAAGGCGGTGTTACCAGAAATGTTAATTTCTTTAACCTGAGGAAACTCTTGCACCTTAAAAATCAGCTCTATACCATCAGGGTATTCTTTGATTTCTATCCACACTTTAGAGAAATATCCCAGATCATAAATAGCCTTAACGTCTGCCTGCACTTTTTCGGGATTATAAGGTTCCTTAAGAGAAGTAGATATGGCAGATAAAATCAACTGAGTATTAACATTTTCATTGCCCTCTACTCGAATAGCTACTACCGGTGGAGAAATAGTTTGAGCATAAATTGTTCCCCCGATTCCCAATGCTAACAAAAACACCAATCCACAAAGTAATCTTTTAATCTTTTTCTGAACCAATTTACAACCCTCCTCCACTGTCAAAATTTAGTGTTAAATTCCAGCATCCAGCCAATTTCTCCTTCAGCATCTCCTTCCATTTTCAGGGACCATTCTTTATCAAAGTTTATCTCGAAATTCCAGAAAGAATTTCCCTTACCACTCAAGTCTTGAGTATAACCTATAAAGCAATTTTCACCAATACCCTGTTCCCATCTTATACCATGAAAACCATAATTTCTTGAATCAAGAAATTTTATATCTATTCCACCCAAAAATCTACTCCTGAAGAAAAAATTCTCTCCCAGTAAAGATTGTCCCAATTTCCAGAGAAGAGGTTGCCAATCAAGATCATTCAAGGAAAGATAGCCATCTTTTTCCCCCAGAAAAAGCAAAGAAAGGATTTCCTCCTCTTTAAGGAGGGGTTCTGACTTCAAAGTTAACTTATAATTGTCTACAGGACCCATAGCCTCCAGAAAAATATGATAACCTCCTACCTCCTCTTCTCCATACAAATTTACTCGAGGATTCAACCCATAAAAAGGACTAAAGGTGATATATCCTCTAATGGGAATTTTTCTCAACACCAAATCATAGTTTCCTTCCACCACTTCCAATTTACCCTCCCCGCTTATTTTCCCGTTTTCTCCCCAAATTTTGAGTCTTCCTTCCATCTCCAAATCTAAAAAGCGAGTTTTTACTCTTACTTTATTAGCAGTATAAAGGGTAAGTTCCAAAGAAAGAGATAGTTCTTCTAATTTCTCTTCCAGTTGAGGAAGAAGAGAAGAGTAATACCTGGTGTCCCCTACTTTTGTGAAATCTCCCCACCCATCGAAAATTTTCGCTTCCCCCTGGAGATTTATTTTCCCGTCACAGGCCTTAATTACAATGTCACTCTCGATCCTGGATAGCCCCATATTCTCTTCTGGTATTTCTAATTTTCCGCCTCCTGAAAGATGAATTTCAGACTCTTCTCGAGAAACAACTCCCTCTATTGCCCAATCAAGACCGGCAATGTGTAAGTTTCCACCCCTGAGCTGAACTTCTTCCCCTCTTATTATTCCTCTTACTTCACCAAAGTCAGCATATTTTTTCCCCTCTCGCCAAATCTCACCCTCTCCCTCCACTTCTCCTTGCCAGAGAGGTTTTTCCTCATCACCGGAAATAGCAATATTGGCTTCTCCTCTCAATTGTAGCACTCCATAAGGAATAGAAAAGGAGCGATCCACTTTCCCTTTTATTTCTCCAGCCAGCGTTTTTGTCTTTCCTCCCCATTTTAAACTTCCTCCTATCTCCAAACCCCCTGTTAATTCCTGGAAAAACAACTCGTTAACAACTAAATCTTCTCCATCGTAATTTCCTTCCAATTTTCCCTGAAAATGGAAATCCTGTACCACAAAAGAAAGTCTTTCCGAATAGAAAAACCACAGGTTTTTCTGAGTATCCAGGTTAATTACTACATCGGTCATTCCCGAAATAGGGTAGGAAAAAGCTTTCCCCATTAGTTGTTCTAAATTTATCCCTCTTACTTCTATTGTCCCCTCTTGAAGAAGCTGAGGATTTAAATAGTCAGTAAGAAATGGTGTTTCACCTTTTTGAGGAAGAGGAGCTTTGCCTCGGAGCAAAAGATGAAAATAATCTCCCCAGGGTTCTCCCTGCCAAAAAAAGTTCTTGCCCTCTCCTTCAATAAGAAAAATAACTTCGTCCCAGGAACCGGAGAGGGAGAGGAAAATTTTTTCTAAATTCCCTTCTATATCCCAATAAGAAGGTATTTCCAGATTTTGAATTTCTCCCTCGAGATTAACCTCTCGGTAGGGGTCAACCTTGCCTTTTAGAAAGAGGTGTCCCCCATCCCAATCACAGGAGAAATCTTCTATTTCTATTCCACCATCTTCTACTTTTCCTGCTAAAGAAAATTCTTTACCTTCCATTTTTCCTATTTTCCAGAAAGGAGAAAAAAGGGAAAGGAACAAGTCTTCGCTTTTTACCACCACATTTCCATTCAACGATAATTCTATGTTTTCCTCTTCCAAAGAATAAGAAACAGGGTAATCTTTTACCTCTATTTCTCCTTCCCAACTTTCCCTTTTCTTCTCTAAATTCCCCAGGATAATCCCCGCTCCATGCCGGAGATATAAATCACGAAATATTAAAACAGAAGGAGAAAATTCAATCCTTCCTTTCTCTATTGCACCCAGGTACCAATCTTCCCAAAATAGTTCCCCTTCTTTCAGAGAGAGGAAAATTGATTTATCCTCTTCTCTTTTCCACTCCCCAGAGACCCAACCCTTTAATTGAAAATCCGTTCCTTCTACAAGGTGCTCCACTTCTATGCTCTGGAAATCACCCTGGAGAGAAAGATGACCCGAGAAAACTTCTCCAGAGAGAGTTATTTTTCCTCCTCCCCAGTTTCCTTCACCATACAATACCGTTTTTCCATTTTGCCCTAATTCCACATTTAACTGGGGTTCACTTACCAAAAAATCACCCATCTGAAGATAACCACCCCTCCAGATTAGATGACCTTTCCACTTCTGTCCCTCTCTATTTATTACCCCTTGAAAATTCCCCTCTCCTTCCAAATCCAGAGATCTATTAAATTTTACCAAAGTATCAAGTATATTAATTTCAATATTTCCTTTTTCCCAAGAAATTGTAGCTTGCATCTCTTCTTTTAATTCTAATCCTTCGAAGGAAGAACCTGAATCTATATTAAAAGCTAAAACGCTTCTTTCTAAGAAGGAAACCCTACCCTTTATATCCATTCTATTTCCCCGGAGAGAAAATTTTCCCCTCCAGAGAGAAGATGAAAGGCTCATATCCATTGCTATATCCAAAAAATTCTTTTCTTCTCCCAGATAAATTTCACCCTCTCCTTCTAGGGAAGAAAGATCGTTATTTATTTTCCCTTCCCCTCGAAAAAGACATCTGTTTTCCTCTGTCTTCCATAACTCAAGAGGAGAAAAAACCATATCCTCCTCGGTGAAAGAAAGAATAGCTTTAAAACTTAAGTTGTAAGGGGAAGAAACTTTCCCTTCCACTCTACCATCTTTCATATCCCAGTATACTTCCCCCTGAAAGGGTAAATTACTTAATACCAGGTTAAAATTAAAGTGGAGGTTATCTCCCTCCCGGAAAATACCCTCCACTCTCCCGGAAGGAAGAGAAATTCCCAAAGATAGTTTGCCCTCTCTATCCTTTCTTAAGGAAACCTCTTCCCCAGAAAACTGAAGTGATTCTATCTTTTTGATTTTTATCTCTCCTGGGGGAAGAAAAGAAAGAGAAAGAGAAGGTAATTTTTGAAGAAATTTCTGAGAAGAAGACAATTCCACTTCTTCTAAGAACAAATAAAAGGCTTTCTCAGAAGGTGAAGCACCAAAGAAATACCGCCAGTCCCATTGCAAAATAGCTCTAGAAACAAAAAAAGAGAAATCTTCTCCCCTCCCATTAACTCCCTGCAATCGGAGCTGGTTAGGAAAACGAAAGGAAAACTTTTCGATATCTATTTCGCTTTTTACTTTTTTCTCCAGTTCAGAAGCAAACTGGATAGTAAAGTAATCAACTACTCTTTTTTGACCATAAAACCAGATAAAACCAAAACTCAAAAAAAAACAAAGCCCAAGCAGAGCCCACTTTCTCAACTTATCTAATCCACACTTCCTCAGAAACACTTCCTTCTAAAATCAGAGGAAGACCCACCCATTGAGTAAAGTAAACTTTCTCATCTTGCGGAAAAGAACCTGCTTTGCTGAATATCTCTACTACCAACCCTTCGCTATGAAGGTTATCTAATTGCTTCTGCAAATAATCATAAAGAGAGGAAGAGAAACTTGCTTCTTCTTTATTAGTCTCCAATTCCAGATTACCACTGCTTTTACCTCTGACAGTAATCTCTGCTGCACCAGGTAGAAAATCTGCTGGCACGAGAAAAGGAAAGCTAACGCTCCTCTCTCCTTCCCGCCAGAGAAACAAACTTACTTTTCCTTCCATTTCTTTATTCCGTCCAATAACTTTGGGTAAATCTAAAGAAGTAAGCCAGGCATGTTGAATACCGGAGATTACATCTACTTCTATACTCACCTCACTTAAATTGAGCTTTCGACAAGGATTATTCAAAATAGTTTTGAATACCTCTCCTAAGCCACTGGAAGTGGCGCTAGCGATATCTGAATCGCTTATCCAAAAAAACTCTTCCTGCCAGGAAAAGTCTTCTCCTTCCAGGTTAAGATTGACACTTGCGCTACCGGACATTTGAGAATCTATACTCCGATCAATAGCATCTAAAACCAGCTCGGGTAGCATATCTACTAATATATCTTCGTCCCTCACCACTTCAAAGCTGTATTCTCTTTCCTCTTTACCCTCATTCCTGACCTTAATTACAATTTTACTTACCTCTGGCATTACTCCTATCTTGCCTGCTACCCCGGCACTCCGGTCTTGATCAATAATCCCTACCTCTTTTATTACCTTTCCCACTTTGAAAGGTAGATTAGCTCCTTGCAAACTGAAATTCACATATACTGAGGAAAGAAAATAATTGGCCTCTCCTCGATGCAAAAAGGGGTGTCCTAAAGCTAATATCCGATCTTCATCGCGTAAGGTAAGAGTCCCAATACTCATTACCTCGGCATCTCCCCTCACCAATTGAATGCCTATGGCACTTCCAGGTTGCAAAGAATCATTCTCTGAAGTTCTTTTTTTACCCCACGAAAGTACAGGAACAGTAAAAATCTCTTTCAGGCAGAAGCGCTCTCTCAATTTGTTAGCTACTCCTCTACTAGCTCTTTCTCCCAAACCCAAAACGAAAATTGTTGACTCAGGAACAAGAGGGGAAAAAGAAATAGGCTTTTCCTCCTGGATCGCCTCTTCCCCCTGAATAGCTTCTTCCTCCCACAAATCTTCCTCCCACAAAGGAAGCATGGCCTCTATGGGCGTTACCACTCCTACCAGGTTATCTTTGGTTTCCCAGCTATAAGAAAGAGCTCCAGCTATTTTGCCCCGGATAAAAATCGGAGAACCACTCATCCCCGCCGATATTCCACCCATTTCCTCAAGTTTTTTGTCTGTTACCTTAACCACAAAATAACTTTCTTCTACTTTCTTCCCTTCCACTACATCCATTATTTCCAGTTGAAAATCTTCAACTTCAGTACCATAAAAAACGGTTTTACCTACCGCCTTCATGCCTCTTTGAATTTGAGAAAAAGGAAAATAAGAAATAGAAGCGCTTTCTACCGGGAAAGATAGCCCCACGAGAAAACAGGTCAGAATCAGAATAAACCAGCATCGTCTCTTAAACTGAGCAATCAATTCTAATTACTTCTCCCTTTTAGTGTAGAGGAGTCCATCTCTTAGCAATTTCAGGTAATCTAATACTTTACCCGCTCCTAAAGCTACACAGGAAATGGGGTCTTCTGCAACGTATACCGGGGTACCCAGGGCTTTGCTGAGCATCTCATCTATTCCTCGCAAAAGAGAGCCTCCTCCGGTTAAACAAATACCTTTTTCTCCAATGTCAGCGGCTATCTCTGGAGGAGTTTTTTCCAGCACCGACCGGGCTGCTTCTATTATAGAGGAAAGCTGTTCACTCAAACATTTATATATTTCTGAAGAAGTAAGAGAGATTTCTTTTGGCAAACCAGAAACTAAATCTCTACCCTTAACTTTAAGAGTTTTTTCTTCTTTAGGAGGAACTGCCCAGCCGATTTCGATTTTAATAACTTCCGCCGTCTTTTCTCCTATCAAGAGGTTAAATTTCTTCCGTAAATGTTTAGCTATAGCCTCGTCTAATTGATCTCCAGCCACTCTTACCGATTGACTGGCTACCACCCCTCCTAGGGAAAGAACAGCAATATCAGTAGTACCTCCACCAATGTCAATCACCATGCTCCCCGAAGAACCAGTGATATCTATACCCGCACCTAAAGCAGCAGCCATGGGCTCCTCTATAAGATAAGCTTTTCTTGCTCCTGCTCGATATGCAGCGTCCAGTACTGCTCTTTTCTCTACCCCTGTTCCTCCCGAAGGAGTGCACACTACTACATCAGGCTTAAAGAGACTCTTACCACATACCTGTTGAATAAAGTAAGTGAGCATCCTCCGAGTAACCTCATAATCACTAATCACTCCTTCCCGAAGAGGACGATGAGCTACTATATATTCGGGAGTTTTACCAATCATTTCCCACGCCTCTCTACCAATAGCTAAAATCTCATTAGTGTTTTTGGATATAGCCACTACTGATGGCTCGTTCAAAACTATACCCTTTCCATAAACGTAAATTAAAGTGGTGGCAGTACCCAGATCGATTCCTAATCTCTTATTCCACATAAATAATTCCTCCCGTTTTATTCATCACACCTGTCTATAGAAGCTCCTAAAGAGCGAAGCTTGGTTTCTAAATTTTCATAACCTCGGTCGATATGTAAAATTCCATGCACTTCAGTTTCTCCCTCAGCAGCTAGACCAGCCAGAACCAAGGCTGCTCCGGCTCGAAGATCAGGAGCAGTAACTTGAGTTCCAGCTAACTTTTCTACTCCAGTAACCACTGCACTTCTTCCTTCCACTCGAATTTTAGCCCCCATTCTTTCCAGTTCTCCTACGTGAGCAAAACGACTCTCAAAAACTGTTTCAGTAATCACGCTTACGCCTTCTGCTAAAGAAAGAAGAGCCATAAACTGAGCCTGCATATCAGTAGGAAAACCAGGATAAGGCATGGTTTTAATATTAGCGGCCTTAGGTTTATCCTCTAAGGTCACAAAGATGCTATCTTCCCCTTTTCTTTCTACCACCGCTCCAATCTCTTCTAATTTAGTAATTACCGAGCGGAGAGAAGAGTATTCTACTCCTTTTATCTCTACCCTGCCCCGGGTAATAGCTGCCGCTACACAAAAAGTACCTGCTTCAATTCTATCATTAATAATAGTATATTCACACCCATGTAAATTCTTAGTACCTCTCACGACTATAGTGTCAGTGCCTGCTCCTTCAATTTCTGCTCCCATTAAAGAAATGAAATTAGCCAGGTCTACTACTTCTGGCTCACAAGCTGCATTAGATATAACCGTTTCTCCCTCAATAGTAGCAGCCAGCATCATAACATTTTCTGTTGCCCCTACGCTGGGAAAATCGAAGTAAACTTCTCCTTCATGGAGCTGAGATGCCCATGCTTCTACGTAACCAGAGTGCATGGATATTTCTACTCCCAAATGGCTAAAACCCTTAAGATGAAGGTCAATAGGGCGAGAGCCAATAGCACACCCTCCAGGAAGAGGAACTTGAGCATGGCCATGACGGGCAATGAGAGGACCGGTCACTAGGAAAGAAGCTCTCATTTTACGAATCAGTTCATAAGGAGCTTCACTGGTATCGTATAAAGCAGGAGAAATCTGGTAGGCATGCTCTCCCACCTTTTCCACTTTACACCCTAAACTTTCCAGAACTGAGAGCATGGTCTCTACATCTAAAAGATGGGGAACATTTTTAATTAAAGAAGGAGAATCAGCTAATAAGGTTGCTGCTAAAATGGGTAAAGCAGCATTTTTGGCTCCTCCTACCTGTACTTCCCCTTGTAAAGGTTTTGAGCCTCGGATTACAAACTTACTCAACTGTTCTCTCTCTTTCCGCCTCTCGTATAATTAGTGAAAGCATCAAATCAATTCCTGCACTATTATAATCGATTTTTTTGATATCTACATCCTGGTTTCCAAAAAATTTCTTAAAAGCATTAAGAAACACCAGAGGAAGCTTCTCGAGTAGAAAATTCAAATTCTACCTTCCCTTCCTCCTGAAGAACCAGATAAGCAGAAAACTTCTTGCCTTTACGGGACTTAAAACCGTAAAGCTTGTCCGTTCTACCCGTGGTAATTAATTTTTGAGCTTCCTGGCGGTTAATAAATCTTCCCGCTATCTTCTTCCAAATGGTAAATGGGCAACCTTCTTTCCACCGGGAGCAGCTAAAAGATTTGCGATTTTCATAGACTGGAGCTCCACAAAGGGGACAGTTCCCAATAGGCATAGACATCTTTTCTCTTTCCCCCCGGTCCTCCATACTTTTAACTTTTTCTACCATTTCCACTGTAAATTTTCTAATTTCCTCCATGAAGGTATCTCGAGAGAATTCCCCTTTCTCAATCTGGTTGAGCTTTTTTTCCCATTCTCCGGTAAGTTGAGGAGATGATAGCTCGGGAACTGGTATATTTTCTATCAAATTTATTAACTCTTTCCCTTTGGGAGTGGGTATAAGGGTTTTACCACTCCTTTCCACATAACCTACTTGTATTAATCGTTCAATTATGGCTGCCCGGGTGGCTGGAGTACCAATACCTCCCTCTTTCAATATTTCCTGTAGCTCTTCATCCTCTACAAACCGGCCTGCTCCCTCCATAGCTGACAAAAGAGTAGCTTCAGTATAGCGAGGAGGGGCTTTGGTTTCTTTTTCTTCCATCCAGGCTTTTTCCGTTTTCACTGTAGTTCCCTTTTCAACTGCGGGTAAGAAGTCTTCTTCCTCTCCCTCTTCTTTTCCATAAATTGCCCTCCAACCTGCCTCCAGAAGAACTTTAGATTTGCTAACAAATTTCTCATCCTCCACCACAGTTTTGATACTACGATGAACCCAAACTGCTTCAGGATAAAAAGAGGCAATAAATCTTTTTACGATTAAATTCATGATTCTCCTGTCATTTTCACTTAAACTTTCCCAATCAATTTTCTCCCCGGTGGGGATAATGGCATGGTGGTCGGAAACTTTGCTTTTGTCAAATATTCTTTTATCCTTTAGAGCTTTCCCTCGAGGAAATTCTTCCTTTACCCATTCTGCAAAATCACACTCTGCTAACATACGCCAGCACTTCTCTACCTGGGAAATTAAATCAGGAGAAAGATAGCGAGAGTTGGTGCGAGGGTAAGTTATCAGTTTATGACGCTCATAGAGTCTTTGAGCACTATCCAGAGTGCGTTTAGCTGAATAACCAAAAAGTTTATTGGCATCTCTTTGTAATTCAGTAAGGTCATAGAGAAGAGGGTGAGGTTCTTTAACCTTACGCTCCTTGTATTCAGCTACTTTCCCCTCTTGACCTTTAACTTTATTTACTATTGATTGAGCTTTCTCCTTCTCCCAAACTCGGTCTTCCTTTTTTTCCCATTTCCCCCGGTAAGAACCAGAGGGGGAAGAGAATTCAGCGAATATTTCCCAGTAAGGAACGGGAACAAATTTTTCTATTTCTCTTTCTCTTTCAACCAAAATAGCCAGAGTAGGAGTTTGCACTCTTCCTACAGAAAGCAGAGTTTTATAGCGAGCAGTAAACACTCGAGTGCCATTGATGCCTACCAACCAATCCCCCTCTGAACGACACTTGGCTGCCTGAGCTAAAAGTTCATAATCATCTCCGGGTTTAAGATGGGAAAAAGCCTCTTTTATAGCCTCTTGAGTCATAGAAGAAAGCCAAAGGCGGTAAACTGGTTTGCTACCCGCTAAAAATTCATAAATATAGCGGAAGATTAGCTCTCCTTCTCTACCTGCATCACAAGCATTTATTATCACTTCCACTTCTTTAGAATTAATGAGTTTTTTGATAACCTCTAACCTTTCTTCTGCTCCTTCTATGGCTTTCAGCTTAAATTCATCCGGCACAACCGGTAACAGAGCAAGACGCCACATTTTCAGTTTTTTATCATAATCTTCTGGTTCAGCTAAAGTCACTAAGTGTCCAACTGCCCACGTAACAATATAATCTTCATTCTCCCAGTATTCCTTCTTCTTCTTCATTTTACCCAAAGCACGGGCTATATCCTGAGCCACACCAGGTTTCTCAGTAATGATTAACTTCTTACCCATAATATTCACATCCTTTACTCAACTTTTTCTTTTCCTCCTGTGGGTCGACGGTGAGGAGCATAAGGAGCAGGAACATACTCCACGGAAGGCCGTTGCTGTTGTGGTTGAGGATAAAGGTCCATAAGCTGGTAAATCTCGTCTGGTAAACCCTCTTGCACTGGAAGTCCTAATTCTTTTGCCATCTCTAAAGTAATGGGAAAATCGTGAGTCCATCGACCCTCGGACAAAATCCTGGCTAACTCCCGGGCTTTTTCCTCGGGAAGACGTTCATCAACTAAATTTAAAACTACCTGATAAACCTGATTAATAGCTTTGCGAGCAATATCACCTAAAATTAAGGTTTGATCATCCCGATTGGGGTTAGGCTCTTCCAGAGCTTTTAAAATCGAGGCAGCCGGGTATTGAGCTTGAACTGTACCTATTTGAGGATCGACAGGTCCTAAAACAGCATTGGGATCCATAATTATCTCATCTGCTGCCAGAGCAATCAGCGTTCCTCCCGACATAGCGTAATGAGGAATAAACACTGTAACTTTAGCCGGGTGCCTTTTTATAGCACAAGCAATTTGTTGAGCAGCAAGCACCAGCCCTCCGGGAGTGTGGAGAATCAAATCAATGGGCATATCCTCAGGAGTAAGATGAATAGCTCGCAATATTTTTTCTGAATCCTCAATATTAATATAGCGTGCTATAGGTAGACCTAAAAAGCTAACTGATTCTTGCCTGTGGATCATGGCAATTACCCGCGATCTCCTTTTTCTCTCCAAACTCTTAATCGCTGCCATTCTTTGCTGCTCAATCATCTTCTTCTGCAAAGCAGGCAGGTAAATACTAAAAATGAGGATAAGAAAGATTATATCCCAGAACATTTTTTACAACCTCCCTTATATCAGTATTCATTATATAAAGCAAGATTACGATATTTTATTTTCCCCTCTTTAAAAATATCTCCTCCTTGAGCATCATAAGCTACCAAAAGGGGAAATTGTTCCACTTTCAAGCGCAAAAGAGCTTGAGCTCCCAGGTCTTCGTAATCCAACACTTCTTTTTCTACTACAAAAGTGGAAAGATAAGCTGCTGCTCCTCCGCAAGCCAGTAAATAAAGGGCCCCATATTTCTCTAAAAGCTCCTTCACTTCCTCTCTTCTCTCCCCCTTTCCAATGGTCGCCCGCAAACCTTTTTGCAGAAAATATTCCAGATATTTATCCATTCGGCTACTGGTGGTGGGACCAATTGACCCTATTATCTCTCCTCGGCGAGCAGGAGTGGGACCAGCATAATAAATAACTGATCCCGAAAAAGAAAAGGGAAGTTCTTCCCCTTTTTCCAGGTCCTCTATCAGGCGTTGATGAGTTAAATCACGAGCCACGTAGACAACTCCATTTAAATGAACTTTATCACCTGCTCGCAAAAATTTAATCTCTTCCACCGAAAGAGGAGTTTTTAGAATTACTTCTTTCTTCCCTTCCATTTGCTTCACCATTTCAAGGTTTTCTGACGGAAAACATGACAGCTGCACACTAAACCCACCGGGAAACTGGCTATATGACAAGGATAGGTTTCTATTCGGACTTCTAGACAGGTAGTCTTTCCTCCCACTCCTTGAGGACCAATTCCCAGTCGGTTGATATCTTCTCGCCATTTTTCTTCTAATTCCCGATAGCGAGGGTCGGGATTGGCTTCTCCTAGAGGGCGGGATAAAGCTCGAGATGCGAGATAAAGAGCATAGGGAGCATTACCACCTATTCCTACTCCTACAATAAGAGGAGGGCAAGCTTGCCCTCCCTTTGTATCCAGCTCCCTGAGAACAAATCTCTCTACCTCTTCTGGCTTGCTGCCCGGTTCTAAAATTCCCAGAGAGCTGATATTGTCGCATCCTCCACCCTTAACCAGAAGATCTATGCGAAGCTCATCTCCTTCTTCTAGTTCAAAGAAATAAACACCTGGAGTATTATCTCCAGTATTCTTACCAAAGAAAGGGTCAGACATTATGGACTTTCGAAAATAATTATTTTTATAAGCTCTCCTTATAGCCTCATCCAGTGCCTGGCGCAAGCTTCCTCCCTTAATTCTTATTTCTTCTCCTTTTTCCACTTTAGCCATCACCATTCCCGTATCCTGACAGAGAGGAAGATGTCGTTCTTCCGCTACCACGTAATTTTCCATTACCTGTGATAACATTTCTCGAGCTAAATCATTCTCTTCAGCTGCTAAAGCTTCTAACATTTTTTCTCTAAGTAGTTGGGGACTGATTATATTCAGCTCTTCTAATGCCTTTTCTACCTGTTGAACTATCTCTTGAAATTCTAATTCTTTCATTTTCTACTTCCTCTTCGTAGTTTAATTCTAAAACCCCGGAGACTCCGCTTTAATCCTTTATTTTACCACCAGTAGTGGACTTCTTCTTTAACATAATTATTGTGAATCTCCGCTATTTTCTCCGCAACCTCCTCAAAAACAGAGAAAGTTCCGATGCTCAAGAGCTTTCTCGATTTGTTCTGGGTCTTTAGCTCCGGGAATAACCGTAGCAACTTCGGGAAACATAAGAATTCATTTCCCTTTAACTATTTCATCCAGTATATCAAAAGCTTCAGAGTTACAGTAAAGTTCTGCAGAAAGGAACGGAGCTGCAAAAGGCCTATAGCTTCTGCACCCAAGTTAGAGAAACTTCTATCCACAAGAGCATTCAAGCTTTCCCGATTATAACTGAAAATAAAAGTGGAGAAACAGCATGTAATGCTACTCAGATAGCCTCTTCTTCTACCTTTCCCAATCCACTTCCAATAGCCCAGGCGCAAAACTGACTTCTCTTACTGTTCAACCCGTTTGACCAAAAACCCCGTAGTTCAAGATTTTATCTCTCCCATTATTTTTTTATAAATTATAACAGAAAATAACTCAGAGCAAAGAGCAAAGCAAATTAACCTATTAATAAAAGAAAGGGAGATAACGAAAGATACCAGAAGTCTTCAGTCAGTTGAAACCCGTTGAATGCTTCGCAAAACAATCTTGCTTTAGGCAGGGAGACAATTGTAATTGTCTCCCTGCGGACTTACAGGGTGTACAATTCTTGATTTTTGCCACTTATTCTTCCAGAATACCAATAGCTTGAGGTTCCCGGATAAGAGGAACTATGCTCTCAGAGATATTGAAAACTAAATCTCCTTCCTCAGGCCCGATAAATCCTACAGTCATATCCTGACCCACCACTAAGGAAACATAGTTTTTGTTAGAATCTAATATTACTCCTCCCTTTTTGAGGAAAGGAGCCTTTACTACTCCATCTCCTACTATTTCCTTCAGGTGTTCCAGTTCTGTTTTAGCTCCCTGATTATAAATCCGCAAAAGGAGATTGTAGCGCTTTGGTGCTAAAGCCAGAGTATAAGGGCCATGAAATCCTCCCTCATCAAGAAGGGTAACAGCCTGAATGATATCATTTGCCGCTTCACCTATTTCTTCCCAGGAAGACAATTTCATTTTTTGGCTTCCTGTAACAGTCAGAAGACCAGGAATACCCGTCAGTCCTTGAAAAATAATCTCGTCTTCCTGGCGAGCGCATTCCCGAGTAGCTTCAACAAGAGGCGTTAAGTCTATAGTCACTCTTTCTCTTTCATAATTGGCTAAATCCATTTTTCTCAAACGGAAAGACCTCTGGATTTCCACTAAAGAAAGAGCCTGGCTCAGTGAAACTCCTTCTCCCTCTGAAACATTAGACAAAGAGACAAATTTTAGTCCTAAACCAAAAGGACCTTCCCAGGAAAGGATTCGTCTCCCCGAAAGATAAGCTTTAGCCACCTCTATCATGGTTCTATCCAGCAATTCCCAGACTTGAGGGGTTAAAGGAGCATCTTCCCGACTTAAGTATTTATTAGCCATCTCTTACCCTCCTTTCAGCTCTCTTTGAGAGGTCCCACAGTAGGAGGCTCTCCCTCTACAATTTTTCCTTCTTGATACAGTTCTTCTCGCATTTCCTCCACCTCTTGTTTTCCCTCAGCCAGGAACTGGTCTTCATCCTGAGTAAGGATTTGCAGCAAACGCAAAAACTCCCCCGCATGAACTCGTTCCTCGTCAGCAATATCGAGTAACACTTTCTTGGCCAGAGGATGGTCAGTTGCATCAGCTTGAGCAGTATAAAGATGAATGGCTTCCTCTTCTGCTGCTATACTAAGACGAATAGCCCGGATGAGTTCTGACAAACTCATTTTCTTATCGGGAGTTAGACCGCTGAAAGGATTTAAAAATTCAGCCATTTTCTTACCTCCTTAAAAAGCTTTTAATTTATTCTACCACAATGAAGTTATACTACTCGAGTAAAGGATTCAATTTCTACCGGATAGGTATCGATTTTTTCTTCTTCTAATAATTCTTTAACTCTATTCCCGGTATAATCCCCTAAAAATAAAAGATGTTTTGCCTCTCCACCCCAGGTTTTAAGAACTCGAGATACATTAGAACCTTTTCCTCCCGCCACTTTTTGCATCTCTTGAACCGGGATTTTTTCTCCCCAGCGGTTCTCTTTAATAAATAAAGTTTTATCCACACAAGGGTTAGGAGTAACTACCACAACCATAGCTACTCTCCAAATTGCTGGAGCAAGCGAGAAGTAGATCCCCCTCCCACTTGTTTAATTGCCTTTTCTTCAGCAGGAGTGTTTTTCCCTAAAGAGGCAAAAAATTTATTTCTCTTCCGCCGGTTGGAGAAATTTTCTTTAGCCCAATCGCTTGTATAACCTCTCCGGGAGCTCATCTCCATAACTACGTGTCCCCACAGAACCCAGGCACTCTCTAAAAAGTAAGGGGCAAGAGGTTCAAGATAGGGAGAGTCAAAGTCATCAACTAACTTTTGTCCGTAGCGGTTAAGCTCTGTTCCCACAAAAACAGGCATATCTCTTTTTTTTGTTTCTTCTACTATTTCATAGAGCTTAGCTAATTTTATCTTTCTTTCTTCCTCGCAAGGGATATTCCAGGCTCGGTCGGGAATGAGAAAGATAGTCTCTACGCCATTAGCCAAACAAAATTCCAAGAGCATTTCCGGGTCTCTTTCTCCACTATTAGTCCCATCCAGCCAGGAAAAAGAAGGTATAGCTCCTAACCCCCAAATCATTTTATTAACCTCCGATCGCGAGGGGAAATCCCCGGCATCAGGCTTTACATAACCCACCCCTCCAAATTTGATGAGCTTACTGCGGATAAAGTCATAAAAAGTAGCTTTATCCCGGAAGAGTTTCTTAACTTCTTCTTTTTCCATAGCCAATTTTTCTCCCCAGAACTTTGCTCTTTCCTCTTCATCGGGGATCAAAGCTTCACTTTTTAGAGCATAAGCAAGAACTATATGTCTCTCGGTGGGGTTGCCTGAGGGGGTAAGAGGTAACAAATCCTCTTGGTAGTCAATTTGCACTTTATCCAAGTAAGCATTGACTTTTTCTATCACCTTCTGATTTCTGGTCTGGGCAATTTTTTTTAGACTCAAAAGAATTTGCTCTATCTCACTACCTTTATCAGGAAGGCGGGTAAAACCATTACCCATATAATAAGCCACCCCCGGTTCATGGGGAGAGCTAAACTCCTTATCGGGAAACTCCGGAAGATGAACTCGAGTTTCAATACCTGAGGAAAAGGGCAAACCTACTTCCAGCCCTCCTCGCTGAAATTCAGGCACTGCATCAAGAACATCAAAATCCACGCTTCCCGCCATGCTCAAACCCAGCTCTTTGGCTTTCCAAATGACGTGCAAAGGTGAATAACCATAAGCATTAAAAGAAAAGAAAGTGTGAAAATGAAGATTAACTCGAGGAGAAGGAGGAGGAAGGATTATCTCCCCTTTTCTAGCTTTTTCCACTAATTTCAAAAAAGCATTCCAACGCTCTTCATAATCAAAACTATCTAATTTTTCTTCCCAGTATTGAATATCGCTCATATTTCATTACCTCATTTCCATCATTCTTTTTGATAGCTATTAAA
>Ga0209608_1000794_pt1 | contig 29134 bp, 22 predicted proteins | sample AD_UKC130_MetaG_FD_184428 | JGI IMG/M metagenome (GOLD analysis project Ga0209608, IMG submission 184428) | Active sludge microbial communities of municipal wastewater-treating anaerobic digesters from Canada - AD_UKC130_MetaG (SPAdes) (version 2) | ecosystem: Engineered > Bioreactor > Anaerobic... | reverse complement strand
TTTCCACGAATTTTGATCCTTGACTCAGCCCTATTAATCTGGTACTTTAAATATAACAACTTCAACCCGACAAAACTCAATATGACCTTTAATCCAATCCTGTGAGGTTGGGAAGGACGTCTGTGAGTGCAGAGCAACTGTACTGTTTTGCTGCAGCCATCTTAAGGCTTCTACCAACCTGGGTAGAAGCCTTTTTTTGCCTCAAGCGTCTAGGGTCTAGAAAGGGTCTAGAAATGGAGGGAATCGTTTGACTTCGTTAGTCAGCATCAAGCAGCTGAATGAGCCAACGATTGAATGGCTGCTCCGGCGAGCCCAGTACTTTGTCGATAATGAACCGCAAACCTACGTCAGAGGAACCGCTGTCAACCTCTTTTTTGAACCAAGCACCCGCACCGCCTTGTCATTTCAAATCGCCGCCCAGAGATTGGGACTCAAGATGTTGGACTTCACCATTGAGAACTCCAGTACATGCAAAGGAGAATCCTTGATCGACACCCTGCAGACTGTCAATGCCCTCGGTGTCCAGCTTGCCGTGGTGCGCCACGGGGATGACTGGCCTACACTGATTGCTGAAGAAAACTTGCGGCTAGCCTTGGTCAATGCCGGCTCCGGGCATTACGAGCATCCCACGCAGGCTCTGTTGGATGCGCTGACCATCAAGCAGCATTTCGGAGGCTTCTCCGGCCTCAAGGTCACGATCGTAGGAGACATCCGCCACAGCAGGGTAGCCAGGTCAAACAAGCTGCTGTTGGAGCTCATGGGAGCACAGGTGTCATTTTCAGGCCCGGAGATCTTTTACCCATATGACATCGCTGATTGCCGCTGGGTGGATTTCGACCAGGCAGTCGCCGAATCCGATGTGGTAATGATGCTGAGAGTCCAGCACGAACGGCATCAGGAACGCTTCGACGTTTCTGATTACAACGGGCGCTTCGGCCTCAACAGCTTTCGACTCAAGCAGATGAAAAAAGATGCCATCATTCTCCATCCCGGCCCAGTCAACCGCAGTGTGGAGGTCACCGGCGAAGTCCTACAAGATTCACGCTGCAAGATCCTGCAGCAAGTCGCCAACGGTGTGGCTGTGCGAATGGCGGTTTTAGAATGGTGTTTCCAGGAGGAACGCTGTGAACAACTGGTATCTGCATGACGGAGTAGTTTACCGCGGCCGCAGGCTGCGGCGGGAAGATCTGCTGGTGATCAACGGCACGGTCGCCGCCTTCGGGCATGAGGCGAAGGCGGGGTTTGAGGCCATGAAAAATGCAGATCCAGCGTCAGTGACTGCCTACAATGCCTCGGGCTGCGTGATCTCTCACGGGTTTCTGGATCTCCACGTACATCTGCGGGAACCTGGTTTCGAAAGCAAAGAAACGATCGCCACAGGCACCAAAGCGGCAGCCGCCGGAGGCTTCACGACAGTTTGCGCCATGCCGAACACCAATCCTTCTTTAGATTCTCTGGACCAGCTTTGGGATCTGAAAAAACGAATTCAAAAAGAAGCCCAGGTAAAGACCATCCCTATCGCGGCGGTGACGAAAAACCGAGCGGGACAAGTATTGACCGATTTTGCCGCATTCGTGGAGCACGGTGTGGTTCTCTTTTCCGACGACGGCGACCCCGTCCCGGATCCGTTGCTCAGAGAGGCAATGACTGAGCTGGCCGCTTTAGGTGGTTTGTTGGTCAACCACCTGGAAGAGAAAAGCTTGGTTAAGCCAGGATTCTTTGCCGAGGCCATCCCACCTCAGTCCGAATATCTGATGCTGGAGCGCGACCTGGCTGTGGTGGCGGAAACAGGATGCCGTTACCATGCGGCCCACTTAAGCTGTGCCGAGTCGGTGGCGCTGATCGCCGAAGCCAGAAATAATAGACTGCCGGTCACAGCTGAGGTCACACCGCACCATCTGACACTGACTATGGACGACATCTGCGAACCGCAGGGGCACTTCCAGATGAAGCCGCCGCTGCGCACCGATGCAGACCGCCGGGCCCTTATCGAAGGGCTGCGGCTGGGCGTCATTGACGCGGTGGCCACGGATCATGCGCCCCATGGCCGGGAGAAGGAACACGGCATGGACTCTGATTCACCTTTTGGTGTGACCGGATTGGAAACCGCCTTTCCGGTCCTTTTTTCCGAATTGGTGCTTCCCGGCTTGCTGCCTCTGGAGCAGCTTTTGGACGCCCTAACGGCAAACCCCGGCAGAGTCATCGGCCAAAACCATGATCTCACGGTAGGCCAAGCCGCTGATCTGGTTGTGCTGGACCTTGACCGGGAGCGGGTAGTATGCCGGGAACAGTTTTTCAGCAAGGGAACCAACTCTCCTTATATCGGGCGAAAACTGAAAGGTTGGCCGGTTTTGACACTAGTGGACGGGGAGGAACGCTATAATGCCAATCATGCCAAATCTTAAGAGGGTGCTGATCCTTGGTTCGGGGCCCATCGCCATTGGCCAGGCCGCCGAGTTCGACTATGCCGGCACGCAGGCATGCCAAGCCCTGCGGGAAGAGGGAATAGAAGTAGTACTCCTGAACAGCAACCCGGCGACAATCATGACTGATCCCAGAATCGCAGGATGTGTTTATCTGGAACCGATGACTGTGGATGTTGTCGCCAAGATTATCAAGCGAGAGCAGCCGGATGGTGTCATCGTCACCATGGGCGGGCAGACAGCCTTGAATTTGGCTCTTGATCTGGATAGACAGGGAATCCTTGCCACATACAGGCTTCCCATCCTTGGAACGAGCATCGCCGCCATTCAGCTTGCAGAAGACCGCAACCGCTTTCGCCAGCTGATGTATGAACTGCATCAACCCGTGCCGCCGAGCAGGATAGTCCGAGAAGCCTCGGAAGCAGAAGAATTTGTCGGCGAAGTGGGATTTCCAGTGGTGGTGCGTCCAGCCTACACCCTCGGCGGCACTGGTGGAGGAATGGTATCGACCATGGATGAACTGATGAAAAATGTCCGCTCGGGGTTGAGGCAAAGCCCTATCGGCCAGGTGTTGCTGGAACAGAGCATAGCGGGGCTGACGGAAGTGGAGTATGAAGTGGTCCGTGACGGGCAAGGCCATGCGGTTATTGTCTGTGACATGGAAAACATCGATCCAGTAGGCATCCACACCGGAGACAGCATGGTTGTGGCCCCGGCGCAGACCCCCGGCGCAGACTTTGCCCAGCGATCAAAAGCACCTGCTGGAAACAGCCGCGCTCACGATTGTCGACGCGCTGGGGGTCGAGGGCAGCTGCAACGTCCAGTTCGCGGTTAATCAGAGAACAGGACAGTATTATGTGATTGAGGTCAACCCCAGAGTGAGCCGTTCATCAGCCCTGGCATCTAAAGCCACAGGCTATCCCATCGCCCGGATAGCAGCAAAGATTGCTTTGGGCTACACGCTCCCGGAATTGGACGCCAACCGGCGGTCTGCATTGGATTATGTCGTTACCAAACTTCCGCGCTGGCCTTTCGACAAGTTCCCCCATGCCGACAGAAAGCTGGGGACGCAGATGCAGGCTACCGGCGAAGTGATGGGAATCGGGGCGACCCTGGCGGAATCGTGGCAAAAAGCGGCACGTTCCTTGGAATTGAAATGGGAGTCCCTATTTGACTTTCCCGCCGAGGCTTTGTCCGCTTCCGAACTTGAGCAGCGCCTGCGCAAAGCCGACGATCAGCGGCTGTACCTGCTGGTCGAAGCCCTGAAACGAGGCTGGTCCATTGAAACACTGGGGGAAATCACCAGCATTCATCCCTATTTCCTCTCTGTGCTCCAGGAATTGGTGGAATTCCACAAAGAACTCAGCCAGAAAACCGAACTTACCCTTGGCGACCTGCGCGAAGCCAAGCGGTTGGGCTTTAGCGACGCGGCCATTGGCCGGTGTTTCGGCCTTTCTTCGGCCGTCATCAGAGAACTACGGCATCAGCATGGAATCACTCCCCGATATGCCCAAATCGAGTGGGGAACGGAGCCCTATTATTATTCCACTTATCAACAGTGTCTCGGCGGCTTCGCTAATGCCCCCGCAAACGCCCACAAAGATGCCGGCGCGAATGTCCACGCAATGAGTTCCCGCCGGCAAGCCCCGGCGAAACCAGGAATCGTTGTGCTGGGTTCCGGGCCAATCCGGATCGGTCAAGGTATTGAATTCGACTATGCCACTGTCCATGCTGCATGGGCCATCAAAAACAGCGGGTACCAGGCGGTGATCATCAATAACAACCCTGAGACCGTTTCCACCGACAGCAGCACTTCGGACCGGCTGTATTTCGAACCGCTGACCCCCGAGGATGTCTACGAAGTGATCCACCATGAGCAGCCAGTCGGTGTGATGGCCCAGTTCGGCGGCCAGACCGCAATCAACTTGGCCGAGTTTCTGGCAGAAAACCAGATCCCTATCATCGGCACCCAGGCCGAAGCGATAAATAAGATGGAAGACCGGCGCCAGTTTGATCAGGCGCTGGAAGAGCTGCAAATGCTGAGGCCGCAGGGAGTTACCGCCGCCAGCCGCAGTGAAGCGCTGACATTGGCTAAGGAACTAGTCTATCCGGTGGTTGTCCGGCCGTCTTATGTCCTGGGTGGGCGAGGCATGGAAGTGATCCACGGCAGGGATGAAATGGAAGCCTACCTTGAGGAGTTTTCCGAACACCAGGGTTATCCGCTGCTGATCGACCGTTATCTGGCCGGGACTGAGCTGGAGGTGGATGCTGTCAGCGATGGCACGGACGTCTTTGTCCCCGGTATCATGGAACACATGGAAAGATCAGGTGTCCATTCCGGCGATTCGATAGCTGTGTTTCCAGCCCAGTCCCTCGGCGAGGGACTGGTGCGGCAGATCTTCGCATACACCAAAAGACTCGCCTGTCATAAGACTCGCCTGTCATTTCAATGTCAAAGGTTTGATCAACATCCAATTTGTCTATGCCGGCAATCAGCTCTATATCCTGGAAGTCAACCCCCGGGCATCCCGGACAGTGCCTTTTTTAAGCAAAGCGACCGGCATCCCCTTGGCCCAATTGGCTGCAGGCGCCGCTTTAGGGAAGTCCTTAAAAGAGCTGGGATACTCTGGGCTTTACCGCGACAACCAAGGGTTGATCTCTGTAAAGGTGCCGGTATTCTCCTTTGGCAAGCTTCACGGAGTGGAAACTGCCCTGGGTCCGGAAATGAAATCCACCGGCGAAGCCATGGGCAGGGACCGCAGCTTGGCCAAGGCTTTGTACAAAGGATTTGCCGCATCGTCGGTCCAGCTTCCGGCCAAAGGTAAAGTGTTGGTCACTGTTGCCGACAAGGACAAACAGGAGATCATTCCGATTGCCCGCAAGATGCATGAACTGGGCTTGGAAATCTATGCCACTTCCGGTACAGCCCGCGTGCTGCAGGAAAACGGGCTTCACTGCCAGATGGTGACAAAGCTGAACCAGTCGAACCAGATCCTGGATCTGATTGAACAGAACCAGGTGGACCTGGTGGTCAACACCTATACAGTTGGGAAGCAGCCGCAGCGCGATGGCTTTAGGATCCGGGTAGCTGCCAGCGAAAGCGGTGTGCCGTGTTTCACATCGCTGGACACTGTCACGGCCTACCTCAAGGTTGTCGAAGACCAGCAGCTCTGGCTGGAACCATTGTATTTTCAGGAGGCAAACTAATGAAGGTTACGGTTATGAATACGGCCCAAATCGCCCGGAAAACCTGGCAGCTGACATTTACCGGCAGTTTTCCGTACGGCGAGGTTCAACCGGGGCAGTTTGTGATGATCCGCATCGGTTCCGGTACGGAACATGTCCTGCGGCGCCCGATCAGTATTGCCGCCGTGAAAGAAGACCGCTTGACTATAGTCTTCCGGGTAGTGGGGAAAGGCACACAGTGGTTGAGTGAACGAAAACCTGGTGACGGACTGGATGTGTTGGGCCCGCTTGGGAAGGGATATCCCCTGCCCCATACTGGTGCGGGAGTATTGATCGTGGGCGGCGGTATCGGTGTACCGCCGCTGTATTTGCTGGCGGAGCGGGTAAGGCCTTTGGTTCAGCAGCTGGATTTGGCGCTCGGCTTCCAAACGGCAGCGGATTCCTTTTGGATCGATCAATTCGCCAGCCTCGGCAATCTGGTGCCGGCTGCTGATGATGGTTCCTTTGGGAAGAAAGGGACAGTGATCGATGCCATCAAGCTGCTGTCGGAGGGACGCTCCCCAAAGAGCCGGCCGTGGGACTATGTCTACGCCTGCGGGCCGCTTCCCATGCTGAAGGCGGTGAAACAGCATTTTGCAGGGCACAAGGTTCAGGGCTATGTTTCTTTGGAAGAGCGGATGGCCTGCGGTGTAGGGGCATGCTGCGGCTGCGTCTGCCAGACCGCTGATCGAACGGCGGCAAAACGCATCTGCGCCGATGGGCCTGTTTTCGACTGGAACGAGGTGGCACTATGAAAAAACCAGATTTAAGTGTTGAAATCGCCGGGCTGCGCTTGCGCAGTCCCGTGATGCCCGCTTCCGGCTGTTTTGGCTTCGGCCGGGAGTATGCTAACCATTATCCCCTGCGCCTTTTGGGAGCGGTGGTGACCAAGGCGGTGACCCTCAAACCGCGGCTTGGCAATCCCACACCGCGGGTGACGGAAACCAGCGCAGGGATGCTGAATGCCATCGGGCTTGCCAATCCCGGTGTCGAGCATGTTGTGGCCCATGAACTGCCCTGGCTCGCCAAGCAGGATGTCCCTGTGATTGTCAATGTGGCTGGGGAGACCAAGGATGAATATGTGGAAGTGGTGCGGATCATCTCTCAGTCCGGTTTGGCGGCAGCTGTAGAACTTAACGTTTCCTGCCCTAATGTCAAAGCCGGCGGCATCACATTTGGTACCGACGCGCGGATACTCCAGGACTTGGTCCAGACTGTGCGCAAAGTTTGTACCATCCCGCTTTTCGTAAAGCTTTCGCCCAACGTGACTGATATTCGCCAGCTTGCCCTGGCGGCTCAAGCGGGTGGAGCCAGCGGACTGACGCTGATTAACACCATGATCGGCATGCAGATTGATATTCAGCGGCGCCGGCCAGTGCTGGCCAACAAGACTGGAGGGCTGTCAGGCCCGGCGGTCAAACCGGTCGCGGTGCGGATGGTCTATGAGGTGGCGAAGGTGGTGGACATTCCTGTGATCGGGATGGGCGGCATCTGCTCTGGCGCGGATGCGGTGGAGTTTATCATGGCAGGAGCCAGTGCGGTGATGGTCGGGACAGCCAATTTCACCAACCCTAGGGCTTGTCCCGAGATTACCGCCGAAATTGAGCAGTTTATGATCGAGCAGGGCATTAACAGCATTGCTGAAATCCGGGGGTGTATTGCATGAAAACTGCGGATCGGGTTATTGTGGCCTTGGACTTTGCAGAGCGAGACAAGGTGGTAGCTCTTCTGGACAAGCTTCCGGAGCTGTCCTTCGTCAAGGTGGGGATGGAACTGTTCTACAGCGAGGGGCCGGGCTTAGTAACCATGTTGAAAGATCGGGGGCTGCAGGTCTTTGTCGACCTTAAAATCCACGATATTCCCAATACCGCGCATAAGGCGATCGAAGCATTGAGCAGGCTGGGGTGCGACATGCTCAATGTGCACTGCGCCGGCGGCCTGGAAATGATGCGTCGGGCCCGTGAAGCTCTGTCCGGGCAGACCAAGCTGATCGGTGTGACAATACTGACTTCGATCGATCAGCGAACCATGAACAGCCAACTAGGCATTCCAGGTACAATTGAGGCCTGCGTCCTCAATTACGCAGCCATGGCCAAGGCAGCCGGCCTCCATGGGGTGGTCTGTTCGCCCCACGAAGTGCAAGCGCTTAAAAGCCATCTAGGCAAAGATTTCCTGGCTGTGACCCCCGGCGTGCGGCCGGCAGGCAGCGCCGCCGGCGATCAAAGAAGGTCTATGACGCCTGCGGAGGCGATTACAGCCGGCAGTGACTATCTGGTGATCGGGCGCCCCATCACAGCAAACCCCGATCCCGGAGCTGCATTTGCCGAGATCCTAAGAGAAATCGAGGTGGTAATGTGACTGAACAAGAACTGCTGGAGAAGTTCAAGGAACTTGGGGTTCTCAAAACCGGCCATTTCCGTCTTACGTCCGGGCTGCACTCTGCACAATACATGCAGTGCGCGGCGGTTTTCGAGTATCCCAAAGCTGCGGAGGAAATTGTTAAACTGCTGATCCCAAAACTGCCGCAGGATATCGACACCGTGATGGCGCCGGCGATTGGGGGAATCAACCTGGGCTATGAAGTGGCCAGAATCCTTGGATGCCGCTTTGTCTTCGCCGAGCGGGAACAGGGGAAAATGGTCTTGCGCCGCGGTTTTGCCTTGACTCCGGGAGAAAGGGTGCTGGTCGTGGAAGACGTGGTCACAACCGGCGGATCGGTCAAGGAAGTGTTGGAGATTGCCAGAAGCTGCGGCTGCAGTGTTCAGGGTGTGGGCTGCATTGTCGACCGCAGCCAGGATGAACTTGACTTTCAAGCCCCGTTTGTCTCCCTTGTGCGTGTGGCGATCGAGACTTACCAACCGGATCAATGCCCCTTGTGCCTGGCTGGCCAACCGCTGACAAAGCCGGGGAGCAGAGACATCAATTGACTGAGGCCAAGATCCGACCTAAGCCTGATTCAGTATCTAGCCCAAGTCTATTGCCAGTGTCTTCCATTCAGGTATACTTAACTTAAAGTAAACTGCTGCCGCCGAATGGAGGTACATTTATGCAGATTGATGCGCGCAGATATGGCCTGTGGGATTTGGTTAAACTGCCGCTGCAGGCAGGGCCTGGAGCCGCCATCCTTACGGGGCTGAACAGCCTATTGTCAGGTATTGTCCCCACGCTTCACGTTGTGGTTACTGCCAGTTTCATAGATACAGCCATCGCTGTTTTGCAGGGCAGCGCGGAGCGCAGTGAAATCTACAGCCGCCTGTTTGCAGTGGTGGCTTTGATTGCTTACAGCTGGGTAAGCGGCTCCGCGGCTAAGCTGGCAAGCACCAAATTGGGACTTGCCCTGCAGGAGCATTATCATACGGCGATTACTGAAAAACGGGCACGGCTGCATTACCGCCACATCGAGGATCCTGAGTCCTGGGACTTGATCTCCCGCGTGACCAGTCGTCCCGAAGGGCATTTGAGCGATGGCTACAACCTTTTGCTCTCCATGGCTGCCCTGATTTTCAGGGTCCTGGGCGTATTGGGCATTCTTATTTCCCAAGTGTGGTGGGCTGCGGTGGTAATTATTCTCCTTTCGGTTCCGCTTTTTGCGTTGGCCGTAAAAAGCGGCAAGGCCAGCTACGAGGCGAGCAAGGAGACAGAAAAGTACAGGCGCAAAAGCAGTTATCTCTCCAGTATCTTGACCAGCAGGGAAACTGTTGATGAACGCAGCCTTTTTGGTTACGGCGATCCGATCAACGAAATGTGGCACGAGCGGTATGAGACCGCTCGCAAGATTGAGCACCGAGTCAGAAGGAAGTGGTTCATCCGGACAAAAATCGGCAGCCTGATCACAGCCTTTCTATCTGTATTGATCGTTGTGGTGCTCCTCAATCCAGTTCTGGCCGGCGATTTGTCGATAGGTTTGTTCATGTCGCTTGTGGTTGCGACTTTCAGCCTGGTGCAGATGATGTCCTGGGGGCTGGGCAGCTATGTGGACCAATTGGCCAAATTCCGCGAATACCTCAAGGATCTCACCAAGTTCGCAATGCTGGAAGAGTCGGACTCTGCGCAAATGCTGCCGGCCGATCCGGCGCCTGAGTTCCAGTCTCTGGACTTCAAGAATGTGAGCTTCAAATACCCGGGAATGGAAAAGTACGTGCTGCGGAACTTGTCTTTGAGGATGGAGGCCGGCAAACATTATGCTTTTGTCGGGGTCAACGGCTCTGGCAAAACCACAATCACCAAGCTGATTGCCGGGCTTTATGACAACTATTCCGGTGAAATACTGCTGAACGGCAAAAACCTCCGGGAGTGGGATCCTGCGGAGCTGAAAGCGATGCTCAGCATCGTCAACCAGGATTTTGCCAAGTACTACATTACAGTCCGGGACAATATCGCCTTGGGCGATGTCAATCATATTGAAAGCGACAGCGATTGGCGCGTCAACCGAGCTATCGATCAGGTGGGGCTTGCCGCTGCCGTGGAAAAATTACCGCAGGGCATCCACACACCTCTTGGCAAAATCAAGGCGGACGGCCAGGACGTCTCCGGTGGTGAATGGCAGCGGATCGCCATGGCCAGAGCGATTGCCAACCCAGCGCCGCTGCGGATCTTGGATGAGCCCACAGCCGCCCTCGATCCTGTCAGCGAAAGTGAGTTATACCAAGAGTTCGAGCGGATCAGCCGCGGCAAGACCACGATCTTTATCAGCCACCGCCTTGGGTCCACCAAACTGGCGGATGAAATCTTTGTGATCGATGAGGGACGAGTGTTGGAACAGGGGACGCATCAAGAACTGATGGCCCTAAACGGGGAATATGCCCGGATGTATGAGAGCCAAAGGAGCTGGTACAATTGAAGGCGCGGCCGAAAACACAACCAAAGACAAGGATCAGTCTGACTGCGATTGTCTGGCGAATCTTCAAGATGGTTATCAAAGCGTGCCCCATCTACTTCACCGCCACCTGCCTGATCGGTGTCATCCACGGCCTCTCATGGGGTTTAAACACCTATGCCACCCAGTTCTTCTTTGACGCAGTGGCCACTGCCGTGACCAGCCAAACCGAGCTCACCATGGTTTACCTGGGCTTGCTGGCGCTTGGAGGCGTGACGGTCGGCAGCCAGGTGCTCAATGGAGTGCATAATTTCATGGCCGGTGCTTTATATGGCCTGGTTCCCGGGCATCTGGTGAAGCATATTCACCGCAAGGCCGCCCGAATCGAACCGATCTGCTATGAATCACCCGATCTGCTCGATGATATCAACAAAGCCGAAAAAGGAGCCGGCAGCAGCCTGGGTTTGCTGATTGTGGTGGTGGTCCTCTTGACTTTCTACTTGCCGTATTTCGTTTTCATGGGCTGGTACTTGTACCGCTTGAAGCCGATCCTGCTCCTGTCGCTGGTCTTTATCTTCATCCCTGTGTTCATCACTCAGCTGATCAGAGGGGCAGTCCATGCCCGGCTCGAGGATGAATCGGCGCCTTTGCGGCGGGAAGTGGATTATTACGAAAGGTGTATCTGTGATCGAGAGTACTTCAAGGAAACCAGGCTTTTGGGCGCTTACCGCTTTTTCAGGGATCTGTATCTCACTGCGTTGAAGGCGATGCAGCAGAAGAAGTGGAATGTGGAGCTGAAGACCAATCTAATGGAAATCGGCATGAGAATGCTAACACTGGCGGGGTACTTCGGAGTTCTGTACCTGTTGTTCACAGCCTTGATGAACGGTGAGATCAGTATCGGCAGTTTTGCCGCTGTCTTTGGGTCAATCGAGCTGATGTTCGGCATCATGGAGGAGATCGTTGCCAACCACATCGGCGGAATGACCAGAGATCTGGCCACTGTCCGCAATTTCATCCGCTTTTTGGACCTTCCGGAACGCTCCGGGGATACTGAACGGGTTTCATTTGACGGTGGGATAAAGTTTACCGATGTGAGTTTCGCATATCCCGGCAGCGAAACCAAAGCCTTGGATCATGTGAATCTCACTATCAGGCCTGGCGAAACCATCGCCATTGTTGGGCAAAATGGAGCGGGCAAGTCCACTTTGGTCAAGCTTCTCACTGGTTTGTACCTTCCGACTGAAGGCACAGTGGAGATCGGCGGTGTGGACAGCCGGAGAATAAGCCCTGAGTCGATCTACAAGGGGATCACGGGTGTTTTCCAGAAGTACCAGCGCTACAAACTGACTTTGCAGGAAAACGTCCAAATCAGTGATCTGCAAGCACAAGATGAAAACCACTTGGATGCCGCTGTGGCGAAAGCGGATCTTGAGCTTGACCAGGAAACCTTCCCCCAGGGGTATGAGACAATGCTATCCAGGGAGTTTGACGGAGTGGACCTTTCCGGCGGCCAATGGCAGCGGGTGGCCTTGGCGAGGGGATTTTACAGGGTGCACGATCTGATCGTACTTGATGAGCCTACCGCCGCCATCGATCCCCTTGAGGAAACGAGGATCTATCATAAGTTTGCCGAACTATCCAAGGAGAAAACAGCGATTATTGTCACTCACCGCTTGGGATCGGCTAAGATTGCCGACCGGATCGTGGTGATGGACCAAGGTAGGATAGTGGCTGTTGGCACTCACGAGCAGTTGATGCAGGAGCAGGGCAAATATGCCGAGATGTATCAGGCGCAAGCCCAGTGGTATGCAGGATGACGCGCTTGCGGACCACATGTAGGTTTTTTCATTGTTGGTGCAACCAAACGAAAACTCGCTGCCTCTAAATATTTGGATGCAGCATACCGTCGCCTGCGGCAAGAACCAGGAAGGGGAGGGTGGAGTGGAACAGGGCGGCCAAGAAGCACTGACAATTGACCGGATGGTAAACGAATATGCCGACCGGCTGCTGCGCGCGGCTTTCCTGATTCTTGGCGACTTTCACCTCGCGGAGGATGCGGTGCAGGAGGCACTGATCGATGCTGCCACTCACCTCGCTTCATTTCGCGGTGAATCCACGCTGTACACCTGGTTGTACCGAATACTTGTCCGGCGCTGCCGCAGGCAACAGCAGCGCAAGTTCTGGAACATGCTGGAGGTTGTTCCCGCAGATACGTTGGAGCGTTTGAGTTCGAAACGAAACGTTCCCGGTGATCAGATCGCCCTGGAAAAGTTGGAATTAACTGCCGCCGTGCACAAACTGCCGGCGAAATATCGGGAAATCGTAGCGCTGTACTACTATGAGGATTTGACCATAGCAGAAATTGCCGGCATTTTGGCCGCTTCCGAAGGAACGGTGAAGAACCGGCTGCACCGAGCGCGGCAGAAACTCGCCAAGTTGCTGCGGGAGGGGGAGAGCGATGAATTTCAAGCTAAAACTACGAGCTGAACTGGAGCACATTAGATTCACGGATTCCCGGAAAGCCATATTAAGGCGGCATTTGGCCCAAGCCGCGACAAAAAGAAGCTCTGTGACACTTTCTCAACGCCTGAGCGCCTTTTGGAACGGTTATACAGAAATCCCTGTTTCAGTTTTGGCTTGCGCTGCCTGCCTTATGGCGTTGAGCTTCGGCGCGGTCTGTACCCACGTGTTTGCCGTCGACGAAACCTCCGCCGCGCTTCTGATCTTGACCAGTGCCGAGGTGCTGGATGCTGCGATGGCCAAAGGAGTGGTGGTGCTGTGAAAGTACGTGTTAAAAACAAGCACCTGATCATTGCGGTTGTCGTCTTCCTTGCCTGCACCGGACTGGTATACGCATCCGGACCTTTCTATCTGTTCGACCGGGCGGAATGGGCAAGGAATCATCAGGACTACGTCACAGCCCTTGCGCACTATGATGCTCTGATCGCCAAATACCCGGATCATGAACTTGTACCAAAAGCATTGAGGCAGACATTTGAAATGCTTGCGGGAAGCCATGTTTACGTTCGCTACCGGCAGGGGCTCAGCTCCAAGACCGCAGACCAGCCGTCGTTCAATCGGGCCCTCAGTTCGGGCAGCATGATGCATGTGGAAGCAAAGGGCCTGAGCCTCGAAGATCGCTGCCGTATGCTCTGGGCTTATTATACGAACCCCGGATTTAAGGATTACTCGTGGTATGACGTGGACATGATTCTGGGGCAGCTGAGCGTCATCATGGAGGAACGGAGCTTTGCCGAAGCGGAAGAATTCTACTGGAACGGTATCAGGACAGGGCAGTGGCGGATTGTGGAAGAATGCGCCCGCAGGCTCGTCGATCTGTATCTGCGCTGGGGCATGTTCGAACATGCCGTGGGCGTGGTGGAATACATCGAGTCCACATCGGGCTTTGATTCGGACCTGGCCGAGCTTCTGGGCAATATTTACTTCGCCCTTGGCGACCTGAACAACGCGGAGGCCATGTATGCCCAGGCACACCGGCTGATGTGGCGCACGGATGTAGGGGAGCGGCTGAATTTCATCAGAGAGGCTAAAGGTAAAGAGCTCCATGTGGTGGAAGGGGTGGTGACCCGCAGCGGAGCACCTTTTCCGGGGGTGAAGGTCCTGGTATATCCCGGCCCCGAGCCGGTGGAGTATATGGGGAAAGAGTGGCTGCGAACCACCGACAAAGTGCTGTATACAACCACCACCGACCATGACGGCCGGTTTGTGCTGCGGCTGCCGGAAGGAGAATACGACATTGGGATCGAGCTGAACCGGGCGCAGATGGAAAGAGTCGACGGCATGCAGCTCCAGGTTAAGAACAGCGCATTCAACCTGGAAGCCGGCGCCCAGGTAGTTGAGCCCATCGAGTTTAGATTTGTCCAGCCGCCGCAGCTGATCCAACCGGTTTATGAGGCCGAGTATGCCGGCGGGCCGATCTACGTTGAGTGGACACCATATCCTGGCGCGGAGTCGTACAGCGTGATCGCCGTGTATTACTTTGACAAACTATCTTCCTTAGGTATTTCCCGGATCGGTGTGAGCCGCCATCTGGCCGATGTCAGCGAACCCGGCGTTTGGCTGGACAGCCTCACCAAACCACTGTTCTTCCTGGTACACTCGCCGGCGGGCATTCATCCGAAAGTCCTGCTGGGAATGCCCGACTTGGTTGTGCTTGTCGTGGAAGCCCGCACTGAGTCGGGACTGACCGTGCGTTCCGACGAAGTGCTGAATGTGTTTCACCGGTCGAGCGGGGTGATTCACCCCAAACAGCGGAAGCTGCGGCCTGAAGAAAAGCTGATCCTGGAGTACAAATATGAGGAAGCCTATGAGCTCCTGCAGCAAAGATTGGCCAAAAACCCCGACGATCTGGACGCCCTTTGGCTGCTGGCGCGCTTTTACTATTGCGGCACCAGGCCTTTGGATGAAAGCATGGGCGGCTACGCCCACCAAGATCTGAACAAGTGCCTGGAAACCCTGCAAAAAATTGCATCAATCGAGCCGGGCTCCGGAGTCGCCAAGGCCATCGCTATGGTGGAGGAACAGCTTGAGCGATCTGGGCATTGACGCCCGCAGCAAACAGAAATTCGAGAAGGACAGCTGACTTCAGCTGTCTTTTTCGATTGGGAGTCAAAATTCACTGACAGAAAAAAGAGGTATTCAACCAATTTTAAGTGAAAATTACCATTAACGAAATGTTCCCGGGAAGCTGTGCCGCTCGCGGCGCAATGGCAGTTTGGAGGTCACATGATGGGCCAGGTGATCACTAAGAGCAGGGCACTGAAACTGCTGAAAAAGCTGAAAATCTTTGATCAGTGGGATGCGGCCATGTGGGCTTACCGCCAGGGTTGGGAGATCGACAAAGGGAACTTCATCTTCTGGACAACTCTCAACATTCTAGGCGCCCTGATCCCTGTCTATTTGCTGCGGGTGACCAAGGAAATCATTGATTACATCTCGGTCAATATCACATCCAGCAGCCTTCCTGACATTGCCTGGCGGATCGCCCTGCTGTGCTGTTTGTGGATACTGAGAAGCTCGTACCACATCATTCCGGACATAATCCGGTACACGATGCAGACACGCTATTCCATCGCCATGCAGCGCAGGTATGCGGCTTGCGTGAGCCGGATCCCCCTGTGCAAATTCGATGACAAAGACTTCGCCGCAAAAATCTCCCACGTCGGCAGCACCTGCAGCCGCCTTGCTTATGTCATGGGCGGAACCGCCAGCTTCATCGGCGCTGTCGCGGGCACGATCGGCTTGTTCTGGATGGCCCTTAGAACTTCATGGATCCTGCTGGTGATTGCTGCCATTTTCTTCATCGCAGCCTTGATTCTGACTGGAAAGAACTACAGGCAGCACTATGATTTTTGGGCAGTGGCCAAGCTGGAGTCGCGGAAACAAGACTACTACGCCGGCCTGATCACCGGGAGAGAGACAGGAAAAGAAATCCGGGCCATGAAACTGAACGACTTTTTCCGCAACCGCTGGCGCACACTTACGGAAAAACTGTCTGAAATGCAGTTGGATTTGGATATGAAATCGGCCAAGGTGAACCACATTTTGGGCCTGATCGGCGCACACTTACGGAAAAACTGTCTGAAATGCAGTTGGATTTGGATATGAAATCGGCCAAGGTGAACCACATTTTGGGCCTGATCCACCTTGGATTCAGCATCTTAATCCTTGGTTTCGGTGTATGGCTCCTGCGGCGCGGCGACATCATGCTGGGCGGCCTGGTGTTGATATGGCAGCTGCACGACCGGCTGTACAGCAGCATGCATTCACTGGTGCGCCATTATATGTATACCCTGAGTTATCTCCCGTTCATGGCGGAACAAAAGGAAGTCTTCGAGATGGTCTTCGACGAGACAGGCCTGCCTTCCCGGGAGCACAAGGAAATCATTCCACAAGACCCGGAAACCATCTTCCGCCTGGAAAACGTCACCTTCGGCTATAATCCGGACCAGCCGGTGCTGAAAAACATCAGCTTTACCGTGAAACGGGGAGAGACAGTCGCTCTGGTCGGGGACAACGGTGCCGGAAAAATCACTTTGATCAAACTTCTCCTAGGCCTGTACGCCCCAAACAAAGGCAAGGCCTTCTTCGAAGGCATGCCCTATGATGAACTGACTCAAGAATACTTGTACAGCAAGATGGGGGTGGTGTTTCAGGATTTCAAGCAGTACCACTTCACCATCCGGGAGAACATCGCCTTTGGCGACATCAAGCAGCTGCACAATGACGAAGCGTTGATGGAAGCGGCGAGGAAAGGGCAGGCGGACAAACTGATTCTGGCCCAGGAAAAGGGCCTTGACACCTTCCTTGGCCGCGAGTACGAAGAGGACGGCCTGGCGCTTTCTGGCGGCGAATGGCAGCGGATTGGGGTGTCCCGGGCCCATGTCAGCGACAAGGAAATCCTGATTCTGGACGAACCGGCGGCGAAACTCGATCCGGTCGCGGAAATGGAGCAGTTCATGGCTATCAAACACTCACTGCACGGACGTACGGCGGTCCTAGTGTCTCACCGTCTGGGTTTTGCCCGCCTGGCGGACAAAATCGTTGTCCTGAAGGATGGCGAAATGGTTGAACTGGGGACCCATGAGGAATTGATGAAAGCCAACAGGCACTATGCTGAAATGTTCAGGGCCCAGGCAGAATGGTATGAAGGGAGAGTGACAGGAAATGGCTTCTAATGGAAAACTAAAACGCAGCAAGGGTGTGGGGATCGTCGAGACACTTTTCACAACCGGGAAACTGCTCTTCGAAGCCTGTGGGCCGAAAGAGATAGGGCTTTTGACTGTCGGGCTGCTGGGTTATCTAATACCCGCGGGAATGATTTTCCTGCAAAAGGAGTTCTTCAACCATGCCGAGCAGTTGGTCATCGATCCTTCCTCGACTGTCATCAGGGACATTGCTGTCACTCTCGCTTTGTGGAGCGGCTTGATGCTGGCACAGTGGGTGGTCGGGATTATTGAGGGCCATGCCAGCCGCCTGGTGAACATCAGGATTAACAATTACATGATGAACTGGCTTTTGGGCAAGATCGGCTCAATCAGGTACGAATACATGGACACCCCCGAGGTTTTCAACAAACTGGAATGGGTTTCCAGGGAACTGCCCAGCAGGATCGCCCAAGTAGTAAACAGTTCTCTGGATTTGTCGGCAGCCTGCTGGCAGGTTCGTCCGTAGGCGCCCTGGGGTTCTCTGAAGATTGGCGCATCGCCCTGATTATTATAGCCGGCGGCATTCCCGCCTGCCTCTTTGTCCATCTGCAGAATGATGAGGAGTATTACCGCGCTCAGTGGGAGTCGCCCGAACTAAGGCAGCAGTGGCATGTCTTCCGTTTGTTCACCCGCCGGGACAGCATCCGGGAGATGCGGGTCGGCCAGTATTCGGACTACCTGATGGAAAAGTGGGCCGATTTGTCTTTACAGCTTCGCAACCACCGCTATAAATACATACGCAAATACTACTTATTCAACGTTTTGTCCAACATCTTCAACTATGCCAGCATTGGGGTCGCCCTGTGGATTGTCTGTCTCCGGATTTTCGACCCAGTGTCGGGCACCGGTATCGGATCTTTCATGCTGGTTTATGGTGTGGCAATGTCCCTGCAGGGGGATATCATATCTCTATTCTCTGACATATCCGGGGTGGCGGCGACAGGCAAGTACCTCAAAGACTACTATGACCTGCTGCGGTATGACAGCGAGGAACTGGCCGGCGAGGATGATCCCCTGCCGGAGAATGGGGACATCACCTTCGAAAACGTCTGGTTCCATTATCCCAACACCGATCGGTATGTGCTGCAGGACATAAATGTCACGATTAAGCAGGGCGAGAAGGTGGCCATTGTCGGGGAAAACGGCTCGGGCAAGAGCACTTTTGTGGCGCTGCTTTGCGGCTTGTACCAACCGCAGCGGGGAAGGATCACCTTCGCTGGGAAAGAGCTTTCAGAAGTGCTGGGGCTGATGCGCCGCGCTACGTCGTTTGTGTTTCAGGATTTCGGCCGCTACCAGCTCACAGTCGCCGACAACATCCGCATCGGCAACACTTACCGGGAGCTGACGGAAGGGGAAATCATCACCGCCGCCAAACGGGCTGATGCTGATGGTTTCATCCAAGAGATGGAGCAGAAATATAATACCTTCCTGGGAAGCCTGGAACAAGGCCGCACGAACCTGTCCGGTGGGCAGTGGCAGAAGCTGGCCTTTGCCAGGTGCATCACCAGGCAGGAGGCTAAGGTGATGATCCTGGACGAGCAGACCGCTGCATTGGATCCGATCTCGGAAGCGAGGTTCTACCGTGAGTTCAGGGAATTGACCGGCGATCGGACGGCGATCATGATTTCCCACCGCCTGGGAGCCACTAAACTTGCCGATCGGATCCTGGTTTTCCACGAGGGGAGGATCGTGGAAGAGGGAACCCACGAAAAGCTGATGAGCAAAAACGGGCTCTATGCCCAGATGTATGAGGCTCAGGCTCAGTGGTATACGGCTTAGTACAGTTCCCGAACTAGCCTGAATATGATATACTAAGGAACGGAAAGCAAAGATAATGGCGGTTTGCACTCCTGTGATAATGGGTAGGTGAACGGAAGTGAGCAATGACAAACCCTTGCGCTGGGCCAGGTTGCTTGCGGATGTGATGACTTGCGTGCGCCTGTTGGGCGGGTTTATGCTGCCGTTTCTTGCTTGGGAACACTCTGCCGACGCACTGGGAAGGTTGGTGAAAATCAATCTCCTGCTGTGGAGCACAGACGCCGTTGATGGGAAGTTTGCCCGCCTGTCCAATACGCCTTCATCGTGGATCGGCAAACGGGATATCTATGTGGATACGGTAATGACTATCGGGACCAGCCTCGCTCTCGTCCGGGCGGGGTTTTTTCCCAAAGCGGCTTTGGGAATCTGGTTCTGTCTTTGCCTGATTGTGTACCTGATTCGGCCGGTGGCCACAGTGATGCTGGCGTTTATGTGTCCGCTGCAGATCGCCCTGCCAGTGCTGGCTCTGGTCCACGGCTGCCCAGAGTTCAACCTCTACCTGCTGTGGCTGCTGATCATCGCCATGGTCAACCGAATCAGGCTCAAATTTGTCATCGAAAACTTCATCAATGGGCTTCCCGAAACCCAAAAACAGTGGGTCTTGTCTTGGCTGCCCCAGTGGCTGAAGCCCACACCGCAGCAAAGGGAGTATTTCCAAAAGACCCAAGCTTCCGATTCCGCTGTTGTTGACACCAACGGCCGCGGTATGTCCCTATGATAGCTCGCCGCCTGCCGCGGTGAAGTTCTCGCGCTGGAGGTCTGCCGATATTCGGAGACGGCGCAGTTCACAAAGTGGAAATAGAAATAGGAGGGGATAGAGACGGTGATTAATCCAAAGTTACCAGCAATTCTTTACGGCGGTGATTATAATCCCGATCAGTGGCCCGAAGAGATCTGGCGCGAGGATATGCGCTTGTTTAGGCTTGCAGGGATCAATGTGGTGGTTGTGCCTGTTTTCAGCTGGGCCAAGCTGCAGCCTGCGGAAGACCGTTATGACTTCGAGTGGCTGGATCGGGTTCTTGATCTTTTGGCGGAAAACGGGATCTATGCCTGCATTGCCACCTCGACGGCGGCCCAGCCGGCATGGATGTCGGTAAAATACCCTGAGATCCTTCCTGTTGATGTTCACGGCCGGAAGCGGACCCACGGCAAGCGGGTCAATTTCTGCCCCAACAGCAAAGTATACCGGGAGTTTGCGGCGCGCCTCGCCCGCAAGCTGGCCGAGAGGTATAAGGACCACCCGGCTTTATTGTACTGGCGGGTGGCCAATGAGTACGGCACCTACTGCTACTGCGACACCTGCGCCCAAGAGTTCCGCAAATGGGTGCAAAAGCGTTATGGGACTATCGAGGAAGTCAACCGCAGGTGGAATTTGAGTTTCTGGGGCCACACCATTCACAGCTGGGACGAGATTATGGTTCCTTCGGAGCTTAACGACGATAACAAGTGGTACCAGCCTGTAGCCCTGGATTACCTGCGTTTCATGACTGATTCCACAATCGAGTGTTTTGTCAATGAATACCAGGCTATCAAAGAAGTCACCCCAGACTTGATGGTGAGCACAAACATCTCCGGATACATCAAGAAACTGGATCAGTTCAAATTCGCCGAATATGTGGACATCGTCTCCTGGGACAACTACCCCCAGCCGCAGCACCGGATGAGCCTGGTCGCCTTCAAGCATGATCTGATGCGGGGGTTAAAAGGCGGCCGGCCGTATATTCTTGCGGAGCAGACCCCAAGTTCCCAAAACTGGCAGCCGTACAACCTACTCAAGCGTCCGGGCGTGATGCGCCTTTTGAGCTACCAGGCATTGGCTCGGGGAGCGGACACGGTGATGTTCTTCCAGATGCGGCAGTCCAAGGCTGGAGTGGAGAAGCTGCACGGCGCTGTCATTTCCCATGCCGGGCATGAGCGCACCCGTGTGTTTAGGGAATGTGCCCAGCTTGGAGCTGAGCTGAAGAATATCGGTGCGAGCTTCCTCGATTCCCGAGTCACAGCCAAGGTGGCTGTCATGTTCGACTGGGACAACTGGTGGGCGGTGGAACTGTCCAGCGGGCCCAGCCGTGATCTGCAGTACCTGGATCAGGTGGAGAAATACTACCATGCCCTCTGGAAACTGAATGTCCCGGTGGACATCGTCCGGCCCGACAGCGATTTGAGCAAATACGACCTGGTGCTTGCGCCGCTGCTCTACATGACCAAGCCGGGTACGGCGGAGAATATCGAGAACTACGTCCGCGAAGGGGGAACCTTTGTCACAACTTTCTTCAGCGGCATGGTCGACGAGAACGACCATATCATCTTGGGCGGATACCCGGGAGAGCTAAAAGATGTTCTGGGGATCTGGGTGGAGGAGATCGACGGCCTGCTGCCGGAGATGAAAAACGGTATGGTCATGAAAGGGCCGCTGGGAGAACTGAACGGCACATATGAATGCGGCCTGATCTGTGACCTGCTTCACCTGCGGGGTGCCGAAGCGCTGGCGGTGTACGCCGCGGACTTCTATGCAGGGCGTCCGTGCCTTACCCGCAATCAATTCGGTAAAGGTACCGCCTATTATGTTGCCTCCGATCCGGAGCAGCCTTTCATTGACGGGTTCGTCAAGTATCTGTGCGATCTGAAAGGAATTAAAGCGCCGCTTGAAGTCCCTCCAGGTGTTGAAGTCACCCAAAGGGAGAAAGAGAGCCGGCGGTTCACCTTCGTCCTTAACCACAACGAAACAGCGGTGGAGATTGACTTGGGTGAAAAGGCGTGTTTCGATCTGGTCACGCAGACAGAAAAGCGGGGGCGGGTGCGCCTTGCCGGCCGCGATGTGCTCATCCTCGAGGAACAGCAATCATCATGAGAAGGAGTGGACAGCATGGTTAAACTGGAACAGCATCGATTACCGGACACCCTGATTCTGGAGGAAAGGGCGGAAGCTGCTCTCAACGCGTTGATCGGCGTCGCCGACGAAGATTATGAATACATCCCCTTTTTCAACGGCAATTTCAAGGCCAGGCCGGCCTACATGACCCACGGCAACTGGGACTTCGGCTCCAGCCACGGCCGGCTTGTCGATGCCATAATCTTGGCCCGGGCTATGACCGGAAGTGATTACGGTTTTGAAATAGAACAGCATTACCGCCGCAATCTGTTAAGCTTTTTCCGCCCGGACGGGCTCAATTACCGGCGCAATACCTTCACCCAGGACATTATCACCGAGCACATGGCCGAGTTCAAGGAAAGCGCCAGCATGATCGACCAAAGATCAGTGCTGTTGGGGCTTACCACCTGGTATGTCGCCACCGGCGAAGAACGAGCCAAGCAGGCGGCGGACAAGCTTTGCGCCGCTCTCAAGCGCATTGCCCGCAAAGAGAGGGATTCCTGGTACTATCCTGCCAGTGAATGGACAGAAAAAGGCTGGCCTTCGTTCGATGCCGTCCACACCCGCCTGGCTCCGGACCCGGCGGCGATGTGGGGCCGGCAGATTGGGCCGCTGTACCGTTACCACCAGATCACCGGCAGCAAGGACGCATATGAACTGGCGGAGAACTTCGCCGCCAACATTATCTACCGCAGCGGCGTCTTCAACGCCGACGGGAGCTTCAACGGCGCCTTGGGCTACCGCAACGGTCATTTCCACACCAGAATGGGGACGCTGGCCTCCTTGGCGAGCTTCGGCTATCATACGCGGGATGCCGCCATCCTTGCCTTTGTCAAGAAAAGTTATGATTGGGCTCTGACCCAGTGCACCGCGTTTGGCTGGACGCCGGGAGACATGCACGACCAGCGTTTTGAGCATGAGACCTGCACGTTGGTGGATGCGATCCACACCGGGATCATCCTGGCCCAATCGGGTTATCCCGAGTACTGGGGCTGTGTGGAGCGCTTCCTGCGCAACCACTTGACCGAATCCCAGCTGATGGAGATCGACTGGATCGAAGAACTGGATCACAAGGAGCTGGATATTCCCAGGCAGAGGACCTATTATAAAGTGGCGCAGAGGCTGCGGGGGGCTTTCTCCGGGTATGCGGCACCCAACGATTTCGTCTACGACGGCGAGTGGGGCAGAGGGCACATTATGGATGTGCAGACCTGCTGTCTGGGAGCCGGGACAAGAGGACTTTATGTAGCCTGGAGCAGCATTGTCACCGAGGATGCCGGACGGATCCGGATCAATCTGCTGCTGAACCATACCAGCCGCTGGCTGACGTTGAAAAGCTACATGCCCCATGAAGGGCGGATTGAGCTCGAAGTCAAACAAGACCTGCCTGAGCTCTTGATTCGGATTCCTGAATGGGTGCCGTTCGGAGCAGTGCGGGTTTCGGTGGAGAAGAATGGCGAAACCGTCACCACAACTGGCAGGCAGCTGCCGTGGGTGAAGAAAGTGTTCATGAAACTTGGGGCAGCGGCCCAAGGCGCCAAAATCACCATCACTTTCCCGCTGCATGAGCGGAAGACCGTGGAAGTCGCCTCGGGCCTGGAATATGAGGTCAAATGGCGAGGCGATGATGTGATCCACATCGATCCCCCGGGGACCTATTATCCGCTGTACACCAACCGCAGGATTCAAACTCCCGCGGAACTGAAAGAGAAGACCTTGATCTGTGATCATGGGCCTTCATACATCTAGCGGGAGGGAACCGGCATGAATCATGCAGAGATCAAGCCGATGACTATGGATTGGGGGCCTCTACAGAGGCCGGCCCCAGATTGGTTCCGTGATGCCAAATTTGGGATGTTCTTCCACTGGGGCCCCTATACGGTGCCGGCTTATGAAAATGAATGGTATTCCCGGAATATGTACAACAAGGGGCTGTCCCAGAACAAATATCATGTGGAGAAATACGGCAAACTGAGCGAGTTCGGCTACAAGGATTTCCTTCCCCTGTTCACCGGCGACCGGTTTGACCCGGAGTCTTGGGCGGAGCTGATGAGGATCGCGGGAGCTAAATACGGCGGCATTGTCACTGAACATGCCGACAACTTTTCCTTGTGGGACAGCAAGATCAATCCGGTGAACGCAGTCAACTACGGCCCGAAGCGGGATGTTGTTGGTGAGCTGGAAAAGGCTATCAGAGCCAAAGGCCTGCGGTTCATCGCCACGTTCCACCACCAGTGGCTTTGGGGTTGGTTCATGTCCACCGATCCCAACGCCGATGTATATGATCCGGCCAATGAGAAGTTTTACGGCAAAGCGCTGCCTTTGGAAACTAACCGTTACATCCCCTGGCGGCTGCCCGATGATGAGTTCAACCAGATATGGATGCAGAAGGTGATCGAGGTCATCGACGCTTATGACCCGGATTTGATCTACTTCGACAGCCGGGCCAATATCATCGCTGAACGGTACAAGTATCAGTTGGTGGACCACTACTACCGCAGCGGCGGCCGCAGCGAGCGGATTATCACCTATAAGCAGGAAGACTTTCCCGAGGGCGTTGGTGTTCCGGATATCGAGTGCGGCCGGTTCTCCACAGTCCAGAGCTTCCCCTGGCAGACAGATGACCGTTTGGAGGCGAAACGCACCTGGTGTTATATCCAGGGTGCCCTGTACAAACCAGCTGCCAAGATTATCCACCAGCTGTGCGACGTGGTGAGCAAGAACGGCAACCTGCTGCTCAATGTCGGGCCTAAAGCGGACGGGACGTTCGCCGAGGAGGCAGTGGCTGAACTTAAGGAAGTCGGCAGTTGGCTGGCAGCGTTTGGCGAGGCGATTTACGGCACCAGGCCGTTCGTTGTTCACGGTGAAGGGGCAAGCGTCGCTGATCAGAACTTTGATGTTGCCCAAATCGAAGAGCAGACCCGCAAGGGCGTGTTCAGCGATCAGGGGGAGGTGGACTTTACCGCCAGCGACCTGCGCTTCACCACCAAGGGCAATGTGCTGTATGTGATCATCATGGGGAAACCGGAGCGGGAACTGATTAGGGTTGCTAGCCTGCGGCAGGGTGAGGGCTTGGGAACAAAAGAAATCGCCTCGATCGATATAATTGGAGGGGCGCAGAACTTGGATTGGCGGCAGGATCCACAACAACTGGAAATTGTACTCAAAGGCCGTCTGCCTTCGGAACACGCCAATGTGCTGAAAATCACCTACCGCAGTTGATCGGAACAAAAAAATCCGTTAGTGCCTTCACAGCACTAACGGATTTTTCTATCTCATTACTCGGGCATCGGCTCGCCAGCGTTCGGCTTAATCACGATCCAGCAAAGCCTTGTTTCCCATTTGGCGGCATCCAGAGGATTGAGGGTGAGCTTGCCGTCGGTGACCTCCACAGTCATGGACTTGATCATCCATTCGCGGTTGCGCAGCTTGACATTGTGCCAGAAAATGACGTTTTCAACTTTCAGGGAGTAATTCGAGGCCCAGGCGTCACCAATACAGATTTCCACATCATACAGACCGTTTTCAAGCTCGATTTCCCAAACCTTGCCGTTGCGCATATGGGTCATGGTCGCGCGGAGAACGTCCCAAGTATTTGCCTGCGGCGGATCTACACTGTCCCGATTGCGGCCCATGGTTTCAGCTTGTTCCCAACCGTAGACCAAACCGTTGTCCTTGGGGCCAAATGGTTCATGGTAATCTGCAAACCAGCCTTCGGGCACCGGAGTATCCTTATCCTGGAAATTGATCCTGATTTCTTGTGCCGAGGCAAGAACGCTGAAGGCCAGGCACAGGGCAAACGCCAGTATTACCACTCTGCTGATTTGTTTCATTTACTTTCCCTCCATGAGTAAGATTTCAGTTTGCTTAAACAGCTAAACATTAAGCTAAACAAAACAATTGGTTTCTTGTAAACAGCTTATCCCTTTTTCCTGCCATCCCCCCCTGCCCAAATAATCCATGACTAGGCGATAAGCGGATACAGAATCGAAGAGATTTGCCTGGAAGCAACTCTCACTTTAATTAACATTCCCCATTTAATATGAAAATCCTGCTAAAAATTTTCGGAGAATACACTTGTGGCATGGATTAATTAGGAAGCACCGGATCCGGTTGCGGTATTAGACAAGCTAAATGTTTAGCATGATGCTCATCTTCTTTCGGGGAGGAAGATACCAGCATTCACAGAATATACAAGTGAAAGGGCTGAGTACTGACAGGCAAGGAGGACATCAATGTTATACCACAGGAATAAGGCAAAGCAGCTGGATCCGGCACTCTTTCGCAAACCAACCAGTGAGTATCGGGGAGCACCTTTTTGGGCATGGAACACCAGACTGGATCCGCAGATGCTGCTGGAGCAGATTGATATCTTCAAAAAGATGGGTTTTGGCGGGTTTCACATCCATGCCCGGACTGGGTTGGAGACAGCCTATCTCAGTGATGAGTTCATGCACTGCGTCAAGCTCTGCAGCGAAAAAGCGATTCAGGAAGAGATGCTGTGCTGGCTCTACGATGAAGACCGCTATCCTTCGGGTGCGGCAGGGGGCATAGTTACAAAGGACCTGCGCTTTCGAGCCCGGCAGCTTTTGCTTTCCCGCAGCGACTATGATGACTTTGCCTCCAGCAAAGCCGAATTTGACGCCTTGATTGCCCAAGGCCACAAACCAAAAGGCTATTACCTGGCCTCCTATGAGGTCTTGCTCAGGGATGGATACCTCCAGTCGTACCACAGGGTGCAGCGGAATGCCAACCCCAGCGAGGGTGTGATCTGGCATGCTTACTGCCGCCTTGCCAAAGAAGAGCCCTGGTTCAACGGCCAAACCTATGTGGATGTGCTCAATAAAAAAGCTGTGGAAGAGTTCATCCGGGTGACTTACGAGCGCTATTACGAAGTTGTAGGTTCAGAGTTCGGCAGATCAATTCCGGCGATTTTCACTGATGAGCCACAGATCCGGGGCAAATCCTGCCTTCCCTATGCTGCAAGCACAAAAGACGCGACCATGGCGTTCACCGATGACCTGCCCGATACTTTCCGGGCTGTCTACGGTGCTGATCTCCTGGATGTTGTGCCGGAGCTGTTCTGGGATCTGCCTGACGGACAAGTCTCTCAAGCCCGGTACCGTTACCATGACCACGTCACCGAACGGTTTGCTGCCGCATTCTCAGACACCATTGGCGAGTGGTGTGCCAGCCACGGAATTGCCCTTACCGGCCACTTGATGTCCGAAGCAACCCTTTACTCCCAATCTTTGGCTCTGGGCGAGGCCATGCGCATCCTCCGTGGTTTTCAGCTGCCTGGGATCGACATTCTTTGCGACGCCAAAGAGTTTTCCACCGTCAAACAGGCGGCCAGCGTTGCCCACCAGTTCGGCAGGGAAGGTGTGCTGAGCGAGCTTTACGGTGTGACCCACTGGTATCAAGACTTCAAGGGGCACAAGCTGCAGGGGGACTGGCAGGCCGCGTTGGGTGTCACGGTGCGGGTGCCGCACCTGGCGTGGCTGTCCATGGCCGGTGAAGGCAAGCGGGACTGGCCGGCTTCGATACATTATCAGTCACCGTGGTATCGGGAGTACCCGTATGTTGAAGATCATTTTGCCAGGTTGAACACAGCCTTGACCAGAGGCAAGGTTGATATAAAGATCGGTGTGATTCATCCGGTCGAATCATTGTGGCTGGCCTGGGGGCCGAATGATCAGACTGGTGAGCTGCGGGAGCAGTACGATGAAAACTTCCGGGACTTAATTGCATGGCTTTTGTACGGGCTGCTGGATTTTGATTTCATCTCTGAAGCACTGCTGCCAGATCTGTGCCCGTCAGGGTCGTATCCCCTGAAGGTGGGTGAAATGGAGTACACCACATTGATTGTCCCCGACTGCAAAACCTTGAGGTCGACAACCCTGGCCAGGCTCGAGGCGTTCCGCCAAGCTGGCGGCCGGGTAATCTTTGTCGGCAGTGTCCCCACCCATGTGGACGCTGTGGCGTCGGATCGAGTGCAGACTCTGGCTGAAGCATGCGAAGTGATCCCTTTCAGCAGACATGCGGTGCTGCAAGCGCTGGAGCCTGAGCGGGTGGTGGAGGTCAGGGGGAAGAGCGGCAAGCTTGCCGTCAACCTCGTGCACCAGCTTCGGGAAGACAACGGCGGTAAATGGCTGTTTTTATGCCACGTCAACCGCAAGCGCAACCGAGTCGATGAGCCCGAGCGGTATGTGGTCAAAATCAAAGGGGAATGGAGCCCCGAAATCTGGGATACAATGACCGGTGCTGTTCAACCATGCCCTGCAGCACTAGAGAACGGCTGTACTCTAATTGTCAGAGATATGTTTGCCGAAGACAGCCTGCTCCTGTTCTTAAGGCCGGGGCGGCCCGCATGTGAGCCGGCTGCAGCCGAGCGCCGGTTTGAGCCTCTGGTTAAACTTACTGATCCTGTGGCTTTTACACTTTCCGAGCCAAATGTGCTGTTATTGGACCGTGCAGAATACGCATTTGATCAGGGGGATTTCCAGCCGGTTGAAGAACTTTTGCGGATCGACAACCAGTTCCGGAAAGTGTTGGGCTATCCGCCGCGGATGTACCGAGCTCAGCAGCCATGGGCTGATCCACAAGATGATATCCGGGATCACCTACTGCGGCTGCGCTTTCCTATCAAGTCCGAGATCCCAGTGGCCAATGCCAAGCTGGCAATGGAAGAGCCGGAAAGGGCTCGAATCTATGTCAACGGCCGGAGGGTTGAGGCAATTGTGGATGGATACTTCGTCGACAAAGCGATCAAGACAGTTACCATTCCCGATCTGCAATCCGGGGAAAACGAGATCTTGATCGATATTCCTTTCGGGCGCCGCACCAATGTGGAATGGTGTTATCTCTTGGGCAGCTTCGGCGTGCGGGTGAAAGGAGCCCATGTTGTTTTGGAGCGCCCACCGCAAATGCTTGCCTTCGGGGATTGGGTGCCCCAGGGGCTGCCGTTTTACGCTGGGAATGTGATTTACCACTGCCAGTTTGAACTTGACGCACCGATTGAGGGCGCAGTCTTGGAGGTCCCCCATTTTTCCGCGCCGGTACTGGCCGTGCACCTGAACGGTGAGCGCAAAGGGTTGATTGCGTACGCTCCCCACAGGCTTGACCTCGGCACCTTGGGCAAAGGCACCCATGAGCTGGAGATTACTGCCTACGGCAACCGCTACAATGCTTTCGGCACTCTGCACAACGCGAATGACGAGTACCAGTGGTACGGCCCCGACTCTTACCGGAC
>Ga0209608_1000792_pt1 | contig 29173 bp, 27 predicted proteins | sample AD_UKC130_MetaG_FD_184428 | JGI IMG/M metagenome (GOLD analysis project Ga0209608, IMG submission 184428) | Active sludge microbial communities of municipal wastewater-treating anaerobic digesters from Canada - AD_UKC130_MetaG (SPAdes) (version 2) | ecosystem: Engineered > Bioreactor > Anaerobic... | reverse complement strand
TGAAGCGACTGACCTTTCATGAGGAGAGGGCTGACAACGGAATCCAGTCTTATCGCCTCCTCTTCAGTGATCTGCAGCCCCTGGCGGCACTCAGAACGTAATGCCTCGTATTCTTTTTGTGCATGTGTTGCAGAGTAGACCCTCTTCTCCAATGTGCAGGACCGTTTGTTTTCACAACCATTGCAAACATAGGGCGGTTTCGAAAGCCTGGAGCAAATCTCCCGTTGATATTCACTACAAAGTGACGAACATGGATGTGATCCGCAAAAGCGACAATAACGTCTGCATCGTAAGCTGCCACAAAGACGCGTGGCAATGCAACTGAAACGATACCTGCAGTCATTGAATGCCATTCCATAACATCCGGTTTGCTTGTATTGGATATGATTTTTTATTTCTTTCGCTATTGTGGTTGGATCCTTACCAAGCTCACGGGCTATGCTTTTGAATGATTCCCTGCTGTTCAATCTTTGCTCGATTATGTTCCTTTCCTCTTGTGTCAGGTGTTTGAAGTTGCTCATATGAGTACCTCCTTCAGAGGCACCACCAAGATTATCATAACTTTTTGAAGGGTGATTTTCCAGTTTATGCAGCAGAAGTGAACCTGAACATCGCTTGCAAAAGTTACTTCCACATCTTGCAACCCTTCGTATTTGCAAAAGTTATTTCCGCTGCTTCTGATTTTGGGGTCGAAATTACTTTTTCAAATGAGATATATTTAAAAAATGGAAACTATGAAAAAATAATACTTGATTATAGAATGAAAGAAAAATATAATGGAAACAACAGTAAAAAAACATATATGGAATGGAGGGAGAATTCACTTGCCGGAAAACAAAATTCAGGTAATCATAGCGGATGACAACAAGGAATTCAGCGAGATCCTGTCCGAGTATCTGAACAGTCAGGGCGATATCGAAGTTATCGGCATAGCAAAAGATGGCAATGAAGCCTGTGATCTTATCATTGAAAAAATGCCGGATATAGCGATCCTGGATATCATTATGCCGCACCTTGACGGACTGGGCGTTCTGGAAAAGCTCAGGACTATGCAGATGAAAAAACGCCCGCTGTTCATCGTGCTTTCTGCCGTGGGACAGGACAAGATAACCCAGAGAGCATTGGCGCTGGGAGCCGAGTATTACATAGTGAAACCGTTCGATATGGATGTTCTCGTATCACGCATAAGGCAGCTCAAGGGTTCGAATCACAGCCCTATCATCAGGTCAGATTATGTCTCGGACGTCAAGGCGACCTACAGGGCTCCATCACAGCGAAATCTCGAGGTAGAAGTCACGAATATCATGCACGAGATCGGTGTGCCGGCCCATATTAAGGGATACCAGTACCTGCGTGATGCTATCATAATGGTTGTCAAGGATCTCGATATAATAAATTCCATAACCAAGCAGTTGTATCCTTCGATCGCACGCACGTACAACACCACGCCCAGCAGAGTTGAAAGAGCCATCAGGCATGCCATTGAGGTCGCATGGAGCAGAGGACAGGTAGAAACAATAGATGCCCTGTTCGGATATACGGTCAGTCACGGGAAAGGTAAACCTACAAATTCAGAGTTCATAGCAATGGTTGCGGACAAGCTGAGGCTTGACATGAAAGTCGGCTGAACCTTCGTACCGGCGTTCTGCAAAGAGTTCTGGCGAAGTTACTGAACGAAAAACACCACTTGGAATACGAGGTGGTGTTTTCGCCTTTGTTTTTTTATTTTGCCTGATTGCAGATACTGTCATTCCGATGTTGTGTATCGGAACTCCTATTTTGCTCCGAAAACGCGGTAAAATATCCTCCTGAAAATATTTCCGCTGTTTCTTTTACGCCAGTTTGAAATGGCTCTGTCCACTTCCTCGTAATGCTTTTCCATTCTGCTTTCCAGCCTGCGGATACTGTTTTCCACACAGGCACCCAGTTCGAGCTTGCTTTTGGCGATCTCCCTCGACAGATGTTCACGGGTGCTGTCAAGTTCATAGCTTATTTCTTTTGCAAGCTGACGGCCTATTTCATTAAGCAATGCCTGGACTGATTCGATTTCCCTGCCGGCGGGAGGTGCCAGGGATGTGGTGCTGTCATCCGGTACCGGAGCAGGAAAAAACATCCGGTCCTGCTGGAGTATCCTTTTTATTGCTTTAAGTTCGAGACCTTCGCTTCGCATCAGTTTTATCTTGTACATCATGTTTGCAAGCTCGGGGGTGTAATAGCGCCTGCCTCTTTCATCCTTTGGAACTTCCAGTTCACATTCCTTTTCGTAGAATCTCAGGGTATGATCGGACAGTTGGAGCATTTCGCTCAGCTCAGTGATTGAATACCTTTCCTTTAGTACTTCCATAATAATTCCTCCCGGACTGTATAACTGCCAATATAATACCATAAATGGAAAATGCAGTAAATCACGAGAGGTTATTTTCTCAATATTTCCAGCGCATGGAGCATGTCACATGGAAGAGGAGCCGCCAGTTTCACGGGCTGGCCTGAAAGGGGATGGGAGAATGAGACATGGGCGGAATGCAAGGCCTGCCTGCAGATAAGCCCGGTGTGCATGTTTTCATATTCAGGCAATGAATAAAGGGTGTCGCCGAGCAGAGGGTGTCCTGCCGCCTGGCAATGGACCCTTATCTGGTGGGTCCTGCCTGTAATGAGCCTGAACCTTAGGAAAGCGCAGTCGGCAAACTGTTCGAGCACTTCGTAGTGCGTTACCGACGGGGCTCCTTCGTCTGAAACGCGGCGAAGCATTATGCTGCCCGGAAGCCTTTCGATGGGCAGGTCTATGGTACCTTCAGGAGAAGGGAACGTACCGTGCACGATGCCAAGGTACTCCTTATGGTAAAGGCCGTTTTGCATCTGCTGTGCAAGTGCGTGCTGGACAAACGGATTCAGTGCGAACACCAGGATGCCGGAAGTGTCCCTGTCAAGCCTGCTTACGGGACGTATAAGCGTCCTTTTTCCCCTGGAAAGAAGGTAATGCATGAGACCGTTGGCCACAGTTCCTGTGAAGTGCCGTATTGACGGATGCACCACCATACCTGGAGGTTTGTTGATGGCAATCAGGCAATCATCCTCATAAATTATTTCCAGGTCCATTTCTTCGGGTATGATATCTTCGTTTTGCTCATCGAAATCTATCAGCGCTTCGAGAACGTCCCCTTCAGCCACTCTGGCATTGACGTGGACAGGGGCCGAATTGAGCAATATCCTTCCGGACTGCTTCATCTTTTTGATCAGTCTTTCCGATATGTGCAGCCTGGTTTTGAGAAGCTGTTTGACTGTTTTTGAACAGTCTTCAGCCGATATTTCCAGAACAAGTCTCATTTGCATCACCGGCAAAACGTATTATCTCAATGTTAGCGCAGGAAGATGCATAAATCAACCGGCAAGCATGCATCTGAAGGCTCGTTCGTTTCAATGAGGCCAAAGGTCGCCTGCCGTCCATGACCCGGAAAAGCGCCGGCAGCGTCCGTGCTGCAGGCTGCAGTGCGTGGCGCCTCAAACTGGTGCCATGACGCGGCCGCTCCTTAAGTACCGTTTGCATTCAAGCGAAGGCAGACCGGATAAATTCCGCTTCTGTTTGCTCCGGGGATTTCCTGGCTTATTGTCCGGGTACCCGCGCAAAATGGCCTGATGGCTTGAATTGAGCATCTGTGTGCGATAAAATGGATATAAACAAGAAAAAATTAGTACACAGGACAACTGCCTTAATTTTACAAGTCATATACAGTTTGCTAAAGAGAGGTATTTATGGATATAATTTACCAGGATTTTCTGAAGAATACATTCGGAATCGATGAAAGCATCATCAGGCTGACCCGGGATGTCGAACATGAAATCAGGGAGATATTCAGGGAGATAGAATCCATCAGGGAAGTAAACCAGTACAAGGTAATAGCAGCCATGCAGGAGCACAACCTCAGCGATTCCCATTTTGGCGGAACGACCGGTTATGGCTATAACGACAGGGGAAGGGAAGTGCTCGACGGTGTATACGCATCCGTATTCGGTGCCGAGGATGCGCTGGTCAGGCACCAGATCGTATCCGGGACCCAGGCGATAGCGATATGCCTTTACGGTAACCTGAGACCAGGGGATGAACTGCTTTCCATCACCGGAAAACCTTATGACACGCTTGAGGAAGTAATAGGGATCAGGGGCGAGGGTGCCGGATCCCTTAAGGACTTTGGGATAACTTACAGGCAGCTGGACCTGCTGGATGACGGCGGCATAGATATCGACAATATCAAAACGGTCATGGGACCGCGGACTAAAATGGTCCTGATACAACGTTCCAGGGGATATGAATGGAGACCATCGATAAAGATCGAAGACATAAGGAAAGCTGTCAGAGCAGTAAAGCAGGTTAACAGCAAAGCTATAGTCATGGTGGATAATTGCTACGGTGAGTTCACCGAGACGGAAGAACCCACACAGGCGGGCGCTGACCTGGTGGCGGGTTCGCTGATCAAGAACCCGGGAGGCGGACTTGTCCCGGCCGGCGGGTATATAGCCGGAAAATCGGAACTGGTACAGAATGCAGCTTACAGGCTGACCACACCTGGCCTCGGCAAGGAAGTCGGAGCCACGCTGGGGAATAACAGGCTCATGTTCCAGGGGCTGTTCATGGCGCCTCATGTGGTGGCTGAGAGCATCAAGGGGGCAGTGTTCACAGCTGCTCTGATGCAGAAGCTGGGATTTGAGACTTCCCCGGGTCCAAAGGAAAAAAGGAGCGACATAATACAGGCCATACGCTTCAATGATCCTGAAAAATTGACAGCATTCTGCCAGGGCATCCAGAAAGGGTCACCCGTCGATTCGTTCGTAACTCCTGAGCCGTGGGACATGCCCGGATATGACAGCAAGGTAATAATGGCCGCAGGTGCGTTCGTCCAGGGTTCGTCCATAGAACTGAGCGCGGATGCACCGCTCAAACCCCCGTATACGGCATATATGCAGGGCGGACTGGTGTACGAGCATGTGAAGCTTGGCGTCATGACAGCCCTCAAATATATGAAGGAAAGAAACCTTGCAAGGTTTTAGATCGGATATGAGAAAGCTATATACAGAAGAAGAAGACAAAAAAACAATCGAATTCCCGACCGGGAGGTCAATAAGCCAGGAAGAAGCGGTTTCCGGCAGGAAGAAGGCATACAGAAGGATTACCGCTGGGACGCTCCTTATGCTGTTCACTGTCTTTTACGTCCCTGCTCTCCTCAACTGGGTCTCTGGGACACATATAGCGCAGGATGTGATAAGGAACGGCATAATAGAGGAGTATATACAGGTTAGTGCAGTACTGATCAGGAATGAGGTGTTGCTGAAGCCGCCATCCTTAGACGGGATATATATCCCGGAGATACATGAAGGCGAAAAGGCGGCTGCATACAGCACGATAGCAAAGGTAATGGGCAGTGAATCCGATGAACTGCTGAGGGAAATAGAGGATATAAATGCGAAAATAATAAAAGCCCGCCTGGAGCAGTCGGAAAAGAGTGAGTTTTTTTCGGCCGACCTGGCAAAACTCGATGCCGAGATCGGAAAAAAGGTCAGGGAACTGATTGCTGTGTGCAACTCGAAAAGTTTCGGGGAAATGGGAAGAAAAAGGACTGAGATCCGCAGCCTGGTCGAGAAAAAAGCAGAGATCGCAGCGGGAGATACGACTGATGAATATATAAATACGCTGCAGAAACAGAAGAAGACCCTGCAGAACCTGATTCAGCAGAATACGGTACAGATCAGGACGAATACTTCAGGCATAGTTTCATACTGTATCGACGGATATGAAGGCATATTGACGCCTGACAGGGTCATGGACATGACAGTGGATGAACTGGACAGCATACGGGAAAGATGTGCGTTGCATGAAACCGATACGCGGAATGTGAAAAAGGACAAGCCATTTGCCAAGATATTAAAAGGCATAGATATGTACATGGCGGCAGATATTCCCGCGGACAGGGCAAGGAAGCTCGAAGAAGGGAACAGCGTCAGGGTTCGCATCAACAGCATGGATTTTGAAACATCGGCGACCATAGTGAAAATCGGGGAAGTTGAAAATGACAGGGTCGTTGTTGTAGTCAGGATGAGCAGAGGTCTTGATGTCTTATCAGGCAAGAGGGTAGTTGATGCAGACATCATCACCAAAACCGAAGAAGGCCTGAAGGTGCCTCTTAAATGCCTGATGGACATAAATGCCGACGGTACAAGGGGAAGGATAATGCTGGTGAAGAGCAACATCGCCGTCAGCAGGGAAGTCGAGATAGTATGCAGCGATGAGGAGTATGCTATCATCAGGACGCCTGAAGGTGAATATGAAAATACTGTCAATCTTTATAATATATATATCGTTAACCCGGATAATATAGAAGAAGGTGAAATAATAATAAAATGACGGAAGATCGTGACATCATAACCGAAAACATAAGTGAGCTGCGCTCAAGGGTGGCGGCCGCAGCCGCCAGGGCAGGAAAGGACCCGTCTGATATCAGGATCGTTGCCGTTACCAAGACCGTGGAGCCTGAGCGTATCAAAACGGCATTCCGGTGCGGGATAACCGATTTTGGAGAGAACAGGGTTCAGGAACTGGTGAAGAAGGCCGATATACTGGATGTAGAATGCAAATGGCACATGATCGGGCATCTGCAGACAAACAAGGTGAAGTACATAATTGACAAAGTGTGCCTGATACATTCTCTGGACAGCATCGAACTTGCAAATGAGATAAACAGGCGTGCTGAAAAGGCCGGAAGGGTGATCGATGTCCTGGTGCAGGTCAATGTGGCCGGCGAAAGCACAAAGTACGGTATAGAGCCTGCATCAGCCCTCGACTTCGTAAAGGAAGTCAGCAGAATGGGAAATATCAGGATAAAGGGATTGATGACGATAGCGCCGCTGGTACCCGATCCGGAGGAAGTAAGGTGGGTTTTCAGAGGTCTCAGGCAATTGCTTATTGACATCGGAAAGGAAAATATTGATAATGTAAGTATGAAATACCTTTCTATGGGTATGAGCAACGATTTTGAAGTAGCCATAGAAGAGGGAGCGAACATAATAAGGCCGGGAACGGTAATTTTCGGAAAGCGCGGAGGTTAGCGCCGGTCATTTACAGGCGCCGGTCCAACGGTGCGGAGCCGGTCAACCAAAGAAAAACGGAGGGATATACGAATGGCAAAGCTTCTCAACAAAATGCTCAATCTGGTGGGCTGGGAAATGGAAGAGGAAGAAGAGGAACTTGAGGAAGAGGCGGTGGAAGAGAAGTATCAGCCTCCTCAATACCTCCAGACATTCACCAAAAAAACTCAAAGCAGCAAAGTAGTAAATATCCATTCCAACAATCAGTTCAAAGTCGTCATTATGCAGCCTGAATCCTTTGACGACGCAAGGGAAGTATGCGATCAGCTGAAGAGCAAAAAGCCGGTCGTCGTCAATCTTGAAGGCCTCACCAAGGAGACTGCGCAGAGGGTCATCGATTTCCTCAGCGGCTCGGTATATGCCCTGGACGGCGATATACAGAAAGTATCGTCGGGGATATATATGATCGCGCCGAACAATGTGGATATCATGAGCAACTTCAGGGATGAGATCAGGACAAAGGTATCATTCCCGTGGGTGAAATAATCTGCCTGCTACCGGGTCTGGAGGCATGAAATGAGGTTTTTTCTGTACAGGCTTGCCAGTCTGTTTTTTGACGCAGCGGAACTGATACTGCTGATCAGGGTCGTCATTTCATGGTTGCCTGTAAACAGGGATCACAGGCTGGTAATTTTATTATACAGGATCACGGAGCCGATTCTGATGCCCATCAGGTCGATGATCAGGAGATCGTCTGTCGGGAATCGGCTGTTTTTTGATTTCTCGCCGCTGATAGCATTTATTCTGCTTGCCATTTTGAGGAATATAGTTTTACGGATAATATTGCGATTCATATGAACGAGGGGTGAGCGTTTCATGAATTATACGCCCAATGACCTGCAGAACCTGACTTTCAAAAAGTCGTTCATGGGCTACAGCGAGGACATGGTAAACGATGTCCTTGATAAGATAATCGAAGATTACACAGCATACATAAGAGAGAACGTCGAACTCAAGGACAAGCTTGCGTTGCTCAACGAAGGCCTCCAGCACTACAAGACGATGGAGGAACAGTTGCAGAACACTTTGCTCATAGCGCAGCAGACAGGGGAAGAGATAAAGAAAAATGCCTATGAGAAAGCGGAGAACATCATCAGGGAAGCTGAGATAAGAGCACAGAAGCTGATCAATGACGCGAACCAGGAAGTGGTCAAGATAAAGCTGGAATACGAGGAAGCGCGGAAAAAGCTCCACCTGTTCAAATCCAAGTGCGAGATGCTGCTGATGTCCCAGCTTGAGCTTCTGAGGCAGATGTTCGATGAGACGGACAACGAAGAAGAAGAGTGAATTTATTGACAGCAGGGCGGCATTATTGTATAATGCTATTCAACATTTTGAATACCTGCAATTGTAATGATCGGAACGAGTAGAGGACCTGGACGCTTCCAGAGAGCGGACGGCCGGTGAAAGTCCGCAGCGGCGGTTCTTGAAAATCCTCCGGGAGCAGCTGTCGGAAAGCAGATCCGGGATGGACTGCGAGTATGATAAGCCGGTTCACACCGTTATATGTGGCAATGAGTGACTGTTGCAGAGTACCGGATACCGATGCGGGCATACCGCATGATGTGTTTTCATCCGGGCACGGCGGCAGTAAATTGGGTGGTAACGCGTGAGTTTCAAAGCTCTCGTCCCTTTGCGGGGCGGGAGCTTTTTGGTTATGCAGCGGATTTGGTTATACGGCGAAAAAGTATCGGAACTGGAGAGCAAGGAGGAAGCTATGTATAAAAAGGTATCTACTGATCTCAACTTTGTAGAACGGGAAAAAGAAATCCTGGAATACTGGAAAGAGAATAGAATATTCGAAAAGAGCCTCAAATTCAGGGAAGGATGCAAGACCTTCACATTTTATGACGGTCCCCCGACAGCAAACGGAAAACCGCATATCGGCCATGTCATCACAAGGACCATGAAGGACCTCTTCCCGAGATACAGGAGCATGAAGGGCTACAATGCCCTCCGCAAGGCAGGTTGGGATACCCACGGTTTGCCTGTCGAGCTGGAAGTGGAAAAAATCCTTGGGATAAATGGAAAGCCGCAGATAGAAGAGTACGGCGTCGAGCCGTTTATACAGAAGTGCAAGGAGAGCGTATGGAAGTATAAGCGCGAATGGGAGGAAATGAGCGAACGTGTCGGCTACTGGGCAGACATGGAGAATCCATATATCACGTACAATAACTCATACATTGAATCCGTATGGTGGGCCCTGCGCCAGATCTGGGACAAAGGGCTGCTGTACAAGGGACACAAGATAGTGCCCTACTGCCCGCGCTGCGGGACGTCGCTCTCAAGCCATGAAGTGGCACAGGGATACAAGGAAGTAAAAGAAGCATCTATTTACGTAAAATTCAGGGTCAAGGGAGAGCCCGGCGTTTACCTGATGGCATGGACCACTACACCGTGGACTCTGCCGTCGAACGTTGCTCTGACGGTCAACCCGAATGAGACGTACATCTGGGCAAAATGCGGCGATGAAACATATATACTTGCCGAATCCCTGGCGTCGACCGTCCTGGGAGATGATTATACCGTGACTGGAAGCCGGAAGGGTTCGGAGCTTTTCGGAATGGAGTATGAGCCGCTGTTCGATTTCGTGACGCCTGACAAAAAGGCATATTATGTGGTGCATGACGATTTCGTAACGCTTGACGACGGTACCGGCATCGTCCATACCGCACCGGCATTCGGCGAAGACGACGCAAAGGTAGGCAGGCAATATGATCTTCCGTTCGTACAGCTTGTCAACGAACAGGGCGAATTCGTCGAGGCGGTGAAGCCCTGGAAGGGCATGTTCGTAAAAGCAGCCGATCCGATGATCATCGAGGATCTCAAGTCCCGCGGCCTGTTGTTCAAGGTCATGGATTATGAGCATTCGTATCCTTTCTGCTGGAGATGTGACACTCCTCTGCTTTACTATGCGGCGGACACATGGTTCATCAGGATGACGGCGGTGAGGGACCAGCTGCTCAAAAACAACAACATCATAAACTGGCTGCCAGATAATATCAGGGAAGGCCGCATGGGCAACTTCCTTGAAAACGTCGTCGACTGGGGCCTGAGCCGTACGAGGTACTGGGGCACTCCGCTGCCGATATGGGAGTGCGGCTGCGGCCACCGCCATCTTGTAGGGAGCATAGCAGAGCTGAAGGAAATGGGCGAAAACGTGCCCGACGACATAGAACTGCACAAACCGTTCATAGATGCGGTATATCTCAAATGTCCTAAATGCTCCGGACGCATGAAGAGAGTCCCCGAAGTCATAGACTGCTGGTTCGATTCCGGTGCTATGCCGTTTGCACAGTGGCATTACCCGTTCGAGAACAAAGAGATTTTCGAGGAGCATTTCCCGGCAGACTTCATAAGCGAAGCGATAGACCAGACCAGGGGCTGGTTCTACACGCTGCTTGCCATTTCGACGCTGCTGTTCGACAAGCCCGCGTTCAAAAATGTAATCGTCCTCGGGCATGTCAACGACAAGGACGGGCAGAAGATGAGCAAGCACAAGGGGAACGTCATCGATCCCTGGGTCGTGCTGGACAAACAGGGAGCCGACGCGGTCCGCTGGTACTTCTACACCAACAGTGCGCCGTGGCTTCCCAGCAGGTTCTATGAAGAGGCAGTCAGCGAAAGCCAGAGGAAGTTCATGGGCACTCTGTGGAATACTTACGCGTTCTACGTGCTGTACGCCAACATAGACAAATTCGATCCAACCAGGCACAGCCTGGAATACGACAAGCTGTCGGTGATGGACAAGTGGATCCTTTCGAGGCTCTACACGCTGATAGGCAACGTGGACAGGAACCTCGAGAATTACAGGGTCACCGAGTCTGCGCGCGACATACAGGACTTCATCGATGAACTGAGCAACTGGTATGTCAGGAGATGCAGGGAGCGCTTCTGGCAGAAGGAAATGAACCAGGACAAGATCAATGCGTACATGACGCTCTATACGGTACTGGTGGAGCTTTCAAAGACCATAGCGCCGTTCGTTCCTTTCATAAGCGAACAGATATACCTGAACCTGGTCAGGAGCGTCGACCAGTCTGCGCCTGAAAGCGTGCACCTGTGCGATTTCCCCACGGTGAAGGAAGAATTCATCGACAAAGAGCTTGAGAGGAACATGGATAAGGTCCTGAAATACGTGGTGCTGGGACGTGCATGCAGGAACACTGCAAACATCAAGAACCGCCAGCCCATAGGCACGATGTTCATCAGGGACAGCGAAGAACTGCCTGAAATGTATGCGGAGCTTGTGAAGGATGAACTGAACGTGAAGAAGATCGTATTCACCAGCGATGCTTCAGGCTTCACGACCTATAAATTCAAGCCCCAGCTCAGGACAGTGGGTCCGAAATACGGCAAGCTGGCGCCCCGGATAGGCGAATACCTGTCGGCGGCAGACGGCAATGAGCTGATGGACCGCTTCAACAGGGACGGAAAAGTGACATTCAGCCTCGAAGGAAGCGAGATCACCCTTGAACTTTCGGATGTGCTGGTGGAAACCGTGCAGAAAGAAGGCTTCGTGTCTGAAAGCGAACGTGACATAACGGTAGTGCTCGATACGAACCTGACTGAAGAACTGATAGAAGAGGGCTTTGTCCGCGAGATAATAAGCAAGCTACAGACAATGAGAAAAGAAGCCGGCTTCGAGGTACAGGACCGCATCACCGTATATTATGGCGACAATAAGAGGATATGCGGCATAATCGAGCGGAACAGGGAACTCATATGTGATGAAGTGCTGGCTGACGGCATGCATCCTTCAACAGGCGATGGATACTCGAAGGAATGGAACATAAACGGCGAAAACGTGAGGTTCACCGTTCGGAAAATGTGACAGGCCGGGGAGGAAATGAATGGATAAAATATATGTGGAGTTAGGCGACAGAAGCTATCCCATATATATAGAAGCGGATTTTTCCGGACTGGGAAGCGCTTTGAAGGAAGCCGGGCTTTGCGGCAGGGTGATGGTCGTAACAGACAGCAATGTCGGAAGGCTGTACCTCGAAACCTGCATGAATGAGCTTTCCTCGGCAGGGGCCCAGGTGTGCTCTCATGTATTCGAAGCCGGAGAAAAAAGCAAGAACCTCGATACGGTGCAGGACATCTACAGGCAACTGACAGCACAGCGGTTCGACCGCGGTTCCGTGATAGCGGCGCTTGGCGGAGGCGTTACCGGCGACCTGGCTGGTTTTGCCGCCGCTACATACATGCGAGGCATCAGCTACGTACAGATACCGACGAGCCTTCTGGCCCAGGCGGACAGCAGCATAGGCGGGAAGACAGGGGTGGATTTCGAAGGTGTCAAGAACATCGTCGGTGCTTTTTACCAACCCCGTTTCGTCTATATCAACATAAATACGCTGCGCACCCTGCCGCTGCGCGAGCTGAGGTCCGGGCTTGCCGAAGTCATAAAGCACGGGCTGATCAGGGATGCCGGATTTTTCGATTACATCCGCATGAATATGCATAAAATTTTCGGATTTGACGAAACCGCCCTCAGGCATGTAACAAAGTCCAACTGTTCCGTCAAAAAGGGCGTAGTGGAGCAGGATGAAAAGGAAAGCGGGCTGAGGGCGATCCTCAACCTCGGGCATACTTTCGGCCATGCCATTGAGAGCGTGTCCGGATTTACGCTTCTCCACGGCGAATGCGTTTCCATCGGGATCGCGGGAGCGTTCAGGCTGGCGCAGAAAATGGGCATGGTGGGCAATGCCGTAACGGAAGAAGTGGAAAAGACTCTCGAAGCGGCAGGACTTCCTGTACGGGCATCAGGAATGGACCCGCAGCGGATCTTTGCGGAAATGCTGCATGACAAAAAGGCAAAGGGAGGAAAACTCAATTTCGTGCTCCCTGTCCGCATCGGCGAAGTAACGGTCCGCACGGTCGAAGACGAAAAGCTACTGATGGAAGTGCTGAAAGAGCTGGTCAGGTGATAAGCGGCCGGATAAAGTCCATAATAGAAATCGACATAATAAAATTTGACATAATAAAAATCGCCTCTTCAGAAAAAATAGAAAAGAGGCGATTTTTATTACTGCCCGTCTACGCGTTTTACGGGGGCAGACGGACCCTGGGTCCGGGGAGGTGATTTTCCGTGTTCATCAGCAGAAAGCGTTTCAGAAGGCTGGAAAGTAAAATAGACAGGCTGGTGAAGGATATGGAAAAGTCAAGGATCAGGGAATATGTCTGCTACCTTGAGAACCCCAAAAGAGTTTTTTTTTCTAATTTTTTTGCGGGTCTTGCAAGGGGATTCGGCGCCTCTGTCGGCTTTACGCTGCTTGCCGCGGTCCTTCTGTATTTGCTGCAGAAGATCGTGCGGTGGAACCTGCCGATAATAGGAGATTTCATAAATGAAATCGCGAAGATCGTCGAAAACAATCTGCGGAATTCAAGGAGGTAAAAATGAACAGACAGGAAGCAGAACACTACCGCCAACTGCTGCTGAAAATGCTGGATGAAACGGAAGATACGATAGAACTGATGAAAAGCCACAGGGAGGGTGAACAGGACAAGTATTCTACCGGTGAACTTTCTAACTACGACAATCACCCTGCCGACCAGGGGACGGAACTGTTTTACCTTGAAATGAACAACGCGCTCAAGGTGCATGGGGAAAACATAATGAAGGACATAAAAGATGCCCTTGGAAGGATAGACAGGGGTACTTACGGCGTATGCGCCGGGTGCGGCAGCGACATACCCCGCGAAAGGCTCGAAGTGCTGCCATATGCCAGGATGTGCCTGAAATGCCAGGAGGAGCTTGAGAATACATCGGTCCGGCAGTACATGGACAGGCCGAATGAAGAGCTTGTCATCGACGCGCCGTTCGGCAGGAAATACCTCAACAGGCAGGAAGATGACGAGCATGAGGGCATGGACCAGCTGAACGACCTTATGAAATACGGGTCTTCCGACAGTCCTCAGGACCTGGGCGGATACCATGACTATAAGGAATACTATACGAATGAAATTGACAAACAGGGGATCGTGGACGACATGGACCAGGTCTCCAATGACGAGTACAGGAGGCAGCTGCCCGGCTAGCGGGCGTTATTGGCACTAAGTTTACAATAATACAGAAAGATATTGGAAATAACTCAAAAAAATTATATAATCAAATAAATAGATATCCGGCAAAGCCTTTGTGTTTGTTTCAGGGGGAGAAATGAGGGCAGAATCATTATTGCTTATCGGGACTGTCGATACGCAGACGGCTTTCTATATAATATATTCCGTGCTTCTGCTGGTCCTGCTGCTTGCCTTTGCAGTGCGGCTCTATATTTCCGGGCGCGAGAGGAAGCTGTACCTGCAGCGTGAAGTTTCCGAAGCGATAATTGAAAATGCCAAGACGATGGTTTTTATTTTTTCGCTGGACGGAAAAGTGCTTATATTCAACAAATTCGCCCAGGAGATGACCGGGTACGGGAAGAAGGATGTAGTCGGACGCAGCATTGACGAGATACCGTTCCTCAGCAGGGACACCGAACTCGGGAAATTGATACATGAGGCTGTGTCGGAAAAGACGATCGTGCAAAATAGAGAAGTATGCTTCACTGCAAAAAACGGCAGGAAAATCTACTCCCTCTGGAACATAGACATGATCAACGACACAGGGAATGTCCCGGTATATGTGGCAGCAATGGGGATCGACATCACGGACCGAAAGAATACGGAATCGAGGCTTGCCGATAGCTACCAGGAACTCGAATCACTGTACCGGGAACTGGTGACCAAGGAAATAGAACTCAGGCTCCAGTTTGACGACCTGAACGCGAGGGATAACGACCTGAGGCGGAGTGAAGAGCGTTACAGGCTGGCGGTGGAAGGGGTCAACGACGGCGTCTGGGACTGGGACGGCAAGGACGGAAGACTTTTCATGTCCAAAAAGGCGCGGGCAATCCTGGGGATAGAATCCGATAATGACTTTCTGACGATCGAGAAATGGTTCGACGTCATACTGAAAGAAGACCTGGACAAATTCGTGGTTAGCCTGAACAGGTACATTACCGAACCCCAGAACAAGCATCTGCAGATCGAATACAGGATAAAGACCGCGAACGACGAGATAAAATGGATCAGGACAAGAGGGATGGCGATATGGGATGAAGAAGGCAATCCCATTAGGGTGGCCGGATCCATCACGGATATAACTGAGCAGAAACTTGCCGATGAAAAAATACACAGGCTTGCTTTCTTTGATTCTCTTACAGGACTGCCCAACAGGGCATTGCTGATGGACAGGTTCAGCGTTGCCGAGGCGAACGCCCGAAGGAAGGGAAAGGGAATAGCCGTATTTTTCCTTGATCTTGACAATTTCAAGACCATAAATGATACGATGGGGCATACCTACGGCGACAAGCTCCTCCTCAAGGTGGGCGAGCAGCTGAGGCTGAAGCTCAGGAAGAGCGACACGATCGCAAGGCTCGGCGGTGATGAGTTCATAATGCTGCAGACGAACATAAGCAGCATGGATGAAGTATACAAGCTTGCATCAAGGCTGCTCAACATATTCAAAAAGCCGTGGAAGCTTGACGACCGCGAATTCTACGTCACTGCCAGCATAGGGATATCCATATACCCGAATGACGGGACGGACCTGAAGGAACTGATGAAAAACGCCGATGCTGCCATGTACCGCGCCAAGGAAAAGGGTAAGAACAATTTCCAGGTATTCACACCCGAGCTCAATATGAAGATCATGGAGAGGATGGAAATCGAAAACCACCTGCGCAAGGCCTCGGAGAGGAAAGAATTCGTCCTGTATTACCAGCCCCAGATAGAACTGGCCACCGGCAGGGTCAGGAGCGTCGAAGCGCTGATAAGATGGTCGGATCCGCATATGGGCTGGGTAATGCCCGAGGCATTCATACATATAGCGGAGGAGACGGGCCTGATCGGCGATATTGGCGAATGGGTGATGACCACCGCCTGTGCCCAGCTGCGCAAATGGCACGACGAAGGGCATGATGACCTGAAGATATCCGTGAACCTGTCGGCAAGGCAATTCCAGCAGCAGGATATTTTCGAGAAGATCATGGGCATAGTCGAAAAAACAGGCATCAGGCCGGAATGGCTCGAGCTTGAGATAACCGAGAGCCTCGCCATGCAGGACCTCGAGCATACGACAGGCATCCTGAAACGTATCAGGGAAGCGGGCTTCAGCATATCACTGGACGATTTCGGAAAAGGGTATTCTTCTCTCAATTACCTGAAAGCATTGCCCATAACCAACCTGAAAATAGACAAGACATTCATACACGGTATAACGAGCAGTGCCAACCAGGCCAAGATCGTGAAGGCGCTGATATCCCTTGCCCACAGTATGGACCTCACTGTGACTGCGGAGGGAGTGGAGAGCAGCGCCCAGCTGGAATTCCTGGTGAAAGAGCGATGCGACACGGCCCAGGGGTACCTGTTCAGCAAGCCGAAGCCGGCGAAGGACGTAGACCTGTCGTCATACAAGGTACTGGCGGATAAGCAGGCGGAAGCGCCCCAGTGCGTGGAAATGACTTCCTGACCGGACCAGGACAGCTTTCCGGCCTGACTCTCTTATATTCTGTCTTCCGTCCGGATTTTTTCATGTCTTGCTGTCGACGAACCATTTGTCGTCTTCCAGCCAAAGGTAGGTTTCCCTGCCGTTTATCCTGCACTTGTACCTGATGCCCTGGCCTCCGGCCTTCAGCGAAGCTGCCCGGCGAACGTCGAGCACCCTGTCGATGTCGAAACTCCGGCCGTCTTCCCATTTGATTATCAGAGGCACTTTTTGCCCGTCTTTTGTGAACTTCGCTATTACTTCAACGAATACCTTGGCCAAATTTCAACACCTCCTTTTGCTGCGTGATGCGGTACGCATGACTTTTGCCGGCCTCGGCATCGTTCGGCATCATACCTGCGTTATGAACGTCAGCTGCGCAGGGGCAGCCTGTGGAAGAGTGCTGCCGGCGTATGGAACAGCGGCTAGCGAAAAAACGATACGGGATGTATTACGTTCTCTTCCACGGGGTTAGCGTTGAGTTCAGGGCTTTTCAAAAGCACTGCGCGCTGCACGGAATAATGCCCGAAGCGTGATCTTATGCGGTCTATGCTGGCTTCAAGCCGCTCCCGCCGCAGCCTCTTCTCATCGTCGAAAAATGAAAGCTGTTCGCATCCGTCTCCCATGACCACATCGGTGACCCTTACGCCCAGCATCCGGATGTTTTTGGACCAGTCCCAGGAACGCGCGAATATTTCCAGGGCCTTTTCTGCGATTTCGGAGGATGTGCAGGTATGGTGCGGCAGCTTGCCCTGCCTTTCTATGAAGGCCAGGTCGCTCGAGCGTATGCAGATCTGCACGGTCCTCCCCTTGAGATGGTGACGCCTGAGCCTTTCGGCCACGCTTTCGGCCAGCACGTAAGTGAGGATCTTCACATCTTCGTCGGTACACAGGTCGCGCGGAGTGGTCAGTGAATTGCCGACGCCCTTTATACAGGGCTGGAAGTCGAGCCTGGTGACAGGGGTATCGTCATACCCGTTGGCAAATATCCACAGCGTCCGCCCCCACTGGCCGAGATGCCTCTCGAGGAACCCGGGCGGCGCGCTTGCGAGGTCTCCGATGGTGTTTATCCCGATATCGGCAAGCTTCCTGCGCGTGGAAGGCCCCACGTATATCATGTCGCCTGCGGGCAGCCCCCATACCATTTCCTTGTAGTTCTCAGGAGTTATCACAGTGGTGGCGTCTGGTTTCCTCATGTCCGAGCCGAGCTTGGCAAAGACCTTGTTGAAGCTGACTCCGACGGAAGCGGTGATGCCGAGTTCATACTTTATCTTCCTGCGGATCTCGTCGGCGATTTTCTTGCCGGAACCGAACAGCTTCGTACTCTCGGTCACGTCGAGCCAGTTTTCGTCTATGCCGAAAGCTTCTACCAGGTTCGTGTAGTTCTCATATATTTTCCTGGCCATCATTGAAAATTTGAGGTAGCGCATGTAATTCGGCCTTACAACTACGAGATCGGGGCATTTGGCCCTGGCTTCCCATATGGCCTCGCCTGTCTTCACGCCGAACTGCTTAGCAACCTGGTTTTTAGCCAGCACGATGCCGTGCCTGGTGGACTGGGAGCCGCACACAGCCACAGGGCGTGTGCGAATCTCCGGGTTGTAGAGGCATTCCACGCTCGCATAAAAGTTATTCAGATCGCTGTGCAAAATCACCCTGTTCATGATGAATGTCGCCGTACCTTTCAAATGCGTGACATTCCCCGGCCCCGGAGGAATACCTCTTGCTGAGGAGTGTCACCGCACCTTTGCTTCCCCGAACATATGTTCTGTTTTAATTATAATACCGTTCGTTCCGGAATGTAAAGAGTAAAGTTCAGCCAAATTGCGGCAAGAAAGGCGGCCGGATATGACAAAAAAGCTCGCCAGTTCATAAAAACGGCTTACGCCGATGGCCGGGTTTGCTTCCATGCATTACGGCTTCTTCACACAAAAAAGCTTTACATGAGCCTTATCCTGGATGATTTTCAATGCCTCACCGAAACGTTATGTTGAAAGTGCAAATTTGAAATGCAAGTACCAGGCGAGAGTCATGGACTTGTGATTTTTGTAATTTATTGATAATTTTATTATACTGGCAAAGTTGAATCAGATATCCGGATAAAAACAGGAGTGTGATCAGATTGACAAAACATCAGGAATTAGCAAAAGAAATAGCTGATGAATTATATCAAGATAAGAACGTTTTGGCGCTGATACTATATGGCTCGGTTTCAAGAAATGAAGAGAGCCCTAACAGTGATATAGACCTGCTGGCTATAATAAAAGAAAATCACCTTCAGAAAAGACATGTGGTACGATACGGAATTACTATAGAGTTTGTAGAAATGTCTATAAATTTTTTGCAGGATTTCATAGCTAAAAAAGAGATTCCCATGCTATTTGCGTTAGCAAATGGAATCGTCCTTTTCAATAAAATACCTGATACAGAAAAGCTGATTTCTGATGCAAGGAAAATCATCGAGGAAGGCCCGCCCATTAATCCAAACTGGAAAGATGAAAGATATGTAACAAAAAAAAGGTCAGACTTAACTGAAATATATTATGATCTATTGGATGTTGAAGATGTCGTCGTGTTTCATTATTTGGTTTCACTGTTGATTGCAAATGCAATACCATGGTTAATCGAAAATTATAATTTGTGGCCGCAAACAAGAAAGAAAACTATTGGCTGCTTAAAATCCCAATGTGCCGAAGGCTATAAGTACATCGAGACTCTTTTGACACCCGGCTGCTCATTGCCGGAAAAAAGGGAGGCAGCTAAAAACCTGATCAATTATACTATGAAACAGCATGGAGGTATATTAGAAGGTGATACAATAATATTCAGCAGGGATAGTACATAGCCGGAAAAGAACTGAAAACGGTGTACATTACAAAAAACTCGCCAGTTCATGAAAACGGCGAGTTTTGCTTTTACCATGTGGCCTACTGCAAGCGGCTTACTTCTTCTTTTTCTCTGCTGCGGGACTGACGTTGGAGAATGGGCTCACGTTGGTCATTGGACCCACGTTGGCTGCCGGGCTTACATTGGCCGCAGGACCCACGTTGGACCCCGGGCCGATATTTGCCGCCGGGCTCACGTTGGACAGAGGTTTTTCCTTTGCATAATCGGGTTTCTTTACATAGAACGGCTTCTCGTTGAGCTTCTCCTGGACAATGCGCAAGGCTTCGCCGAAGCGCTGGAAATGGACCACTTCGCGTTCCCTGAGGAAGCGCAGCGGATCTATGACGTCCGGGTCGTCCGTCATGTTTATGAGACCTTCGTATGTCGCGCGGGCTTTCTGTTCCGCGGCAAGGTCCTCGACGAGGTCGGCTATCGGATCGCCCTTGACACCGATATATGCGGCAGTGAACGGCACACCGTCCCCGTTCACGGGATAGATGCCCCTGTCGTGGTCGGCATAGTACCCGCCGAGGCCTTCCTTCTCAAGGATCTGCGGGGGGACTCCTTTCGTGAGCTGGTATACGATGGTACCGACTATCTCCAGGTGGGCAAGCTCCTTAGTACCACAAGGTTCTCAAAATATCATAAAAATTCCTTGTCTATAATAGGCTTATGCGGCCCGTCTGTTATGATATAATCCTTTGCACGTGGGCGTTCTAAGGCATTGATAAACACGTATAAATTCGCTCTTAAAAATTGACACTTTTTTACTTAAGTGATACAATATAAAATGGTTGGTAAATATTCAAAAAAGGAGTGATTTTGCATGAGAAAGCTCCTTAAACTTTTTGCTTCCCTTCTTTCTTTTATTTTAATATTATCAACCGTTACTAGTGTAGGAGCTACCAATGAACTAGATAAATTACAAGAGAAAATGATACTTCAAGAAGAAGCTGTAGTTGCATATCAAAATATGATGAAAGTATTTGATCCCGATGGAACGTTTTCTTTCAATTACCCATCGAATTATGGTGGTGCTTACGTTTCTGATAGTAATCGTTTAGTAATTTGCTTAACAGAAATAAATGATAAGATTATATCAGAATATCAAGCATTCTGTAAAAATGCTTCTATACTTGATTTTAGGAAGGTGGATTATAGTTATCAGGAATTGGATGATCTTTCTGAAATTGTATATGATGTTGCATATGATCAACCAATTGTAACAGTGTCAATATCCGCTAAAGAAAATAGCATAATCATTGGTATAAATAGTAGTGACATTGACACAAAATCATCATTAATAAAGAAAAGAATTATTGAAAAAAGCAATTTTCATTGCAAAAGTACATTTGACCTACCAATAAAGGTGGAATACAGTGGGCTTGTTCAAACCGCAACTGACTTAATCGGAGGAAAATGGTTAAAAGTCTCGGGCCGTGGCTTTTCATTAGGAGTATGTGGAACCTATGGCAGTTCACCTGCATTTATTACTTGCGGACACGTTTTTGAATACTCTGGTGTTGGTTCTGTAGTATATGATCCGTCTGATCCGTCTCAATCACCAATCGGTCAAGTTGTGGAATACCAGTTTAAAGACGGAGAGAACTTCGATTATGCGATTGTGCGCGTAACTAATTCAGATTTTTCTACAACAAATAAAGTATATGGGGCTAATGGGTCTATTCAAAACATTACTGGTGTATATTATCCAACAGAAGGAGCAGCAATATATAAATATGGATATGCGGCTGGATTCGCTAGCGGCGAGGTAGTTTCTGTTTCAACTAAAGCCTATTTTTGGAAAGGACCTTTTGATTATATCACTATTTATGGTCTAACTCAAGTTAAATTAACATATGGTATTACTGTAGAGGGAGATAGCGGTGGTCCATGCTACCATTATGGCCGAATTTGCGGGGTCACTTCCTGTTTTGACATTGGTGATAATACTACAATGTACTTTTCACCAATACCCAGTTCTTTTATCGTAAAAACATCAGAATGAGGTGAAAAAATGAATAGAAAAGCGGTCATTATTATTTCATTATGCTGTATTATTGCCGCTATCGTACTGGCTGTCTTAATCAGTCGAAGTCGGAGCCGACTTTCTGTTTTTGGCAATTCTTCATATGAGGCTCCGAACGTGGATTTTACAGTACAGTTAAAACCAGATGTGCCAGGATTGGTATGTGTAATAACAAATAATAACGACGACAATATTTACTATGATTCTCCATACTATCTTGAAAAGGAAAGATGCGGCAAGTGGTATGACGTAACCGATATATATTGTGAACTGACAGTCAATCCTGCTGTAAAAGATCCAATATTTCTACATGGGGGAAAAGGTGCGTTCAATATATTGCTGAAAGACTCTAAGCCCTTACCGAAAGGAAACTACAGGGTAGCCAGAAGAACCTCTATCGGGCCGATATTCGCTTACTTTCAGGTTGAATGATCCGGGCTGAGATTTATTGGCATCCAACGTTGATGAACTTATGGAAACGGACTGCATGAAAAAACTCGCCAGTTCATGAAAACGGCGAGTTTTGCTTTTACCATGTGGCCTACTGCAAGCGGCTTACTTCTTCTTTTTCTCTGCTGCGGGACTGACGTTGGAGAATGGGCTCACGTTGGTCATTGGACCCACGTTGGCTGCCGGGCTTACATTGGCCGCAGGACCCACGTTGGACCCCGGGCCGATATTTGCCGCCGGGCTCACGTTGGACAGAGGTTTTTCCTTTGCATAATCGGGTTTCTTTACATAGAACGGCTTCTCGTTGAGCTTCTCCTGGACAATGCGCAAGGCTTCGCCGAAGCGCTGGAAATGGACCACTTCGCGTTCCCTGAGGAAGCGCAGCGGATCTATGACGTCCGGGTCGTCCGTCATGTTTATGAGACCTTCGTATGTCGCGCGGGCTTTCTGTTCCGCGGCAAGGTCCTCGACGAGGTCGGCTATCGGATCGCCCTTGACACCGATATATGCGGCAGTGAACGGCACACCGTCCCCGTTCACGGGATATATGCCCCTGTCATGGTCGGCATAGTATCCGCCGAGTCCTTCCTTCTCAAGGATCTGCGGGGGAACTCCCTTCGTGAGCTGGTATACGATGGTGCCGACTATTTCGAGATGGGCAAGCTCTTCGGTACCGATATCATTCAGTGTCGCCTTTGCGGCTTCCACGGGCATGCTGTACCGCTGGCTGAGGTACCTGAGCGAAGCCGCAAGCTCGCCGTCAGGTCCGCCGTACTGCGTGATGATGTATTTGGCGAGCCTGGGATTGCAGTTCTTTATTTTAACCGGATATTGCAGCTTTTTTTCATAAACCCACATTTATACAACCTCCTTTAAATGACCGGGATACCGTAAATGTCTGTCAAGCTTCCCAGGGCCACGGGCTTTCGATCCAGGGCCACGGGAACGAGTTGCTGGCGCTGGCGGTCAGCGGGCCGTACATTCGCTCATAATTGTCAAGCAGCATTTTGCGCTGCTGCACCGTATTCCTGAAAATCATGAGCGCCTGCTGGTCGTACGGATGAGTATTGAGATAAAGATTGAGTTCTATCTCCATGAATTCAAGAGCCTGGATCTCTCTCAGCAGTTTTTCGCGGGCATCATGCATGCAAAACACCTCCAATCAAATCTGAAAACCGGCGCTATCCGTCATATGAGTATGCGGGATCGGCTCCGTACGGCCTGTCGAGTTCCGGGAAAATGGTGCCCTGCTTCAGTCCCAGCATCGGCGGATAAAGGCAGCACAGGCACTGGAAAGGTACATAGGCATGTGCGAGCCTTGCTCCGACGATAGGCATCGGGTCGTAATACTGCAGCTTGCACATGTCGAAATCATGGCAGGAAATTTTCTGAGCTTCTGCGGCTTTTTCATTTGCCTTGCTGCCTGCGAAAACATCCATCGGTATATTTGCGTATGCCTCAGGCATAATATTGGTTCCGAACATCAGACTCCCTCCAATATACTTTTTGTATATAATATTCATGTTTACATAAAAATGTTCGATTGGCAGACGAAAGCCACGGAAATCCAAAGCAGATGTGTGTTGGCATTAAGCAAGTCAGCTTATAAGGCCTCTGGCAGAAATCGATCCAGGGAGGAGCATCTGTGTTGAAAATGTTATGGTATACATAAAAGGGATGCCCGCGATGAGGATCTGCGGTGCATCCCTTTGGCGAAATTATCTTTCATCGTCACGATTTCCCTGTATCAGCTTGCCGGAACATTTATCTGTCCAAGATAAACGCCGTCCCTGGTAAAGAAGTAGATCACCCTGGGCCAGTTGCTGTGTTCGGCGAACCAGAACCCGCGGCTGGCCGGGGCGTCGGGGTCATCCACGCTTTTATATTTACTCACCAATAAACCTTCTGAAAAATGGTAATTGGTGTAGATGCGGTTACCATCGCTGTCTTCCATGATAAGCACATTGTCCGAGAAAAAGAATACACTCGTCATGGCCTGTTCAGCTGCTTCGATGGGATGTATTTCAAGCTGCGGGTTATATTCCGAGATCAAACAGTACCACCCGTCGCTGACATATTCGCCGTTCATTTTCACAAAGCGGATGTAGGAGGAATGTGGCCCGTTATTCCACGGATCATATCGCTCTTCACCGAGTTCGAATACGTTCTTCCCCCAGTTCTCGGAAACAGTATCCACAATCCTGTGGTAATCAGAATTGAGCTTCGCCCCGTCTATTTCAACATCAGTGTAAAAAGCGATCTCGTCAAGCCTCATATCACCCTGGGGAATGGTACATATGGCAAGGATATTGTAACTGTCGTCAACCAGGAACAGGGTTCTGTCTGAAATCAGGCGTACTTTGTCGCCGTTGGTCCATCCGTACCTGTTGTAGTGCTTCTCATAGGATAATGCATCGATAAACATGAGTTCAGTAATACTGTACCTGTCGGAGATCATGACACCAAACGGATCTATGCAAAAACTTTCTGATATGGTCGGGTACAGTACCTTTGTCATTTCAGGGAAATAGTGCAGCAGCGTTTCACGGTATATGAAATTGCTCATTTCTTCGGCATTCTCCACGGGTACCATCAGGACTGTCCCGTCTTCGTTCCAGTAAGGCATACGTTTGCCGCCGGGTGCGTTTTCGCCGTTCTCATATGGTATGTTTTCGATGACGCCGTCATCAGCAAGGCGCTGGAAGAGGGTTTTCCCGCTGCCGCGCAGGGTCTGGGAGAGAGCATTCCTGGAGATGACCGCGACGTCGCCCCTTGTAAAGTCCGTGTTTTCGAGCAACCCGTCATCTGCCAGGCCGATTCCCACGGCGAAGGATACAGAACCTGAATAGCTGAAATCCGGTGAGTCGCCTGTATCAGTATATCCCAGTGCGCGCAGCACGAAGGTTATGTACATGGATGCCGTTGCTTTCTCATTGGCACCGAACCTGGTTTCAGAGACTCCCTTGGTGATCCCCTTGTTATAGGCGTAGGCGATATAAGGCTCATTCCATCCCGAAACATCTGTGAACGGATGTGTGTAGCCTGAGTTCAGAGCCTCCTGCTCGAGCCCCATCAGGCGCAGGAGCATGACAAGCGCTTCAGCCCTGGTCGGGCTGCGGTCAAGCTCAAAAACGGGAGCTCCGGTGCTGTCGGTACCGGTACCCCGGAACAGACCCAGTTCATAAAGATATTCGGCAGCGGCCTGCCCGTCGCTTTCTGCTGCCATTGCAGGGGATGACAGAAATATGGTCAGTGCGGCAAGAACCATGAACAAACCGGTAAAACGCAGAATTTTCATCATGGCCGGTTCCTCCTGTGACTTGAGGATATATCGCAAGATATACAGATCTGATTCACCAGATATGCTACCTTAATTTACTATCAGTGTCAAGTTCAGGCACACAAGAATCCACCACAGTGCTTAATTTGCCGCGATGTGATCATTCGTAAATTCATATAAAATTCCCGGGCAAATATCATCAGAAGGAAACGGGAATAAACCAACGGGAGGTTCTTTATGAAAAAAGCAAAAGGTTCAGGAATCTCAAAGACGGTATTGATTTTGCTGGCAACAGCCCTGCTTATCCTTTCGGCGTCCGCATGCGCCGGAGACAACGGCGAAACGGCCCGGAAACCCGGCGGACAGGCTCCGGACGCCCGGCAGGAACCCGGAAACACCCGGAAGGAAGAGCAGCCGGACGACGGCAAGGGCAAAGTATCTGCCGAGATAACGCAAACGTCCCTGCTGTCCTGGGAAGACAGCATCGACAATATATGGGCGCATGGAGCGATAGAAATAACAAACACGGGAGACGTTCCCGTAAAAATAGGGGACATTTCGATCAGCTTCGTGGGAAGCGACAATTCGATCCTTGGCACATCCACCATGATACTGCCCGTGCCGGAAATCATCATGCCGGGGGAAAAAGCGTACGCAGGGGACTCGACAATAATAGAAGGCATCGATGATCCGGCGGAGATCGTGAACATGGAAGCCAATATCGATTTCGACGAAACCGACAGCAAGCCGCAGCTCCTTGATGTCCGGGACCTGAAAATCATCGAGTCCGATACCGGAAGGCTGAAAGTCACCGGCAGGGTGGTGAACACCAGCCCGGAAAACGCAGATGATATAAGGGTAATCGTTGCAGCATTCGACGAGAATGACAAACTGCTTGGCATATATACCGATTCGCCTGATGTGACGCTTGCTCCCGGAAAAAACATGGGATTCGAGACATCATATCCTGTCATAAAAGTCAAAGGTTTTGCCGATAAAGTAAAAAAACTGGCGGGCAGGGCATACAACTGGAAATTTGACTTTTGATCAAAATATATCATTTACTTTACGGGAATAATATGTTAGAATACTTCAGTGCGATAATTAACCATGGGCTCGGTTGCCGGACACTCCGACCGTCTACCTGGCTCATGGCGTTTAAAAGAAAAGGAGGCAATAACGATGCAGAAGGAAAAAAAGACAGAAATTATCGAAAAATACAGGCTGCATGAAACAGACACCGGTTCGCCGGAAGTGCAGATCGCGCTGCTCACGGAAAGGATCAACCATCTCAACGAACACCTCAAGGTGCACAAAAAGGATCACCATTCAAGGAGAGGTCTGCTGAAGATGGTTGGCCAGAGAAGGGGTCTGCTCAATTACCTGATGAGGAAAGACATAGAAAGATACCGTGAAATCATTGACAAGCTCAACCTCAGAAAGTGACAGTGGGCGGGTTATCCCGCTCATTATTTTTACATGACGGTGCAATAATATCTTTATTAAATATATAAATCAAGCTGCAGACAGGAAGATTGTGTAGTTGACAGAGAACAGAGACCAGGATCCGTAAAACGGAGGGTTCAGAAAGGTTACGGTTTCTGGTGTCCGTTTTCTGTATCAACTGCCTCTTCCGTCATGCAGCATTACGAAGGAGGCATTATATGTACAGAACATTCACCATGGAACTTGCCGGCCGCAATCTCACCATTGAGACCGGCCAGCTGGCGCAGTTCGCCAACGGATCTGCGCTCGTAAGATACGGGGACACCGTCATCCTGTCCACGGCGACAGCATCGCCTGCTCCAAGGGAGGGCATCGATTTCTTCCCCCTGAGCGTTGACTATGAAGAAAAGCTGTATGCTGTCGGAAAAATACCCGGAGGATTCATAAAAAGGGAAGGCAAGCCGTCTGAAAAGGCGATACTGACCGCGAGAGTCATCGACAGGCCCATTCGTCCGCTTTTCCCTAAGGACCTCAGGAACGATGTCGTGGTAGTGAACACGGTGCTCTCGGTCGACCAGGACAATTCACCCGAGATAGCGGCGATGATCGGCACTTCAGTCGCTCTCAGCATTTCCGACATACCGTTCAACGGCCCGATAGGCGGTGTCGTACTTGGACTGGTAGACGGGGAAGTCATCATCAACCCCACTGCTGAGCAGAGGGAAAAGAGTGAGATGTATGTCACACTGGCAGGCACAAGTGAAAAGATCACCATGATCGAAGCCGGTGCAAAGGAAGTTTCAGAGGAAATAATGCTGCAGGCGGTCAAAAAAGGCCACCAGGAGATCAAGAAGATCGTCGGGTTCATAAATGGCATAGTTGCTGAAATAGGAAAGCCCAAGTTTGAATACCAGTCCGCCAAAGTTCCGAAGGAACTGTACGATGCAGTATATGAACTTGCTTACGCAAAGCTGCGCGAAGCCGTTCTGACCGACGACAAGGCTGTCAGGGATGAACGGGTATCGGCCCTTACCGAGGAAGTGAAGCAGCAGCTTGCGGAGACATTCCCCGATAGTGACTCGCAGATCGCGGAAGCAATGTACAAGATCGAAAGGAAAATAGTCAGGGAATATATACTCAATGAAGGCAAACGGGTAGACGGCAGGAAACTCGACGAAATAAGGCCCATGCACGCAGCTGTTTCGCTGCTTCCGAGAGCCCATGGGTCAGGCCTTTTCCAGAGAGGACAGACACAGGTGCTGACCGTGGCTACTCTTGGCTCGATGAGCGACGTACAGATGCTGGACGGCGTTGACCTCGAGGAAGAAAAAAGGTACATGCACCACTACAACTTCCCCGGTTTCAGCGTAGGGGAAGCCAAAACTTCAAGAGGCCCCGGCCGAAGGGAAATAGGGCACGGCGCGCTTGCAGAAAGGGCGCTGGAGCCTGTCATACCGAGCGAAGAGGAATTCCCGTACGCCATCAGGCTGGTTTCTGAAGTACTGATGTCCAACGGTTCCACTTCACAGGGCAGCGTATGCGGAAGCACACTCGCGCTCATGGACGCAGGCGTGCCGATTAAAGCGCCTGTCGCAGGTATTTCATGCGGCCTTGTCATCGATGAGGAAAATCCTGAAAGGTTCGTTACCTTCATGGATATACAGGGCATCGAGGATTTCTTCGGCGATATGGACTTCAAGGTGGCAGGCACGAAGAAAGGCATCACTGCGATCCAGATGGACATTAAGGTGGACGGGCTTTCATATGAGATCATCGAGCAGGCCCTGGAACTCACTAAAAAAGGCCGCTGGAAAATACTCGACGAAGTCATGCTGCCTGTTATATCCGAGCCCAGGAAGTCGCTTTCACCGTATGCACCCAAGTTGTACAGGGTGGACATCGATCCTGAGAAGATCAGGGAAGTCATCGGCCCTGGCGGAAAGGTTATAAACAGGATAATCGATGAGACCGGAGTAAAGATCGATATCGAGGATGACGGCAGGGTATTCGTCTTTGCACCGGATGAACAGTCCGGCAAACGTGCTCTGGCGATAATAGAGGCGATAGCGAAGGATGTGCAGCCGGGCCAGGTATTCCTCGGAAAGGTCACAAAAATCATGAATTTCGGCGCGTTTGTCGAATTCGCGCCTGGCAAGGAAGGGCTCGTACACATCTCAAAGCTCGACAACAAGAGAGTGTCGAGAGTCGAGGATGTGTGCAAAGTCGGAGACCAGATGCTTGTCAAGGTTCTGGATATAGACAGGCAGGGACGCATCAATCTTTCAAGGAAAGATGCGCTGCCGGAGAACGATTCCGCAAAACGCTGATACAGCTGAACAGGGACGGTTCCGCAGCGGCTGAGGCAACTGTTGAAACCGTCCTTTTTTATTTGGGAGGTAGTATGCACAGGAAGTTT
>Ga0209608_1000780_pt1 | contig 29473 bp, 25 predicted proteins | sample AD_UKC130_MetaG_FD_184428 | JGI IMG/M metagenome (GOLD analysis project Ga0209608, IMG submission 184428) | Active sludge microbial communities of municipal wastewater-treating anaerobic digesters from Canada - AD_UKC130_MetaG (SPAdes) (version 2) | ecosystem: Engineered > Bioreactor > Anaerobic... | reverse complement strand
TCCTGGCGATCCCGGTCTCCGCCTCGCCGGTGCGAGCGTCCTTGTTGCCGGCGATGCCGCTGATCGCGGCTTGCGTCGTGCTGCTGGCATGGTCACTGTCCTTGCCGACGCCGATACCAGTGCCTTGTGGCGCGAGCTTGCCGTCGAAACCCATGGCGCTGCCGAGGTTGACGCTGACGCTGCTGGCCTGGTAATCGGCCTTGTTCTGGAGGTCGCGGGTGGTCAGCGCGCCGCCGGTGGTGAAGGTGTTCTTCCGGTCGTCGATCGCTTTTTGCGTGCTGGCGATCGCCGCGCCCGTCAGGTCGGTATCGCCCTTGACCGCGACATCGAAGCCACCGTCGCCGGCGGCCAGGCGCGTCTGCTCGGCGACACTGGCGTAGTCGCTCGCCACCTTGCTCCGACTGGCGGACACGCTGCCGCTGCTGGTGCCATAACAAAGGGGAGGAATGCACAGACTGACGGCGACGCCGAACCCCTTTTGCTTGCTGTCGTACGTACTCGTGTCTTGCAAGCTTTCGAGCACCAGATCGCCGCCAACCCTGGCGAGGACGCGTTCGCCGCGTGCGCGGGCGCCCTGGAGACGCGTGTCGCCGCCGCTGCGCAAGACCAGCGTGTCGCCGGCGTCCAGAGGCGTGGGCGTCCAGACGGTTTCGGTCCCATCGGCCTGGCCCTTGCTGCCGGAGACGCCGGCCTGAAGCGAGAAGCCGTTTTGCGTGCCGCCGATCATGAAGCCGATGCCGACGCTGGCGCTACGACTCTTGTTGGTACTGTATTGTTCGCTGGTGTTCCTGGCGGCGAGGAGTCGGATCTCGTCATCGGCGTCGGTGAATCCGCTCAAGAAGAAAATGAGGCAGAGACTGACGGCAGCGCGGGGTCCCAGGTTATTCCCCGATTGGGGAATGGTGGTGGGTTTCCTGTTGCTCACCTTCCGGTTCCGTCCGCTGCTTCTTGCGCATCTCTGCCAGAGCCTTTTCCATGACACGAACGTCGGAGGGGTCGGCATGCATGTTGCGCTCGAAGCGTTTCAACCATTTCATGTAAGCCGTTCGGTAAAACGTCAAACCTTCGGGAGTGATATCGCGAAGGAATACGGAGAAGTTCTCGGGAATATCCGGAGCGGTCTCGCATAGCACAAAGCGCGTCAAGCCGTGGTCCTGGATGAATTTGACGACGTGACCTGTTTTTCTATGGCATCGGAGGCGCGCAGCCTCGGTGGCCTCCGGCGTCGATTCCCGATAGTACGCATCTGTATTCCAGAGAGTCCACTCAGGGTATTTCTCCAGCAGTTCGTCATAGTTGAGTAATTTACCAACACGCGCCATCTTACGGCCTCCTCTCGATACGGGAAATCGACGGTACGGCGATCAGATTGCCGGTGTTCCGGTCCCGGATGTACACACCTCCGGCATTTCTTCTTTCTTGCTCATGAAGAATTTGCCTATCTTTTTCAGCCGTCAAACTCGTGGTTTCCACCACGTCGACGACCTTGCCGCCCACGACGACCACATGATCCAGACGGCGCGCTGTGCCGGTGTTTGGATCAATCGCGATGTTGCCATCCCTATCACGCAGATACTGCTGATTCTGCACGCTACCACCCGCGTGGTATGTCACGTGGGGTCAGGTCTTGCAAAACGACATTATTAACCCGGCAATCAAATAGCCTGTAATGCGGCCTATTGGACAGCCGACTGATTGAAATAAGCCATTACCCGTTCCGGTGTTTTGCTGAGGAATGCCACGAATCGGCTCGCCTTTTTGCTGGTTGCGCGGTCAGAAGACCGCAACCCGGTATTGAAGTCTCGGCTCAGGTATTCGTCGGGATTGATCTCTGGCGAGCACGGTGGGAGATAGAAGGCTTCGATCTGGTCTTCGCGCTCCGCCAGCCAGGCCATCACGCGCTTCGCGTGATGCACTTTCAGGTTTTCGAGGATCAGAAAGACCTTCTGGCTGCTATCGGCGACCTGTCTTTCCATGAAACCAATGAACAGGTCAGTGTTCATGGCTCATTCAATGAACGCGAAGCGCACCAGTCCCTGATTGCTGATCGCGGAAAGCATCGACAGGCCGTGTCGTTTGCCCGGCGCGGTCAGGGCAGGCGTCCGGCCGGCGCGTACCCTCGAGCACCGGCGTGGGCGTTGGCAAGGCGTCAGGGAAATCGTCCAGCACCACGACCGCCGGCATCTCGGGCATCGCCGGCAACAAGGACGCTCGCACCGGCGATGCGGAGACCGGGATCGCCAGGATCTTCGATCAAGCGAAAGTCCAGAAGGAAATCCAGGCGCAGACGCAGATCACCCAGACCTTCGGGCAACTGGCGACGAAGGCGGTGGGGGATCATGCCCAGGGGCAAATCGATCAGGCCGGGCTCGTTCATGTTCGTTCTGGAGACCCTGGAGCAGACTCGCCACGCCCGTCAGCCAGAGCGGGAGCCAGCTTGCGCTAATGGGTGATCGGGTTCATGCACCAGCGACGCCTTGAACCCCTCGGCCACATACCGCGCCAAGGCGGGGAATCGGCATCATCGGCAATGTCCTGTCCAGGCCGGACGCGCTTGTGCGTCGACCTTGGAGCCGGTGCGAAGGCCGCTGGAAACACGGGGCGGTTTAGCGCGCGTGTTCCTCGATGAAGGCTTTCACCGCCTCGACGCTGGCATCCATCACCGCGACGCGCTGCGGGAGATCTTCGATGCCGCGCATTCGCGCCGGGCGTTCCGGACGCCGGCCCAGCGCTTCGACCAGCGTGTCCTCGAATTTCGCGGGCAAGGCCGTTTCCAGCACCACCATCGGCATGGCCGGCGTGCGCAGCGCGCGGCCGACCTTGAGTCCGTCGGCGGTGTGGGTATCGATCATCAGGCCGTATTTGGCGTAGGTGTCGCGAATGGTGGTCAAACGATCGGCGTGCGTGCTGCTGCCCGAGGCGAAACCGAAGGCCGGCAGGCGATCAAGAAATGGGGTGCCGGAAAGGTCGAACGCGCCGCCGGCGTCAACCTTGGCCCACAACTCGCGCACCACGGCCGGGTCGCGCCCGACCAGATCGAAGATGAAACGCTCGAAGTTGGAGGCTTTTGAAATGTCCATCGACGGGCTGGAGGTGGCAACGGTTTCGCCGGTGGTTCGCGGACGGTAAATCCCGGTGCGGAAGAATTCGTCGAGCACGTCGTTTTCGTTGGTGGCCAGCACCAGACGGCCGATCGGCAAGCCCATCATGCGGGCGATGTGGCCGGCGCAGATATTGCCGAAGTTGCCCGACGGCACGGCAAACGCCACTGGCGGGAGATCGTCGCCATCGGCGCCTTCGGTGGCGGCGAAATAGCCTTTGAAGTAGTAAACGACTTGCGCGGCGACGCGCGCCCAGTTGATCGAATTGACCGCGCCGATCTTGTACCTTGCCTTGAACGCGTGGTCGTTGGACACCGCCTTGACGATGTCCTGCGCGTCATCGAACATGCCGCGCACGGCGATGTTGTGAATATTCGCGTCTTGCAGCGAATACATCTGCGCACGCTGAAAAGCGCTCATCCGCTGGTGCGGCGAGAGCATGAACACGCGGACGCCCGACTTGCCGCGCATGGCGTATTCAGCGGCGGAACCGGTATCCCCGGAGGTGGCGCCGAGAATGTTGATTTCTTCCCCTTGCCTGGTCAGCGCGTATTCGAACAACTGGCCCAGCAATTGCATGGCCATGTCCTTGAACGCCAGTGTCGGGCCGTTGGACAATTCGAGGATCGCCAATCCGCCTTCTCCTTGCCGGGAATCGGGGCGTTCCAGCCAGCGCAGCGGCGCGATCGCCTGGGCGTCGGCGGCGACGCGGCCGTTGCAATACACGTCGGCGGTATAGGTCCTGGCCAGCAACGCTTGCAAATCGGCCGGCGGAATGTCGTCGATGAAACGGCGCAACACCTCGTGAGCCAGGTCGGCGTACGACAGATGCCGCCACCGCGCCAGTTCGTCGCCGTCGATTTTCGGATAGGTCTGCGGGAGGTAAAGACCGCCGTCGGGCGCCAGGCCACCCAACAGGATTTCCGTGAAAGTGGGACCGGACGAACCTTGTTCTCCAGTGGCGAAACCGCGAGTCGAAAGATAGCGCATGGCAAGAACCGGAAAGGTGGCGCGAAGAGAATTCCGCAAGAACGCAGTCTACCACGCTCTCCAGCGCCTGCCGGCCGACCGGGCCACTCCGCCGGTGGCGACCGTGGTCAGCCCATGACGACGCGGTTCTTCCCGGCGCGCTTGGCGGCATAGGCCGCGACATCGGCGCGCAACAGCGATTGCTCGAACGTTTCACCGCTTTCCTGAACGACGACGCCGGCGCTGAAGCTCAGGACCGCCTCGGTACCCGGCAGCGGCTGACTGGTAAACCGGCGCAGAAAGCGAGTAATCGCCGCCGCCGCATCGCTACGCCCGGTTTCGGGCAGCAACACCAGAAACTCTTCGCCGCCAAAACGGCACAGCACGTCCGACGGCCGGAGAGCCGTCCGCAGACCGCGAATGAGATGAATCAAGGCCTGATCGCCAACCTGATGGCCGAGCGTGTCGTTCAACTTCTTGAAATCGTCGAGATCGATGAGCACCAGCGAAAACTGGCTTCCCTTGCGACGCGCGCGCGCCAGCTCCTGCCGATAGGCGTCTTCGAAACCGCGGCGATTGAGCGCGCCGGTCAAGGGGTCGGTCAATGCCACCGCGCGCGCTTCGCGCAAGGCGCGCTCAAGTTCGTCGATCCGCGCCTCGGCGGCCAGCAACTCCCTGAACACGCCGGCCGATGCGGCGTTTCCCCGCGATCCTGACAGACCGTGGCGCGACTGAAGGCTGCCGGCGCTCAGGATATCCTGGCTGCCCGGCGGAAACGGCATGCCCGGCGCGAAGCGTCTGTGCGTGTGGAGAAATGCGCGCCGCGACGACTGAAAACCCGAAGACTGATCATGTTTGAACATTTTGCGTGCTCCGTCCGATTTGGCGGTAGTGTTCGTGATGCTGGCTCTTACTGTCACCTACGGACAGCGCCGAACAATCTTGAGAGTTATTTTACAAAAAAGTTTTAATATATTGGTTTAATTAATAAAATTAACAATTTCCCTGCCCTTTCGATCACCGCGCCGAGCCTCGCGCGGACTCTGGCGCGCGCTTCTGCTGACACCGCGTTGTCAGCACCCCTCAGGCAAAGTCTTTCCCGACGCACAGACGGTCTGTGCCTTTTCGAGGACTATGAACATGCAAAATGTGATCGACTGGTTTGAGATTCCGGTGAGCGATTTGCCACGTGCGCAAGCGTTTTACGAGGCGGTGCTGCAAACATCCTTGGTGCGCGAAAACCACGCTGGACCGGAAATCCGGATGGCGGTGTTTTCGGGCGAGGAGGCCGCCGTCAAGGGCGCGCTAATGTCGGGGCATCCGGCCTTGCAACCGGGAGCACGTGGCACGCTCGTCTATTTGCATGCCGACGCGTCGCTGGATGCGGTGTTGCAGCGCGTGGTGGCCGCTGGAGGTCAGGTGGCGATGAGTAAGGTGGCGTTACCCGAAGGTTTGGGCGTCATCGCGCACATGCTCGACGTGGACGACAACCTCGTGGGCTTGCACGCCGACGCCTAAACGACCCCATGCGCCGCGCCGATCGCCTTTTCCAAATCGTCCAACTTATCCGGGGGCGCCAACTGACCACCGCCAAGTGGTTGGCGCAGCGCCTGGAGGTGTCCGCGCGCACGGTTTATCGCGATGTGGCCGATCTGCAATACCAGGGCGTCCCGATCGAAGGCGAGGCGGGAGTGGGTTACCGCCTCGGTCGAGGTTTTGACCTGCCGCCGCTGATGTTCACGCCACAAGAGGCACAGGCACTGGTGGTGATGACGCGAGTGGCGCAGCAGTGGCTGGACCCGGCACTGGCGCGGGCCAGCGAATCGGCGCTGTCTCGGGTGCTGAGCATTTTGCCGGCGGACCAGCGCCATGCGGCACAACACACGCCGGTGTATTCGCCGCCCTGGGGCTTGACGCCAGAGCAGTCGCCGCGCCTGCGGATCTGGCGCGAGGCCACACAAAACGCGCGTAAGCTCGCTTTGCGTTACCGCGATGCGCAAGGCCGTTCCACCGAGCGCGACGTATGGCCGTTAGGCAGCTTTTTTTGGGGCGCGGTGTGGACGCTGGTGGCCTGGTGTGAAAAACGGCAGGATTTCCGTAGTTTCAGGCTTGACCGCATCCAGTCCGTGGCGTGCCTGCCGGACACCTTTCGGCTGGCGGAAGGACAACGGCTGATCGACTACCTGCGCCGCCAAGGGGTTGATCCACGGCTTGTCGTCGAGGGGAAATAAAAAGGATTTTCGATGAAAATCATCAGGATCGAGGGACTGACGGTTCAAGGCGCGGGGGGTCGCTCCGGCCATGCCGACCAGGCGCAACCCGCGACCGCGCGCAATCGGTGTCGCACACGTGAGTCGACGCACGAGCGCAGGACGCCGCTTTCTTCGTTTTTCCCGGGCACAAACTCTTCGCGCCGACCGCCATCGACGCGTTCACGGCAAGCGCGAGCTGCCCGAAACCCGGTCGCTTTGGTCTCGAAGCGACGGCGCGCCCCTCGCTGGCGTTCTACAACACCCGCGAGGACGTTGACCTGACGGTCCGCGTGCCGCGACGTCTGGCCAGCGGCGGAGGCGTTCGCTAAAGAGTTCGCGCCGCGTTCGACGAACGCTCGTCGGACGCGCCGCCCACCGGCGAACGCCACGAAAACCACGACTACCACGACTACCACGAATGCCGTCTTGCCGCCGACGCCGCGCTTTTCCGCCTGCGCGGCTGGGCCGCGCGCTACGCCACGGCGCGGCGGGCGAACGCGAACAGGCGCTGGCATTACTGACGCGGGCGCTGGACGATGCGCGGCGGCGGAAGTTGCCGGAAGCCGGACGGATTGTCGACATTCTCCGGCGGATTCGGGGTTCAGCGGTTTAGCAGTTCGTAGAGCGCGGAGAACTCGGCGGTCAGCTTGTGTTTAGGGTCGAGGTGGATCATCGGCAGCGCCTGATGATGCGATTCGCGGATTTTGATCGAGGCCGAGAGGAAGGCGTCGAGAATCGGCAAGCCCTCGGCGCGCAGTTCGTCGATCAGGCGCGAGGGCAGGTTGGCGCGCGCCTGATAGTGGTTGACCACGATGCCCTCGACGCGCAGCGCGCGGTTGTGGTCGCCCTGGATTTCGCGCACGCTGTCGATCAGGGTGTAGAGCGCGCGCCGCGAGAAATCGTCGCAGTCGAAGGGAATCAGGCAGGTGTCGGTGGCGATCAGCGCCGACCGGGTGAAGAAGTTGAGCGCCGGCGGGGTGTCGATGAACACATCGTCGAAATCCTTGAGCCCGTCCAGCGATTCGCGCAGTTTGTACATCTTGTAGCGCGATTCGAGCTTGAGCTGGAGGTCTTCGAGACGGGGATCGGAGGGGAGAACGACGAGATTCGGAAACGGCGTCGGAACGAGGTAGGCGGCGAGCGTTTCGGGAAACAGCTTGTAGCCGAGTATGTCGTCGAAGAAATGCGCCAGGGTTTTCTTTTGTTCGTCCAGCGCCGGACCCAGCAGATAGCGCGAGGCGTTGGCTTGCGGGTCGAGGTCGATCAACAAGGTTCGACGGCCGCGCGCGGCGCCGATGGCGGCCAGATTGCAGGCGATGGTGGACTTGCCGACGCCTCCTTTTTGATTGAACACCACTCGGCGCATGACAGTTCCCCTATCGTTTATATGGCTTTGGCGACAGTTTAGAGAAGTCCGGAGAAAAGGTCGACTGGCGCGGGCGGCGCCAGCCTGGCTCAAGACGCCAAGGAGCGGCCAACGATCTCGCCGACATCGGCCGACAGGCCGTCGATGGCCCGCAGCCCGGCCAGGGCGGCGCGGGCATGCGCTTGCCGGCCGGCGTCGAATTTTCGCCAGCGGTCGAAACGCCGCGCCAGCCGGGCGGCGACCTGAGGGTTGCCGCGGTCGAGTTCGGCGATGCGCGCGGCGAGAAAACGGTAGCCGGCGCCGTCGGCGGCGTGAAAATGCACGTGGTTGCCACCGAAGCCGCCGAGCAGGGCGTAGACCTTGTTCGGGTTGTGCGGGTCGAAGGCCGGATGCGTCAGCAGGCCGTCGACCGCCGCCAACGTGCCGGGCAGGCGGCTCGACGCCTGTACCGCCAGCCATTTGTCGAGCACCAGCGCTTCATGCCGCCAGCGGGCGTGAAAGGCGTTCAGCGCCGCCAGGCGCTCGTCGCAATCGAGTTGCGCCAGGGTGGCGAGCGCGGCGAACTGGTCGCTCATGTTGTCCGCCGATTCGAATTGTCGCCACGCCAAGGCCCGGCTGGCGTGGTCGTCGAGTTCGCCGAGGTAGGCGAGGCACAGGTTGCGCAGCGCGCGCCGGCCGGCCGCCGCCGGGGTTGGCCGATAGGGTTCGGTGGGCGCCAGCGCGTCGTAGCGTTCCTGAAAGACGGCGCGCAGATTTTCGGCGAGGAAACGGCGCAGGCCGTTGCGCGCCGCGTGCAGCGCGTCCGGGTCGACCACCGCCATGTCTTCGGCCAGCGTCGCTTCGCCAGGCAGGGTGAGCGCTTCGGCGACGAAGGCCGGATCGTCGTCGGTACGCGCCAGCCGCCGCGCCGCCGCCGCGACGAAACTCGCCGGCCATTGCGCCGGTCGTCCGGCCGCGAACTCACCGGCGGCGGCGAGGATCAGCCGCCCGGCCAGGCGCTGGCCGGCTTCCCAGCGGTTGAAGGGGTCGCTGTCGTGGGCCAGCAGGTGGCCGAGGTCGTCGTCGCTCCAGTCGTGGGTCAGGATGACCGGCGCCGAGAAATCGCGTAGCAGGGAAGGTACCGGCGTGGTGGCGATGTCTTCGAAGACGAAGCGCTGCTCGTTTCCGGTCAGCGACAGCACGCGCGTGGTCGGCGCGTCCGCGTCGGCCGACGACGGTTCGCCGGCCAGACGCAGCGGCAGGTCCCGGCCGTCCGGACCCAGCAGGCCGATGGCGACCGGAATGTGAAACGGCGCCGCCGCCGACGGGTCGGCGGCCGATGGCCGCGATTGGGCGAGCGTCAGCTCATAGCGGCGCGTCGCCGGGTCGTGGTGGCCGACGGCATGGAGATGCGGCGTGCCGGCGTGGTCGTACCAGCGCTTGAACGGCGTCAGGTCGACCCCGGACGCGTCGGCCATCGCGGCGACGAAGTCGTCGCAGGTGACGGCCTGGCCGTCATGCCGGACAAAATAGAGGTCCATGCCGCGCCGGAAAGCGTCGTGGCCGATCAGGGTGCGGATCATGCGCACCACTTCGGCGCCTTTTTCGTAAACCGTGCTGGTGTAAAAGTTGTTGATTTCGATGTAGGCGTCGGGCCGTACCGGATGGGCCATCGGACCGGCGTCCTCGGGAAACTGCACCGCGCGCAAGGCGCGCACGTCGCGAATCCGCGTCACCGCGCGGCTGTGCATCGCCGCGCCGAACTCCTGGTCGCGAAAAACCGTCAGCCCCTCCTTCAGGGACAACTGGAACCAGTCGCGACAGGTCACGCGGTTGCCGGTCCAGTTGTGGAAATATTCGTGCGCGACGACACGGTCGATGTTCTGGTAATCGCCGTCGGTGGCGGTATCGGCCCGGGCCAGCACGTATTTGGTGTTGAAGATATTCAGGCCCTTGTTTTCCATCGCGCCCATGTTGAAGTCGCCAACGGCGACGATCATGTAATGGTCGAGATCGCATTCCAGGCCGAAGGCCTCCTCGTCCCAACGCATCGCGCGCTTGAGGGCATCCATGGCGTGCGGGCATTGGTCCAGTTTGCCGGGTTCGACGAATACCGCCAGTTCGACGGCGCGGCCGCTGGCGGTGACGAAACGCTCGCGCAGCACCTCCAGGCGCGCGGCGACCAGGGCGAACAGGTAGCACGGTTTGGCGAAGGGATCTTCCCAGCGCGCCCAGTGGCGCCCCCCGTCCTCATCGCCGCCGCCGACCGGGTTGCCGTTGGCCAGCAGCACCGGCAAGCGCGCCTTGTCGGCGTGCAGGGTGACGGCGTAACGGGACATGATGTCCGGCCGGTCGGGAAACCAGGTGATGCGGCGGAAGCCCTGCGCCTCGCACTGGGTGAAATAACCGTCCTTCGAGCCGTAAAGCCCCGACAGGCTGCTGTTGCTGTCCGGCTTGAGGCGGACCAGGGTGTGCAGGGTGAAGGTATCCGGCGGCTGCGCGATGCACAGGGCGGTGTCGCTCAAGGTGTAGCGGTCGGCGCTCAGCGGCGCGCCGTCGATGGCCACCGACAGGGTTTCGAGCCCATGTCCGTCGAGCTGCAAGGCGTCGCCGGTCGGCACGGCCGGGTTGCGAAACACGCGCAGATCGCTGCGCACCAGGACGTCGCCGTCCAGGAATCGCACGTCCAGTTCGACGTGGTCGACCAGGAACGCGGGCGGGGTGTAATCCTGACGACGGATTTTTTGCGGCATGTCGGTGTTCATCGGCAATCCATGTGAGTCGCCCGGTGTGCGCGTCGGGCGACGGTTGGGACGCGCGATGCCGCTCAGCGCACGGCGGACGGCAAATCGTCGCGATGGAGAAGAAAAACGTACTGGTCGCCAGCGCTGGTTTCCAGCCAGGTGAATGGCGTTTCCGGGAAGGCGGCTTCCAGAACGTCGCGGTTGTGACCGATTTCGACGACCAGCAAACCGTTGGCCTTGAGGTGTTGGCGGGCGCCGGCAAGGATGGCGCGGGTGAGATCGAGTCCGTCCTCGCCGCTGGCCAGGGCCAGTTCGGGTTCGCAACGGTACTCGGCCGGCAGCGCGGCCATCGCCGCCGCATTGACGTAGGGCGGGTTGGCGATGATCAGGTCGTAGCGCTTCTTGCCCAAGGCGGCGAACAGATCGCTTTCGACGAGGCGAACGCGTTCGTTCAATTCGTGCTCGGCGACATTGCGTCCGGCGACGGCGAGCGCCGCCGGCGACACGTCGACGGCATCGACCCGCGCCGCCGGGAAGACATGCGCGGCGACGATCGCCAGGCAACCGGAGCCGGTGCACAAATCGAGCACCGCGCCGACGGTGTCGGCGTCTTCCAGCCACGGCGCCAGTTGTTCGCCCAGCAATTCGGCGATGAACGAACGCGGCACGATCACCCGTTCATCGACATAAAACCGGTACGCGCCCAGCCAGGCTTCATGGGTCAGATAAGCCGCCGGACAGCGTTCGACGACCCGCCGTTCGATGACGTCCAGCACGGCGGCGCGTTCCTCGCCGGTCAGGCGGGCGTCGAGGAAGGGTTCAAGGCGGTCGAGCGGCAAATGCAGGCGGTGCAGCAGCAGATAGGCGGCTTCGTCCCAGGCGTTGTCGGAACCGTGGCCGAAGAACAGCCCGGCTTCGTTGAAGCGGCTGACCGCGAAGCGCAGCATGTCGCGCAAGGTCAGCAATTCCGTGCGTGCCTGTTCAAGCATCGTCGCAAACATCGTCGTTTTCCAGCAATTGTTCGATGATCCGGCGATAGATGCCGGCAAGGCGCGGCAGCGCCGCCACCTCGACGCACTCGTCGATTTGGTGAATGGTGGCGTTGACCGGGCCGATCTCCAGGATCTGCGGGCAAATTTCGGCGATGAAGCGCCCGTCGGAGGTGCCGCCCGACGTCGACAGTTCCACCTCGAGGCCCGTTTCGGCGCGGATGGCCGCCCGCGCGGCGTCGATCAACGCGCCACGGCCGGTCAGGAACGGTTTGGCGCTCAATGTCCAGGCGATGTCGTGGCTCAGGCCGTGCCGGTCGAGGATCGCGCACAACCTGTGCCGCAACTGTTCCGGCGTGCTGGCGGTGGCGAAGCGGAAGTTGAAATCGACGCGCACCTCGCCGGGGATGACATTGCCGGCGCCGGTGCCGCCGTGAATGTTGGACACCTGCCAGGTCGTCGGCGGAAAGAAGGCGTTGCCTTGGTCCCAAACCGTGCCCGCCAGTTCGGCGAGCGCCGGAGCCAGCAGATGGATTGGATTTTTGGCCAGATGCGGGTAGGCGATGTGGCCCTGGATGCCCTTGACCGTGAGTTTGCCCGACAAGGAACCGCGACGGCCGTTTTTGGCGGTGTCGCCGAGCGCGCGGACGGCCGACGGCTCGCCGACGATGCAATAGTCGATCGACTCGCCGCGCCGCCGCAGGGTGTCGGTGACCGCGACGGTGCCATCCACGGCGTCGCCCTCCTCGTCCGAGGTGAGCAGAAAGGCCAGCGAGCCGCGATGCGCCGGCCGCGCGGCGACGAAGGCTTCGACGGCGGTCACGAAGGCCGCCAGCGCGCCTTTCATGTCCGCCGCGCCGCGACCGTAGAGCATGCCGTCTTTTTGCACGGGCTGGAAAGGATCGTTGCGCCACTGTTCGAAAGGGCCGCTCGGCACGACGTCGGTATGGCCGGCAAGGCACAGCAGCGGCGGGCTGTCGCCGCGACGGGCCCAGAGATTGCTCACCGGGCCGCGATTCATGAACTCGCAGACGAAGCCGATGGCGGTCAGGCGTTCGGCGACGATCGTCAGGCAGCCGGCGTCGTCGGGCGTCACCGACCGGCGGGCGATCAGCTCCTCGGCCAGCGCGACGGTCGCGTCCGGCGCGGTTTGGCGGTCGTTGTCGGTCGGCATGTCCGGCGTGGCTCTCAGGCGGTATCGCCTTCGTGAAGGCTGAGCGTGAATTCCTGGTACGAGGGATCGTCGGCGGCGTTCAGCGACGACTCGAAACCGAGATTTTCCGAGGTGTCTTCCGCCATCGGTCGGGCCGGGGCTTCGTTGTTGATCAGCCACGACAGATTGGTCGGCGAATCGGCGTTGCGCAGGGCTTCTTCAAGGGTGATCGTTTCCGAGCGGTAAAGCCGGAAAAGATCCTGCTCGAACGTTTGCGAACCGGGGGCGAGGCTTTGCTCCATCGCCTCCTTGAGCGCCGGGATGTCGCCGCGCTCGATCAGGTCGTGAATGTGGTGGCTATTGAGCAGGACCTCGACCGTCGCCGCCCGTTTTCCATCCTTTTTCTTGACCAAACGCTGGGAAACGATCGCCCGCAGACTGACCGAGAGATCCATGTACAGCGAATCGCGGTTCTCGAGCGGAAAGAAATTGATCATTCGGCTCAGGGCGTGGTGGCTGTTGTTGGCGTGCAGGGTACCGAGGCAGAGATGGCCGGTCTGGGCGTAGGCGATGGCCGCCTGCATGGTTTCCTTGTCGCGGATTTCGCCGATCAGCATGCAATCCGGCGCTTGTCGCATGGCGTTTTTCAGCGCGGCGTTCCAACTCAGGGTGTCCATGCCGATCTCGCGCTGGTTGACGATCGATTTCTTGTGCTTGAACAAGTATTCGATCGGGTCCTCGATGGTCAGGATGTGGCCCGAGCAATTGCTGTTGCGATGGTCGAGCATCGAGGCGATGGTGGTCGACTTGCCCGAACCGGTGGCGCCGACGATCAGGATCAGGCCGCGTTTTTCCATCACCAGATCGGCAAGCACCGGCGGCAGCATCAGTGAATCGAGCGGCGGAATGTTGCCGAGAATGTAGCGCACGACGATGGAAATCGATCCGCGCTGCCGAAAAAGGTTGATCCGGAAATTTCCGAGCCTGGGAACGCCGATGGAGAGGTTCATCTCCCGCGTCGTCTCGAAAATCTCCGCCTGTTCCGGTGTCATCAGTTCCTGGGCGATCTTTTCGATCATCGCCGGTTCCATCACCTGTTGATTGACCGGAACGGCGCTGCCCTGGATTTTGATGTGGATCGGCGCGCCAGCGGAAACGAAGATGTCCGACGCATGTCGCTCGGCCATCACCTGAAAGAGCTTGTCGAGGATCATGCGTTGGTCGCCGGCGTCAAGAGTGCGTGGAAAGGCGCGTCAACCGGGCGTCAATCGCCGCGCAACAGATCGTTGATGCTGGTCTTGGCGCGCGTTTTGGCGTCCACCTTCTTGACGATCACCGCGCAATAAAGGCTGTAGCCGCCATCCTTGGCCGGCAGGTTGCCGGAAACCACCACCGAACCCGGCGGAATGCGGCCGTAACTCACCTCGCCGGTTTCACGGTCGAAAATCCGGGTCGATTGACCGAGATACACGCCCATCGAGATCACCGAGCCTTCGCCGACGATCACTCCTTCGACGACTTCAGAGCGCGCGCCGATGAAACAGTCGTCCTCGATGATCGTCGGGTTGGCCTGCAACGGCTCGAGCACGCCACCGATGCCGACACCGCCGGAAAGGTGGACGTTCTTGCCGATCTGGGCGCAGGAACCGACGGTGGCCCAGGTGTCGACCATCGTTCCTTCATCGACGTACGCGCCGATATTGACGTAGGACGGCATCAGCACCACGTTCTTGCCGATGAACGCGCCGCGCCGCGCGGTGGCCGGCGGCACGACGCGAAAACCGCCGCGCGCGAATTTTTCGCTGTCGTAATCGGCGAACTTGCTCGGCACCTTGTCGAAGTAGCGCAAGGGACCGCCATCGATCAGCACGTTCTCCTGCAAGCGGAACGACAGCAACACCGCCTTCTTGATCCATTGATGAGTCACCCAGGCGCCGTCGATTTTCTCGGCGACGCGCAGGGAACCCGCGTCGAGCCGGGCCAGCACGTCGGCGACGGCGCCGGCCACGACCGCCGATGAAGGACCGGGTTGCAAGGCGCCGCGGTTTTCCCACGCCTCGTCGATGATCTGCTGGATTGCCTGCATGACTGCCTTTCCTAGAGATTTGAGGTGAATGACCGGATGCGTTCCGCCGCTTCCACGCAATCGGCGAGCGGCGCCACCAGCGCGATGCGGACGAAGCCGGCGCCCGGGTTGATGCCCTGTGCATGGCGCGCCAGATAACCGCCGGGCAACAGCACGACATTATAGTCGGCGAGCAAACGACGGGCGAATTCGCGATCGTCGAGCGGCGTTTTCGCCCATAGGTAGAAGCCGGCATCCGGAAGGGCGGTTTTCAGGACACTGGCAACGATTGGCGTGACCGCGGCGAATTTTTCGGCATACAAACGACGATTCTCGCGCACGTGCGCCTCGTCGCGCCAGGCCGCGACGCTCGCCGCCTGCACCGCTGGATTCATGGCGTTGCCGTGATAGGTGCGATAGAGCAGGAATGCGCCGAGCGTTGCCGCGTCGCCGGCGACGAAGCCCGAGCGCATGCCCGGAACGTTTGATCGCTTGGACAGGCTGGAGAACATCACCAGCCGCTCGAAACCGCGTCCGAGTTGGCTCGCCGCCTGAAGACAGCCGAGAGGCGGCCGGCTTTCGTCGAAAAAGATCTCCGAGTAACACTCGTCGGAGGCGATGATGAAGCCGTATTTATCGGCCAGCGCGAACAGACGCCGCCAGTCGTCGAGTTGCAGGACCTTGCCGGTCGGATTGCCCGGCGAGCAGACGAACAGCAGTCGCACGCGCCGCCACTCGGCGTCGCTCAGGGCGTCGAAGTCGAAGGCGTAGTCGTTTTCCGGCAGATTGTTGAGAAAACGCGGTTCGGCGCCGGCCAGGTAGGCGGCACCTTCGTAGATTTGGTAAAAGGGGTTCGGGCATACCACCAGCGGCCTGTCGCCGCGCGTGGAATCGACCACCGCCTGCACGAAAGCGAACAAGGCTTCGCGCGAGCCATTGACCGGGATGACTTGCGTTTCGGCGTCGATCCCGGGCAAGGCGTACCGTTCGCGCAGCCACGCGGCGATGGCTTGCCGCAGATCGGCGCTGCCCAGGGTTGTCGGATAGCTGGCCAGACCGCCCAGCGCGGCGGTCAGCGCCTCCTTGATGAAGCGTGGCGTCGGATGTTGCGGTTCGCCGATCGACAAGCGGATTTCGCGAAAATCGCGGTTCGGTTCGACGCCGGCGAAAAGCTGCCGTAGTTTCTCGAAGGGATAAGGTTGCAGCAGGCTGAGATGGGGATTCACGGGCGTGGACGGGGCGTGGCGGGACACGGAATTATAAGGGCAAGCGGAAGCCGCCGGCGGAGCGGGCGCGCGGCGGACAATCGATGGTACGAATCGATGGAACGCCTTGCCGCTTCAGGCGGCGGCGCAGCACTTCTTGTATTTTTTGCCGCTTCCGCACGGACAAGGGTCGTTGCGACCGGTTTTAGGGTCTTGACGCCGGATGGTCCCGATGCCGCGTTGGGCGTGCCAGAAACGGTAAATATCACTCACGACCCGCGGCAGGCGCTCCTCGCATTCCTCGCGCAGACGGTCGCGTTCCCGACCCTGCGGCCATTCCTCGCCCGCCTCCTTGGCGGCGGCTTCGGCGTCACCGGTAAGCATGAAGAGCGTAAACAGTTGCTCGTCGAGGTATTCGATTTCCTCGCTGTCTTCGGTATCGTCTTGAGCGCCTAAGGCGTCGAACCAGTCCACGGGCGCCGTGTCGACGCCGTGCAGATAACCCAGGCACCACGGCAGATAGTCGCCGACATCATCGTCACCAGCGTCGGCGTCTTCCTGCTCGCGGTCGTACAGCAGCAGCATCGGTGCTTCGCCGCTGGCCAGTTCTTCCAGCACTCGGGCGGCAAAGCGGCGGAACAATTCGGCGGCCTCAGCGCCCGCCGCGGTGGTCGGCACGTCGCCGCCGCCCAGCAATTCGGGCAGCCATTGCGCTTCGGCGATCGGTTGCGGTCCCGATAGCGCGGCGCACAGGTAACCTTGCGCCTCGTCGAGGCGCATCGCCGACGCCAGCGCGGGTTCGTCGAGCAGTTGTTCAAGACGAAGAAGATCCTCGTCGGCCGCGGTTGACGGGGTGTTCATGATTTCAGCCTCTGGTGGCGGGTTGGCTGTCGAACGCGGCGAGGCGCACCGGTGGCGCCGGCGTCCAGCCCTTTTTGCGATGCTCGGCGACGACGGTGGTGAAAATGCCGCCACGCACGTAAAACCTGGCGGTCAGTTTCATGTAGCGCGGTTTGGTGGCGGCGACCAGATCGTCGAGAATGCGGTTGGTGACATCTTCGTGGAAACAGCCGCTGTCGCGAAAAGACCAGATGTACAGTTTGAGACTTTTCAATTCGACACAGGTTTTCTCGGGAATGTAATCGAGCAGCAAGGTGGCGAAGTCCGGTTGTCCGGTTTTTGGGCACAGGCAGGTGAATTCCGGGATTTCCATGTGGATGTGAAAATCTCGCCGCGGCGCCGGATTGGGGAAGGTTTCAAGGGACTTGCTGGGCTCGGTAGTCATTGTAATTGCAAGGGTTGTCCTGATGGGATGGTATTATAGGCGCCGATGGTCGTCCTCGACGCGCCATTCGCCCATTGCCGGCCGTCTCCTGCCAGCCGGTCGGTCGTCCGGGTCGAGCGAGTTGTTTTTTCCCCGGCTGCGACGCGCCGATCACGATAAACAACCCGCATCACAATCCGTTTCCACTCTTTCGGCGCGGCTGCTTGGGCCGCGTTTTGGTTCATGCGCCTGACCAAACTGAAACTCGCCGGCTTCAAATCCTTCGTCGATCCGACGACGATCGCCCTGCCCGGGCAACTGGTCGGCGTTGTCGGGCCGAACGGTTGCGGCAAGTCGAACGTGATGGACGCCGTGCGCTGGGTGCTCGGCGAATCGAAAGCCTCGGAGCTGCGCGGCGAATCGATGCAGGACGTGATCTTCAACGGTTCCGGGTCGCGCAAGCCGGTCTCGCGCGCCGCCGTCGAATTGGTGTTCGACAACTCGCTCGGCCGCTTGTCCGGGCAGTGGTCGCAGTACGCCGAGTTGTCGGTCAAGCGCCTGCTCACGCGCAGCGGCCAGTCCGAGTATTACATCAACAATCTGCACGTTCGGCGCAAGGACGTCACCGATCTCTTTCTCGGCACCGGTCTCGGGCCGCGCGCCTACGCGATCATCGGCCAGGGCACCATTTCGCGGATCATCGAGGCCAAGCCCGACGAACTGCGCGTTTTTCTCGAGGAAGCCGCCGGCGTCACCCGTTACAAGGAGCGGCGCAAGGAAACCGAGCACCGCTTGGGAGACACGCGCGACAATCTGGCGCGTGTCGAGGACATCCGCCTCGAACTCGGCTCGCGGATGGAACGCCTGGAAGGTCAGGCCGGCGTCGCCCGCCAATACCGCGACTACCACGATGAATTGACCTGCAAGCAGCAGTTGCTGTGGCTCTGGCGACGTCAGGAAGCGCAATCGGAACGCGAGCGCCTGACACGCGAGATCGAGCAGGCGGCCACCGATCTCGAAGGCCGCAACGCTGCCTTGCGCGAGTTGGAAGCGCGCCTGGAGGAGGCCCGCGAAAGTCATTTCGCCGCCAGCGACGGGGTGCACGCGGCGCAGAGCGAGCTGTTTGCCGGCAACGCCGATGTCGCCCGACTGGAAACCGAAATCCGCCATCGCCGCGATGCCCGGCGCGACCACGAGGCGCGTCTCGCGCAACTGGCCGTCGACCAGGCGCAATGGCGGGCGCGGGCCGAAAAGCTGGCCGACGACGACCAACACTGGCAGGACCTGCTGCGCGCGGCCGACGAGCGCGTCGAACAGGGGCGGATGGGTGTGGACGCCCGGCGGGAACGCCTGCCGCTGGCCGAAGACGAACAAGCCGCCGCGCAAGAAGCGGTTGGCCGCCGGCGCGCCGAGATCGCGCAGACCGAACAACGGCTATCCGTCGAGCAGGCCAACCGCGGACATGCGCAGCGCGCCCTGCAAACGGTGGCCAGCCGGCGCGAACGTCTGATCCTCGAACGCGAGTCGCTGTCGCCGCCCGACGACGGCACCCTGACCGACCGGCATGAGGCACTCGCGGAATTGCACGAGCGGATCGGCGAAATCGCACAAGAGCAGCAGACGCGGCAACACGAATTGCCCGGGCTCGAACAGCAGCGGCGCGATGCGCTGGCGGCGGTGCAGCAGGCGCAGAAGGAGCGGACCGAGGCGAACGCTCGCCAACAGGCTTTGCAGCAGTTGCAACAACGGCTGCGGAGCGACGGCAAGCTCGATGACTGGTTGCGCCGCCACGGTCTGCGGCACGACGAGCCACTGTGGAAAGCGCTGCACGTGGATCCGGGTTGGGAAGACGCCGTGGAAGCCGTCTTGCGCGAGCGCCTGTCGGCGTTGGCGCTTGCCGCCGCCGATCCGGCCTGGGGCCACGACCGGCCGGGAAGCCGGCTGACGGTGCTGCTGCCGGCGACGGGCGGCGACGCGCGCGTGCCCGCCGGCGACGATCGGCTGTTCGCCCGCATCCGCTGCGCGCGTCCCGAACTGGAAACGATCCTGGCCGACTGGCTCGGCGAGGCGCGAACCGCCGCCGATCTGACGACCGCCCTGGCGCGACGCGACGAGTTGACGGGCCGCGCCTGCTGGGTGACGCCGGGCGGCGACATCGTCGACCGCGGCAGCGTCACCCTGTTCGCGCCGGACAGCGGCGCGCATGGTCTGCTTGAGCGTCAACGCGAAATCGATGCTCTGGCGGCGACGGTCGGCCAACGCGAGACGACGCTAGTCCAGGCGCAGGCGCGACTGACGGATGTCGAACAGCGTCTGGCCGACAATCAGCGCCAGATGCAGGAGTCGCGCCAGCAACTCGGCGTCTTGCAGAATCGCGCGCACGCCGTGCAGGTCGAAACATTGAAACTGTCGCAGGCCAGCGAACGTTTCCGTGAGCGGCAGGCGCAGATCGAGGACAACCTGGACGAACTGGCCGCCGAGGAGGAAAGCGAAAGCGAGCGCCTGCTGATCGCCGACGAGGCCATCGCGACGCAGGAAGAGCGGATCGGCGCCTTGCAAGAAGATCTGGATGCCGCGCGCGCGCGCCTCGAACGCGCCGAGCGAGCCTTGCGCGACGAACGCGAACACGTCAACGCCGCCGAGCGCGAACTGCGCGAAGCCGAGTTTTCGCAGCGCGAGTGCCTCAACAAGCGACAGGAACTGCGTGCCAACCAGGAGCAGGCGGGGCACCAACTGGCGCGCATCGAAGACGATCTGGCGCGTTGCCGGGAAAGCGCCGCGGCGCTGCAAGCCGACGATCTCGAGCCGCAACTGCAAAACGCGCTCGAACAACGCGTCGCCCGCGAGCACGCCCTGGCGCACGCGCGCGACGCCCTGGAAGCGGCGACCAATGGCTTGCGGATGCTCGACGAACAGCGCCTGAAAGTCGAGCACGGTCTCGACCCGATGCGCGAACGGCTCGGAGACCTCAAGCTCAAGGCACAGGCGGCGGCGCTCAATGTCGAACAGTTCGCCGCGCAACTCGCCGAGGCCAAGGCCGACGAGCCGGCGCTGATCGACCAACTCGCCAGCGTGCGCCCGACGACGCTGCAGACGGCGATCAACGCCTTGCAACGCGCCATCGAGGCCCTCGGCGCGGTCAATCTGGCGGCGCTCGACGAACTCGAAGCGGCGCGCGAGCGCAAAGGGTATCTCGACGCTCAGTCGGCGGACTTGACGCAGGCCATGGAAACACTGGAAAACGCCATTCGCCGCATCGACCGCGAAACCCGCGAGTTGCTGCAAACCACTTACGATGCGGTCAATCGCAGCTTCGGCGAACTTTTTCCGACACTTTTCGGCGGCGGCGAAGCGCGGCTGATCATGACCGGCGACGAAATTCTCGATGCCGGACTGCAAGTGATGGCGCAGCCGCCGGGCAAGAAAAACTCGACGATCCATCTGCTTTCCGGCGGCGAAAAGGCCCTGACGGCGATTGCGCTGGTATTCTCGATGTTTCAGCTCAACCCGGCGCCGTTTTGCCTGCTTGACGAAGTCGATGCGCCGCTGGACGATACCAACACCGAACGGTTCTGCTCGATGGTGCGACGGATGTCCGCGCATACGCAGTTCCTGTTCATCAGCCACAACAAGATCGCGATGGAGATGGCGCAGCAACTCGTCGGAGTCACCATGCAGGAATCCGGCGTTTCGCGGATCGTCGAAGTCGATATGGAAGAAGCGCTGCGGATGCGCGAGCAACTCGTTTAGGAATCGAAATGACCGACTTGCAAATGGGTATGATCGGCCTTGGCGGCATCGCCGTCATCGGCGTGCTGGCCTACAACAAATGGCAGGAACACAAGCACCGCGAACTGGCCGAAAAGTTGTTGAGCGCCCAGCAGGCGGATGTCCTGCTCGATGAAACGCCGGCGGCCGAGCGCGCGGCGTTTCCGGAGAACGCCGAGGATGTCCGCGTCGAACCGCTGTTGCGCACGGAAACGGCGTTCGACGCGCCAGCGACCGAGGCGACGACCGCCGACGCCAGCGGCCCGGAAGCGCCAGGCACCGGCGAGCCGGTTGAATCGGTGGCGGAGGCCGGGCGGTCGAACGACCGCCCGCTGCCGGAGGGCGTGCCCCCCCATCTGCTGTCGCCGACGATCGACCATATCGCCATCCTGGAGCTTGGCTCCGGTGCCGGCGCCTACCGCCTTCGCGAAACCCAGCGCGCGGCGCTGGCGCGACTGGGCAAACCCGTCAATTGGTTCGGCTACAACGAAGACACGTGCGAATGGGAAGCCATCCGGGACGACAGCGACGGCATTTACCGGCATGTCCGCGTCGGCTTGCAACTGGTCGACCGCAAAGGCCCGGTCAGCGACGGCGATCTCTCGGTGTTCCACGTCGCCATGCAGGAGCTGGCGAGCGAACTGATGGGACTCGTCGAATTGCCGATGCGCGAACCGGCGTTGCAGGCGGCGGCGCAACTGGACGAATTCTGTGCCGGGGTAGACATTCAGATCGGCGTCAACGTCATCAGCCAGGGGCAGGTTTTTCCCGGCACCAAGCTGCGCGGTCTGGCGGAATCGGCGGGCATGGTCATCGATGGCGAGGGGCGTTTCGCCCGCGTCGACGACGACGGCAGCGTGCTTTACGTACTGGTCAACCAGCAGACGGAAAGTTTCTCGCAGGAATCGATGCGCACGCTATCCACCAACGGCATCACTTTTCTGCTCGACGTGCCGCGAGTCGCCAATGGCGATCGGGTGTTGACCCAGATGGTCGAACTGGCGCGCCGCTTCGCCGAGTCCTTGCGTGGCGCGCTGGTCGACGACAATCGCCGGCCGCTGATCGACAGTTCGATCGAGCCGATCCGTCGGCAGGTCGCGCAATTCCAGGCGGCGATGGCGGCGCGGCACCTGCCCGCCGGCGGACATCTGGCACAACGGCTGTTCTCCTGACCGCCGAAAGACGCATATGGGCGACAGCGAGCGCATCGCTTTTCTGCGAACCGAGATCGACCGGCACAATCACCAGTATTACGTGCTGGACGCGCCGACGATCGCCGATGCCGATTACGACCGCCTGTTCCGCGAATTGCAGGCGCTGGAAAGCGCGCATCCCGAACTGCTGCGCGACGATTCGCCAACGCAGCGGGTCGGCGCGACGCCGTTGGCGGAATTCGCCGCCGTGGCGCACGCGACGCCGATGTTGTCGCTGAATAATGCCTTCGGCGACGACGAGGTGGCGGCCTTCGACCGCCGCGTCCGCGAGGGCCTGGAAATCGACGGCGACATCGGCTACTCGGCGGAACCGAAATTCGACGGCCTCGCCGTCGGTCTGGTCTATGAAAACGGCCGTCTCGTCCGTGGCGCGACGCGTGGCGACGGCGCCACCGGCGAGGATGTCACCGGCAATCTGCGGACCTTGCGCGGCATTCCGCTGCATCTCCACGGCGACGCGACGGCCTGGCCGGCACGGCTGGAAGTGCGCGGCGAGGTGCTGATGTTGCGCCGCGACTTCGAGCGCTTGAACGCGCGGCAGAGCGACAATGGCGAGAAGCCGTTCGTCAATCCGCGCAACGCCGCCGCCGGCAGCCTGCGGCAGCTCGATCCGCGCGTGACCGCCAGCCGGCCGCTGCGCTTTTTCGCCTACGGCGTCGGCGTGGCCGAAGGCGTCGTCCTGCCGGCCACGCATTCAGGCTTGCTCGATCGGCTCGCGGCCTGGGGTTTTCCGGTGGCGGCGGAGCGGCGTCGGGTCAGCGGTCTGGCCGGATTGCTCGGTTACCATGCCGAAATCGGCCAGCGGCGCGCCGACTTGCCCTACGACATCGATGGCGTGGTGTACAAACTCGACGAACTGGCCGCGCAGCAGCGCCTTGGTTTCGTGTCGCGCGCGCCGCGTTTCGCCATCGCGCACAAGTTTCCCGCCGAGGAAGCAATCACCGCGTTGCTCGACATCACCATTCAGGTCGGCCGCACCGGCGCGCTGACGCCGGTGGCGCGTTTGGCGCCGGTCTTCGTCGGCGGCGTGACCGTGACCAACGCCACCTTGCACAACGAGGACGAAATCCGGCGCAAGGACGTGCGCATCGGCGACACGGTGGTCGTGCGCCGTGCCGGCGACGTGATTCCCGAGGTGGCGCGCGTGCAGCTTGACCGACGGCCGGAAGGCGCGTCCGAATTCGTCATGCCCACCGTCTGCCCGGTTTGCGGCTCGCAGGCGGTGCGCGGAGCGGATGAATCCGTCGTCCGTTGTAGCGGTGGCCTCTATTGTCCGGCGCAGCGCAAACAGGCGCTGTTGCATTTCGCCTCGCGGCGGGCGATGGATATCGAGGGCCTCGGCGACAAGGTCGTCGAGCAGTTGGTGGACAACGCCATCGTGCGCACGCCGGCCGATCTCTACCGCCTGGGCTTGCTGGCCCTGGCCAATCTGGAACGAATGGCGGAAAAGTCGGCGAACAATCTGCTGGCGGCCATCGAAAAGAGTAAGCAGACGACGCTGCCGCGCCTGATCTTCGCCTTGGGAATCCGCAACGTCGGCGAGTCCACGGCGCGCGATCTGGCGCGGCATTTCGGTAGCCTGGAGCGCATTCTCGCCGCCGACGACGAGCAATTGATGCAGGTGCCCGATGTGGGGCCGATCGTCGCGCAAAGCATTCGCCAGTTCTGCGGCGAGCCGCACAATCGCGAGGCCATCGCCCAATTGCGCGCCGCCGGCCTGGTGTGGCCGGAAGGCGAAGCGGCGCGGTCGCCCGGCGGCGCGCTGACCGGCAAGGTTTTCGTGCTCACCGGCACGCTGCCGACACTAAGCCGCGACACCGCCAGCCAGATGATTCAGGATGTCGGCGGCAAGGTCAGCGCATCGGTGTCGAAAAAGACCGACTTCGTCGTCGCCGGCGCGGAAGCCGGCAGTAAACTGGAAAAAGCGCGGACGCTAGGAGTGACGGTAATCGACGAAGCGCGGTTGCTGCGCCTGTTGAGCGACGCCGGATCGGGAGAGGCGGAATCGGACAAGGCCGCACCGGGGGGGACCGGCGCATGATCGACCCGTTGCCCGCGAGAAATCTCTTCGCCGCCGCCGATCTCGTGCATCCGGCGGCCACCATCGCCGCCGCCATCGCCCGTGTCGCCGGCGAGATCGACGCGCAACTGCGCGACAGCACGCCCCTGGTGTTGTGCGTCATGAACGGCGGCCTGCCTTTCACCGGCGCCTTGTTGATGCACCTGTCTTTTCCACTCGAATTCGACTATCTCCAGGTTCGCCGTTACGGTCAGGAGACCCGCGGTGGCGAGCTGTCCTGGCGCGTGTTTCCGTCGACGCCGATGCAAGGCCGAACGGTTCTGGTGATCGACGACATTCTGGACGAGGGCGTGACCTTGGCCGCGATTCGCGATCGCGTGCTGCAAGACGGGGCCGTCGCCTGTTACAGCGCGGTGCTGGCCGAGAAGCTGACCGGCAAGGAGAAACCGATCCGTGCCGATTTCGTGGCGCTGACGGTTCCTGATCGTTTCGTTTTCGGCTACGGCATGGATGTCGGCGATGCCTGGCGCAATTTGCCGGCGATCTACGCCGTGCCGGCGCGTTGATATGCTGGCGGTGATTGGCGGTAGCGGGTTCAGCCGGCTTACCAACCTCGCTGTCGAGCAGCGCCGCCGCGTGCGCACGCCTTACGGCGAACCCTCCAGCGAACTCACTTTCGGTCGCATCGGCCGACAGGCGGTGGTTTTTCTCGCCCGGCACGGCGATGCGCATACCATTCCGCCGCATCAGATCAACTATCGGGCCAATATCTGGGCCTTGGCGGAGTTCGCCCCGAAAGGCATCGTCGCGGTGGCGGCGGTCGGCGGCATCCGCGCCGACCTCCAGCCGGGCGATCTGGTCGTGCCGCACCAAATCATCGATTACACCAGCGGTCGCGAGGCGACCTATCACCAGTTGCCCGACGGCGTGCCGCGGCATGTCGATTTCACCGAACCGTACGACCAGCCCTTGCGGCAACGGCTGCTCGACGCGGCGGTGGCAGTCGGTGTGGCGCTTGGCGATGGCGCGGTGTATGCCGCGACCCAGGGGCCGCGCTTGGAAACCGCCGCCGAAATCGACCGTCTACAACGTGACGGTGCCGACGTGGTCGGCATGACCGGCATGCCCGAAGCGGTACTGGCGCGCGAATTGGACGTTCCCTACGCGGCGATCAACATTATCGCCAACCCCGCGGCCGGGCGTGGCGGCAGCGCCCAGGCGATCAGCATGGCGGCGATCGAAGCGGTGCTGGCCGACGCGATGCAGCGTGTGCGAGCGGTCATCGAAAGGGTGGTGAGCAGCAATGATTAGACCCGTTTTACGCATGGGAGACCCGCGCCTGTGGCGGAAAGCCAAGGAGGTGGCCAGTTTCGCCACGCCGGAACTGCATGCGTTGGTTGCCGACATGCAAGACACCATGCGCCATTTGGACGGTGCCGGTCTGGCGGCGCCGCAAATCGGCGTCGATCTGCGAGTGGTCATTTTTGGTGTCGACGGGAATCCACGCTATCCGGATGCCGAGGCGGTGCCGCCGACGGTACTCGTCAATCCGGTGCTGACACCGCTCTCGGCGGCGGTCGAGGAGGCGTGGGAAGGCTGTCTGTCGGTGCCCGGCCTGCGGGGGTGGGTGCCGCGCTGGAGCGAAATCCGCTATACCGGCTTCGATGCCTTCGGTCGCCGGATCGACCGTCGCGTCACCGGTTTTCACGCCAGGGTGGTGCAACACGAATGCGACCATCTTGACGGTATTCTCTACCCGATGCGGGTCGTCGATTTCACCCGTTTCGGTTTTGTCGAAGAGCTTTTCCCTGGAGGTGGCGCGGGTGGGGCCGAATAACAAGTTAGCGAACGGTGCCGGATCGGCACTGGCAAGCGTCAAGCGGCTGTTGGGTTTACCCGGCGCGTTGCTGTCGAAAGCACAAGGTCTGGGCAAGGGGCGGCCTGCCAAATACCGGATTCTCTTTGTCTGCATGGGCAATATTTGTCGTTCGCCCATGGCCGAGGCGGTGACCCGCCACATGGCCGAAAAAGAAGGGTTGGCGACCCGGATAACCGTGGCGTCGGCGGGAACGCACGCTCGCGAGCACGCCGGTTGGGCGCCCGACGAGCGGGCGCGGCGCGTTGCCGCCCGACGGGGCTACGACATGTCGAAAATACGCGCGCGGGTGGTGATCCCCGAGGATTTCGACCGCTTCGATCGCATTCTGGCGATGGACGCGGCCAATCTTTCCCTGTTACGCGGTAAATGTCCGGAAGAAAGCCGCGCGAAACTCGGGCTTTTTCTCCGTTGCGCCGATTCGCTGGAGGTCACCGAGGTTCCCGATCCTTACTACGGCGACGAATCCGGGTTCGAACGCGTGCTTGATCTCTGTGAACTGGCGGCAAGCGGTCTGCTGAAGGAACTGGCGCGCGACTTGCCACCGCCCTCACCCTGATCACTGCCAACACTCAATCGCCTTCCTCGTCCCGGCTGTTGCCGATCGGCTCGAAGTACGCCGGCTTGACGACCGTGCAGGCTTTCCCCGCCGCCGGCGCGGGGTAGCGACAGGTCTGGATCAATTCCGGGCGGTGGTCCCGCCCCGCCGTCGATGGATAGGCGTAGCTGTTGAGCGTCCAGCCCTTGACCACGCGGTTGTCGATCGTCAGGCGCGCGTCGACGAAACCGTGACGGCTGGCGGTGCGGACCTCGGCATCGATGGCGCCGAGCCTGCCATTGAAGGCATTGTTATTGATTTCCACACCACCGTTGCCAACGACCAGTTGCAGTGGCTGCCCGCCGGCGTCGATGCTCTGATAAAAATGCTTGTCGCCCGAAACAATCAGTTTGATATTGGCCGGCGGTTTGGCGTTCTGGCGTTCCTTGAGCGCACTTTGCGCCGTGGCGTTACCGACCTTCGGTTTATCCGTGCCAACGACCGACCACACCGGCTTGTGCGTTACCCACCACGCCAGGCGTTCGGGGCTGTTGTCCGCCTTGAAGTTGGTTTCCGCTCGGGCCAATAGGTGCGCCAGAGCCTTCGCCTGTTCCTCATCGGGGCGCTTGCTGTCGGCGATGGCCGCCGAATCGGTGAGCAACAGACTGAAGCGGTTGTCGAAATCCAGCCGGAAGGGAGCGCCGATCGATTCCGGGACGCGATCGTCGTCGGAGCAGGACGCGCCGAGAACGGCCGCATCGGCGTCACCCAACAACGGCGAAGTCGGTTCGAGCAGGAAATACCAGCCGGCGCCGCCCTTCTCGTTGGCCGGAGCGCACAACTCGTGGTCGCCACGGGCAAGGACCAGTGGCGCCATGGTCAGCAAGTGGCCAATGGAGTCGTCTTTACCCGACGGAGCGGTTTTTTTCCGGTTTTTGTCCTGCGAACCGCCAGTCATCGGCGTGAAGAAATCCGCCAGCCAGTTTCGCCATTGGCGATCCGGCGACGAGGATTTCTTTTCCTGACGGTAGTTGTAGTCGCCGACCATCAGCAGCAAGGTTGGCTTGCCCTCGTCGGCGATCAGTCTGGCCATGTCGCGCGGAATCGCGGTCCGGAAAGGCCATTGCTCGTCGTCGCACGACTGCCGCTTGTTGTCACGACAGCCGGAATCGCCGACGATCAGGACTCTTTCAGGGGTCTTGACCACCGTCGGCAGACGTAGTGGGTACGTTTTTCCATCCAATTCGGCCCGCCAGCTTTCGCCACTGGTGCTAAAAACGTTGGAAAACGGCAGGATCGCTTCGCAGACGGTAATCGGGAATCGCCGTGAATCCGGATTGCGCCGTTCGATGATCGGCTCAAGCCGCCGGCCTTGGGTGCCGGCGATCGACAGTCGAACGCAAGGATTGCCCGTCGAGGTGGCGAGAACGACACGCAACAGGGCCACGGTTTCTCCTCGCAAGGCATGCGCGCGCTCGCCGAGAACGACGTAGGTCAGCGGTCGTTCAGCCGCCAGGGAATTTTTCGCTGCTTGCGCATCGGGAAGTGATGCCGCCACCAACACACCCGGCAGCAATATATACCGCGCATATCGCGTCATCGCCGTCATCATTTTCGCCTCCTCCGGTGTTGTACCCTGACTGAAACTGCCCGATGCGACTTCCGATAATACGTTCTCGCGGCGGTGAAGACAGCGTCGCCACCCGTCTTTCGTCGAAAAAGGGCCACGCAACAACGCCACGCTATCAATTTCCTGTCGTGAACTAGTTCCTTACACTAAGCTCAATTCAATGCGACCCTCTTCCCGGAAATGAAAAGATCGCTGCCAAACATCGTAACTTCAAATCGGCACTTCAAAGCGAAAGCGATGGCAACGGATGTCGACAAACACAGTTTCGGAACAAGCGCTTCACGACGGATTCGCAAGCAATGATTCATAAACTGTTTTTCTTATGCCTGCTGGTCGCTGGCATGGCCGGCGCGACGGAACAAATCGAGGGTTACCTTGAGGCGCCGCGCGTGCTCGCCGCGCTGGAGCAGGGACGCGCCGCCGAACAGGGCTTGGGTACGCGCAAGAATCCGATGTTGGCCATCGCGCTGTATTGCGATGCGGCAACGATGGGGAGTCCCGAAGGGTATTTCCGGGTTGGGCGCGTATTGGCGAACACCGCGCGCTCGCTAAAGCAACAACGGCTGGCCAACGCCTATTTGTCCCTGGCAATTCGTCTCGGCAGTCAGGAGGCATCGAAGTACTACAAGCCGAACGTGGAAAACGCCATTCTCGACGACGAATGCGGTACCGGGTTGGGGGAAGTCAAAGCCGCTGGCGGCGCGTTCTTCGCCATGCAGGATTCGGATTTCGACGTCGACGGCTATCTGGCCCGCCAATCGCCGGCCAAACAGAAAATAGCGGCGATGATCCGAACGGCGGCTCGCCAATACAACGTCGATGCGCGTCTGGCGCTGGCCATCGCCATGACCGAATCGAATCTCAACGCTGGCGCCGTTTCCCCCAAGAACGCGCAAGGCGTGATGCAACTTATCCCCGCCACGCAGGAACGTTTTGGCGTGACCAAGCCGTTCGACCCCGAACAAAACATTCGCGGCGCGCTGGCGTATCTGAAATGGCTGCACAAACGTTTTGGAGGCGACTGGACCTTGGTCGCGGCGGCCTATAACGCCGGTGAAGGATCGGTCGATCGCTATAACGGCATTCCGCCTTATGCGGAAACCCAGCAGTACGTGCGGCGTGTCATGCGCTTCGCCGGGTTCGCGCCAAGGACGAAAATCTGATCCAAACCGGCAATCGCCTTTTAACAGGATGCTCAAAAAGACCCTGACGCCTTCGGCCATTTGGCGCTGACGATGATTAAATATCTGCCGTTCAACCCTGTTGGTGCCTGGAAACCGGATTTCAGCCGGTGCTATGGCCCCTTTCGGGGTTGTTGGTCGCCTTTCAGCGACCTGCGG
>Ga0209608_1000775_pt1 | contig 29562 bp, 25 predicted proteins | sample AD_UKC130_MetaG_FD_184428 | JGI IMG/M metagenome (GOLD analysis project Ga0209608, IMG submission 184428) | Active sludge microbial communities of municipal wastewater-treating anaerobic digesters from Canada - AD_UKC130_MetaG (SPAdes) (version 2) | ecosystem: Engineered > Bioreactor > Anaerobic... | reverse complement strand
TCGCGCGGAGTCCCGGGGTGGTCTTGCGCGTGTCGACCACCCGGACGCCCGGCCCAGCAGCTTCGACATATTGCGCCGTGAGCGCGGCGATCGCGCACATCCGTTGGACTAGGTTCAACGCAATTCGCTCACACCGCAAAATTGCTCGGGCCGAACCAGAAACCGATGCCAAAACGTCGCCGGCTTCGAACCGATCCCCCTCGGCGAAGAAGATCTTGACGTCGGCGGACGGGTCGATGGCCGTCATCGCCACCTCGAAAACTTCGGCACCGGAAAAAACTCCCGCTTCGCGGGCCACCAGATCGGCGGTCGCCGTTGCAGTGGCCGGGACGAACACCAGGCTCGTCAGGTCGCCGTTTGGTGAGTCCTCACGCAGTGCCGCCTCGACGATAGAAACGATGGCGGTTCGATCAAGCATCAGTTTGCCTCCGTCAAGATTTGGACACCCGAGTGGTGGGCGAGATTCGGTACTGTCTCGGGGAAATCAATTCGGTGGTGACCGCCGCGCGAGGACCGACGCGCCAAGGCACTAGCGACCATCGCGCGCGCCACGGTGAGCATGTTGCCGTCCTCGACAGATTTTGGATCCAACTGTTCGGGCGCGGACCACGAACCGAGAATCTGACTTGCGTTCGACAGTCCGGCCTCGTCACGCACCAGCCCGGCCGCATCCCACATCAGGTGCTGTAGGTCGGTGCGGTTGACCACTTGGCCACTCGATGAGGCAGGCGGCAAGACGATCGGTGCGCCCCACTGCTCGTCGAACTGCGGCGCGAACTGATCGTCCAACGCCGCCACCACCCGATTGCCAAAGACTGCGCCTTCGAGTAACGAGTTCGAGGCCAGTCGGTTCGCACCGTGAAGGCCGTTGCACGCCACCTCGCCGACCGCGAACAGTCCCGGCAGGGAGGTCCGACCCCAAGCATCGGTGCGTACGCCGCCCATGAAGTAGTGCGCCGCCGGGGTGATCGGGATCGGCTCGCTGGACCAGTCGAAACCGTGATCGCGGACTGCTTTGTCGATGTTCGGGAAGCGCTTGGCCAAGAATTCCGCACCGAATGCAGTCGCGTCCAACCGCACTGGTATCCCGCCTTGGGCAGCCATCGTTTCGGCGACCGCCCGAGCGACAATGTCACGCGGTGCCAGCTCGGCATCTGGGTGCAAGGCGACCATAAAACGCTCGCCGGCCTCGTTGAGCAGCACCGCACCTTCACCGCGTACCGCCTCACTGATGAGGGAGTTTCCGGGCGCGGCCAGTGAGGTCGGGTGGAACTGGTAGAACTCCAAGTCTGAGGCGACCGCGCCGGCTCGTAGCGCCATCGCGAGGCCGTCGGCAGTGGCCACCGTCGGGTTGGTCGTATAGGGGAAGAGCTGCCCGGCGCCGCCGGTCGCGAGCACTACCGCATCGGCTAGCAAGATTTCATCGTCGAGCAGCTTTACCCCGACCACACGACCGTTCTGGACCGCAAGGTCGACCGCCATCGTGTTCTCACGCACGGTGACGCCGCTTGATTTCAGCGACTCCAACAAGCCGTAGGCGATCGCGGCACCGGTCGCGTCGCCGCCAGCGTGCAGGATGCGCGCATGCGAGTGTGCCGCCTCAAGTCCACGCGCCAACTCAGCGCCGTTGCGGTCGAACTCGACACCACGCTCGATGAGTCGCTCGACCGCGCCCGGACCTTCGGCACACAGCGCTTCGACAGTAGGGACGTAGGAGATCCCGGCGCCGGCCTCAAGCGTGTCGGCGACGTGCGATTCGACCGTGTCGGGGGCCGCGGTGACGACCGCTACGCCGCCCTGGGCATAGCGCGTGTTGCTTTCGTCAAGGCGCGACTTGGACAAAACAGTTACGTCCCAGCCAGCGTCGGCAGCGCTTAGTGCGGTGGTGAGTCCGGCAACGCCAGAACCCAAGACGAGTACGTGCTTTCTAGCCATGACAGTCCTTACCTAGCAGTCTTCCCAAGTCTCACTTCGGCAACGCGGCGAGCATGCGCTCGAGCGCGACCTTTGCGTGAACCGCGACCTCGTCGTCAACCACGATCTCGTTTCGCACTTCGCCTTCGACGAGGCCGTCGAGCACCCAGGCCAAGTAACCGGGGTGGATCCGGTACATCGTCGAGCACGGGCAAACCACCGGGTCGAGACAAAAGATCGTCTTGTCCGGGTTTTCGGCCGCTAGTCGATTGACCATGTTGATTTCGGTGCCAACCGCGATCGTCGTGCCGGCCGGTTGGGCGGCAATGAACTTGCGGATCCCATCGGTGGACCCGGACGCATCGGCAGCGTCAACTACCGGCATCGGGCTTTCGGGGTGGACGATCACCTTGCAGCCGGGGTGCTCGGCGCGGGCTTGGTCGATCTGAGCGACCGTGAACCTCTTGTGCACCGAGCAAAAGCCTGGCCACAAGATCACCTTGGCGTCGAGCAGTTCCTGCTCTTGGACGCCAAGTCCGGGCTTTCGCGGGTTGATCATCGGCATCTGCTCGAGCGAAATGCCCATCGCCTTGGCGGTATTTCGGCCGAGGTGCTGATCGGGGAAGAACAGCACTCGTTTGCCTTGGCTGAACGCCCACTCCAGCACGGTCGAGGCGTTCGAGGAGGTGCAAACGATGCCGCCGTTGCGCCCGCAGAACGCCTTCAACGCGGCCGAGGAGTTCATGTAAGTAACCGGAATCACCGGCGCGAGGTCACTTTCAGCGGCTTCGGCGGCGTAGATCTCGGTGAGTTGTTCCCACGCCGACGCAACGCTGGCCTCGTCAGCCATATCGGCCATCGAGCAGCCGGCCGCGAGGTTCGGCAAGATCACGTGCTGTTCGGGCTTGGCCAAAATGTCGGCGGTCTCGGCCATGAAGTGAACGCCGCAAAACACGATCGTCTCGGCGTCTGGCTTGGTCAGCGCCGCGTTGGCCAGCTGGAACGAGTCGCCGACGAAATCGGCGTACTGGACGACCTCGTCGCGCTGGTAGAAGTGGCCGAGGATGACGGCCCGGCCGCCGAGGGTTTCCTTTGCTGCCCGGATTCGCCCGTGCAGTTCCTCGTCAGACATCTTTTGGTACGCCACCGGCAGTTGACCGGGTCGGGTGATCGGCTCTGGGATCGGGTCGCCGACCGAAGCGCCTGGCCCATATCCGGGGAATTGGTCAAACTCCCACGGAGACTTCGCCAACTCAGTGTCGCAGGTGCTCGCGGGTGCGGCGACGATTAGGTCGTTGATCGAACTGGTCATGATCTCTCCAGGCGGTACAGGGCCGGTGGGCGGTGACTTGTTCCTGCAAGTTGTGCACCCGTGGCAACAATTTTCGGATTTGCTAATGCTTGGCGGCGAAAGTTCGCCGGGTCGAGTCGGATTTGCCGTACCGCCTCATGAACTTCGCGCAGGTCGGCGATCGTGAACTCGTCGCCGGTGAAGGCATGCGCAATATCGGTGTAGGTGATCTTTGCTCGCAACCTACCGAGCGCATAGGCCACGATGTAGTTGTGATCGAAAGCCAGTTGCGGCACATCGTCGGCCACGAACCATTCGACGTTCTCGCCGTCGATGGCGCGGACGTCCTCGTCGGGGCGAACGAGTGCCCAATAGACGATCGAGACGACCCGATCTGGCGAACGGTCGAGGCCGCCGAAGCTATACAACTGTTCGAGGTGGCCCGGCTCCAGGCCGGTGGTGCGCTGCAGCGTTCGCCTGGCCGAATCGACCAAGTCCTCGGCTGGTTCTAACGGCCCGCCCGGCAAGGCCCAACGACCTAGGAACGGTTCGCGGATTCGCTTGACCAGCGGCAGCCACAATGTGTCCTGGCCGGTTTGCGGGTGCGGACGCAGCGCAAAGATGACCGTTGAAACCGCTAGATCCACTCGCTGTTGCATCGCACACCTCCTTAGGGTCGAAACGACTCTAAGCCCCCCTTATGGTCATGTCAACAATAAGCGCGATGTGATCTGAATCTCACTGGAAGTCGCGTGAGCGATGGCCAGGGGGCAGGCCCGGATCAAGGAGCCGTTCGATTTTCTCGGCGACCAGATTTACCGCACCCTGCTGATGCTCCAATCGGCCCTGAATCACGACGGCGGCACTGGTTCTGGCGACCTTTCGGTGCCGCTGCCAAACCGCCTCGAACACGACGACGTTGAGCATGCCGGTCTCGTCTTCGAGGTTCAGAAAAGTCACCCCACCGGCGGTATACGGACGCTGGCGATGGGTGATCAGCCCGCCGACTGTCACTCGGCGGCCATGTTCGCGCTTGGCCAACTCCCCCACCGACAGTGCCCCACCGGCAGCCAACCGGCCCCGCAAGTGCGCGAACGGGTGCTCCGTCGGCGAGATTCTGGTGGCCGCCAGATCGGCCAAAGTCAATTCGACTTCGCTCATCAGCGGCAGCATCGGCGGCGGCGCCACGATGGCGGTGCCAGCGAGTCGGTCCTGACTGTCGGTGTAGCCGGCGTTCCAGATCGCTTGGCGCCGTGTCAACCCGAAAACATCAAACGCGCCGGCAGTGGCCAACTGTTCTTGTTGCGCCCGGCTCAAACCGCACCGGCGCACCACATCTGCCATGTCGACGAACTCGCTCTCGGTGCGCGCGGCGACTATCCGTTCCGCGTCGGCCGCCGAAATCTGCTGCACCGAGGTCAACCCCAAGCGAACCGCATGATTGCCGTCGAGTCGATGTTCGCGGTGATCGGGCGGCGCAGTCGAATCGAACGGACCCACCGGTGGCTGCTTGGCCGTTCGACAATGTGGACTGCCAGTTGGGCCCTCGTGGCCAGCAATTGGCTCAAGATCCGCGTGCACGCCCGAGGCCAGAATGCAGGGCTTGTTGATCTGGACGCCGTGCCGGCGCGCATCAGCCACGAGCGACTGCGGCGAATAGAACCCCATCGGTTGCGCACGCAACAAGCCGGCGAGGAAGGCGGCCGGGTAGTGCAGTTTCAGCCAACTGCTGGCATAGACCAACAGCGCAAAACTGATCGCATGACTTTCGGCGAAACCAAAGTTGGCAAACGCCTGAATCCGGCCGTAAAGATCGTCGGCCAGTTCGCCGGTTATGCCCTTGTCGGCCATCCCCGAATACAGCTGCTCGCGCAGTCGGCCGATCTTCTCGATGCCGCGCTTTGATCCCATCGCCCGACGCAACAGATCGGCTTCATCGCCGGTGCAACCGCCCAGCGCCATCGCTATCTGCATCAACTGCTCTTGGAACAGCGGCACCCCCAACGTCCGCTCGAGAATCGGTTCAAGCACCGGGTGCGGGTAGGTGATCGCCTCCTCGCCAAGTTTTCGCCGGATATACGGATGTACCGCACCACCTTGAATCGGGCCGGGCCGGATCAGCGCGATCTCGACGACCAGTTCGTAGAATCGGCGCGGCCGCAGTCTGGGCAGGGTGCCGATCTGGGCGCGACTTTCCACCTGGAATACGCCGATCGAATCGGCCCGACAGAGCATGTCGTAGACGCCCTGCTCTTCTTTCGGGATTGAGGCGAGAGTCCAGCGTTCGCCCACTCGTTGCTCGACCAGATCGAAGGTGTACTGAATCGCGCCGAGCATCCCCAGGCCCAACAGGTCGAACTTCACCAAACCCATATAGGCGCAGTCGTCCTTGTCCCATTGCAGGACGGTGCGTCCGGGCATCCGCGCTTTCTCGATCGGCACCACCTCGCCGACGGGCCGTTCAGTCAGCACCATCCCGCCGGAGTGGATCCCCAAATGGCGAGGAGCTTTCATCGCCTGCTCGGCCAGCGCCACCACGGGCGCCGGAATATCGTCGGGTTCCTGGGTTCGAATGGCAGACCACGACTCAATTTTCTTGCTCCACGCATCCTGCTGCCCGACCGAATAGCCGAGCACTTTTGCCATATCGCGCACGGCCGACTTGGGCCGATAGCTGATCACATTGCAGACTTGGGCGGCATTTCGCCGGCCGTACGTCTGATAGACCCACTGGATGACTTCCTCGCGGCGATCGGAATCAAAATCGACGTCAATGTCTGGTTCCTCGTCGCGGGTGGAGGCCAAGAACCGTTCGAACGGCAAGCCGTAGGCGATCGAGTCGACCGCGGTGATACCTAGGGCGTAGCAAACTGCAGAGTTCGCCGCCGAGCCCCGCCCTTGGCACAAAATCCCTTGACTGCGCGCAAACGCCACGATGTCGTGAACGATCAGAAAGTAGCCGGCAAAGTCTTTCGACTCAATTACCGCCAATTCGCGCTGGAGTCGGGTCTCGGCATCGGCGCGGACGTCTTGATAAAGCCGGTCGGCACCCACACGGACGAGTTCACGCAACCAGCTCATCGGAGTGTGCCCCGCCGGCACCTGCTGCTTGGGTAACTTCGGTGAGGCCTTGCGCAAATCGAAGGCGCAGTCGGCGGCGATCTCAACTGATCGGGACATCGACCCCGGCCACCTCGCGAACAGGGCCGCCATTTCTTTACCCGACCGCAGGAACGGCGGCGGGGCCAACCAGCCGTCCAGTTCGGCCAGACTCCTCCTGGCGCGGACGGCGGCGAACGCTTGGGCCAGGCGCGTATCGGCCACCCGGGCGGCGTGGACGTTTCCGGTGGCCACCGTCGCCAGACCAAGTTCGCCAGCCCAACTCGCGAGCGCGTCGTTCGTTCGACTGTCTTCAGCCGAGCCGCTGGCAGTCAACTCCACGACCACCGAATCAGACCCGAACAGGTCAACTAGCCGCCGCAAACCCGGCAACCCCTCGCGGCGAGTCCAGCCTTTGCGACAGCCGGTCAGAACCGTCCAGTTACCGCGCCCGCGGTCGACTAAATCGTCGAGGTCGTACTTGGGTTGCCCTTTCTGCTCACCGGCAAGATTTGCTTCGGTGATTGCCGAGGCGAGCGCGTGGTAACCCTGCACACCGCGCGCCAACACCAGCAGGTGGTCGCCTTGCGGGTCGGCGATTCCGGCTTGCGGCGCGGTCAGCCCCAAAGAAAGTTCGGCGCCGTAAACGGTGCGCAGTTGGTGAAGTTGAGCGGCTTCAGCGAACCGGGCCGCGCCGCTGAACCCGTCGTGGTCGGTCAGCGCCAGCGCCGTCAACCCCAGTCGAGTCGCTTCGGCAACTAGGTCCTCTGGCCCGCTGGCACCGTCGAGGAAGCTGTAGTTGCTGTGGCAATGCAGTTCGGCGTAGGGCACGGTCATTTCTGGTCGCACGGGCTGTTCGGCTGGGTCGTAAGCACCACGCTTTCGGGAGAACGCCGGGCCGTCACCACCGTCTGGCGGCGGCGACGGATCACGCCAGCGACCCGATAACCGGGCCTCAAGTTCTCGCCAGGAGATATCTGGGTTGTGCCACGCCATCAGTGCACCCGCCCGACCGGCGGATTGGCTATTGGCGACTGCCTAGTCATATCGCGCCTCGGTCCACCATTGGCCGTTCTCAACGACCATCAGCCAGGCGCTGCCGTCGACGCCGACCACTTGGAACCTAGCGATCCTGCGCGCAGCGGCCTCGTCCCACCATTGCTCGTCGACTGGCCACGGCCCGGCCCAAGCCGCGACCGGTTGCCAGTCGACCGAATCGGCTGGCTGAAACTGCGCCGGTGCGGCCGAGACTGCACCTCGCCCACTCACCCGAACTGGCGCACCTGCCGCCCCGACGACTTTGGCCGGCTGCGGATTAGCGAAAACGGTGGCTGGCGCCGGCGCCGGCACGCTGCCCGGCCAAGGTTGGTTGCGGGGCCGCTTGGCTACGGCGAGTTCACCCCATGGCGCCGACAGTCTGCGGTCGGCCGGGCCACGCCCACCTTGAACGCCAACGGATCGTACGCCCTCTGGCCCGACCAGCGCCTGAATCCGAGCCAGGGATCGTTCGACCTGCTCATTCGGCCCGCCACCGAACAGACCTTCGGCGTGATCGCCAATCGACTCGACTTGGACCGGCACGAACCGGACTGCAACCACCGGCGCGGCCGGCGGCTCAGCCAGAAGTTGCCAACGCAGTCGGTCGAGCACATCGGTTGAGGAAAACCAGCGCGGGTGGCGCCAAACCCGGCCGGTAGATCCGTGGTTCGACTCGGCCTCGGTGTCTACTTCGATTCGCAGGTTCATACACACTGAGCCGGCCGCATCCAGCGCGCTGATGAATCCCTCTGCACTTTGGCGACAACTGAACACGACCGCGTCTGAGCGCTCCAGCGGCGGCTCAAAACTCACCGCTGCGGTTAGCTCCGGCGGCGGCACTCGCCGACCGACAGTTCGCGGTTCAACACCACTTGCCAAACTGTGCAGCAGGAGCCCGTGCGGACCGAACCTCGCCAACACATCCGCGGCCGCCAACGCCGCGAAGTCGCCGAGGCGGTGCAGGCCGAGGCGACGAAGCAGAGTGACTAGTTCTAGGCCAGCGCCTTTCTCCGGCCCGGCGTTGGCGATATCGAGAACTTCTACGGGCAAGTCACGCAAATAATCAAAGTTCTTACCCGGTGGCACGATTACCAGTTCTTGAGTCGCCGCCTGCCGGGCAGCCAACTCGGCAACAAAAACCCCATCAGCGATACCGATGCGCACATCCCAAACGCCTTGATCAACCAGCAGTTCGGTAAGGATCGCTGCGGCCTCTGCCTCGCCGCCGTAGAACTTTTCTGGCACCGTCAGCGCCGCCAGCCCCGGTCGCAGCAGGCTGACGGTCGGGCTGAACTGGTCGATCACCGTCAGCACCTCGTCGAATGCTTTGGCGTCGACCTCAGCACGATGGTCGACCACGACAAGGTCTGGACATCTTGACTGAGCATCGCGGCGGCGCATCCCACGTCGAACGCCGTTTGCTCTTGCCTGCGGCGTGCAGGCCAACACGATCCCCTTGGCAAATACTGCGAGTGCCGTATCGGCCGGCCGGTCCGCCAATGCCACCAGCGCGGGCCAATCGGGAACCCAGACAACTAATTGCCGCATTAGCCCGCCACCTGCCGTTCAACCCCCCGCTGAGGCTGCTGCTGCGCGGCCGAAACGCCCTCAAATACTGGCGAAACATCAGCTTCAGCGCTTGGGAACCACAGCCGGCGCGAACCGGTGACGCGGCCACTGCGTTCGACCACGACGGTCACCTGGCGAGAGACGAGATGGCCGTGGCCTTCATCGGGACCAGACCAGACTGGGTCTTGCCAGCGCAGACGCGCATCGGCGCGCGGCCAGTCACCCACCGCGACTAAGGCGGCTTGGCGCTGGTGCAATCTAGCGCGTAGGCGACCTGCTTCGCGTTCGGGCAAGCCCACCTGATCGACCATCACGATCCCGACCGAGTCGGCGAGCGCGCCCAGCACTGAAGCCGGGTCAGCGCCAGCGTCGGGAATCCAAACCGTGCGCTCCAGCAAGACGCCTACCTCGGCCGCCGCCTCAACCCCCACCCGGTCAGAGCCGACGATCGCGCACCAAGCGCCATCGGCCGAAGGCCCGGCCAGCAGCAAAAACGCCAGGCTAGGAACGTCAACGGCGTAGACGCCGCCGGGCTGCAACGAAAGCAACCCCTCAAGTGCCGGGTGGGTGGACAGCGAAAGCACCGACGGCCGGCCCTGCAGCTGCCCGATCTGGGCGCGCAAGTCCGCTACGACGCTCGACTTCGTTCCGGCTAGGGCCATTCAACTAGTATCGAACATTTGTTCGAACTAGTCAATCGGGTCGACCGGCACTGCTCAACTCGAGAGTTCGATCGTTCCGCCGGGGATCGCATCCAACAGTCGGCGGGTGTACTCCTGCTCCGGATTCACAAACACCGAATCGACACTCCCGCGCTCGACCATCTTGCCTTTTTCCATCACCAAGACTTCATCGGCGATCTGGCGCACCACGGCCAAGTCATGGGTGATGAACAAATACGAAAGACCAAGTTCGGCCTGCAAGTCGGCCAACAGTTTCAGGATCTGAGCCTGAACCAAAACGTCCAACGCGCTGACCGCCTCGTCGAGGATGACAGCCTCTGGTTCGAGCGCTAGGGCCCGAGCCACTGCCACCCGCTGACGCTGACCGCCAGAAAGCTCACTTGGGTATCTGCGCGCCACCGACCACGGCAGCGAAACCTTGTCGAGAAGCTCTCGCACCTTGGCCTCGCGCTCAGACTTGGACCCGATCGCGTGGGTACGCAACGGCTCTTCGACCGAGCGGAAGATCGAATACTGCGGATCAAGTGAGGCATAGGGGTTTTGGAACACCGGCTGCATCTGCCGCCGGAAAGCAAGCTGCTGATGCTTGCCCTTCAACGTCGAGACATCGACCCCGTCGAACTCAACTACGCCACTGGTCGGCTTCAGCAAATCCAGCACCATGTTCGCCACGGTGGATTTACCAGAACCAGACTCGCCAACGATTGCCATCGTCGTACCGCGGCGCAGTTTGAACGAAATATCGTCAACTGCAGTGAACTCGTTCTTATCCCACGGCGCACCACCTGGGATGGTAAAAACCTTGGTCAGATTCTTTACCTCGATGATGGTCTCTTTGCCGCGACCGAACTCGCTGCCCGCCGCCGCGACCTCGTCTGCGGTCTCTTCAGCAACTTCTTGAGCCGCTTCGCGGATATGGGTCCGGTTCTGCGCCAATAACCGCTGGGAGGCCAACGAAGGCGCACTAGCGATCAGCCGCTTCGAATAGTCGTCGAGTCTGTCCTGCAAAATCTCCAAAGCCGGGCCAGACTCGACGACTTGACCCTTGTACATAACCACCAGATGGTCGGCGCGCTCGGCCGCCAAACCGAGGTCGTGCGTGATCAACAGCACCGCCACGCCAAGCTCATCAGTTAGCCGGTCGAGATGATCGAGAATCTGCTTTTGCACCGTCACGTCCAGCGCACTAGTTGGCTCGTCGGCAATCAACAGTTTCGGCCGCGCGGCCAAACCCATTGCAATCAAGGCGCGCTGGCGCATACCGCCACTGAACTCGTGCGGGTACTGCTGAGCGCGACGAGCAGCATCAGGCAGTCCGGCCTCCTCGAGCAACTCAACAACTCGACGATCGGCCTCTTTGCCCGTGGCGACGCCGTTGACTTCTAGCGCCTCAGCGATCTGTTTACCGACCCGGATCAACGGGTTCAGGTTGCTCATCGGGTCTTGGGGCACTAGACCAATCTCAGAGCCGCGAACCGCGAGAATCTTCTTCTTGTCGGCGTTGGCGATCTCCTGGCCGTCAAACAGGATCGAACCACCAGTGACTCGTCCAGTTCCTGGCAGCAGCCCGATAATCGCGTGCGCCGTCGTGGACTTGCCCGAACCAGACTCGCCCACAATCGCGACAGTCTGACCTGGGTAGATCGTCAGCGAGGCACCTCGAACCGCCTGAACTTCGATCTTCTCTTGGCTAAATGCCACTTGAAGATCGGTGACCTGCAACAACGGTGTTGGATTCATTCGCGGTTCCTAGACTTCGAATCAAGAGCATCACTGATGGCATCGCCCAACAGGATGAAGCCAAGCGAGGTGATTGCCAATGCGGTGGCTGGCCAGAACATCACGCCAAGGCGGATACCGGAACGAACTTGCACCTGAGCTGCGGCCAAGTCGTTGCCCCACGAGACGACACCGGGAGGAAGACCTAGTCCCAAGAAAGAGAGTGTCGCCTCGGCCACGATGTAAACACCGAGCGAAACGGTGGCCAATACGATCACGGCCGACATTGAGTTGGGTACTACGTGACCCCAAAGGTTCGCCCGGCGCGTCTTGCCGATGGCGCGGGCTGCGTTGACGAACTCTAGGTTCTTCACCTCCAGCACCGAGCCGCGCGCAATACGAACCACTTGCGGCCAGCCAAAGGCCGCTAAGGCAAAGACGACGGTAAAAATCGAAGCCCAGTAGCCGCGGTTTGGCCACAGGTTGTTGATCACCGAAATGCCCACCAACGCGCCCAGCAGCAACGGGATGGCAAAGAAAATGTCGGCGATGCGTGAAACCAGCGTGTCAGTAATGCCGCCGTAGAAACCAGCAAAGGCGCCCAGCAACACACCAGGCAGGGTTACCACCAAAGTCGCAAAGAGACCGACGAGGACTGAGGCTCTCGCGCCGTAGATTGTTCTGGCGAAAACGTCATAGCCTTGTTTGTCGAAACCGGCGATATGCCCCTTACTGGGGCCATCAAGGCTTCGACTTAGGTCCGCATAGGTCGGATCGATATCGGTGAACAACTGTGGGAAGCACACCACGATGGTGACTACCGACAAGATCGCCGCAGAAACCCAGAAAAGCCAGTTTGAGCGCAGTTGCTTCCACGCTTCCTGCCACTGATTTTCAGGGCTTCCAGTGTCGTCAAACGAGCCGGTGTCGGCCAGCGGAGTTTCCTCCACCGCCGCGACAAATCGTTCCTGACCGGGCAGGGCAATAGGAGACTCAGGCATAACGGATCCTCGGGTCGAGCCAGGCGTACAACAAATCAACAAGCAAACTCATCACGATGTAGATGAACACCATCACCGTCACGACCGAAACGATCGTCGCGGTTTCGCCCTTTCGGACTGCTTGGAAGGCTAGGTTGCCGACTCCGTTGATGTTGAAGATGCCCTCGGTGACGATCGCACCAGCCATCAGGGCCCCCAAGTCGGCACCCAGATAGGTGACCACCGGAATCAGCGAATTGCGCAGGACGTGGCGTCGGTTTACTTGCCCATCGCTCAGACCCTTTGCCCGGGCCGTACGCACATGGTCACCAGTTAGGTTGTCAACAACTGAGGTGCGGGTTAGCCGCAACACATAGGCAAATGAGACCAGTCCCAACACCAAGGCCGGGACGATTAAATCCGGTATTGAAGGATCAGAGCCAACAACAATTGGTGCGATCCCCAGTTTGACTCCGAAGATCAACTGCATTACGAAACCGAATACGAAGATCGGCACCGCGATCACCAGCAGCGAAACGATCAGCATCGTTGAATCGAAAAGCTTACCGCGCTTGAGGCCCGCGTAAAAGCCGGCGATGATGCCGAAGAAAGCTTCGATAATCAGCGCCATGACAGCGAGTTTGAAAGTGACCGGAATTACCTCGGCCAGCACTTCGCTAACTGGTCGACCTGAGTAAGTCATCCCGAAGTCGCCGTGGAGGGCATTGCCCAAAAAAAGTAGCCACTGAACGATGAATGGCTTGTCAAGGTTGTACTGGGATTCAAGTTGCGCCTTGACCGTCGCCGAGACTGGCTTGTCACCAAATAGTGCCGCGATCGGATCGCCCGGGATCGCAAAAACCATCGCGTAAATCAACAGGGTCGAACCAAGCAACACGGGAATGGCCTGAAGCACACGCCTTCCTAAGTACCACCACATCGTTGTCGCCACCTCCCAGCACGGAGTTCTGCCGCGCCTTGTTGTCTGAGACTACTTAATCCTCACCCCCAGATGCGTTATCCGCACCGGAAGAAATATTGGCTTGCAGACAAGTGGGGCGGCGCACACAGGCGCCGCCCCACCATCAGCTAGACATCACTTGGTGATGTTCTGGTACTCCGGCTTGTTCTGCCAGTTGAACTCGACGTTCTTGACGCCCTTGGCGGCAACTGCGGCGACGTTGGTGTTCCACAACGGAATCGCCGGCAGTTCCTTGAACAAGATCTCCTGCGCGTCGGCGAACTTCTTGGCCGACTCCTCGCCCGTGGCCGCTAGACCTTCATTGAGCAACTTGTCGAACTCCTTGTTGGAGTAATCGCCGTCGTTCGAACCAGCACCGGTGCCGAAGATTGGACCGAGGTAGTTGTAGACCGACGGGTAGTCGGGCTGCCAGCCGGTACGGAACGCGGTACCGATCGTACGATCGGTAACCTTTGCCCGCAGTTCACTGAAGGTCGGGTAGGCCTTCGGCTCAGCATCAATACCTAGGTTGTTCTTCAACTGGTTGGTGAGCGCCTCGACCCATTCCTTGTTGCCCGGGCCATCAGCGTTGTAAGCAACCTGGAATTTACCAGCGAACGGCTTGATCGCATCAGCCTCGGCCCACAGCTTCTTCGCACCAGCAGCGTCGAATTTCAGCACGTCCGAACCAGGGATGTCCGCGGTGTACTCGGGCATCAGTGGGCTGGAGAAATCGGTCGATGGCGTACGCGTGCCATCGAAGATCTTCTCGGTGATTTCCTTGCGGTTGATCGCCTTGCTGATCGCTTGACGACGCAGGTCGCCTTCTTCGCCGCTGAAACCAGCAAGCGATTCTGGGATGGTGATCGTGCCGTTAACCGTGCCGGGTGCTTCGAAGCCCTGGACGGTCTTGTCGGTCATGAAGGTGGTCAACGCGCTTGGCGGCGCCTGATCCATGACGTCTAGTTCGCCGGCCTGGACCTGGGAGTAGGCGCCTTCTGGGTCACCTAGCAACTTGAAGGTTACGCCGCCGTTCTTGGCTTTGCGGTTGCCGTCGTAGTCCTTGTTCGGGACCATGACCGCTTCAGCGTTGTGTTCCCACTTTTCGAGATTGTAAGGACCGTTGCCGATTGGTGCCTTACCGAAGGCTGCCATGTCTTTGAAGGCCGCTGCGGGAAGCGGGTAGTAAGCCGCATAACCAAGTCGCAGCGGGAACAGCGCCTCGGGCGCCTTCAACGTGACCTCGAGGGTCTTGTCGTCGATAACCTTCACACCCGACATCTCGGTGCCCTTGTCGACGATGATGCCTTCGTCGTCAGTGCCTTCGAACGGCGAGTAGAAGTAGGCCTGCAACTGGGCGTTGGCGCCAGTGGCGCCGTAGTTCCACGCATCGGCGAAGGACTTAGCAGTCACTTCGGTGCCGTCGCTGAACTTCCAGTCTTTGAGCTTGATAGTCCAGACCTTGTTGTCGTCAGACTTGATCGAATCGGCAACTTCGAGCTCTTGGGAACCGTCGGCCTTGTAGCTAACCAGTCCCGCGTAGATGAGGTCGATGATGTTGCCGCCGCCAACTTCGTTCGTGTTGGTGGTGATCAGTGGGTTCTGCGGCTCAGTGCCGTACGCAGTGATGACTGCATCAGTCTTATCCGAACCGTCGTCGCTTCCACCGCCGCAAGCGGCCAGCGTGAGGCTGGCGGCTGCCGCGAGGGCGATCCCTGCGATAGCTGAACGCCTAAGTCGCATGAATTTCCTCCTGTGATGGGCATGCGTGAACGCACGCGCGTCCTTTATAACTATCACCAGAAGTCGGCGAATCCCACTGTCGACGAGCGACTTCACCGAACTGCAACCAAACCAACGAACTAGGTAACCCCTAGTTATCCCTGGCTATGCCAAACGACCCCGCCCCACAACGTGGGACGGGGCCGTTCATAACTGAACGCGCTAGCGATCAGCCCTTGCGCTTGGTGATCTCTTCGGTTGCCTGCGGCAGGACCGTCTTGAGGTCACCGACGACACCGAAGTCGACGAGCTCGAAGATCGGCGCTTCTTCGTCCTTGTTGACCGCAACGATCGTCTTGGACGTCTGCATGCCGGCGCGGTGTTGGATCGCACCGGAGATGCCGTTTGCAACGTAGAGCTGCGGCGAGACGACCTTGCCGGTCTGGCCGACCTGGAAGGTGTGTGGCTTCCAGCCGGAGTCAACCGCGGCGCGCGACGCGCCAACGGCCGCACCCAGCACGTCGGCCAGGGCTTCGACCTCGGAGAAGTCGCCACCGGTGCCGCGGCCACCCGAAACCACGATTGCGGCTTCAGTCAGCTCTGGACGGCCGGTGCTGACGCGCGGCTCGCTGGCAACGATCTTGACCTGCTTGGCAGCATCAGTTACGTCGAACGAGACGGCCTCGACTGCACCAGCGGCCGGGGCCGCCTCCGGAGCTGCAGCATTCGGCTTTACCGCAATAACTGGCGCGCCCTTGGTGACCTGCGCGGCAACGGTGAAGTTACCGGCGAACACCGACTGCGTGGTGGTGATCGTGCCGCCATCGACAGCAACGTCGACCGCGTCGGTGATCAGCCCTGCACCGGACTTGAGCGCGACGCGAGCCGCGATCTCTTTGCCCTCGGCGCTCGACGGAGCAAGCACCGCGACCGGAGACTTTTCGGCGACCAAAGCCGCAAGAGCCTCAGCCTTGGGCGCAACGAGGAACTCGTCGTACACCGAGTCGGCGTAGGAGTAGATCTTCGCGGCACCGTACTCGGCCAACACTGCGGTGTCGGCTTCGCCGAATACCACGGCCGAAGGCTCGCCGATGCGACGAGCGATCGTCAACAACTCCAGCGAGGGCTTCGTGACCTTGCCAGCAGCAGCATCAATCAGAACAAGAACTTCACTCATGGTTTCAGGCTCCTACTCACACGAACTTCTTGGACGCGAGGAACTCGACGAGCTTGATGCCGCCGTCGCCCTCGTCGGTGACGATTTCGCCAGCGGTACGCGGCGGACGGGCCGTCGTCGAATCAACCTTCGACGAAGCGTTGTCCAAGCCAACTTCAGCGGCGTCGATACCAAGATCGGCCAGGCTCCACTCATCGACCGGCTTCTTCTTCGCGGCCATGATGCCCTTGAAGGACGGGTAGCGGGCTTCGCCGGTCTGGTCGGTGACCGAGACGACGAGCTTGCCGGTGGCTTCGATCTGCTGGGTGGCGGCGTCGCCATCGCGGCGGATCTTGACGACATCGCCGTCAACGCTGATTTCGGACGCGTAGGTGACTGCTGGCAGGCCGAGGCGTTCAGCGACCAGGGTCGGGACAACACCCATACCGCCGTCGGTCGAAGCCATGCCGAAGAAGACGAGGTCGTACTCGAGCTTCTCGATTGCCTTGGCCAGCACCAACGAGGTGGCGATGGCATCGGAGCCGGCGATCGCGTCGTCCTCGACGTGGACGCCGGCGTCGGCACCCATCTGCAAGGCCTTGCGAACGGCGTCGGCAGCGTCGGCCGGGCCGACGGTCAGCACGGTGACTTCACCGTCGCCGGCTTCAACTACCTGAAGCGCCTGCTCAACTGCGTACTCGTCTAGCTCAGAGAGAAGTCCATCGACATTCTCACGATCGACGGTGTTATCTGCGGGATCGAACGTCCGGTCGCCAGTTGCGTCCGGGACGTACTTCACAGCGACAACGATCTTGGTCACGAGGACCCTCCTGTGAATTCGGGGTGCGAGCCCTTTTGGCACTCGCAATTTTCAGTTCCACCTTGCCACGCGTGCATTTCCACGTGTGAGGTGACCCTTTCAAGCGGCGATGTTACCCGAAAGTAACGCCACGAAACGAGCCAGCGGCTGTGGCGTGGCTCACTTTCCAGTGAAGGATGCCTTGCCGGGGCCGTTCTCCATGAACGAACGCATCCCTTCGCTTTGGTCATCGGTGGCGAAAAGTCCGGTGAAACCGACGCGCTCAATCTCCAAGCCAGTCTGCAGATCGACTTCGAGGCCACGGTCAATCACGTCCTTGGCCGTGCGCAGCGCGATCGACGCTCCCCCAACAAATTGGGCGGCCCAATCCAAGGCGCGCTGGTAGACCTCGTCGGCCGGGTGGACCTGATCGACCAAGCCGATTGAGAGCGCTTCGGTCGAATCGACGAATCGGCCGGTGTAAATCAGGTCCTTGGCCTTGGCCGGACCGACGAGTCGCGCCAATCGCTGCGTGCCGCCCGCGCCGGGGATGATTCCCAGCAGAATTTCGGGCTGTCCGAGTTTTGCGTTCTCGGCGCAGAACCGAAGATCGGTTGACAAGGCAACTTCCAAGCCGCCGCCAAGGGCGAAGCCGGTGATAGCCGAAACGGTCGGCTTACCGATCGCAGCAAGCGCGCGAGTGAACTCCTGCAGCAGATGGCCGTGGGCGAGCATTTGGGCGTAACCCATCTCGGCCATTTCCTTGATGTCTGCGCCGGCGGCAAAAACTCGTTCGCCGCCGTAAACCACGACCGCACTGATGTCGTCGCGACTGTCAGCCTCGCGGGAGACTTCAATGAGTTCACGCTGAAGTTGGGCGTCGAGGGCGTTCATCTTGGGTCGATCCAACCGGATCGTGCCCACGCCATCGGTTACTTCAAGTTGGACGAACTGCCCCATTGTTCTTGCCTCCTGGTTGTGGTGGCTTTGAGCATAGGAGACGGGCTCAGACTCAAGAGCCGAGGGTTTGCAACGCCGTCCCGCTGAGCCGATAAGTACGCCAGTCCTGCATGTCCACCGCCCCTAATGAGCGATAGAAGTCGATCGAGGGGGTGTTCCAATCCAGCACCTGCCACTGCATTCGGCTGTAGCCCCGCTCCACGCAGATCTGGGCAAGTTGCTTCAGCAGGGCAAAACCTAGACCACTGCCGCGATGGGCCGGATCGATGTAGAGATCTTCGAGGTAGATCCCGTGTACTCCGTCCCAAGTCGAGAAGTTGAGGAACCAGATCGCCGTGCCAACTACACGACTGTCTTCTTCAGCCACTAACGCAAAAACGGCCGGGTTAGATCCGAAAAGTCGCTCATGAAGTTGCTCGGCGGTCACGACGCACTCTTCGGGCGCACGTTCATACGCCGCGAGATCATGGACGAGTCGAACGAGGTGTTCGACATCGGCTGGAACGGCTTGGCGAATTCGCGGATCAGTCACCACCTGATTCCATCACGAACACCGGTAGCCTCAATCAGGTGACCGCGGCAACCTCTCTTCACGATGGTGTTCTGACCCTCAAGCCGACTTCTGGGGCCAAAGACTTGACTGGCTTTGCAGTCCTGCTTTCGGCTGAGCGGATCGGCACCGTCGCACTCCAACACGCACCGGGCAAAGCTGGCCGTACCGCCGGTTCGGTCCGGTGGAATTTCAACGCCGGCACAGGCCAGTCGGTGGCCGCGCGCGCGATCGGTCTGGCGATTGACTTCTCCTTTGCCAAGTTGGGTTGGAATCGAGTCGAAGCGCGAGTGGCCGCAGACGATTCGACTGGACTTCGTTACGCCTCAATCGCCGGCCTGCGTCGCGAAGGGGTCGCCCGCACTGCGGGCAAAGAATCTGACCAGGTGATCCTCGGTCGAATTTCTACCGATCCGCCAGCGTTCAGCCGAGAAGGCTTCGTCGCGATCCTGAATGCGGGCCTGCCGCGAAAGCGAGTAATCGGCCAAGGGATCTTGCGCGATGAACAGGGCCGGATTCTGCTTTGCGAACTGACCTACAAGAAGGAATGGGACCTGCCCGGCGGGGTAATCGAAGTCGGCGAGAGCCCAGCGTTTGGTCTTGTTCGTGAACTCGAAGAAGAACTCGGAATAACCGTGACCGTTAACTCTTTAGTGACGATGAATTGGCTGCCGTCGTGGCGTCAATGGGATGACGCCTGTCTGTTCGTTTTCGCTCTCGGCACAGTCGACAGTTCAATCGTCGACGAAATGCATCTACAAAAGTCAGAGATCGCGGCCGTCCACTGGTGTGATGCAGCAACCATCGCCGAAAAGGCCACCGGTGCCACGATCGAGCTAACCCAAGCGCTTAGCCGCGGACCGCTGCCCGGATATCGCGAAGCACCCCTTCAACCTGAATAGGACGAATTGACGCTCGTGGGGGCGCGTAAGAATTCCTTGGCCGAAAAAGCGATCCACCCCAGCTGAATGATGATGCCCAAGGTAAAACCGACTATTGAATATGCGCTTCCTGGCACTGTTCGGTCCATCCCCGTAACGTAAAAGGTCAGCAGCAGAACGCTGGGCAGATGGGCGAGCGCGGAGACGAACTGTCCTTTTCGACTTGCCGATTCGCTGCGAAGGAACAGCGTGACGGTCGAGGCGATCAGCATCGGAACACCCAACCAAAACGCGATGATCGGCACTAGATACTGCAGGGTAATGAGCGCAGTGTCGCCGGCTGCAGATTCCCAAGTTCGGGCACCAATTGTTAGCGCTACGGCTACTACCAGCATCGAAGCCGCATAGGCGCAAACAGAAAACACTGCGTCCCACTTATAGCGATTCACCTTTGCCAACCTCCCCGACTGTGAGCAGATTTAGGAATCGGCATCCCTGAAAGTGGAACCTACCCTCAGAACAGCGCTGCGGCTAGGGACCTGCGGGCTTGGGCAACTCGCGGGTCACTCAAACCGACAACGGTAAAGAGTTCGAGAAGGTGTTCTCGCACCTGATTGCGATCGTCCTGGTCGATTCGCTTGATCAGTTCGATCAGCCGAATGAAGGCGTCCTCGACGTGGCCGCCGCTGACGTCTAGGTCAGCGACCAATAGTTGGGCGGCAATGTCACCGGGGGCGTCGGCCGCCGCCTTGCGAGCTACCTGTAGATCCGCAGTCGAGGTGCGCGCGTAAAGCTTTGTCGCCGCGAGTCGCTCGGCGACTTCGGCGTCAGCAGGAGATTGCGCCAAGAGCGTCTCGTACTCGGTGATCGCGGCGGCAAAGTCCCCGCGGGCGTAGGCCTCGTCGGCGACGGCAAACCGCGGATCATCTTCGGGCTCTGGTTCGTTCTCGGGCTCGGCGCCGGCGGATGCGGACGGTTCGGCCAGACCAGTCAGGCCGTTCTCCTGCGCTAGGCGCACCAACTCATCGAAGTAGCGTTTGATTTCGGTGCCATCAACTGTGCCTTGGAAAAGCGGCACCGGCTGGCCTTGAACCAGTCCGACGACCAGCGGGACGCCTTGTGCTTTGAGTGCTTGGGCGATGCCCGGGTTAGCGTCGGCGTCGACCCGAGCCACCTGAAGTGCGCCACCGTAGGACGAGGTGGCGGCCACGAGAACTTGAGTGAACTCAACACTCTGCGGCGAACGAGGCGACCACAGGGCGATAACGACCAAGTGGCGCATCGACGATTCGACCACCGACTGGAAGTTCGCTTCAGTCGCGTCAATCGCGTAAACAGCCGCACCGGGCGCCGCTGATGCGGTCGTTTCCGGACGCGGCTTTGCAAGTGCAGATAGGTCGATGGCGCCAGGGCGCGAGAAACTCATAGGCCAAGTGTAGGAAGGCGACTCACAACTGGTCGAACCGCTCGGTGTGCTCAACCGTTTGGGTCACTTCGTCCTCGCCAAATTTCTGGCGTTGGGACTTCGCCACGATCTTCGAACGACGCTTGCTCTCAGCGCGCACCGCATTGTTGATTTCGTGGTCGACGTCCAAAATTTTGGGCACATTCTTGATTTCGCGAAGACCCTGTTCTTGGGCCGCGGACTCAAACACAAAGTGACCGTAACCAAAAACCCGACCTAGCGGCGGCCGAGTCATCGTCATATCCAGAATGCGATTCACCGGCATGGTCGCGACTCGGGCAGTGAAGAACCCGCTGAGCCGAACTACCCGCCAATTCGTGACCACAAAAACATCGCGCCACTCTAGGAATGCCCGGGCGAAAAAGAAAGCCACGCCAAGCAGCGACAACCACCACAAGACCTGCCAAGCAGGGTTGGTAGCAAAAACCATGACCAACAGGATGAGCAGGCTAAATCCCAATGCCAGCACCGCCGGCAGATAAACGATTGGGTGCTTCGGCACTACGCGCAGCACCCGTTCACCAGAACGCGGATTCAGTCGCTTTTGCAGTCGAGCATTGACGTCTGGATCGGGAAATGGTTCGTTAAGCCGAGCCCAGAATCGGCGCCAAAGCGTCGGCGAAGCCTCTTCAATCCCGATGCGCTCGTCCATGATTGGCGCTCAGAACAACTCCGAGACGAACACTCCCACTTGCCTGAAGGCGTTAATTGCCGCGTCGAACGCACCCCTGACCGCCGCCGCAGCGTCCGCAGGCGTGCTGAACAGGTAGTAGAGCCCAAAGCCCACCACAAATAGGATTACTGCCTTCTTCACCACGCGAATAGTTTTACCGCACCTATAGCACGAACTGAGGTAGGCGCGGCGCAAAACCTCAAGTTTCGGTTGAAGCAAGCAAAGTTTCGGCAGCAGCAAAAGGATCTAGGGTGCCAGCGGCCACCTTCGATGCCAACTTATCCAGTTCAAGACCGTCGTCGAAACTGAACCGTCGCCGGACTCGATCGAGGGCGATCTGTTGGATTTCGCGGCGAACCCGAGCAGTCCGTCGCGTGGCCAAAAGCCCAGCAGATTTCAAGTAGTCAAAGTGTGCGGTGAGGTCATCGGCCAATTCGGCGATGCCGGTCCCGGCCGAGGCCACCGTCAAATTGATTGGCCGCTTCCAGCCGTCGGCCGGCGTTGACAGGGACAACATCGACCGCAATTCACGCCTAGTAGTAGCCGCGCCCTCACGGTCAGCCTTGTTGATGCAGAAGATATCGCCGATTTCGAGGATGCCGGCTTTTGCGGCCTGGATTCCGTCACCCATCCCCGGAGCAAGCAGCACCACCGAGGTGTCCGCCATTGAAGCAACTTCGATTTCGGACTGGCCAACACCTACGGTCTCGAGCAGCACGACGTCGCAACCGGCGGCGTCAAGTACCCGAATGGCGTGCGGGGTCGCCCAAGACAGTCCGCCAAGGTGTCCTCGGCTGGCCATCGACCGGATAAATACTTCGGGGTCGGTAGTGTGTTCGCCCATCCGGATCCGGTCGCCCAGCAGGGCGCCGCCGCTAAAAGGCGAAGTTGGATCAACCGCCAGGACACCAACGCGCAGGCCACGGGCCCGGAACTCGGTCACTAGAGCCGCGGTGGTGGTTGATTTGCCGACCCCGGGTGAACCCGTCAAGCCCACAACGTGCGCTCGGCCAACTAACGGGGCCAGCGCCGCACTGATCTTGGGTAATTCGTCTGATTCGGCCTCAACCAAAGTGATCAGACGTGCCACCGACCTGGCCTCGCCGGCTTGAGCCCGCGCGACCAGGTCGGTGACGTCTGTGTTTCTCAGGTTTCAGGCCTTTGGTACGCGGATGATGAGCGCATCACCCTGTCCGCCGCCGCCGCAAAGGGCGGCCGCGCCGATTCCACCACCGCGACGGCCAAGCTCGAGCGCAAGGTGAAGCACGATGCGCGCGCCGCTCATTCCGATCGGGTGACCGATGGCGATCGCGCCACCGTTGACGTTGACCTTGTCTTCGGAGACGCCCATCTTGGCGGCCGAAACGATGCCGACTGCGGCGAAGGCTTCGTTCAGTTCGAACAGGTCGATGTCCGCGACATCGATGCCTTCCTTTTCGGCGGCCTTGATGATCGCGTTGGCCGGCTGCTCCTGCAGCGTCGAATCGGGACCCGACACGTTGCCGTGGGCACCGATTTCGGCGATCCAAGTCAAACCGAGTTCTTCGGCCTTGGCCTTACTCATCACCACGACCGCGCAGGCGCCGTCGGAGATCTGGCTGGCGGTGCCGGCCGTGATGGTGCCCTCTTTGGAGAACGCCGGGCGCAGGCGGCCAAGGGACTCAGCGGTCGTGTCGCCACGAACGCCTTCATCAGCCGAAACGACGATCGGGTCACCTTTACGCTGCGGAATTTCAACCGGCACGATTTCGCCGTCGAACAGGCCGTTCTTTTGTGCGGCAGCAGCGAGCTGGTGCGAGCGGGCGCCGAAGGCATCCTGCTCTTCGCGGGTCAGGTTGTCCGAACCAGCATTGCGGGTTTCGGTGAGTGAGCCCATCGCCTGATCGGTGATCGCGTCCCACAGGCCGTCGTACTCCATGTGGTCAAGCATGGTGGCCTTACCGTACTTGGTGCCCTCGCGCGAGCCCTTGAGAATGTGGGGGGCCTGCGTCATCGACTCCTGACCACCGGCGACGACGACGTCGTACTCGCCGGCGCGGATCAGTTGATCTGCCAACGCGATCGAGTTGATGCCAGAGAGGCAGACCTTGTTGATGGTCAGCGCGGGTACGTTCATTGGAACGCCGCCCTTGACTGCGGCCTGGCGGGCCGGAACCTGGCCGGCTCCTGCTCCGAGCACCTGGCCCATGATCACGTAGTCGACCTGGTCACCGGTGATGCCGGCCTTCTCTAGGGCGCCTTTGATGGCGATGCCACCGAGGTCAGAACCCGACAGGGTCTTGAGGCCGCCGAGCAGGCGACCGACTGGGGTACGGGCCCCGGCGACGATTACGGACTGAGTCATTGGAACGTGCTCCTTCAATACGGACGTTGTGGCAACTGTACTCGGGGCAGGCGACGGGCCATTAGGGCATGTCAGCGCAGTCGACTACGCTTTCGCGACATGAGCAGCGACACCCTAGTTCCGGGGCATCTCCTTACCGCCATCGACCACGTCGGCATCGCCGTTGCCGACCTAGACGACGCAATCGAGTTCTACTCACGAGTTTTCGGGCTTGAGTCGATCCACGAAGAAGTAAACGAAGAGCAAGGCGTGCGCGAGGCGATGCTCGCAGTCGGCGACTCCGGCTCTTGCCTGCAGTTGCTTGCCCCCCTTGACGAAACGTCCACGATTGCCAAGTTCTTGGACCGCAATGGTCCGGGCATCCAACAGCTCGCGTACCGTGTCACCGATATCGACGCGGTTTCGGCCACCCTTCGCGACCGCGGCGTTCGCCTCCTGTACGAAGTGCCCAAACGGGGCACTTCAGATAGCCGCGTCAACTTCGTTCACCCGAAGGACGCCGGGGGCATTCTGGTCGAGTTGGTCGAGCCTGCGACGAACGCCACACACTGATTTGGCGACTCCAGTAGCCAGCTAAGTTTCTCGCCAGTAACATTCCTGCAACGCCCAAAGTCACCTGCGAAGGAAAACCAGTGCAGCATATTCTTGACGCCATCATGTCCGGCGATCGTTCAGCCGAGACATATTCAAATCTTGAACTCCCGAGCACCTACCGTGCGATCACCGTCCACAAGGACGAGGAAAACATGTTTGAGGGGCTCACCTCGCGCGAAAAGGACCCGCGCAAGAGCCTGCACCTCGACGACGTGCCGCTGCCAGAGTTGGCGCCGGGCGAAGCGCTCGTTGCCGTCATGGCCAGCGCGATCAACTACAACACCGTTTGGACCTCGATCTTCGAGCCTGTCTCGACCTTCCGCTTCTTGGAGCGTTACGGCCGCCTCTCAGAGTTCACCAAGCGCCACGACCTGCCGTACCACGTTGTCGGCTCGGACTTGTCCGGTGTCGTGCTGCGCACCGGCCCGGGCGTCAACGCTTGGAAGCCTGGTGCCGAAGTGGTCGCCCACTGCCTGTCCGTTGAGCTCGAGAGCCCAGACGGCCACGACGACACGATGATGGACCCAGAGCAGCGCATTTGGGGCTTTGAGACGAACTTCGGCGGTCTGGCCGAACTGGCCATCGTCAAGTCCAACCAGTTGATGCCAAAGCCAGGTCACCTGACGTGGGAAGAAGCCGCATCCCCGGGTCTGGTCAACTCGACCGCCTACCGCCAGTTGGTCTCCAAGAACGGCGCCAACATGAAGCAGGGCGACGTCGTACTGATCTGGGGCGCTTCCGGTGGCCTCGGCTCCTACGCCACCCAAATGGCCCTAAACGGCGGAGCCATCCCGGTCTGTGTCGTCTCGAGCCCAGATAAGGCCGAGATCGTTCGTTCGCTCGGCGCCGAACACATCATCGATCGCTCCGCTGAGGGCTACAAGTTCTGGAAAGACGAGAACACCCAGGACCCGAAGGAATGGCAGCGGTTCGGCAAGAAGATCCGTGAGCTCACCGGCGGCGAAGATCCCGACATCGTCTTCGAGCACCCGGGTCGCGAGACCTTCGGTGCCTCGGTTTATGTCGCACGCAAGGGCGGCACGATCATCACCTGCGCCTCGACCTCGGGCTACATGCACCAGTACGACAACCGCTACTTGTGGATGAACCTGAAGAACATCAAGAGCTCGCACTTCGCGAACTACCGCGAGGCGTTCGAGGCCAACCGCCTCATCGACAAGGGCCTGATCCATCCGACCGTTTCGAAGGTCTACAAGATGGAAGAGACCGGCCAGGCCGCGCTCGATGTTCACCAGAACAAGCACCAGGGCAAGGTTGGCGTCTTGACGCTGGCCCCCGAAGAAGGACTTGGCGTCTCGGATCCAGAGAAGCGCGCCAAGCACCTCGCCGAGATCAACCGCTTCCGCGGCATTTGAGTTCGGCTCCTAACGGACCAAGAAAGCGGCGGGTCTTGACCTAGGGCAGTTTCCCTGTGGTCAAGACCCGCCGCTTTGCGTTTCACGTCGAGTCACGCTTGACGGCTGGCTAGTTGATTCTCTTATTCAGTCCGAGCAGGAGAACCGCCCCACCCAAAGTAATCAGAGCCAGAGCTGACAACGCCATTTCAAGACGTGGCCCGCCGGCATTCGCAAGTTCGCTTGACTTGCTTGACTCAGCGTTGGGCGTAGGCGGATCTGTTGGCGTGGGGTCGGCCGCCGCAACTACCTCGATTTGGCTGGCTGCCGTTAGTCCAGTGGTCAGGTGCGTGGCAGTGATCGTGTGCGGCGAAGCGTGCGGGAACCGGACTAGGTCGCCATCGACTTCATCACTCGAAACTGAGGACGTCAGCTCATACTGACCTGCAATGTCTACCGCGTTTCCTTCAAGGTCGACTGCGGTGACGGTGAACTGGATTGACCCGCCTTGGTCAACCTTTGCCACGCCCGGAGTAATCGACAACGTTGCAGGCAGGCCAGTGCCGATCGCGACACTGAAAGTCGCCGGCGCCGATGTGCCGCCTGGGCCGGTGGCAGTGACTTCAAATGAGTAGTCACCTTTTTTAGAGGGAGTCCCCCGTACCTCACCTGTCGTCGCGACGAGTTCCAGTCCGGGAGGCAAGTCGGCCGGGTTGACCACGGCGTAAGTGCCGATCGGCCCGGCGCTCGTTGGTGGCAACTGATCTGTGTATGGCGCCCCGACCGACCCAAACTGCAGTGCCTTTCCAGTGATCGCTGGTGCCGCGATCGGATCGACCGTCTCAATGTCTAGGGCTGCGCCGTAATAACAGAGTTGATCCCCCCAAGACTCGTTCGTAACTTCAAGCACCCAATCGCCTGCTGCCGCCTCGCCGGCGAGGGAGTCCAAGACTCGGCCCGCAGTGTGGAATACGCCGCTTTCGGGGTGGCGGTCGTTCGGGTCGGTTCGCTCCGGGCTACCGACCTGCATCGGTGCGTCATCGTCCAGGATGACCTCGACGTGCTCAGCTTCCCAAGGGCTCGGATAGGTGATGTTTGGATCGGCCTCATCAGGGTCGTCGGTTAGGTGACCGCTCTGAATCAAGGTGACCCTCGTGCCGGCCGGCGAAACTAGGTCGAACTTGATTTCGTTGTTCCACGATAGGAACCCACTTGGGTTCGAACACCAGTCGCCAACTTTGTGAAAGTTCAAGGTGACATTGATGTCGGAGATCTGACCGTCGAGGTCTACTGGAATCGTGCGGTTGACCGTGTCGGCGTCGACGACTATCGGAGCCGAGGCCGGTTGGTCCTCGAATTGGCCGGTCGCTGCGGTGGCCGAGGTGGCCCCAAGCCCGAGCGAAATTGATCCAAGAAAAAGCGCGGACAATCCCGCTGCATAACATTTACGCATAAAATCCATATTTCAGTAATCCTACTAATGCATGACATGCACTAACATATCACCTGCACTCACTCGTTTTAGGTGAACCGTTACGAGCCAGGCGGCGTGTACTCGTTGCCTACTAGTTCGCTCAAAGCGATAAGGATCCGACTCGCTGGCGTCAAACACCGCTCATCGGCAAGCCCTGACTTTTCGGTTCCCTCTCCTGCCTCGCAGTCTCCGACCCGAATGTCGCTATTTACCGCAACAGCGACCGTCGTGCCGCTCACCGTGTCGAAAGCCATCTGTGTGTTGTAGCCGGGCAGGGAACCTTCGTGTCCAACCCAACCGCCGTAGCAGGCAAACCCGAGTCCATACCCGATTTGTTCGCCCGCAGGAAAACTGCGCAACCGCTCCGCGGCAACTTCGGGCTTCAAAAGACCCTGGCCGGTAGCGAGCGCATGACCGTAGGTCAGCAGGTCGTCAACGGTGGAAACGAGGGAGCCCGCAGCTCCAGCCCAACTCGGATTCCAGAAGGTTGTTTCCTGGCCAGTGCGTTCGTCGCCTGGCTCTAGGCCCTGGTTCGTTAGCCCGCGCGCATAAGGCGATGGCAGGTCAGTGGCCGCTTTGGGCCAAACCGTCTGTTTAAGTCCGAGCGGGCCTGAGATTTGATCGGCGATCAACTCTGCAATCGACTTCCCGCTCGCCTGCTCGATCGCCGAAGCCAACAGGATCGTGTTGGTATTGGAGTAGTCGAACCCTTGGCCCGGCTCGAAAAGTGCTGGCTCAGCGTCTACATACGCCACCAAGTCGGCGCTGGTAAATGATCGTTGCGGGTTGGAAAATAGGGCGGTTTGAAACGCATCCTGCTTGGTATAACTCGCGATCCCGCTGGACATGTTGGCTAGATTTCGCAGGGTAATGCGATCGCCGTTGGCGATGCCGGGCCAATAGCGCTCGAGCGGATCATCGAGCGAGAGCACTCCCTGCTCATCGAGTTGAATCGCGATCGTACCGGTAAAAGTCTTGGTGATTGAGCCGATCCGCGTATGGGTCTCTCGACCCATTGAGGCGCCTGCTCCACCCGGTGCATCAACTTCGGCCGTACCGAACGAGGCCACCCACGTGCCGCGGGCACTGCTGATCCCCACGACTGCCCCTGGACTGCCGGTTTCTTCGAACGCATCCTCGGCGGTGGTCAAAAACCGCTTCGCCTCGGCGCCTCCATATGACTTGCTGCGGTTTTGCGGCCTAGTTTTGGCGGCTTCTTCGGGGTGTGCGACGCACGAGCCGGCCTGCTCGCCGTTGGCCGAATCGGCGCCGCTGCCTCGGCCTTCACCTGCTACTTGCGAACAGGCACTTAGCGCCAAACACCCGACTGCCGCCAAAAGGACTGTTCGTCTCCTACTTTGCCAATTCATCTGGCTACCTGCCCACTTGAGTTCGGTTCGTCGCGAAAAGTGGTTCGCTTAGCCAAGACCGCAACGAGCAGGAAAAGTCCGATGGTCGATAGGTAAAGGGCCGCAAACAAGGGCATCTTTGCGTCCGGCCTGATCGACAGGGCCGGAGTGTCCCACAGCGCGTGCAGTAGCAGCGGAATTGCAAAAGCAATAGCCAACACCCACCAGTTGGCCCGCTGGCCGCGCTGAAGCCTACTCCAGCAATAGGCCAATGCAGCAGCGGCGATCGCGGTCCAAAACGCGTGCAGCCCGAACCCCAAGCCTGTCCGAATTGCCGCTAGGTGCAGTTCGGCGGCAAACCCGGCGCCGCCATTAGCAGCCGAACTCGAATCAATCACGTAGGCCGCGTTCTCGGCTATTTCGAATCCGGCCCCGACCACGAAACCGTAACGAAGTCCGTCTAGCGGCGTTACTTGGCCGACCGCTGCGACCAGGGCCAGCACACCTAAAACCCCTGCCAAACGCAGCGGGTCCTCGTCCACCGGAGCTGCGATCGAGGCGGCGAAACTGTCTAGGCCGAGGCGGTGAAGAGTTGAGTAATACCCAGCGTTGGCCGAAGCGGCAACTACCGGAACGACAGTGAATCCCCAGGCGAATGCAAGGGCCGCCAGGGCACGGACCTGTCTGTGCGTTTGTGCGCGCTGCCATTGCTGCTTCCGAGCCGGTTTTCCCACCCAATAGGCAATGAGGCCAAGCGCCAATGACTGCAGGACTACCAGCGCGAAAGCAACACCGGCCGAGGTGCGGTTGAGATTTCCCTCGACCAAGGATCGAAGCTGCAATGGGGCACAGACTCCGATGATGACCACCATCACCCACCAACTGGGCTGTCGCCGCATCGAGAACGAATCCGCCATTACCGCTCCCCCGAGACGAGCTCGACGCTCGCCAGCATTCGGCTCAGCGCCTTCTTCGCATCAGCCGCG
>Ga0209608_1000771_pt1 | contig 29669 bp, 29 predicted proteins | sample AD_UKC130_MetaG_FD_184428 | JGI IMG/M metagenome (GOLD analysis project Ga0209608, IMG submission 184428) | Active sludge microbial communities of municipal wastewater-treating anaerobic digesters from Canada - AD_UKC130_MetaG (SPAdes) (version 2) | ecosystem: Engineered > Bioreactor > Anaerobic... | reverse complement strand
ATTATTATGTCGATATGTTACCATGAACATTGGTTTTCAGAAAAAATGCAAAAAACTCATTGACATGTTCCCGTAAACGAAAGGTGCAAAAAATCAGCCCAAGACATCAATCCGAGCGGCTCGTGCCAGGATATTACGCCGTATGGCAACGGAATCTATCATCTCAACAGTATCCTCCAGCCGTGTACGGTGACTAAGGCGCCGGTTGTCGGCGTCGCGATTACAACTGAGACCGCTGTTCCGGGTTGTGCCACCGGAGCCAGCCATGTGGTGGATATTGAGCAAGCGGTCCGGTTCTGCATCGAGGTGGCCAAGCAGTTCGGGGCAGGTAAATGCAAGTTTTACGATGAGGCGGAGTTCCAAAGGCTGGTGGAGCTGTACGGGCCCATGACGGTACTGCAGACCCATGGTTTAGCCGGTGATAATCAATAGGTCTACCGATGAGAATCGTCAGATTCATCAGTAGAAATCTGGATTGGATGGTGCGGGCTTGTGGAATGTGGGGCTTGTGGGATGCATGACTTGGAGGATGTTTGCCTTAGGGGATGTTGGACTTGAGGGATGTTGGACTTGGGGGCGAACAAACGCAATCGGGATAATACACCGATCCTGAGAGTGCCAGGTTTTGCAAATTGACAACCTCAGGCAACGTTTGAGTTTTTTTTGGCTGCGGTATTGGATTGACATAACGCCCGGTTTTGCTAATGTTAATATTTAGGAGTGTGTTTCAGAATCTTTCCGAGAAAGTCAGAATCCTTCCGGGGAAGGAGGAGATACAGGAGAAGCAAGATGTCTCTTGGCCTCATACTCTAAGCTGACGTTTCGGCAAGATTTCCTGCTATCAACGACTAACTGGAGGCGAACCTATGGAGGCAGACGCATTTAGATTGTTGGGTTTGGGGTTTCTTTTTGAGATGATTGACTTCCGGATTGCGGGCTTCGATGTACTTCCTGACATATTCGGCTTTATTCTTTTTGGCAAGGCTTTGGCCATTTTAGGTGGGAAGAACGGGTATTTTTCCAGGGCGAAAAAGCTCAACCCGGTGCTGCTTATCCTGTCGGTGCTGCACATATATGAACGTCCCGTCCAGCAAAGCGGAACCCATGTCATTCTTAGTAATCTACCTGCACTTGTCCTCGGTATAGCGATAGCCATCATGGAATTGGTGCATGTGTACGACGTGTTCATGGGAATCCGGGAGTTGGCTCAAAAGGCCGGAAATCTGGCCATAGCCCAGGAGGCGGATTCAAAATGGGCTCAGTACCTCGGGCTTGAGATCGCAATCATACTGGGGTTCATCATCGCTGCGATTCCCTCAATCGGACCGCTCTACTTACTCGGCGTGCTTCTGGGCACCATAGCGCTGGCGTTTAGCATAAGGGGATACATGGAGAGGTGTGGAGAGAGTCTGGCCTGAAGGGGATCCGTCCAGAGACCAAAGGGAGAGGCATACCTAGCCGAGTCCCTTGGATTCTAGCAGTCTGTGCCGGTAGGTGCGTACCGTGAGAAAAGATGCAGCCAGGAGGAGCGGATTAGATTGACGATAGGTCCCAACGGATATTGAAGAGCTGGAGAAGTAGGTCTACCAGCCGTCACGCTTCTCTGAAAGTTAGCGCGTAAGGGTGCACTGGATGCACAAAATATCGCCGGTTCCCCGGCCAGGATGGTGGCAATGGCGCACATCGTGCGCCATTACCTTAGTTTTGCAGGAGGATTTCGAAGAGGATGGTGCATCAATTCTCCCAATTTTCGGCTCACCGGCGAGCAAAATGGTGCACCATATACACCAAGCTGCTCGAATGCAGCCGAGTCTAACGCTAGTGCGACCGCAGCTCCTGCTCGCAGCCTGAGCACAGGCCCACATATCTCTCTTGACACGGTATTTTCCAGTTGATATATTCCTGCCAGGTTTTTTGTAGGGATTTCCATGTACCCAATACAGATTCGGTTCCAAAGAAAGTTCAGGAGTCCAAGAAAGAGCATTCGAACATCAAACAAGAATCTGAAACAGAAAGGAAGTGTCCTACATGAAATTGCCAATCACCACAAGCCAGAGGAAGCCAGGAACGGAGGAAAGACCAGCGTAAAACACTGGCATCTTCGAACTGCCATTCGTGACACTGATACCATTTGAAGCAGTAGTCTCTCTTAGTAGGAACCTGTGGTATTCCGTATCAGTGGATATCCTGTCGTACAGTTTGAGTACCATCTTAACTGGTTCCTGACTCCAAGCAGTGCCGTTTGACCATAGCAGACGCTGCTTGTACCTCCTCCGTTTCCTCATCTTCTTCTGGTTCACCCAATTGGTTCACCCAATCCGGTGCCAGCGCAGCCATTTTGCGGCTACTTGGGCCCAATTCCATCTTGTTTGCCCATATTACTTAGGGTTTTCGTTGAATCTTTACCGGGGTAGGGTCGCGGTGCTGCACATCCTGCAGATATCCGCACCCAATCAGGATGCATGGGCCTTGTACTAGGGGTATGGTGCCGCATACGTTGCAGATACCCGCAGTGCAGAATTCTTGATGCATGGCTGCAATCCAGGGCTGTAGCCCCCTATGTCCAGCTTGCGTTGGACTGGCACTGGTGTTCATCTTCAAAGCCTTAGAATCGAAGGGAGAATGTGCTGTTGGTTACGCAGGTTTCGAGCATGGCTCTTGGGGATAAACAGCAACTTGAAGCAGACCCGATAATCGTCGTGGAAGAACTGACAAAAATCTTCCGTGTGAGGCTCGATGGCGATGGTTTCCGCGAAAGGGTGAAGCTGTTTTTCAAGCCTGAATACCGTGCGGTCACGGCGCTGGATAGCGTGAGTTTCACCGTCCGTAGGGGTGAATCTGTCGGCTACATCGGCCTCAACGGTGCAGGCAAGTCCACCACCATCAAGCTCCTGTGCGGCGTCCTGGTGCCTACATCTGGTCGGGTGACTGTGGCAGGCATTGAGCCACACCGCCACAGGAAACTCAATGCCCGCAGGATTGGGCTTATGATGGGTCAGAGGACCCAGCTGTTGTGGGACCTGCCGGTCAAGGAGAGTTTCACCCTGCTAGGCAAGATCTATGATTTGGATCCTCAGACTTACAGGGCTAACAGGGATAGGCTAGTAGAGGCACTGGGTATAGGGTCCCTCATGGAGACGCCGGCGCGGATGCTATCCCTTGGGCAGAGGACCCGCTGCGACCTGGCTCTTACCTTCCTGCACGATCCTGCCGTGGTGTACCTCGATGAGCCCACGATTGGGCTCGATGTGTTTGCCCGGGAGCGCATCCGGGAGTTTCTCCTGGCTGAGAAAGCCCGTGAGGTAACGATTTTCATGGCCAGTCACGACCTAGATGACCTGGAGATGGTAACTGACCGGGTGCTTCTTATACACCAAGGCAGAATCCTGTTCGACGGAACGCAAGGCGAGCTCAAGGCTATGTTTGGCGGGCAGTTGGGATCCCTGGAAGACACGGTCAAGCGGTTCTACCGGGAGGAAGCGTTGGCACAGGAGGAGGCCCAGGGAGACGCACACAAGAAGGCTAGATGTGATGAGGCGCGGGGATGCGAGAAGACACCGGGATGCGAGGAGGCGCCAGAACGTAGGGAGGAGGCTCTAAGATGACGCACCGGCAAACCTCAGCCACAGCCGCCTTGGGGCGGCTAAACATCGGAAAATACCTTTACTACACCAGGGCAGAGTTCATGCGAGGCCTAAGGTACCGGGCCAACTATTGGGCAACCTTGTGCAGCAGCGTGATAATAACAATCATCCAGTGGTCCCTGTGGAGGGCGGTTTACAGCAACACACACTCGATTGCAGGTGTAGACCTGCCTACCATGATGGCCTATGTGCTCATGGGAAGGGTGACTGCCGGCTTCCTTGCAGAACCTGCAAATTTGAGGATCGGTCCCCGGGTCAGGAGCGGGACGATAGTCCACGACCTGGTAAAGCCAGCAGATCTGCATATCCAGCTCTTGTTTCAAAGCCTGGGTGGGGCGCTGTTCCGCTTGGTTTCCACCGGGTTGCCAATATTCCTGGTGCTGCTAATCACAGGTGCCCTCACCATCCCTGACCCAAAAACCATAGCGCTGTTCATGGTGTCCTTGGCCATGGGCTATGTCACGCTCTTCTCAACTGGTTTCGTCTCAGGGGTGCTGACGTTTTACACCAAGAGCGGTGTGGGTGTGGAGCATCTGTATACCTTGGTTGAGTTCCTGTCGGGGCTGTACCTGCCGCTTGAGTTTTTCCCGGGATGGCTGAGGACGGTTGCAGATTGGCTGCCATTCAAAGCGATACACTACATCCCCATGGCCATCTGGAGCGGTTTAACCGGGCCGGGAGAAGTGGTGTCGTCGCTGGTGTCCCAGCTTATCTGGACGGCAATCATGGTCGTTTTGTGCAGGGCAATCTGGTCGGGTGCTGTAAGGCACCTCACTATCCAGGGAGGTTGACAGCATGAGTGATAAGAGAAATCCACATGCCGAAAGTACAGGCAGGACCCGGAAGAATACATGGCTGAGCACTCCCAGGCCAAGCCGTGGTCTAAGCACCGTTTGGCACTACGTAAGGCTGTATTACTGGTACCTTCGTGCCAACTGGCTGTCGCTTATGGCTTATCCGATCGAATTCATCATAGTCAACCTTTCCGGTGTGGCGTATTCGCTGGGCTCGGTGGCGTTGGTTTGGGTGCTGTTTACCCAGGTCAAAGCCATCGGCGGGTGGACTTATCCCCAGGTGCTCCTGATTTACGGGATGAGCATATTCTCGCGGTCCCTGTTCCACCTGTTCTGGGTAAACCTCATGTCCTTAAGCAGAATGGTGAGGGACGGCTCCATGGACCGGGTCCTGGTACGGCCTTTGAACCCCTTGTTCCAGGTTGTGGCGGACTATCTGGACAACGATGACTGGGGTGAGCTGGCAACGGCTATAATCCTCACATGGACATCCTTGGGCATGCTGGGCAAGAGGACGGTCTGGAACATCCTGTGGGTGCTTGTGTCTGTGATTTCAGGCTCGTTGATCTTTGCGTCTGTACACATAGTAGCTAACGCTATGGCGTTTTTCACTGTCGAAAGCAGCGGTTTTAGCTGGCTAGCCTGGACAGTGGATGAGTTCACAAGATACCCGGCAGATATCTACGACAGGGTCACCCGGACTGTCATCACCTGGATCCTGCCTGTGGCTTTTGCCAGCTTTTATCCGGCGCAGCTGTTTTTTGAAAACGGGTACCTGAAACGGATGGCCTTGGCTACCCCCGTTGTGGCTGTGCTTACTTTCATGGTGGCCTACCGGTTCTGGAGTATAGCAGTCAATCATTATCAAGGAGCCGGGCATTAACGTGTGGCCCCGGCTCCTTGAAATCTATGCACATATTCACATAAGATTCCACTGACAAAGTTGGCGGAGTCGTTGTAATCTTAAGACTAAGCCTTTGCAATCTGAGCGGGGAAGAAGGAAAAAACGGAGTTTCGTCGAATAGAGGACTCTTAACGTTGCGCATGGTTATTCTGGCGGATGTTAGTGCTTGCAAAGGAGTATTTTGGAAAGGAGGGATGATCGCACCGGTTGCATATTGGGTCAAAACAAAATGCTACTAGAGACCTTATAAACACTGCGGTAGACAGTAGATGCAGAATCAACCATGCCCCGATAGTTCATGATGCAGCTTTAGTAGTTGGACTTGTAGTACTTTACTAACCCGTATTATGCACTAAGGCCCGAAAACACCGTTATTTTTTTATTACTTTAGTGTCCCAAGTGACCGGGAGGTGAACGTAAGTAATGAGTATTGCATCAGGGAATGTATTTGGATTTTGGCTGTTTATAGCCATATCCGCGTTGGTTATCTATACAATTAACGCTTCGCAAAGAGGGAAGCTTAAGGTAACCATCAGACCCATTGCTGGGCTTGAAGCAATAGAGGAATGTGTAGGACGAGCCACTGAGATGGGAAGGCCGGTGCACTTCTCACCAGGGTTGGGCGACGTAGTCACCACTGCAGCTGCTGACACCCTTGCAGCGCTTCAGATTCTGTCGTACGTCACCGACGTGGCGGCGAGATACGATGCCAGGTTCCTAGTTACCATCCGTATGCCTAACGTATATCCTTTGGCCTCGGAGACCGTGCGCCAAGGATATATCGCAGCCAACAAGGCAGATGCGTACAGGGAAAACACGGTGAGGTACATTTCCAGCGACCAGGACGCTTACGCTGCTGGTGTAATCGGCCTGTTCCACCAGGAGAAGGTCGCATCCAGCATCTTGGCCGGCCTTTACATGGGAGAAGCCCTGCTGCTTGCTGAATCCGCTGCACGGCTTGGAATCATGCAGGTAGCAATCACTGCATCAGTAACCCAGATTCCCTTTTTCGTGGCTGCATGTGACTACACCGTAATCGGTGAAGAGCTGTATGCAGCCGGAGCTTATTTGACAGACGATAAGGGGCGTCTTGGAGGTATAGCAGCACAGGACTACATCAAGTTGATCGTCATCGTTTTCATCCTGCTAGGTACTTTCATGACGTCCATGGGCAGCAACGTAATCCAGGAACTGTTGACCATGTAACTTTAGTGCAACACACGTGCTGAAACTTGTTGGAGGAAAGAAGGTGTAATTATGCGGAAGGAAGCGCCATTGCTAATCACGTTCGTGGTTGCGCTCATTGTGATGCTGAGCCAGGTTACCACCGGCAACGTGCCTGGGCTGGGCATTTCAATGCCGGTTCTTTTTGAACGGTATATCAGCCCTTGGATGACAGTGGTTTCCGCTTTTTCACTGTGTTTGGCTTCTGTTAACTTGATAGTGATACATTCGCGGAACGTGTCGCGGAAGCAGCCTGAATGGATTTATAGCCTTATTCTCCTAGGCTCACTGGTGCTTTACGGTGCCTGGTGCACCTATGTCCAGATTAATCCCGACAACGCAGCTGCTGCTGCGACTTACTCGCTGCTTTACAACAACATCCTTTCGCCACTTATGACAGGGCAGTGGGCCTGCTTGGCATTTTACGTGGCTTCAGCGTCGTACAGGGCATTTAGGGCTAGAAACCTGGAAGCAACTGTACTGCTGGTGTCCGCCATCTTGGTCATGCTTGGCGCTACCCCTGTAGGCGGAGTCATCTGGAGCAAGTTCCCGGTGATACAGCGGTGGCTAATCGACGTACCCAACATGACAGGCCAGCGTGCCCTGCTGATAGGCGCCGCAATCGGAAGTTTTGTAGCGTGCTTGCGCACAATGCTTGGGATTGAGCGGAGTCACCTCGGCATCGGCGGCGGCTCTTAATTGCGGAAGGAGGTATACGGAGCATGGATCTGATGACCAGACTGCAGAACGTGGACTCAAGGGTCATATACGTGATACTGCTTATTGCTCTATCGTTGCCTCTGCTCTTCCCCATGGGGATTCCGATGCAGGTAGATCCGATGGTCCGGGCGGTTTACGACATAATCGAAGGACTCGATCCGGAAACAGACAAGGTGCTCTTGTCCATGGACTACAGCCCCGGTGCGGGACTTGATGCAGAAGTGTCCCCCGTGGCAGTGGTAGAGCATTTGACGCAACGAGGCATTAAGTGGGTGGCCATATCTTTTGGCACACCAGACGGCCCTATGATGACCAATAGGATAATAGACAGCCTCGAACAGCGGGGCTATGAATACGGCAAGGATTTTGCCAACCTGGGATACATGGCGGGCGAAGAAAACGCAATCCGTCTGTTTGCCCTCGACTGCCTGAGTGTACCGACTGACGTCCGGGGTAACAGGACGGCTGACCTACCTGTGATGCAAGGAATAAAGAACGTCAAGGACTTCGCATTCGTGATGCAGTTCTCATCGAGCGGTCCTGAAATGTGGATCCGGCAGGTAGTAGACCCCATGGGCGTACCGTTTGCTACCGGGACGGTTACCGTATCGGTTCCGGCAATCATCCCTTATTACCATTCAGGACAGGTCAAGGGCATAATGGGAGGCGTATCTTCAGCAGCCCAGTACGAGCTTTTGTGCAACAATCCTGGACGGGGCGCATCTCTCATGGATGCGCAGTCTATGGGGCATTTGATTATCATCCTGTTTATCGTTCTCGGCAATATCGGATACTTCATGACCAAAGACAAAAAACAGAGTGCCGGGTCGTAGCTGGGAGGTGACGAGATGCAGATTTCAACAAACATTTGGCAATGGATTTCCGTGGCTTGCGTGTTTGGCATGTGGTCTTTGCCGCTTTACAAAGACAACCCGTTTTACCGGGTATGCCAAAACGTATTTGTAGGCTCGTGTGCCGGACATGCTATCGGGATTGCCGTTGGAAATATCGTAAATTACGGTTTCCAACCGTTGGGGCAGGGTAAGTTGGATCTCTTGATTCCGATTATCCTGGGGCTTATGCTGTACACCAGGTTTTTCCCTGGGATTGCCTGGCTGAGCCGTTGGCCTGTTGCCTTCCTGGTAGGTGTGGGCGTGGGCCAGACCATCTACACATCGTTGAGGTCACAGATTATAAACCAGTCGATTGCAGCTATGACTAAGTTCCCAGGGCAGGACCTGGCATCTTCGCTCAACGGCTTGATATCGCTTATCGGATTGCTGGCGATTCTCACCTACTTCTTGTTCACCGTCCCGCAGTCCAGGTTTGTCAAAGGTATGTCTCAACTGGGGCGCTGGATGATGATGGTGACCTTTGGAGTAGGGTTCGGCAACGTGGTATCAGGACGTCTGTCAGTGCTCTTGGGAGAACTCCTCAAGATCTTCGGTGACTGGTTAGGCATGATCTAGCCCGTGTAGGTCACAACATCTCGCCGGAGCATACAAGGGCGGTACCACACAGCGGCATTCTCGAAAGCAGAGAATGCCGCTTTTTATGGCTTCTTCTGGGGCAGTCCCACACTATCACCGCATTCTTGTCCCATGTGTTTGCTGTGGGCAGAAGCGCCGGCGCTTAGGTCTCCTTGGTGGGCTTAGGGTGGCGGGAAGGTTCGAACACGAAGATTTCTTCAATGGGCGCTCCTACCGCTCTTGAAATGTCGATTGCCAGCTTGAGTGAAGGGTTATATCTCGCTGCCTCCAGACGCTGGATGGTTTCTCTTCTCACGCCCACCATTTTGGCAAGCTCTTCTTGGGTCAAACCGGCAAGCTGCCTGAATTTCTTTAGATTGCACCTGAAGTTGGCCATGTTACTCCACCTGGTCATAGTAGTAAACCAAGAATGCCTGCAAGATCAGGGAAGCTGCAAAGACCAAAGCTACTACCAGTTCAATGGTTTTCACCGGCAAGTACTGGATGTGGAAAACTGTATGGTTCAGGATAACCAACACCCAGGTCAGAGCCAGCAGGATCGAGAAAAACCTATTCATTGACAGCTGTGCTCTCTGATAGTTGTAAACCATACGCTCGTCCGGGGTTTGCCTCTGTATGCGGCCGATGAAGAAGTAGCTGAAGTAGCCGAAGAAGGCGAAGAATACATACTGTGGTTCTCCTGTATACGATCTTAGAAAGCCCATGAACCCCAGTAGTCCGAGAAAACCCAACCATTCGCTCCTAGACAGCCGGTCTACGTGTTTTTTCAACAGAACACTGCCCCCTTATGTGATATATTTATCGCTTTCAGTGACAAATATATCACATGACAAGTGCCCGGTCAATGCAAAGGTTTTAACCTTGAGGGAAGGTAAACGCCAGTGGAAAGCCGGCTCTCCGGCATGGTACGATAAGAAATGAAAATCATAGCAGGGAGTGGCAGCGAATGGCCGGACACAAAGTCAGCGCAAACTCACCTATCGGCGTATTTGATTCGGGTACAGGCGGCCTCACGGTGGTAAGACAGCTTAGGAACCTCCTTCCAAACGAGAGCGTGCTTTATTTTGCCGACACCGGAAGGCTTCCTTACGGAACCAAGCCCCAATCCCAGGTGAGGGAATTTTCCGTTCAAATCGGAGAGTTCCTCCGGGAAAGGGGAGCAAAAGCCCTCATCATAGCGTGCAACACCGCGACTGCCGCATCGCTGTCTGCATTGGAAGAGACCTTTCCTGGGCCTGTGATAGGGGTCATAGGGCCGGGGGCCCAATCTGCTATTGCCGCCGCAGGTACCGAAGGCAAAGTGGGGCTTATAGCCACCGATGGCACGGTCCAAAGCGGTGTATATGACAGGGAACTGGAGGACCTTGGGCTTAAGAGCGCCCTGGTTAAGCAGGGATGTCCTGATTTTGTGACATTGGTGGAATCAGGACTTGAGGACAGAGAGGCGGTGCAAGGGGCCGTCAAGCGGTACATGAAGCCTTTCCATGAGTCGCCTGTCGATGCCTTGATACTGGGCTGCACTCATTTCCCGCTGCTTAGCGAGTATATTGCTGAAGAGCTGCCTGGGGTGAAGCTGGTAGACCCGGCGATCCAGACGGTGAACAACTTGAAGCAGATGCTGGAGGAACGAGGTCTTCTGGCGGAGCCAGATAGCCAGGCTGAGTACAAGTTTTTCGTTTCAGGCGACGTGGAAGCTTTCAAGCGGAATCTGCGCATGGTGCTCGGGCGGGATGATTATCCTGTAGAGCATGTGGCGTGGCAGTGAGTACATACTGTTCTGCAAACCGGATTCGCCAAAGCACGCCCGGACCTTTGGGTCCGGGCTTTTTGCTTCTGCTGGTATTGTGCCTGTGGCCGCTTGACGGACATATCTGTCACGTAAGCGTTCGGGTTCTAATAGCAGTGTTCACCGGTGCACATACGGCATTTCAATATGGTGCGCTGTACGTTTTACTTAGGTATTGACAAATACTAGAATGGTGTGCGACGATTAGACCAGATGGTCTAGACTACTTGGTCTAGACTGAATGGTCTAAGGAACGGAGACTCAAGCACATTGCAAGCATCGGATATGTCGCTATAGATCCTCCATAGCCTTGTAGGTTAGCCGGCGAAATGGAAACGGAACCTCATTGTAAAGGGTGTTCAATGTGAAAAAGAACTTCGACTACGCGGCACTTATAGGCGAAAACAACCCGCTGTTGCGTTATCCGCAACTGCTGGACGCAGCCATCGATGAGTTTTCCGCTAAAAGATACGATGATGCATCGCTAAACGAGATCCTGAAAAAAGCGGGGATGAGCAAAGGCAGTTTGTACTATCACTTCGGTGACAAGTTCGGGCTTTACGTAGCCATGATGGACATCATTGTGCAAAAGAAACTTTCGTATTTCTATCCTCTTGTGAGTGAGAACCTTGACACCGGCGATTTCTTCGCGACCCTCAAACAAGTCATGAAAGCCACACTGGACTTTATGTTGGCCGATGAACGCATGCACCACCTTTCTGTGAGGGTTATGGAGGAAAGCGTTGGATTCCGCAATCAGGTGTTTGGATTCTTTGTCCACGACTACTTCCAGACTTTCACCGGATACATCCGTCAAGCCATGGAATCAGGACAGATTGACACCCGTTATCCTCCCGAACTTGTGGCCCAGTTCATAGAGGTGGTGATGGCGAACCTGGACAAACTGGTCACCAGTGGTGATCCTGAGAAGCGCCTGGAAACCGCCAATCAGGTATTGGACATAATCCAGCATGGGATTTCAGGCAAGTAACCGGTTAATGCGTTACTGGCAGTTAGTCAGCATTAGTTGGCTGATACCTTAGCATCTAACCGGAGACTCTTGATCTGACTGGAGGCGAAATCATGGGGATTGCCTTTAAGGTGGAAAACTTGCGTTTTAGATATCCATCGTCAAAGGAGGACACCATCAAGGGAATAAGTTTTGACATCCGGGAAGGGGAAGTATTCGGGTTTCTGGGACCATCGGGGGCGGGCAAATCCACCACCCAGAAAATCCTGATAAAACTGCTTGAGGACTACGCGGGCAACATCGAATATTTCGGCAAAAACCTAAAGGCTTTGGACAAATCGTTCTATGAGGAGATTGGTGTAGGGTTTGAAATGCCCGTGCATTTTACTAAGCTCACCGCTTTGGAGAACATGAAGTTTTTCTCGGGCTTTTACAGACAGGCCGCAAACATTCAGGATCTCATGGAGAGGGTCGGACTATGGGACTACCGGGATGTCAAGGTAGGCGAGTTTTCTAAGGGTATGAAGGTGCGGCTCAACTTCGTGCGGGCGCTGCTCAACAAGCCCCGGGTGCTTTTCCTGGACGAGGTGACCAACGGGGTTGACCCCAGGAATGCAAGGATAATCAAGGACATGATAGCTGAATTCCGGGACAGAGGCGGCACGGTGTTCTTGACTACCCACCTGATGAACGACGTCGAGGAGCTTTGTGACCGGGTTGCGTTCTGCGTAAGCGGCAGGCTGGTCGAGATATCAACCCCCAGGGACCTCAAGTTGAAATATGGCAAGCGGGAAGTAAAGGTCGAGTACAAGAAAAACGGGAAAACTGCCAGTGCTGTGTTTCCTCTGGATGGTATCGGGTTCAACGAAGACTTCCGCAGATTGCTGCAGACTGAGCAGATAGAGACCATCCATACTGCAGAGTCATCCATGGAGGATATATTTATCAAGGTGACGGGGGTTGAGGTGAAATGAGCACCCAGACAAAACTTATTGCAGGCGAACTAATGAGGCTGATGAAGTACAACATTCTGGCTGCGGGTCAGGTAACTGCAGTCATCTGGGTGCTGCTGTTGCTGCTTGTTTCCGCAAGTGAGGCGCTCAAGATCACCCCGCTCCTGATATTTGTCGATGTATCCGCTATGTCAATATTGCTGCTGGGCGCGTCCCACCATCTTGAGAAGCAGGACGGTACCATGAAGACAATGATGGTGTTGCCTGTATCCGCCTGGCAGATACTGGCGGCGAAAACCGTCGCATCTATGACACTCGCCTTAATATCAGCAGTTGCCACAGCGGCTGCGCTGTACCTTATTCACAAGATCACCTTCAACTACGTCCTGCTGCTGCTCTTTGTGGTCATAGCCGGTGTTGCCCATGCGGCAATCGGATTGGTGCTTTCACTCAGAAGCAGGGATTTTACTTCCATGCTGGGTTTGCTGATGGCCTACATGTTCGTGTTTACCATACCTTCAATCCTGTTTAGCTTGGGTGTAATTGATGCCAAGTATGACTGGCTCCTTATGATTTCACCGTCCCATTGCGCCAACTACCTGATCAGGGCAGCAGTAAGCGGTGATTTCGAGACAACCACGGCGGCAGCTGCGTGCGCGTATCTGGCAATTCTGGCCGCGGGGCTGTTTAAGTTTGCCGTGTATCCCTCGTTTAAGGACAACGCGGTAAGGGGGTAGTCTTGCATGAACAAATACCTGCCGTTGCTCAAATACGAAGCCAATACCATCATCCGTGATCCCGTAAACCTGTATATGCTTTTGTTTCCGGTTATAATACTTTTCCTGTCGTCCTTCTTGTTCCCCATGCTGCTTGAGGCAATTGACCCGATGCAAGAAGCCAGGCTCAAGATGACAATGCTGTTGGTGCTTGTGGTGATATTGGTGTTCGGGACGTTTTTCCTCGCTGCCATGGCCACTTTTCTCTTGGTAGAGCAGAAGGATGAATGCACCCTGAATACCATTGCCGTTACTCCTGTGGGCACTTCAGGCTATCTCAAGTTCAAGATGACGTACCTCTACCTGGCTTCAGTTGCCGGGATCATAGTGGTGCTCCTAGGAACGAAACTGCTTGCCGGGGATAAATACACGATATTGGGAACACGGGTGTTGGATAATATAGGTATGCCTCATATTGTCTCGTTTGCTGTAGTTAGTGGGCTTTTCACGCCTGCGTTGGGGCTTACGCAGGCAGCTTTCGCGAAAAATAAGGTTGAAGCGTTTGCTTTTGTGAAAGGCACAGGCATAGTGGCATTGGTTCCTGCTCTGATGATACTGGAAACCTTCCAGGGAGGCCTGCAATATGTGTTAGGCATATTCCCCAACTTTTGGGCAGTTAAGGGGATGCTTCTTGAACTCATGCCGGTCCAAAACCAGGCTAATCTCAGCTACCCGCTGTATCTTCTCATCGGCGGGGCATACAATGTAATCTTGATCGTGGTAGCCTACAGGTTGTTTTTCAAGAAGGCGCAATATTAGGAGATGGTCTTGAGCCGGGGAGTCTTACGTATAGGTTTAACGAGACCTGTCAAGAGACCGTCCCCCAAGCTATCCAGGCGTTTCTTGAACCCATCTGCTTTGAGGATGCAATCCGCAATGCGATATCTATAGGCGGCGACAGTGACACCCTGGCTGCGATCACACGGAGCATTGCAGAGGCGTACTACGGAGTTCCTGAAGAACTCAAGCAGAAGGCCCTCTCTTATCTCGATGAGGAACTGCGGGCTATTTTGAAGAGTGGGTGGGGTTTGTTGAGGGTGGGGAGGCAACAGATGAACGCTAATGATAAGGGTATTCCCGGACCACATATTGAGGAGATCCTTTTCACAGTCGGAGGCTCCGGGGATACGCCATGTGTCGCATCACCTTTGGGCGGGAAAAATACCAGATGCTCAACCCTGCGGATATTGAAGAGTATTTGGAGTATCTTTTTAGGCAGGTACATTAATGAGATTGAACGTAAGGTATGTGAATGTTAGAACTTAATGGCTTGCTGAAACGCTTTGTACAGCAAAATATAACACTATTGAGCGACAACCTCGTCGGCATCTACCTCCACGGTTCTGCTGCCATGGGCTGCTGGAATGGCAGAAGCAGTGACTTAGATCTACTGGTTGTTGTTAATAGTGCTCTCCCAAATGAGGTCAAGCGGAAGTACATGGACATGGTAGTGGAGCTGAACAAAGAGACTCCTGGAGATGGCATCGAGCTTCACGTTGTGAGACAAGCGGTGTGCAACCCGTTTGTGTATCCCACGCCATTTGAACTACACTTTTCCGCCTGGCATCTGGAGCGGTACCTGGCAAATCCTGAGGGATATGTGGAAGCGATGAAGGGCCCCGACAGGGATCTCGCGGCACATGTAATGGTGCTCCGCCATAGGGGCAAGACCCTGTACGGGAAACCCATACGGGATGTGTTCGGACCCGTCAGCAAAGAAGAGTACTTCGACAGCATCTGGCATGATATTGCGAACGCCCGGAAAGACATCTTAGACAATCCCATGTACATAATCCTCAATCTGTGCAGGGTATTGGCATATGTGAAGCATGACCTTGTATTGTCCAAGTCAGAAGGCGGACGCTGGGGGCTCACCAGCCTTCCTGAGAGATTCCGCTGCCTGGTTCAGGCCGCTCTGGACGAGTATGAAAAGGGCACAGCCATGTCCTTGGACAATGGGCTTGCAATACAGTATGCCGGCTACATGCTTGCCAAGATAAGGCGGACTTATGAGACCCTTTCGTGAGTACAACCCACGAGCCCAAGACGCTCGGGCTGTGCTCGCCTCAGCGCCCGGATTGACCGGAAGGTTAATGACACCACCTGGTAACCAATGAGTACAGCACTCGGGCGTCCTGGTCTTGTCAGACCAGAACACCCGTTTCTCTCACAGTCTCCAGGTCTACAGCGATTCATCCGGGTCTTGTCACCCGGGAAGCTCGTTTGGACAGCCTCTGGGTAAGGGGCGCATTGAGCGCCTTGGGTACGTCAGCCTTGAGTTACCGCTCCTGGCTTATCTTTCCGTCTGCCAGGGACAGAATCACGCTGGCGCCTTCGACAACCCCCTCTGTATGAGACACGACCAGCACTGTCTTGCGTGAGGCATACTCATCTACCGACTGACGGATAAGCGCTTCGGACTCGGCGTCCACCGCTGAGGTGGGCTCATCCAACAGCAGGAGCTCGGCGTCCTTGAGAAACGCCCTGGCAAGACAGATCCGCTGCTTTTGACCGCCTGAGAGATTGCCTCCCCGTTCGTCCAATAGCGTGTCATATCCTTGAGGCAATCTGGTGATGAACTCATGGGCATTGGCCAGTTTGGCCGCAGCTACTATCTCGTCGAGGGAAGCGTGTGCATTGCCCATGGCGATGTTGTCACGCACCGTCCCCGGGAAGATGAAAGGCTCCTGGGTAACCAGGCCTATTCGGCTTCTTAGTTCCCTTAGCGGAATGTGTGAGATATCGGTTCCCCGGAATCTGATGGTCCCTTCCAATGGTTCATAGAACCTCTGGATGAGCCTGAGGACCGATGACTTGCCTCCGCCGCTCGGGCCCACCAGGGCTGCCTTTTCATTCTCTTTGAGCCTGAAACTCGCTTCCTGCAAGACGGGCTTGCCAGGCTCGTAACCGAACGTAACCGAGTCGAACTCGAGCACATATTCATAAGGCGCGCCTGGATGAACCACGGCATGGGTGACAGGATGGAGAGACTCAGGCCCACCGGCGTCAAGTGCAAAGCGGGCGTCAGCTTGGAGATCCGCGTCGTCTTGGGATACCGGCAGCGCCACAGCGTCTTGGGCATCCTGCTCTACAGGCTCCACAGATATCTCCATGGCTGTCAGTAGCCTCCGGCTTGCCGCCAGGTTCTGCTGGATTGAGGCCCAGCTCTGGCCCAGCGATCCGAACACGCTAAGGGGAAGGGAGGCCAGTTGCATCACCCCGATCGCCTGTCCGACTGTCATCCCGCCCTGGACTGTCACTAACGCGGCTACAATGAACACCCCTGCGAAGGCAAGGCCTTGAGCAATCCCCACGGCTCCCTGTTGGAGGCCAAGCACCCGGCCCCTCTGCCGGGCGACGTCGTACAGCCGATCTACAGTCCTGAGTACCCTCCCGAGGGCCACAGGTTCGGCCTTGAGGGACTTCACAATCGCTATCCCACTGAACAGCTCAGTGGCAGCTGAGGTGGTATTGGCCATTTCAGCCTGGTATTCATCGCTGACCTTTCCTACAGGTGTTGCGAACCGGGCTCCGACGAACATACACAGCGCCGCCAGGATAATGAGGGCCACTGCTGTGACAGGGCCCCATGCAATGAGGGTAATCATGCACGACACAATAAGCCCCACGTTACCGACAAGGCCGAAAAGTGAACTCAGGCCCTGCTTGGCTGTCTCAGTATCGTTTATGATTAACGACACCGTGTCTCCCGTCTTGTGGGTGTGCCAGTAAGACATACTTGTCCTTAGAGCCCTGGACATCACCTTCCGCCTGGTGTTCAAGGCCACGGTTTCCAGAGTCCACTCCGACAGGAAGAGAGACAAGCCGGACAAGACTCCCATAGCCAACGCCATGAGCCCGAGAAGCCGCGCTGATTTCAACACCAAGGCCATATCCCTTGCGGTAATGGAATCGGTGAGAATCGCCAGGCAGTAAGCTATACCGGGACCGTAAGCCAGGTTCCCGCAGATGGCCAGCAGTATGCAGATTACATAGAGGGGCCAGTAAGACCCGAGGAGCGACAAGAGGTCCCGGATATCCTTCCAAGCATTAGACCGCTTTTCGCTCTTACCAACCTCAAGACTCTTACCTTTCTTGTGCTTTGCCTTATCATCCTTCAGTCTCTGTTCCAGGCTCATCCGGCAATCACCCCTTCCGTTCCACCCACGAGGCTGGCGTAGACAGACCCTGGTTTGTACAGGTCGCCATGGGTGCCACACTCGACGATCCGGCCGGCCTCCATCACCACGACCAAGTCAGCCCTTTGGGCTATATCCAAGCGATGGGTCGCCACTATGCAGGTCTTTCCCTTCATTGCCTTGAGCAGGCTCGACCAAATTCGCTCTTCAGACTCTTTGTCCACCGAACTGGTCGGCTCATCAACTAAGAGCACCGAGGCTCCCTTAAGAAGCGTTCGGGCGATGCACAGGCGTTGCCTTTCTCCCCCTGAGAATGAGGTACCCCGTTCTGCTACCGTGCGGTCCAGCCCGTCTTCATCCCGATGGACAAAATCAAGGGCGTCGGCGATGGCCAAAGCCTCCCGTAGCTCGTCATCGGACGCCTCAGGCCTGGCCAGGCTCAGGTTTTCCCGCAAGGAACCTGAAAACAGGAAGGGTTCCTGGGGTAGGTAGGCCGTTACAGTACGGGCCCAGCCGGCCTGGTAGTGGAGGTCTCTGCATCCGATGAACACGGTACCCGGGGCCGGCCGGTACAGCCCTGCAAGGATCTTGATGAGGGTACTCTTACCGCACCCGCTCTTGCCCGCCAGGACCACCAGGGAGCCTGAGGGAATGTCCAGGGAGATGTCACGGAGGACCGGGGAGCCTTTCACGTACTCAAAGGAAAGATCCCTAACGATTATCGACAGGCCCGCTTGCTTGGTTTCTTCAGCTAGTTCTGTCTCTACCGGTGCGTTTGCTGCTTCAGTTGCTGGTGCAAATCCAGTTCCTGCTGCGTCTTCAGCTGCTTCTGCCGGCCTTCTTGCGTCCGCGGCACCTGCTACTTCAAAAGCCTTGGTTGCTTTTGTCACCTCCGGTGCTTCCGCTGGGGTCAAGTGATTCGGCGATCAGGAAGAAGCCGATTTGGACATAGGTCTTTAGCGGGCTGTCCATTAGCGTAGTGACCCGCCTAAGCTGATGGATTGTGGATGCCTGGCTTTTCACACTTCGAACCTCCTTGGTTCTGCGTGATAGGTCGGAGATGTGCCTTCACCAATGCTTTCACCGACGATGATTCAGGATGGCAGTAGGAAGTTCTGCGATGACTGTAGGGAGTTCTGTGGTGATTGGTTGGACCTAAATGGCTGCGGCTGTAGCGCGGCGTTTATGGGGCTGCTGAACTGTGAAGCGAATGATGCTCTGTTACATTGGTGCTGCGATGGCAATGAGCGGTATGCGGAACTTGCCATTCACTCTCGTGATCCCTCCCGGCTATCACCCGTCATGAACCTTTCTAATGCTTCCATGGCCTTGCGGTCGTGTTCTCCCCGGAACATATGGCCTGCACCTTCGATCTCTACGTATTCACAGTGCTTATATACCTCTTTCGCCCGCCTTGAATAGGAGACAGGCACTATTCGGTCCTTTGTCCCGTGTACTATCAGTACCGGGCCTTCGTAACCTCGGATTTCCTCATAGACGTTCATACCTATGATATCTTTCACATACACGTCGCCCAGTCTCATGGGAAACCGGCTGATCACAGGTGGGACCTTGTCAGGGTCAAACCTTGCAAACAGCGCCTTGCCCCGGCGTACATGATCAGGGATGCAAAGAGCTGGACAAAAAAGGATTAGGCGCTCAATTTGAGTGTTTAGCTCAGCGGCCGTGAGTGCGCATACCAGCCCGCCTTGGCTGCAGCCCATAAGTGAAATGCGTCCGGGGTCTATGTCATCTCTTTGCTTGACATACCCTATGACTGATTTCAGATCTTCTACTTCTGTCAGAACCGACATTTCGGCGGGACTGCCGTCGCTGCTGCTCATCAGGCCTCCGCCGCAGAAGTCGAAGGCAAAGGCGGCCCAGCCGAGACGGGCTAAGCACTCTGCATAACGCCTTACAAAGCTTTGGTTTGCCATGAACCCATGGCAGACGATGGCGGCCGGCAGGACCTCGGTTTCTCTACGAAACACATGGCCGCGGATGGTAAGGTTGTCACGCTGACACGAAAAAGGCTCACAGGTGATGGGCGGTTTTGCCTTGTTCATGTTGCTTGCATCCTTTGCAATAGGCTTTTTCGCCAATACCCAGTTTCCAGCTTGATTATACAATGTATGTTGCCTGTTGGCACAAGGCGAATGCCCACCATTGCAGCGACATTTTTGCGTTCCCCTGTGAGAACGTAGTCATATCTTCAACCGGTCAGTTTACAACCTCAGGGTAGACGGCTCTCGGTAGAAACATGGAGAAGATATGCTAAGAACAGTCAGATTATGCTTGTGAAAGGATCTCCCATGATGAAGTACAATTAAGTTCGCAAAAATAAAGAGGAAAAGCCATCGGCAACTCCGAATTTGGTAAGTGAATCCTATATGCTTGTGAGGCCGGGACATAAGCTGCATCAGGGGATGCAAAGGGAGGCAAGCGCAGTTCGGCCCAGAAAACACGAGAGGGGTATCCCAGTTGCCGAGAGTGATTTCCCAGCTTAAGCCAAGGGCTTTGTCGAGTGCGGTGTTTTTAGCACTTTTTGTGATTTGTGTTGCGGCTCTGGTGCCTGGATGTACGTCCGCCAAGGTCAACTTGTATAGGCGCGACGGGCTGACTATAGCCATACCCAAACAATATGCAGGCCAACTGCTTATCGACCCCGTAGACCATGAAGACGGGCGCACCCTTTTAAGCATCTATCTTAAGTCAACTTACGAAAAATACCCTGAGATGGGCCGCCTTTTTGACCTTGTGCGTTATACCGAAGCCCAGTATGAGCAGGCCCTAACCTCGGTCGGCACTGGGCTTAGTTTCTTCGCCAAAGATGCCAAACACTACTACGGCTTTTCGTTTCCCACTGATGTACAACAGTTACCTGATGACCATGAGGCATATGCAGAATTGTTTTCTTCTGTAGGTGATTTCATACGGAAGGATTTTATACAGCGCAACGGCTTAACCGCCTATGATGACCAAGAGTTCCTCGGGAGACCCTACACCTACGACAGCGAGCATATCTTCATCAGATATTACCCTTACTACTCTGTAAACGGGACCAAAGACGTAGCGTGGACACTGTATCTTTCCCAGCCGGTGAAGCAGGGGGAAGGAGGGATCTGGTGCGTGGAGCGCTGGCGCGACGAGATTGGCAACGTCTACGTGTATTTCCCCGATGCGGATGGAGTGCCATCCAGAGAATATTATGCTGCCTTGCAAGAGGAGACAGATGCCGCACGTAAAGCTCAGCAGTTTGATGTCGGAAGCTCTTTGTTGGATCCCCAACATGTGGCGGCTGAGTTTGTAAAGAGTGTGTTTGGGCATACCCCTGTGGCAGGCAGTTTCGAGCGTGGCGACAGCTCCGGTACCCCGCAGGAGTTGTTCACCCAGTCGTCAGGGAATATCCATGACTACATGCCCAAGCTCATAGCCGAAGGCAAGGATGCGGTCAGCGCGTACGACCTTTTGCCCTGCCTCGAGCACTTCACCAAGGACACCTGGGAAGAGCTCCGCCGGGCCTACGGGCTCGAGTGGTGGAAGCCCTTCTGGGACGCACTGTTTGACGCAGCTTTGAGCGGCATGGCGGCAGATCCTTACGATCAGATTATGCGCAACTATTACTTGGGCAAGCTGTTCCTGGCATCCGACGGTGCCTATTCCGAGATGACCACCCAGCTTGTGCTGCTACAGTGGAACTACCACAACCGCTTGTACACCGCGGCACTGGACAGGTTCACTCCCGATGAAGCAGATAGGCTGCGGCGTCATCTGGCTGTGCTTGTAAGCTACCACGAGAGCACGTTTAACCTTGACATCAAAGAAGCCGGCAGGCGGTTCTACGTTTCGCTGAACTCATATCCCACAGGTTTCCCTTTTGGCACCAATCTTGCGGTAACCAGCAGCGAGACCTTCTATGCAGAAGGGCTTGGCCAGGTTACCATCGTTGAGTCCGACGGGGTCCAGCTCAAATACATGGATGAAGGGGACGGGGTATACTACGTCTACTGCATCCGGACCAGCAGGGAGGGGGCTTCCACTAAGGGGGTTGCTGTGGGTGATCCTGAAGAGAGACTCTGGGAGCGCTGGAGGCCGGAAGAGCTTAGAAAGCTCGATCAGATAAGCCACGAGGATGAAGGTTGGTTCGGGCCAGATTATGATTACGGTTTTGTCTACGTGCCGGAGGGCAGCACAAAAAGCATTATGTATCTGGTCAAACACAGCCGGGTGATAGGCATCAGCCTGGTGGACGGATTGTTCGGACCTATGTACTAGGGCAGTTGGCGATTGGACTACAGATTCCCGTCCGCCAGGGTTAAGACTACACCTGTGCCTTCCACAACCCCTTCGGTGTAATCATCCCGTGACTCTGCCCCTCCGGCAGACGCCACGGGATCCAGCTCGGCACAGGTGTTCCACGGATCAGGCTAAGGACCCGGCTGATGTCATGGACGATTGCCAGACCGATCTTGACAGATGGGTTCCACGTATCCTGTTACACCTATCCAATGCGTACTGTGTGCTGCAGGTACTCTAGTATTCCCGTCTTATCCCTCAGTTGCCTGCCGCTTTTGCTTAAGCCGCTCCAGCATATCTTGAGTCATCCGGTCGAGATCGTATTCAGGATCAAAACCCCATTCCTCCTTGGCTGCAGTGCAGTCAAGGGAATTGGGCCACGATTCGGCGATGGCCTGCCTCACCGGGTCTACATCATAGGAGATCTCGAACTCCGGTATGAACTTCTTGATGGACGCCGCGATGTCTTCCGGAGCAAAACTCATTGCTGACACATTGTATGCATTGCGGTTCACCAGTTTTGACGGATCGGCTTCCATGAGCTGTACAACCGCGGCTAGGGCGTCGGGCATGTACATCATGTCCATGTAAGTGCCGGGAGCTATGTAGCAGGTGTAACGGCCTTTGGACAGAGCCTCGTAGTATATGTGGACTGCGTAGTCGGTGGTACCTCCGCCGGGAAGCGCTTCATAAGATATGAGTCCGGGGAAGCGGAGCCCGCGGGTGTCGACCCCATACTTCTTGTGATAGTAGTCGCACAGCAGTTCGCAGGTTACCTTTGCCACCCCGTAGATGGTGGTTGGCCTTTGGATTGTCACCTGCGGGGTGTTATCCTGGGGAGTCGACGGGCCAAACGCGGCGATGGAGCTTGGGAAAAACAGTGCCGCTCCATGTTCTCTAGCCACCTCGAGGGCGGTGAAAGTACCTCCCAGGTTGATGTCCCATGATTCCTGAGGCATCGTTTCAGCCTTGGCAGAAAGGATGCCGGCAAGGTGGAGGATGGTGTCAGCCTTGAACGAACTCACCAGCTTGGAGAAAGTCTTGCCATCCCGCACGTCCAGGAGCTCAAACGGTCCGCCTTCAGATACCGGCCCTGGTACGTGCCGTCTCGCTGTGGCAAGTACGTTGCTGTCCCCGTAGATCTTGCGCAAGTACGGTACCAGCTCTATGCCGATTTGGCCGCTCGCACCGGTTACAATTATCCGCTTCATTACATGTAATCCCCCTTTTCCGTGTGGATCTTCCAAGGGCTCCATGTTTACCTACTGTATTTTCTCTACGGTGACTATGTTTTCCTTCCCTGAAAATCCCTGAAACTGCGATGGCGGCTTTCGGCTTGAGTTCCGGTCCAGGCCCATTTGCCGTTGGCTTGGCAAATCACTTTGTGCAAAAATAGGCACTGAGGGAGATAATCTACACAGATTGTGCATGACGGTATCCGCCTTGAAATTCTGTATACATACGGAGGTCATCTGCATTGAAGAAACTCTACACGGGCAAGACCAAAGACGTTTTCCTTAACGCTGACGGCAACATCGTGCTTCGTTTCAAAGATTCAGTCACGGGAACAGACGGCGTTGTCGACTCAGGCGCCAATGAGGTGATTGGCGAAATAGCGGGGAAGGGCCTGGCGTCGCTAAGGACCACGATTTACTTTTTCGACTTGCTCAAAGCCGCAGGCATTCCGACCCATTACATAGGCCCCGGGCGGGAGTTTGGGCTTTCCGATGACACCATTGTGGTAAAACAAGCACGTTCATATCACCTTGAAGTGATCTGCCGCGAAAAGGCGTGGGGGAGCTTTGTGCGGCGTTACGGCAAGTATGTGGAGCAAGGCAGAGTGCTTCCTTCCTTGGTTGAATTCACCCTCAAAGATGACCAACGTGGGGACCCTCTCATCACTGAAGATGCTTTGGTGGCGCTGGGTATAGTGTCGGCCGAGGCGGTGGAGTATATGAAACGCACCGCGAAGGAGGCTACCGCTGTGATCAAACAGCACCTGGCGGAAAAAGGCCTTGAGCTTATCGATATCAAGTATGAGTTTGGCGAAGTAGGCGGCCAAACCGTCATCATCGACGAGGTATCGGGCGATAGCATGAGGGTTGTAAAACAAGGCAAGGTGCTCCTGCAGAAGGAGTTGTTTGCAGAGCTTTTCGGGGAAGCCCTGGAGTAACACCCGGTAAAGCAGATTGAACTGAAAATCATAGGGGCCTCAGTAAGAGGCCCCTGTTATCATTAGTGCCGTCCGGCAAATCAGAATCCAAGCCAGTTTTTCAGGATAAAGGTGAACCGTCCAATCGCAGCCGACACACGGCCCATTACCGTATTGCCGAAAGCAGCGCCGAACGCGGCCATCATAAAGTACCGCCCCAGCTTGGACGTTACCCCTGTGACCTTCCCGGTTTTCCAGGTCAGGAAGAAGTAACTCAGGGAACACACGGTACCTACGAACACGATCCATGCGTCGATGCTGCTAAGGTTTACCATAGTGGCTGATATCTGGCCAACTATCTGGCTTTCCACAGCCCCGCGCATGGCCACCCCGGCACTGGTTCCCATGAGGAAGGACAGAGGGATCCGGTTAAGCCAGGCGGCGCTGGGGAAATAGCGGGTGTACAAGAGCAGCCCCAGCAGCATAGGGATGATGAGGAGATAGTTCCCCTCGGTCATAGGCGTCCAGGCAGTGCTCTTGAAGGTATTCAGGCCGACCACTACGGCTATCCCTGCCGAGGCACCTACAAAGATATGCTCGACCATCCTGTAAAAGGGATTGTCTTTGATGAGCACCGAGTAGATGCCAAGGGCTGCCAGTGCGCCTACCCATACTCCGATTTCAGTGGAGATTCTCACTTGCCCTCACCTCCCGGCACAGCGGGCCTAGATGGTGAACCCGGACCAGGTCGGCCGCTTGGTTTCTTGGATAGGAACATACCGATGTTTCCGAGGACAACGAAGATTACAATGAGCATGTGGGCCATGGACTGGGCGTCCATACCGGTGGTACCGATGCCTTTCCTGTCAATCAGCTGCTCGTACTCAGCCGCAGCCCTGAGTCCCGCAAGGATGCCTTTGCACTGTCCGGACTGCACATAAGTCTCGTTGCTGGCGGCGAGTACTCCGGTGACCCCCATTATCAAAGGTACGTTGTGGGCCATCACTGCCTGGCGTACCCATTCATGGGTGCCGGTGCCTCCGGTAGGTCCGTCGTTGAGCGTCATGGCCATAGAGAAATCCTTCATGCTGGAGATTTCCTGCATGAGCGGCAAGGAAGCCACGTCGTTACCCAGCCAGTCCCTCACAAAGATGGATGTGGGATTGTTGGCGAACGCAGCCAAGGTAGGCTCACCACCGGCATAGTGCCCCAGGTTGATGTAATCCTTGCCGTATTCATATCCGTATTCCTCAAGCACTGCGAGACATTCTTCGGCGAACGTGGGCCCTGCAGGGAAAGAAGCTAGCGCCACAACCCTAATATTCTTACGGGCCAGTTGATGAAGGATGGCTTGAGCTATGGGGCTCAGGTCGATTTCATCTCCCGGCTCGTAGTCAAATCCCATAACGACGATTGACCCGTTAGGCAAACTCTCTACGAAGTCATATGTTCTCTTAACAGGATCTGTCACGTCAATGGGAAGTCCGATGGGGCGGATGATAGGGATGGCGATAGCCAGGGCCATTAGCAGATAGAAGACCCGTCTATCGAGGTCTTGCAGCTTTTCGAAAATATCCACACTTCATCCCCCCTTATTCTCCGCCGTAGGAACGGCGCTCAAGTCCAACGATAATTCTCAATGACACAGCTATGAAACCAATGGCGCCGGCGATCATCACTCCGCGCTGCCCGCCTACGTTCAGCACCGACATGATCCAGTTAGTCAAGGGTACTGATACGGGCAGGATCTTGGCACCTATGGGCACCCGGCCTAGCATCACGATGCATCCTGTGATGAGCAGGATTGCAGCTTCGACGTTCTTGGCTCTGAATGCCCGGTATGCTGCAGTGCCTATGTAGAACGCAAGGAGCGAGAATATGGCGCTTCCTGTGGGAACGTTAATGTAGTCGAATATGAACTTGTAGGCGTTAGAGTTCTGCCCTAGAAACACGCCTACGAAGATGGTAATCACAAAGGTTATCAAAAGAGCCAGGCTATATATGTTCGTGCCTTGAGATCTGCGTATATTGTTCACATGGACCCTGATTATGTTGACCGCACCAAGCCCTAACGCAAACACGGCGATGACAGCTTGCCATCTAAGGATACCCTGAGCCAGGGATTGGATTGCGGGGATGTTGAAGAAGTAAGCGATTACAACGGTGATACCGCACACGAAGGCGATAATCGTGGGCAGAGTTCTCTTAGCGAACATTCCGGTTCACCTCCTCGCTAAGTTTACTTGGACAGCAACGTTACCAAGGCGTCGGAACCTGATGTGACCATTATCGCGCCGACGATCATGAATCCGATGCAAAGTGCTTTGACAATGTCCTCCGCACGGAGGCTTCCCAGGTGGTATTCGTTCTTGCTGAAGTGGGCACCGGCTGCAAACATCTCGTCACCGAGGATGACATAGTCGCATGCCACCACGAAGAAGGGGATCTGGTATGCGTTGGTGGTGCCTGCGATCTGGATGGCTCCTACGGTGCTGCCGGCTTCCGCCAGAATCAGTGCTTCCGCGGCAAACTGGCCGATCATGATGTTTGACGCTACCTGCTCACGGTACAGCACACCGATGACGCCGCTGGCGTATGCCCACTGGTCGGTGGAAATGAACCGGCAATCTTCGGGCCTGAACGCCTCGGGCTTGCCTGCATCCAGGTAAGCTTGCTTCATCACCTGCTCGGTAACGGCGAAGGTCTCAGGCTGAGACACTGTTACGATCAGCCTGACGTCGTACTGAGCTGCCAGTTTGGTGACGTGGCTCAGCACTTCCAGCCCGGCGAAGGTTGCAGCTACCAGGCCTCCGAAACCAGGTGTGAAGTGGAGGGGCTTACCCATTTCTGCGGCGCGGCCCACGGCTTCGTCGATTGCTTCGAACCCGGGAATGGGGCGGACGTTAATCTCCATGCCTTTTCTTGCGAGGGACATGAAGATCCCCATGAGCCCTGTGCTTATCAAGAGAGCAAAGAAGTCGAAAATCCTGCCTTCTACGAACATCTGTGTTCACCTCCTAACGGTTTGTTTTGCCCCAGTCTGGCTGGGGGCTTGATTGATGATTGGTTGGTGATTGGTTAGTGATTTAGTTGTGACAGGCCTTCCTTGGAGTCCTTGTTGAGTCATTCTGGTCCCCTTGAGTAAATGTATATGCGGCGGATAAGCATGAATTCATAGCTTATCCAAGATGGCCAAGCAGCCGGTCAGCCAGACTGCTTATTCCGGCCGCCAATCCGAGCCGCATACGCGCCGCCGGCTTAGAGCGCTTGTCCGAAGCACTTGCCCGAGGCGTCTGTCCAAGTCGCTTGTCTTGCCCCAAACGCTTGTCCAAACGCCGGCCAAGAACGTTTGTCAAACTGCTCAGCCAGAGCGGCGTAGGAGCACGGACTCCCGGGTAAGACCATGTGCCTGTAGAACGTTGCCCGGATGCGAATCGATGATATATTCGCTGGTCCAACTCAATCTGCGTGCACTAGTGCGTCCTTGCACGAAGCTGTGTTAAGAAGTGCGTGCGAAGTTGCACGGACACTAGTCGGTATGGTGGTCAGAATAGTGGTACGTAGCTTGTTCCGTCTATATGGATATATGTTTGGACATATGTTGCCTCGTTCAGTGCTTGGGCTGGTTGTTCAAAAAAATAAACCTGCTACAACTGGTGCTGCGTATCTAGCCTTATGTCGTCGTACACACCTTCTTGCTGCGTTGATTGTCCGATCCGTCCTGACTGCTACTTAGCTCCAATGACCGTTCAACGTGCCAGGCAAATTCAGCGTGAGCATATGCCTTGACATGGCATGTGCTATTCAGCCCCATACCCAAGATCTCTGAAAGGTTATGGTCATAGGCTGATTTAACACGCTTTACTTAATCATACCAGAGGAGCTGATAGTTAGCCACCCTAAATTGCATGGACTTGCTGCTAGATGAATTTTCCATCAATGTCAAACATCTGGAGCAAGATTCAGAGAATGACGGATATGGCTGGTTTCGAGAGTCCGTTAGCTAAAGCACGATGCACGGTGAGGGCCGGTTGTGATAGAATCTACTAGTTAGTCCCTTCAGCAGATACGCGGCAAATGGACCGTTGATATACAGAACTGTCAGACAGCGGAAGTGAAAGGAATTGAGATCTTATGGCGAATCCGGTTCAGTTTGCATCTAAGAGCAGATCTCGCGAGCCATCACCGCAGGAGATGCGCAAGACCATCTATAATATGGTGTGGCCTGCTACTGTGGAGAGCCTGTTGCAGATGGGTGTCGGGCTGGTAAACACCGCTATAGTCGGGCATCTGTCCGCAGTGGCCATAAGCGCCGTGGGGCTATGCAACCGCATCGGCAACCTTCTTGCCTGGCCCCTGAACCAAGCCGTGTCTACCGGAGGCACTGTGCTTGTGGCACAATCCGTAGGTGCAGGCGACAGAGAACAGGCCAGGACCCACGCAATCCAGGCAATCCTTTTCGCTTTGTTGAGCATCTCGTTGGTATCGGCGGTGCTTTTTGTGTACGCCGTACCGGCGTTGTCTATATTCTCCCCGGAGCCTGATGTGCTTGAGACGGCCGTCCGTTATTTGCGGATTTTCGTCATAGGACTCCCGGCAGTTGGGATCATGATGGCAGTAGGCGCTGCCTTGAGGGGAGCAGGGGATACCCGGAGCCCGATGATTGTAGCGGCCATGGTAAACATTCTCAACGTGGCGCTTAGTTGGATTCTGATCTACGGCAAGTTAGGACTGCCTGCTTTAGGTGTGATTGGATCCGCCATTTCCACAGTGGTTGCCCAGTGGATCGGGGCGGCTCTGGCCTTCTGGACCCTTACATCAAACAGGTCCATATTGGGCATCCGGCTCAAGGGGCCATGGCGGTTCAACCGGGAGTCCTTGGGACGATTGCTCAGGGTCGGGCTCCCGGCCTCAGGGGAGTCTTTTGCCTGGCAAGCGGCTGCGATAGTGCTCACCTTCTATGTCACCAGTTTCGGAACTAAAGCCCTGGCAGCGCATCAGGTAGGGATGAGCGCTGAGTCCCTTTCATACATGCCTACTGCAGGGTTTGAGATAGCAGCTACTGCTTTGGTTGGACAGTCGATAGGGGCCGCCAACTTGCACCTGGCAAAACGGTATTCCCGTGAACTTACGAGGATTAGCGCGATTATCACTGTATTTACTGCTGCACTCCTGTTTTTCTTGCCTGTACCTATAATGAGGCTGCTCGCTGAAGATCCGGAGGTGGTCGTCCTAGGGGCGGTATATCTGCGGATCATGGCCATCGCCCAGCTTCCGCAGCAAGTTGCAGCGGTGATGAAGGGCGTCATCCGGGGTAACGGGGATACCCGTACGCCTATGTACATTGCGAGCCTAGGACTGTGGGGAGTGCGGCTGCCCATGGCATATCTCCTAGGGTTTACTCTAGGGATAGGGGTGGCTGGCGTTTGGACCAGCATGTGCGTGGACCTGATCGTCAGGTTTGTGCTGATGTTTTGGCGGTACAGAACGATTCCGTGGATTAGGGCTTCCGATGGGGTGGAGGCCGGAGAGAGCTAGGAGGAATGGTGCACGCAGTGCACCATTTGGGCAATCATCCAACCATATACTACCATGAGACGACCACAAGTGACAATAACTGCCATCGAGATGCAAACATCTCCGGAGGTTTGTATGCGACACGCCAGAAAAAAATTAACCTCCCTGGCTGCGAACCGGTAACCAGGGAGGTTGTTTCCTAGATTCTTGTTAGCGGCTTACGAGTGATGTGTGCTTTCCTTACGACTGCCCGGCTGCCACCTTAAACTCGGTCCAGATCTTGGAGTGCAGCTCTTCGGCTTCA